>Ga0194132_10001768_pt1 | contig 42860 bp, 37 predicted proteins | sample TA2KigOf80mmetaG_FD_148612 | JGI IMG/M metagenome (GOLD analysis project Ga0194132, IMG submission 148612) | Freshwater microbial communities from Lake Tanganyika, Tanzania - TA2015054 Kigoma Offshore 80m | ecosystem: Environmental > Aquatic > Freshwater > Lake | place: Tanzania: Lake... | reverse complement strand
GGCCGGCCACTGAAGCGCCCCGGCCCCGCGGAGCCTGCTCTGCAGCACGGCCGAAGCACGAGGCCGGCTCGACAGCGGAAGGCCTCACCCGCGTTTCCTGCGCTCGAGGTCCTCGAGAGTGGCCGGCCAGTCGTCCTTGAGCAGACGTGACAGCGCGCGGTCGGCCAGGAGCCGGCCGCCGGTCTGGCAGCCCGGGCAGTAGTTGGCTTCGTTCGACGCGTACACCACGCGCTGCACGGCGGAGCCGCAGCGCGGGCAAGGCTTGCCGTACCTCCCGTGCACGGCCATCCCGTCGCGAAACGCCGTGACCTTCTCGGGAAACCCGTCACCGGCTTCCTCGCGAAGCGTCTGCGTCCAGGCCGCGAGGACGCTACGGACGGCGTCGAACAGGCGTCGTTGTTCGTCGGGGTTCAGCGCATCGGTCAGCTTGAACGGAGACAACCGGGCCGCGTGGAGGATTTCGTCGGAGTACGCGTTTCCGATCCCGCCGAACAGCCGGGGATCGGTGAGCGCCCGCTTGAGCGTGTGCCGCTCCGCCGTCAGGGCCGAGACGAACGCGGGAACGTCGGCGCCCAGGACATCCAGGCCGCCCGGATCGTGCCCGGCCAGCGCGGTGAGGCCGGCCACCACGTGGAGCGACGCCCGCCTCGTGGACCCCGCTTCGGTCAGCAGCAGCGTGCCCGCATCGAAGTCCACGGCCAGCAGTCCCACCTTTCCCGGCAGGGACGCCGCCGGCGGGCGCCACCGGAACCGGCCCGCAATCATCAGGTGAAAGACCAGGAACAGGTCCTCCTCGAGGTCGATCACGACACGCTTCCCGAGCCGGCGCAGGCCCAGCACGCGGCACCCCTCGACCGCGCTCAGCGGCGGGTCGATCGAGCGCAGGAGGAAGGGGGTCGCGAGGCGGGCGCGCCGCACGACGTGCCCGACGATCCGCGGACGCAGGGCGTGGAGGTACAGCTCGACGTCGGGGAGTTCAGGCACGACCGCCGCCGTGGGTTGCAGGGCGGGCTCCCGTGGGGGAGCCTGGCGGGTGAGCGATGGCGTTGACTTCCACCCTCCGGATGGTACGCTTCGCCGCGATCCGCCGGAAAGCGGACGAGGCATGCCGAGTAACATGGCGACGATCCGCGTGCGGAAGGCAGGCTGAGTCATGGCCCGGGCGCGGAGCGGTCGCCGCGGCACGGTGTCGGCCACCGCCATGGCGCGCGCGCCCTGGCTGGTCAGCCCCGTCTTCGATCTCGCGTTCCTCGCCAACTGGACCTGGCCGCTGCTCGTGCTGCTGGTGGTCGTCACGGCCCAGCGACCGCAGGAAGGCGGGTTCCTGACGCATCCCGGCCTGTCCTTCTGGCAGATCTACTTCCTGACCACCCCGCATCGCTGGATCACGCTGGCCCTGGTGTTCATGGACGGGGACCGCTTCCGCCAGCGGGCCGTGGCCTACTCCGGCGTGGGCGTCGCCACGCTCGTCGGCGTGGGCGTGGTGTGGCTCGGCACGGGGACCCTCGCGCTCCTCGTCCTCGGTGACTACCTGTGGAACGCGTGGCATTACGCCTCGCAGCACTCCGGCGTGGCCCGGATCTACGGTCGCGCGTCGAATCCGGGAGCCCCGGGCGGGGCATGGTTCGAGAAGATCGCGCTGCGGGTGTTCGTGCTGTACGCGATCTTCCGGCTGCCGCTCTGGGCGCTTCCCTCCATCTACCCGACCTTCGAGGACATCGGAAGCTCGCCAGCGTGGGTCCTGTCCGTTGTCCTGTCGTTCTATGAGGGGCTGGAGCGTTTGGCGATTCTGGCCCTGGATCTGGACCCGCTCGTGCTGATTCTGCCGGTGGCGCTGCTGGTGGTCGAGCTGGCGCGGGCCGGGCGGGGGACGGTCGGCCGGCTGGCGTACCTGGCGAGCGTGTGCGTGCTGTACGCCAGCCTGATTGTCGGAATCCGGTCGGGTGCGGACAACCGGGTGCTGCTGGGGCTCTTCCTCGCGATCTCCATCTTCCACGCGACGGAGTACCTGGCAATCGTCAGCTGGTCGGTCTGGAAGCGCCATGGCCGCGGTCCCTCGACGCTGTTCGGGTCGCTCGTGCCGCGGTGGGGGCTCGTGCTGCTGGCGTTCATGGCCGTGCTGGCGGTGACGGCGTGGATGATGGACCGCAACTACCTGCGCGCCTGGATGGTGGTGACGATTGTCGTCTCCTACCTGCACTACGCCTACGACGGGATGATCTGGAAGGTGCGGCGGCCGGCGAGCGCCGCCGTCGCCTAGGCCATGCCGCCACGCGCGGTGATGCGTGGCGCTCGGCGGCAGCTTCGCCCCGATCACGCGCTCGATCTCGTCGAAGGACATCCGGACGACGGCGCGTGACTGTGAGCGGAGGTACTCTGTCAGCGGTCTGTCCCGCCGCGCCGGTGGTTGACACGCGTCGGCGACACGTGGTCGGGCCCGTGGCCTTCGACTTCGCCTGGGCCACGAACGCTGGCCGCGAGTGTCCGTGCTGGTCGGGCCAGACCGAAGCTGGCCCCTGCGAGTCGGGCGGGCTGAAGCTGGCCTACGACGCTGGGCTCTTCGCCGCCGACGGGTGCGCGACGAGACGATCGCCGATCGCCAGGTAGTCCAGGTTCCCCTGCAGGAACGCGCGGATCGCGTCGTCCGGACTGCAGACGATCGGCTCTTCGTGCATGTTGAAGCTGGTGTTGATCACCGAGGGGATGCCGGTCAATGCGTGGTACTCGCTGATGATGCGGTGGAAGCTGGGGTTCGTTTCCGCGGTGACCAGCTGCGGCCTCGCCGTCCCGTCCACGTGGACGGCCGCGGGCGAGTCCCGCCGCATCTGCTCCGTGCAGTCGAACGTGATCGTCATGAACTGCGCGGCGTGCTCGGCGCCGGCGATGTCCCGGTAACAGGCGTCCCGCGCTTCGAACAGCGTGGCGGGGGCGAACGGCATGAACTCGGTGCGGCCCAGCCGCTGGTTCAGCCACTGGTTCACTGCCGGTTCCTTCGTGTGGTACAGGATGCTGCGGTTGCCGAGTGCGCGCGGCCCGTACTCCATCCGGCCGTTGAAGCGCGCCACGACCTTGCCGTCGGCGATGAGCCGCGCGATCACCGGCTCGATTGTCGGCTGCCGCTCCGACGACAGCCCCGCCCGCTGCAGCGCGCCGGCGATCTCGTCGTCGGTGTAGCCGGGTCCCCAGTACACGTCGCTGACCGGCGCCAGCACGGAGCGCCCGTCGAATGACAACAGGGCCGCACCCGTCCCGCAGCCGCCGTCGCCCATGTTCGGGTGGATGAAGATCCGCTCCACGCCGGGGATCGCCTTCAGGCGCTGGTTCAACTTCACATTGGCGACCACGCCGCCGGAGAGGACCAGGTCCGTGAGCCCGGTCTGCCGCACGTAGTAGGCCACGTAGCGGACGGCCACCTGTTCGAGGACGTGCTGGTAGGCGGCAGCCACGTCGATCTTCGGGAACTGGGTGGCCAGCCAGCGCGCGAAGAAGAGGTTGTTGCTCTCGCGGATGCGGAAGCTGCCGGGCTGCTCGTCGAAGCGGGCGAGCAGCACGTCCGCGAGCACCTCCGGATCGCCGTACGCCGCCAGACCCACCACCTTCCCCTCGTGCCGACTGGGCTGCATGCCGAGCGCCGACGTCACGGTCTCGTAGAAGGTGCCCAGGGAGTGTGGGTACTCGTTGCCTTGCAGGCGGCGGATCACGCCACCGCGGCCTTCGCTGACCGACCCCGCCAGCCCCGATCCGTACCCGTCGAGCGTGACGATCAGCGCGTCGCTGAAGCCGCTGGTGTAGTAGGCGTTGGCGGCATGGCTGACGTGGTGTTCGACACGCCGCAGTTTGGACAGCAGGTCCAGCTCGCCGAGCGAGGCCTCCAGCTCGTCGTGCCACTGGCGGTGGAAGGTTTCCGCCTCGCGGCCCCACTCGCGGGACCCGCGCTTGGCCACGTTGCGCGAGATCACCCCTTCGTTCGCCAGCACGCGGTAGGCGAGCGACTTGAGCGCGCTCTTCTCCATGCGCTCGTTCGGATCCCGCAGGCCGGGGATGGCCGCGGTGCGCGGCCGGACGCGGCGTTGCGCCGCTGCCACGAGCGGCCCGGACGGCTCGTCCGTCCCTTCGTCCAGGAAGGCCCGCTCGGAAGCCAGGTTCTTCCGGAACAGCTCCGATTCCCGCGTCCACTCGAAGAAGGGGTAGACGATCTCGTCGAGATCCGGAGGACCGAGCCCCGTGCGCGCCAGGCCGTCGCCGAGCGCCTGCCAGGGGAAGCCGGCCTGCAGCTTGACGCGTGAGAAGCGCTCCTCGCCGGCCGCGTACGTCACCCGGCCGTCCTGCACGATGGTGACCGTGGCGTCCTTGTCCAGCGGCGACAGCCCGAGCACGTTCATGAGGCTACGGGTCCGGCGGCGGCGTCAGCCGCTGCCGCGGCGAGCAGCGTGTCGCGGAACGCCTCCGGTGTCGTGGTGACGCCGCCGAGGGTGCGGAAGAAGTACCGCAGGAAGGCCTCGAGACGGGCCAGGAACGCCTGCTGGTCGGCGTGGCTGCGCACGTACGGCGTGTGCCCGGGCTCGATCGACGTGCTGTGCAGGGTCAGCGTCAGGATCCGCGTGCCGCGGCGCACGAGATGCGTCGCCAGCCGCTTCATCTCGGCGAGCGAGAAGCCCTCCGGCGAGAGCACCAGCCGATCGGCGATCCGCAGGCGCGCCAGGAGGCCCGGCACGTGGAACCGTTCGTACGCCGAGGCACGGTGGCGAAGCGACGCCGCCGATCGGCCGGCCATCCCGATGACGTCGCACGAGCAGGGCAGCGCCAGCAGGCGTCGCGGGCCGAACAGGAAGGGCTCGGCCGTGAAGCGCAGGTACGAGGGGCCGCGCTGCGCCGAGAAGTCGTAGTGCGGCATGATGCTCTGGTCCACCTCGAATCCCAGTTCCTCGATCCAGTGCACGGTTTCGGCCCCGAGCGCGTAGCGTCCGGCCTTGAACACCGTCGGTCTGACGCCCATGTGCGCCTCGACGGCAGCCATCGTCGCCTCCATCTTCGCCCGTTGCAGCGGGGCCGGCAGGTTGCAAAGGAAGCTGTTCGCCGTCGACACCGGCTCCTCGAACGGCGGCGTCACCCAGGGGTGAACGTGCGTGCCTATGGTGGCACGTCCGGCGCGCGCGATCTCGCCAAGCGGCTCGTAGCCGTCGGGTTGCGACGCGACAGGGTAGTCCACCACGTAGGTCGGGCGCACCTGGTGGCGATCGAAGATCGCCTGGACCTGCTCGATCTGCCGCAGATGGCGCACCGACACGCGTTCACGCGAGAAGGGGGCCTGCCAGTCGAACTCCTCCTCGGTGTCGATAACGACGAAGAGCACCGGTGGCGCGGATGGCGGCAGGGCGACGCGCCGAAGCTGCCGTCCGTAGACGTCCGCCGGGGTGGGGGCGAGGGAGGGCGTCACCTATATGACTGACTGGCCATGAATTACCGCGCACCATGATACCGAACCGCATACCGGGGGACACCACGGGCGGCGGGCCGAGGTGTGGCGACCGGACCGTTCAGAGTGCTATACATGCCAGGACGCGACTGTGGTGGCGTCCGCGGGCCCGAAGTCTCGCAGGAGTGCCAGATGGGCGCGGAATCGGCCGATATTAGTCTGCATATAGTCAGATAAATAGTCTGGAACACGCAAGGTCATGGGGCGCGATGACCCTCGCCAACAGGGCCAGGCTCCTCGGATTTCAGACCAGTACTTCAGGAATACGGCCGTAGAAGTTAGGCTTCCCAGGAGTAGAACTTGGCCGCCCGTTTGCAAACGCGTTCGATGGTGCTGGTGATCGGCCCGCACCAGCGGGTTGACTTTCTCCTGCGGTTCCGGCCATCGGGCTGCACCGCCTCATGAACGTGTCGGAGAGCACAGCCGTGATACCGAAGAGCCAGACGAGCGAGCTGCTGATCGGCCAGAGTGCGGTCATTCGCGAGCTCAAGGAAGAGATCGATCGTGTTGCCCGGTCCGATGCCAAGGTCCTCATCACGGGCGAGAGCGGCAGCGGCAAGGAGGTGGTCGCCCGCTCGATCCACGCGGCCAGCCGCCGGGCGATGCGACCGTTCATCGCGGTGAACTGCGCCGGCCTGCCGGAAACGCTGCTCGAGTCCGAGCTCTTCGGGCACGTCAAGGGCAGCTTCACGGGCGCCTATCGGGACAAGGCCGGCAAGCTCGAGATGGCGGACCAGGGCACGGTGTTCCTCGATGAGGTCGGGGAGATGACCCTGCGCATGCAGGGCATGCTGCTCCGCTTCCTCGAGACCGGCGAACTCCAGAAGGTCGGCACGGATCGCGGCGGCGGTCTCGTGGACGTCCGGGTCATCGCCGCGACGAACCGGCGCATCGAGGATCTCGTTGCGCAGGGGCAGTTCCGCGACGACCTCTACTACCGCCTCAACGTCGTGCACTTCACGGTCCCGCCCCTGCGCGAGCGCGCCGACGACGTCCCGCTGCTGGTCGAGTCCACCCTCTCGCGCTTCGTGAGCGTGAACGGGTACGTCGTGAAGCACATCGACCCGGCGGCCGTGAAGGTGCTCTCCGAGTACTCCTGGCCGGGCAACGTGCGCGAGCTGCAGAACGTCATCGAGCGGCTCGTCGTCACGGGCCGCCACGAGACGATCCGGGTCGAGGACCTGCCGATCGAGATCCGGGGCGGGCGGGGCCTGGTCCGGCCGCGGAAGGAACGTCGCAAGACCGTGGCCGACGAGCTGTACCGTCGAATCGTGGAGGAGCGCGAGTCGTTCTGGACGGCGGTGTACCCGCTGTACATGAACCGCGAGATCACGAAGGCGAACGTCCGTGACCTGGTGTCGAAGGGTCTCGAGGAGGCGCGGGGGAACTACAAGATCGTGGCCCGCCTCTTCAACATGGAGGCCCGGGACTACAAGAAGTTCCTGAACTTCCTGCGCAAGCACGAATGCCAGGTGCCCTTCCGGGAGTTCCGGTGAGCCGCGGCTCGATCTGCCGGTCGCTCGGGCGCCGGGCCGGCGTGCTGGCGCTCTCGGTGTTCGTGCTCGGCGGCCGCGCGGTGTCGGCCCAGAATCCCGATGCCGCGGACCTGCCGGGCGGCGAGGGCCGAGCCGGGGAGACGAGGCTGTCGGCCGAGGCGATCGCAGCGGGCGTCGCGTCTCCCGACGACTACGTCATCGGTGCCGACGACGTCCTGTCGATCGTGTTCTGGCGCGACAAGGACATGTCGACCGAGGTGATCGTGCGTCCCGACGGCAAGATCAGCCTGCCGCTCATCAACGAAGTCATGGCCGCCGGCCTGACGCCCACCGGGCTTCGCGAGCGGATCACCGAAGAAGCCGAGCGGTTCCTCGAGTCGCCGCAGGCCACGGTCGTCGTCAAGCAGATCAACAGCCGGCGCGTGTACATCGTGGGAGAGGTCGGCAAGGCCGGACCGTACCCGCTGACCACGCCGATGACGGTGCTGCAGCTGATCGCCACGGCGGGAGGCCTGAGCGACTTCGCCCGCCGCGAGGACATCACGATCATGCGCACGGAGAACGGGATACCCAGGACCTACCCGTTCGACTACGAGTCGGTCTCCCGCCGCCGGAAGCTGGGGCAGAACATCCTGCTGAAGCCGGGTGACACCGTTGTCGTGCCGTGACGCCGAGCCTGTCGCGCGTGATGACCGGACTCCTGATGATCGCCGTCGCTGATCGGGCCGTGGCGCTTGCGCAGGGCGCGGATCCGCCCCGGAGCGGGCGTGAGCTGCTGAGCGCGGCGTTCAGCACGTCCGCAGCCGGCGTCAGCGATCGCGCCGATGGCAGCCTGCGGGATGGTCCGCCGGTGGTATCCAGCGGGCAGCTGTCGGTCAGCTACCGGCCGTGGCCGGTCCTGCAGACGCGACTGTCGAGCGGCTTCGTGTACCAGGGGCCGATCAGGCGGATGCTGCCGTCGAGCCAGCAGCTGTTCGCCAGCTTTGCGCCGCGGGTGGGGCCCGTGGGCGCCCTGACGGTGAACGCGAGCGTCGGATACCAGCCGCTGTTCTCGCTGGTTCCCGAGTTCGCGCCCGGCTCGGAGGCGCTCTACGCCGACCTGGCGGCGGTGCCCGATGCCGTCATCGACTACGGGCTGTCGAAGTCCAGCTCGACGCTGGCAACCGGCGGCGTGGCGTGGACCCGAGGGCTGGGCCGCCGCACCACCGTGTCCGCGAACCTGGGCCGGAACCAGCGCCTGTTCGCCGACGAGGGCGACCCGAGCCTGCGGACCTGGACGGCGGGTGCGTCGATGCAGCAGACGCTGACGCGCGACGTGAGCGTGGTCGTGCAGTACAGCCGTCAGGATGCCGGCGTTCGCCGGACGCTCGTCCCCGGAAGCGTCGAAGCGACCGATCCGGTCATGGCACCGGGTGCACCCGGTGGGCCGGCGCCCCGGATCGTGAACACACCGCTCGTGATCGACGACGTCACCGCGACGCTCGTGTTCAACCGGGGCGCGGGCATTCGCCTGTCGCGGCGAGCGAGCCTGGACCTCTCGACCGGCTCGTCGTTCTCGGGCAGGAATCGCGGCGGGCGGTCGTTCTTCCTGAATGCCGGGGCGAGCCTGAGCGTCGAGCTGGCGAAGCAGGGCACCCTGGTGCTGAGTTACACCCGCGGCGCCAACCTCACGGGCGGGTTCGCCGAGCCGGTGTACTCCGACGCTCTGGGCCTCGACGTGAGGCAGACCATCCGCCGCCGCCTCACGGCTTCGGCCGGCGTGTCGTACAGCAGCGGCAGCGCTGGCCTGGGCGGTGAGGGCAAGCGGGTGGATTCCATGAACGGGTCGCTGCGGGCGAACTACGCGCTGACTCGCCGGAGCTCGGCGTACGTGGAGGCGCAGTTCTACCAGCATTCCCTGGGCGCCGCGGTCGTGGCGGCCGGGGCGATTCCGCGAGAGCAGGTCGCGGTCAGCGTGCGAGGCGGGTTCTCGATGCAGGTCCCGCTCCTGTACGCCAAACCCGGCCGATAGGGAGCCAGGAGGGTCATCGTGCTGCCAGGACGTCGCTACACCCCGTCGGATGTCGTGTTCCTGCTCGTCAAGTTCAAGTGGCTGATCATCCTGCCCGCCCTCGTGCTGGGCATCGTCGCGGTCCTCTACGCGCGCACACTCCCCGACCTGTACACCTCGCAGACGGTGCTCCAGGTGGTGGCGCCGCGCGTGCCGCGCAACATCGTGCAGTCCACCGTGACGACCGGGATCGAAGAGCGGCTGCCGGCCATCACGCAGCAGATCCTGAGCCGGACCCGCCTGGAGCGCATCATCCAGGACTTCGGCCTCTACGCGGAGGAGCGGCAGACGGAGCTGATGGAGGACGTCGTCCAGACGATGCGCAGCCGCATCAACGTGGGGCTGGACCGGGGCGACGCCTTCCGCGTGAGCTTCGTGTCCGAAGATCCGCGGCAGGCGATGCGCGTGGCCGAGCGGCTCGCGTCGCTGTTCGTCGAGGAGAACCTGCGCGACCGCGAGGTCCTGGCCGAGGGGACGAACCAGTTCCTGGACAGCCAGCTCGACGAGGCCCGGCGCCGGCTGCTCGAGCACGAGCGGAGGCTCGAAGAGTACCGGCGGCAGTGGCGCGGCGAGCTGCCGAGCCAGCTGCAGACGAACCTGCAGGCGCTGCAGAGCCTGCAGTCCCGCTACGGGCAGCTCGCCGAGTCGATCAACCGCGATCGCGACCGGCACCTCGTGCTCGAGCGGATGCTTGCGGATCTGACGGCCGAAGCCGTTGCGGCGGAGAACCCGGATCCCGACGAGGGCCCGGCGCCGACGCTGGGCCTCGATCTCGCCGGTGACGTGCCGACGATCCCGCCCGGGTCGGCGGCGCGCCAGCTGGAGATGGCCCGCCTGCAGATCGAGGCGATGCTGCTGCGGCTCAAGCCGGAGCACCCCGACATCGCGCGTGCCAACCGGATTCTCCAGGAGCTGGAGCGGAAGGCGGAGGAGGAAGCGGCGCAGCGCCCGGTCTCGATCGCAGGCAAGCCCGCGCCCGAGGATCCGGCGGTTGCGCTGCGCGAGAACAAGATGCACGCAATCCGGAACGAGATGGAGAACATCGAGAGGCAGATCGAGCAGAAGCGGGAAGACCAGGCCCGGGCGCAGGCGCAGATCGCCGAGTTCGACCGCCGCGTGGATGCGACGCCGACGCGCGAGTCCGAGATGATCGCGCTCAACCGCGACTACGCCACGCTGCAGGGCATGTACACGGCGCTGCTCCAGAAGGGCGAAGACGCCAAGATCGCCGCCAACCTCGAGCGCCGGCAGATCGGCGAGCAGTTCAAGGTGATCGACGCCGCCCGCGTGCCCGAGAGGCCCTTCAGTCCGGACCGGACCCTCTACAACTTCGGCGGCTTCGCCGTGGGGCTGGCGCTGGGCCTCGGCTTCATCGTGCTGATGGAGGTCAAGGACTCCAGCTTCCGCACCGACGACGACGTCGTGGGGGTGCTGTCGCTGCCCGTGCTCGCCACCGTGCCGGCCATCTACACGCGGGCGGAGCGCCGCTCGATGCGGAAGCGGAACCGGCTCCTGGCAGCCGCCGGCGCGTTGATGGTGCTGGGCGCTGTCGGCGCCGCGCTCGTCTACAAGGCGGGTTACCTGGATCGGTGGCTCTGATGTACGACGCGTACTACGGTCTCGCGGAACGGCCGTTCGACCTCAACCCGAATCCGCGGTTCCTCTGCATGACCCCGGGGCACCGGGAGGCGCTCAGCACGATCGAATACGGCATTGCCGGGCGCAAGGGGCTCACGCTCGTGGTGGGGGCGGCCGGCACCGGCAAGACGACGCTGGTCCACGCGGCGCTCGACCGCAGCCAGGGCCTGAACGCCCGTCCCGTGTGCCTGAACAACCCGGTGATCAGCCGCGAGGAGTTCTTCGACTTCCTGGCCCAGGAGCTGGAGGTCCCGGCCACACGCAGCCGATCGAAGCCGAAGTTCCTCAAGGAGCTGGGCGCTGCGCTCTTGAAGCGCCGGGAAGACGGCGTGTTCACGGCGCTCATCGTGGACGAGGCGCAGGCGATGCCGGACGAGCTCCTCGAGGAGGTCCGGCTGCTCGAGAACCTCGAGACGAGCCGCGAGAAGCTGCTGCCGGTCGTGCTGGTCGGCCAGCTCGAACTGGCCGAACGGCTCCGGCAACCGCACCTGCTGCCGCTGAAGCAGCGGATTGCCCTGCGGTCGACGCTGCCACCGCTCAGCGCGCGGGAGAGCGCCACGTACGTGGCGGAGCGCATCCGGATCGCCGGGGGCGACGTGGCCACGATGTTCAGCCCGGAGGCGGTTGCGGCCATATGCGAAGCGGCCGCGGGCATTCCGCGCACGATCAGCGTGGTGTGCGACAACGCGCTCGTGGCGGGTTTCGCCCTGGACGAGCGCCCGGTGGGGCTGCGGATCGTGGCCGAGGTGTGCCGGGACTTCGACCTGCCCACACCGGGGAGCGTGGCGAAGGCCGATGCGTTCATGAGCCAGGTGACCGCCTGGCAGCAGGCGCCGCCCGTGTCGGAGGCGCCCGAGCGGACCGTGTCGCCGGCCGCGCCGCAGTCTCGGCCCGCGCTTCCGGCGCCGGACGAACGCCCTCCCCGCCCGCGGGACCTGTCCCCAACGCTGGGGATGTCCGAGGCCCCGCCCGCGGCGAGCCTCACCATCGACCTGCCGCCGGAGGACGAGCGCCGCAGGGTGCCCCTCGGTGAACGGATCCGGGCGTGGCGGTCGCTGATCACGAGGGTGGCCCATCGATGAGTCGCCTGAGCGCGGCGCTCGAACGCGCCACCACAGGACGCGTGTCCCGGCGGCGTCCGCCGGAGCCGGTTCCGCCGGACGCTCCGCCGGCTGCAGAGGCGCCCGGGGCCGCGGTCGTCGTCGGACCGCCGGTCGAGGATGGCCAGGCCGACGAGCGGGCGGAGGTCCCGATGGGGCCGGTGTCCGACGCCATGGACGATCGCGTCCGGCCCCGGTTCCGCGGGTTCAACCGCGCCTACAACGAGAAGCTGATCGTCTCGTCGGCCGTGCCCCAGCCGCTGCGCGAGCAGTACCGCCGTCTCGCGGCCTCCCTGCACCACGCGCAGGAGGAAAGCGGGTTGAAGACGCTGATGGTGACCAGCGCCGTGCCGAACGAAGGCAAGACGCTGACGGCCACCAACATCGCGCTGACGCTGAGCGAGTCCTATCAGCGCCGCGTGCTGCTCATCGATGCCGACCTGCGCCGGCCATCGCTCGACGACGTCTTCCAGGTGCCGAAGGTGTACGGGTTGCGCGAAGTGCTCACCAGCAACCCCGAGCGCAAGGTGTCGATCGTCCAGGTGTCGCAGCACCTGTCGCTGCTGACGGCGGGCGCGCCGGATCCCGATCCGATGAGCGCCCTGACGTCGGAACGGATGAAGCGCCTGCTCGCCGAGGCGGCGGCGGCCTTCGAGTGGGTGATCATCGACACCCCGCCGGTGGGGATTCTGACGGACGCGAAACTGCTGGGCGCCATGGTCGACGGCGCGCTGGTGGTCATCCGCGCCGGGAAGACGGATGCCACGCTCGTGCAGCGGTCGGTGGATGCGATCGGCCGCAGCAAGATCGTCGGCGTCGTGCTGAACCGCGTGGACCCCAGACGCATCGCGGGTGGCGACACCTATTACAGCTCGTACTACCACTACTACGGGCAGGGTGGCTCCGCGAAGAAGGACAGTCACTACTCCTGATGCCTCACCCCGCGCACCACGGTCGCTCGCGCCGGCTCCTTCTCGTCCTGCTGGAGACCGCCCTGATTCTCGTGGCCATCGCCGCGGCGGCCTATCTCCGGCTCGGCGCGGGCGCGACCGAGTTCCTCACCGGCGACGAGATGCCGCTCAGGGCCCTGATCGTCGTCGTGGTGTGCCAGATGTGCCTGCACTACTGCGATCTCTACGACCAGGCACGGATCGCCGCCGATCGGCGTGACCTGATCGTCCGCACGCTGCAGGCGCTCGGCGCGACCTCGATCATCCTCGCGCTGGTGTACTACTTCGCTCCGGACATGGCGCTGGGCCGGGGGGTCGCGGTCATCGCCTCGGCGCTGGTGGTGCCGCTCGTCATCGGGTGGCGCCTCGGCTTCCGATGGCTTTCGTCGCAGGTCGGACCGCGCGAGCGGCTGCTGCTGGTGGGCACGAACTCCGCGGCCGTGGCCCTCGCCCGGGAACTTCACCTCCGCCGCGACCTGGGCGTCGAGATCGTCGGGTTCGTGGATACGGATGCCCACCGGGTCGGGCAGCCGGTCTTCAATCCGGGCATTGTCGGCACCGTGGATGACATCCCAGCAATCGTGGGAGAGCGCGGCATCGACAAGGTGGTGGTGAGCCTGGCCGACGCGAGAGGCAAGCTTCCGATGTGGCGTCTGCTCGAGATGCGCACCCAGGGGGTGCGCTTCGAGCACCTGGCGTCGGTGTACGAGGAGTACACGGGCAAGATCGCCATCGAGAACCTGCGGCCGAGCTGGCTGATCTTCAACGCCGGCTTCGAGCGCAGTCCGTGGCGGGACGCCGCCAAGCGCGCCATCGACATCGCGGCCGCGCTGATCGGCCTGTTCCTGCTCGCGCCGGTCATCGGCCTGCTCGCGATGCTGATCCGCGTCACCTCGCCGGGTCCGGTCTTCTACCGGCAGCAGCGCGTCGGCCAGGGGGGCCGGGTGTTCACCGTCGTCAAGCTGCGATCGATGCGCGCGGATGCCGAGCAGGGAACCGGCGCCGTCTGGGCGCGGTAGGACGACACGCGGCTGACGCCCATCGGCGGCTTCCTCCGCCGGACCAGGCTCGACGAGACGCCCCAGCTCTGGAACGTCCTGAATGGCGAGATGTCGCTCGTGGGGCCGCGGCCCGAGCGCCCGGAGTTCGTCGGCGACCTGGAGAAGCAGATTCCGTTCTACGGCCAGCGGCACGTCGTGAAGCCCGGCATCACCGGGTGGGCGCAGGTGCGCTACACGTACGGCGCGACCGTCGAGGACGCGATGGAGAAGCTGCAGTACGACCTCTTCTACATCAAGAACCTCTCGCTCAGCCTCGACTTCTTCATCATGTTCGAGACGGTGAAGACCGTGCTGCTCCAGCGGGGCATGTAGCGGGCGTGTCGCCCCCGCCAGGTCAGAGCGCGATGCGCGGCCTGCTCGCACCGGTGGTCCCGCTGGCCGCGCGCCTGTGCCGCGGCTACCAGCGGCTGTTCCCGGCCAGTCACCCCGGCGAGGGGACGCTCGTCGGCCTGCACCGCCAGGCGAGGGCCCTGGGCGGACACCCCCACGGCAAGCACATGTGGACCCAGTCTGCGGAGCGCGGGCAGCCGTGACCCTCCCCATCGTCAATGCCATGAGCGTGGACGTCGAAGACTACTTCCAGGTCAGCGCGTTCAACGGCGTGGTCGCGCGGGACAGCTGGGATCGGCGCGAGAGCCGCGTGGTGGCGAACACCGAGCGGCTCCTGGGGCTGTTCGACGCCGCCGGCGTGCAGGCGACGTTCTTCGTGCTGGGCTGGGTGGCCGACCGCTTCCCCGGGCTCGTGCGGAGCATCGTCGCCGGCGGGCACGAGCTGGCGTCGCACGGGTACGGCCACGAGCTGGTGTACGAGCAGACGCCGGGCCGGTTCCGGGACGACGTGCGGCGGGCGAAACGGCTGCTCGAAGACGCCGGAGGCGTGGCGGTGGCCGGCTACCGTGCGCCCAGCTACTCGATCGTGGAGCGAACGCTCTGGGCGTTCGATGTGCTGATCGAGGAAGGGTACCGCTACGACGCCAGCGTGTTTCCGATTCACCACGACCGGTACGGCATCCCCGGCGCGCCGCGGCACGCGCACATGGTCTCGCGCCCGGGCGGCCGCCTGATCGAGGCCCCGCCCTCCACCGTTCGCTGGGCGGGCCTGAACCTGCCCGTGGCCGGGGGCGGGTACTTCCGCCTGCTGCCGTACGCCTTCACCCGGTGGGGGATTGGCCGGCTGAACCGGGTGGAGCGGCGGCCGGCGATCTTCTACCTGCACCCGTGGGAGATCGATCCCGGCCAGCCGCGCGTGGCGGCGTCGCTGGTGTCGCGTGTCCGGCACTACCGGAACCTCGACAAGACCGAGGCGCGGCTCCGCGCGCTCGTGCGGGAGTTCCGCTTCACGACCGTGGCACGGGTCGTCGAGGCGGCCCGGCTCGACGGTGCCGTGCCAGGCACGGCGCTCTCGTGACCACGGGATCGGCCCCCGGCCGTCTGCTCGGGCTCGCCCCGGTGTGGCTGCTGTTCCTGGTGACGGCCCTCCTGCTCCAGGTGGCCAACGGGGCGTTCGTCGCCGATCTCGACCTGCCCGACGAAGCGGCCCACTTCGTCACGGGCCTGATGATTCGCGACTACCTCGCCAGCGGGTTCGCGGAGTCGCCGCTCGCGTTCGCCACGACCTACTACGTGCACTATCCGAAGGTCGCCTTCGGGATCTGGCCGCCGCTGTTCCATGTCCTCGAGGCCGTCTGGTTGCTCGTGTTTCCGGTGGCCTACGGTTCGGTGTTCGTGCTGCTGGCGGCGATCGCGGGTGCGCTGGCGACGCTGGCCTGCGTTGTCGCGCGGCGTGACGTCGGCTTCTGGCCGGCCGTGGGAGTGGGAGCGGTCGTGCTCCTGATGCCGTCCACGCAGTTCGTCACGAGCCACCTCCTGGCCGACGCGCTCGTGGCCCTGCTGGATCTCGCGGCTGCCCTGTGCCTGATCGCCTGCCTGCGATCGGGGCGTACGAGAGACGGTGTGTCGTTCGGTGTGCTGGGGAGCCTGAGCATGCTGACGAAGGGCAGCGGAATGGCGATCCTGCTGCTGCCGTTCGTCACGGTGGCGATGATGGGGGCGCCCCGGCTGCTCGCCCGGAAGACGTTCTGGCTGGGCCCCGCGTTGATGGTGGTGCTGGCCGGCCCCTGGCAGTTCGTCACGTGGAGCATGTTGCGCTCGACGGTCGTCGGGAGCGGCACGAGTGACTCGATTGCCGATCGCGCCGTGGCCTACGGGTGGATGGCGTGGCAGCAGCTGGGGCCCGCCGGCGCGATGCTGGCGGTGGTGGGCATCGGTGTGGTGGTGTGGCGCCGGCTGCGCGAGGGGGCGGTTCCGGAGCACCAGGCCGTGCTGCCGGCTCTGGCGATGGCCGTTGTCGGCTTCCACGTGCTCACGCCGCTGGCGCCGAACCCCCGGTATCTCGTGTCGGCCTCGCCGGCGTTCGTGTGGCTCGCCGCCTTCGGAGGGTGGACGCTGAGCGGCGTGCTTTCGGGCAGCCTCACACCCCGCGTCCGTGGGGTGCTGGTCGCCCTGGTGATCGGAGGGTCGGTGCTGGGGGGAGCCTGGCGTGCGGTGCAGCGGGAGGACCGGGGCATGGCCCGGGTGGCGGACGTCATCCTCGAGGAGCCCGGCAGCGTGGTTCTCGTGTCGGGCGCGAGCGACGAGCGCGACACCAGCGGGATGGTCATCGCGGAGGTGGCGGCACGCGACCGGAGCCGGGCTCACATCGTGCTGCGGGCCGGGAAAGTGCTCAGTCGCAGCACGTGGGACGGGTCGAAGTACGAGCTCCTGTACGACACGCCCGAGGAGATCCGCGAGTTCCTGGCCGGGATTCCGGTGACGTTCGTCGTGGCCGAGGTGGGGCAGGGCACCGGCCTCGCGGCCCGGCCGCACCATCGCCTGCTGCTGGAGACGATGTCGCGGTTCGACGGGGAGTGGGTGACCGTGTCGCGCGTGCCCAATCCGCTGCACGGCGAAGACTTCGTCGTCTATCGTGCTGCCGGCGCACCCGTGTCGCGCCGGGCACCGATCTCCATCGACATGCGGTACACCCTGGGCGGCGTGCTCACGCTGCCGGAGCCGCGTCGTGACGGGGCGGGGGAAGACTGACGTGTCTCGCGCGGGCGGGCCGGCGATCGAGATCCGGACGGACGTGGAGCCGGCCGAGTGGGACGCGTACGTGGACCGGGCGTCCGAGGCGTCGGTCTATCATCGTTCGGCGTGGGCGCCGGTGATGCGCGAGGTCTTCGGCCACGAGGTCCGCTGCCTGGCCGCCACCCAGGGGGCGCGTGTGGTCGGCGTGCTGCCGCTGGTGTTCTTCCGCAGCCCGCTCTTCGGCCGGTTTGCCGTGTCGATGCCGTTCCTGAACTACGGCGGCGTCGTGGCGGACGACGAGGCGTCGCGGGGGCGGCTGCTGGAGGCCGCCGTCGGGGAGGCCCGGGCGCGGCGGGCGCGGTACGTGGAGCTGCGGCACGTGCGGCGGCACTATCCCGGCCTGGCCGTCAGGTCTCACAAGGTCGCGATGACGCTGGCGCTCGGTCCTTCCGTGGAGGAGCAGTGGAGTGCGCTCGACCGGAAGCTGCGCAACCAGGTGCGGAAGGCAGAAAAGTCGGGGCTGACCGCGGTCAGCGGCGGGGTGGACCTGCTCGACGGCTTTCATGACGTGCTGGCGCGGAACATGCGGGACCTGGGGACGCCGGTGCACGGACGGAGGTTCTTCGCCGCCGTGCTGGACGCGTTTCCGAACGAGACGCGGGTGTTCGCGATCCGGCACGAGGGGCGGGCCGTGGCCGCGTCGCTCGTCATCTGGCACCGCGAGGGCATCGAGGTGCCCTGGGCGTCGTCGCTGCGGGCCTACAATCCCCTGTGCGCGAACGTGCTGCTCTACTGGCACATGCTCAGGTTCGCCATCGATCGCGGGCTGATGGTGTTCGATTTCGGCCGGTCGACTCCCGGCGAGGGCACGTACCAGTTCAAGAAGCAGTGGGGGGCGGTCGCGACGCCGTTGCACTGGGAGTACTGGGCGGACGAGGGAGTGGCGCTGCCGGATCGGAGCCCGACGAATGCGCGGTTCAGTGCGGCGATTGCCCTGTGGCGCCGGCTGCCCCTGGCCGTCACGCGGGCCATCGGCCCGCGAATCGTCAGGGAGATTCCCTGAGACGGGTCTCGTGGACGCGCAGGCGTCGGTCGCCAGTCCGCAGGGGTGGATGTTGATTCGCGCAGATCCGTGGCCATGCTGGACAAGCTTCTGAGGATCGGGAGGATCGGATCCACCGTTCTGCCGCACGCGTTCCGCCGCGGCCTCGTGTTCGGTTCGTGTCCCATCTGCGAGCGGCGGACCGTCTTCTACGAGGAGGGCCCGACGTTGCGGGAGCACTTCAAGTGCGCCCGCTGCGGGAGCATTCCGCGGTTCCGCGCGCTGCTGCACGTGATCCAGGATGTGGCGCCGGGCTGGCGCGGCCTGAGGATACACGAGTCGTCGCCAGGCGGGGCGTCATCGGCGAAGCTGGCCGCCGAGTGCCCGGGCTACGTCGCCTCGCACTTCTACCCGGACGTTCCACCGGGTGCGATGCGGAACGGCGTCCGCTCCGAGAACCTCGAGGCACAGACGTTTCCGGACGGTGCCTTCGATCTGGTCGTGACGCAGGATGTCTTCGAACACGTCCTGCGGCCGGCCGACGCCTTCCGGGAGGTCGGGCGCACGCTCAGGCCGGGTGGCATGCACGTCTTCACGGTGCCGTGGTATCCCCGACAGCCCACGAGGGTCCGCGCGGTGATGGAGGAGGCCGGGGTGCGGTTCGTGCACCCCCCCGTGTACCACTACAACCCGATCGACGCCAGTGGCTCCCTGGTCGTGACGGATTGGGGTGACGATCTGTGCGAGTTCGTATTCGAGCACTCACACCTGAGCACGACCGTCTTCAGCGTGATCGATCGCCGGCAGGGCATCCAGGCCGAGTTCAATGAGGTGTTCGTCAGCCGCAAGGCTGTCCGGCCGCGGGGGACGGCCCGTGGCGATGGCCCGGATCAGGTGTCCCATGAGTAGCCCATGGTGGCGAGCAGGTCTCCGGAGACCTCGCGGAAGAGCTCCACGTGCCGGGTCGAGAAGGCCTGCCTCCAGGCACCGGTCTGCCCCTTGTCGAACGTGCGGGTCCGGTCGCTGAAGAGCGCCTCGCTGATCCCGCGGACCCGATGCTCGCTTGCTTCCGCGCCGAGGAACTCCATCACCCGGCGCACGGTCCGATGCTGGCGCTCTTCTGAACCTCCGCCGCGCGGACCAATCAGGTCCTCGAACCGGATGCAGCAGGTACGCGGGTCGGTCAGCCACGTGGTTCGATCATTGAAGGAATTCGGCATCATCCCTGCCTGGATGCCAGGCACGCCACGGATCGTGGCCACGAGGACGATCGGTGCGCCCGGCCTGGTCACGGTCGAGAACGGGCCGCGCCTGGCGTTCCAGTTCCGGACACGATCGAACTGGTGCCGCAGTCGTCCGACCGCCGTCATGCGGAGGATCGAAGCACGCTGGTCGAGTGCAGCCGTTTTTACCGCGAAGTAGACTAGGTGGGTATCCGGCCGCTGCAGCGGTGACGCCGCGCGCGGCCGTGGGAGGGGTGTCGGATGGCGGAATCACTGGTGCGCAGTTCGTCAGGGCCGTCACTGTCGGCGCTCATGTGCAACTACAACCATGCTGGCCTCGTGGCCAGGGCGATCGACGCGATCATGACCCAGTCGCGTCCGCCGGATGAGCTGATCGTCCTGGACGACGCGTCGACGGACGACAGCCTGGAGGTCATCGAGCGCTGCGCGTCCAGGCACCCCGCGATCCGCGTTCTGCGGCACGTTCGCAACGCCGGCGTGATCGCCTCGGTGAACGAATTGCTCGCCGAGGCGCAGGGCGACTACGTGTTCACTGCGTCGGCGGACGACTACATCCTGCCGGGGTTCTTCGAGCAGGCCATGCAGATGGCGGAGCGCTATCCCCAGGCGGGGGTGCTCGCAGGGGAGTGTTTCGTCATCGATCCGGCAGGCGTGCGCCTGGCCACGCAGCAGCACGCCCCGTGGAGCGGATCCCAGTTCGTGGACCCGGTCAGGTTCCTGCACGAGTACCTGTACGCGACCCTGGACGTACCGAGCCATTCGTTCGTGTCTGCGATCATCCACAGGCGCTCCGCCCTGGCCGCGGTCGGGGGCTTTGCGCCCGAGCTGGGGTTCTGGACGGATACCTTCACGTTCCGCGTGCTGGCGCGGCGCCACGGGCTCTGCTACGTGGACCAGCCGTGTGCGTGCTGGACAGCGGCGCCGGACAGCTTCAGCCACCGGACGCTTCGCGATCCGGCCGGGCACCTCGAGGTGCTGGCGGCGCTGGTTCGCCAGATGACGTCACCGGCCCACAGCGAGGACTTTCCCTCCGACTACGTGAGTCGGTGGTCGGAACGCTACCGGAGCGACATCGTGCATGCCGCCTGCCGGCAGTTCGACGCCCGGTTCGCGGCCTTGAACGCGGATCTCTGGCCGCGCGGACCTGGCGGCGGGCCGCTTGGCCCTGTCGTTGGACACCTGCTGTGGCGGCTGGGCAACCTGCACGAGGCGCTGCTGCGGGCCGCGACGAAACGCGCGCTCCAACGATATCCCCGTCATCCACCGCACGGGTGATGGGCAGGCGGTCGACGGAGTGACGATGGGCGACGGGCACACGCGGGGAGATCGGAGGCCGGCGATCAGCGCCGTGATCACGACGTTCAATCAGGCCCGATTCATCGGTCGCACCATCGAGTCGGTGCTCGGCCAGACCCGGGCACCCGATGAGGTCGTCGTGGTGGACGACGGTTCGGCCGATGACACGCCGCTGGAGGTCGAGCGGTTCGGTTCGAGGGTCAGGCTGATCCGTCAGGCGAACCGCGGGGTGGCCGGCGCGAGGAACCGGGGGGTGGCCGAGGCGAAAGGCGATCTCGTCGCACTGCTCGACGGCGACGATGAGTGGCTTCCGACCAAGCTCGAGTGCTGTCATGCGGCGCTGCGCGTCCTGCCACAGACGCTCGTGATGGTGCACGACGTCGAGCTCGTCTCGATGGAGGGAACGCCGGTCAGCGCCTGGACGCCGGTCGAGGCGGCGTTCGGCACGGGCGACCACGCGGCGTCGCCGCGCTCCATCGGGTGCTGGGACAGCCTGCTCGAGCGCAACTTCGTGGTCACGACGGCGCAGGTGCTGGTGTCGCGCGACCTCTATGTCGAGGCCGGCGAGTCGAACTCGCGCTTCAGGATCGCCAGCGACTACGATCTCTACCTGCGCCTCGCGGAGCGGGTGGCCTTCACGATCCTGCCGGCCGTACTCGCCAGGTGGACGCAGCACGACGCGAGTGCATCGGGCGCCGGACGCGACCAGCGGATGATGAACTGGGGTAGCGACGTGGCCGAGGTGCTGCGCTACCGGGCAGGCCAGACGACGGCGGGGCGCGCAACCGCGCTGAGGGCCGCCGCCCGTCGCGAGATTCGCCAGATCGTGCGCGAGCTCTACATGCGGGAGGACCGCGATGGTTCGCTCACGACGGCCCGTGCGCTGTGGGGTGTCGGCGCGCGGTTCCGCTCGGGGACCGCGATCCTGGCGGCCGCCGCGGTGCTGATGCCGCCGCGCATGAGGCGCCTCGGTTCGGCGCTCATCGGATCCAGGTTCTGGTACGACCATGGCTAGGTGCCGTGATGTTGCCGACGCCGCTGGCCGGCGCTCCATGGGGGCTGATCGACCGGGTGGATCGCCCCGGGCGCTGAGCACCAGAGGTCCCTCCTCGATGTCGCGAGTTCTCTGCATTGCCGGCATGCACCGGTCCGGCACGTCGCTCATGGCCTCGTGGCTCGAGTCCTGCGGCGTGCGCATGCACGCTGGTCGTGTCCTCGGACCAGGCCCAGGCAATCGGCGCGGCCACTTCGAGGATGCGGACTTTACGGATTTGCACCGGGCCGCGATTGACCGTCACGTCCACGGAGCGGCCGGCTGGATTGTGACCGACCGCACCGCAGTCGAGCCGGACGACGAGCTGCGGCGCGGTGCGCAGAACCTCCTGGCGGCTCGGGTACACGAATCCGGCGTTTGGGGCTGGAAGGATCCCAGGACGTCGCTCTTCCTCGAGTTCTGGAAAGCGCTGATCCCGGATCTGAAGGCGCTCCTGGTCTGGCGCCCGGCGGTCGAGGTGCTCGAGTCGATTCGGGCGCGGGCCCGCGGAACGCCGCGCGGCCTCCGCCTCAGAATCGGCGGCCGGTGTGCCCTGGACCTGTGGCGTGCGCACAACCAGGCGATCCTCGACTACAAGAGAACACACCCGGCCGACACCGTGCTGGTCTCGACCGAGGCCGCCATCGAGGCGGACCTGCGCCTGATCGCCGCGCTCGACGAGCGTCTCGGTGTGTCGCTGCACCGGGTGTCGGTTGCCACCGTATACACGCCGGGCATGCTCAAGACGTACTCACCCTCCTGGCTGACCAGGATGGTTGCCGGGCGGAGGCCGGTGAGCGAGCTGGAAGATGGGCTTCGCGCGGCCTCGGATCGCCTGTAGTCCGCCGCCTCGATGGTGCGGCCGGTCCCTGCGTGCCGGCTCACGGTGCGGCCGTGGCTGGCACCCAGAGTTCGAAGGGTTCCCCGATGGCGTCGTCCGTGACCCTGGCGAAGTGCGTACGGATGTGGTCGTACAGCAGCGGACGGAGGTTGCGGAACCGCAGGTCATCGCGACCATCGAGGGGCACATCCCTGATCAGCACGAAAGAGGGTTTCGCGTCGATGACCTGCTGGACCTGCCTGGCCTGCCACTCGAGGGTCCGGAGGAGCGTCATGTAGGTTTCGCGGGTCGGTGCCCTGCGATGGAACAGGGCGTAGGCGCCCGGCCAGGCCGGTACGACGAGAAACGTCTCGCCCTCCCGACCGTATCTGCTTGCGACGTGCGTCAGCAGTTCGACGTGCCCCGCCGTTTCCGGAGCGACGAGCAGTTCGTCTCCGCCCACCATGATGGTCCGGCAGGGATTCGTGGCGCACTGCCAGCCCGGTTGCTGAGGTACTGCCACGAACAGGCCGCTGGCGGCCAGCGTGGCGGCAAGCGGCCACCGCAGGCTCGCCCGGATCATCGTCAGGCCCGCGAAGGCGGCCAGGAGGAACGGGAACAGCCCTTGCGCCAGGTGCCACGTGTCCGCCCGCGAAAGGGCGTGGTGTGCGTAGGGCAGCCCAACGAACGTGCAGGCGACGACGAGCGGAGGCAGGGGGGCGCGTCGCGCCATTCGCGACGCGGCCCAGATTGGTCCGGCGACCGCGAACACCACCAGCGCCACGAAGTAGAGGCCCAGGACCACGTCTCGCAGCAGCGACAGCGGGGGCGCCGCCGTCGTGCTGATGCGCCAGGGCCATGGCACGGGCAGGGTGAGGTTGGTGGCGCCGGTTTCGAGCAGGAGGCTCGAATCCTCCAGGAGGACGATCAGCATGCCCGGAGTCGTCGCGAACAGGACGAACTGGGGCAGATAGCCGATGACGATGCCAGCCACCCAGGCTCGAGCGTACATCAGGATGCCCGACCTGTTGTGGATCGCCAGGTATCCCGACACACCGAGGCCGGCGACGACGCCGTACAAGCCATGGTTTCGTCCGAAGAAGGCGGCCAGGCCAACGCACAGACCGGCGACGAACCATCGGCAACCCGAAGGCCGGCCGACGACGCGGGCGAACGCGCCCACGAGCAGGATCGATGTGGTGATGTCGAAGAGCTTGTGCCCTGGAAGCATCCAGGCGAGGAGGGTGGCGAGCGCGACAGGCCACAGACCGGCCGGCACCCGCGGACGGTGCCGGGCCAGCATCGTCAGGGCAGCGAAGAGCCCCAGCGCCTGCATGGCAGCGGTCGCGACTCGAAGGGCGATGACGCCCGTGTGCCCCTGGAACCGCATGAAGGCGGCCGTCCAATAGTACCGGCCGGGGTCGTACGACTGGGAGTCCCGAACGGGCACGCCTCCGTCAAGTACCAGGCGAGTCGTGTACCAGAGGTGCCCCTCGTCCCCGAGGCCGAAGCCGACGTGTCCCTGCCAGACGAACAGCGCGGCGGCTGCTCCGACCGCCACCAGGAGGCACACTGCAGTCTGAGCGAGGCGTCCCGGCACGTGATCGACCCCGCCCGGCGATCCGGTCGTTCCGGCGTGTGCGAGTTGGGCGTGGCGATCGAGTGGCATGGGCCGTCGCGGGCCGTCGGCGGCCGACCCGTCGGATAGAATTATCACGGACGATGGCGGAGCGGCTCGATTCGCAGGAGCTGGGCGTGAGCCCACGTTGCCGTGTGCTGGCGTTCTTCCTCCCGCAGTTCCATCCCATTCCCGAGAACGACGCCTGGTGGGGCAGGGGCTTCACCGAGTGGATCAATGTCGTCCGCGCGACTCCCCAGTTCCGGGGGCACCGGCAGCCGCACCTGCCGGCGGATCTGGGTTTCTACGACCTGCGGGTGCCAGAGACCCGCGAAGCCCAGGCCGAGCTGGCGGGGACTCACGGGGTCGACGGTTTCTGCTACTACCACTACTGGTTCAACGGACGCCGGCTGCTGGAGCGTCCCTTCGCCTACGTACTTGCGTCCGGCAGACCGGACTTCCCCTTCTGTCTCTGCTGGGCGAACGAGAACTGGACGCGCGCCTGGGACGGCGGAAGTTCCGAGGTGCTGATCGAGCAGCGTTACAGCCTCGAAGACGACATGGCGCACGTGCGGGCGCTTGCGCCGGCCTTCAGCGATCCGCGATACGTTCGTGTGTCGGGCAGGCCGCTGTTCCTCGTCTACCGCGCCGGCCGGCTTCCCGATCCACGACGGACCACCGATACGTGGCGGGCCGAGGCGGTGAGGCTGGGTGTCGGGGAACTGTATCTGTGCCGGGTCGAAGCTTTCGGAGAACGCTCGGATCCCCGGCCCCTTGGCTTCGACGCTGGGGTGGAGTTTCAGCCCGACTTCGGCGATCTCGGCGATCAGTTGACCCGCAGCCATCGCTGGCGGCTGCGTCACGGCATGTGGCGCAACCAGGCCTCGCATCGTGTGTTCGACTACGGGGCCGTGGCCCGGCGGATGGTGGCACGGCCGCCTGCGCCCTTCCCCAGGTTCCGCTGCGTAACGCCAATGTGGGACAACACGGCCCGCCGCAAGCGGGCTGCCGTCATCCTCGCGGGCTCGACACCCGAGCGATACGAGGCGTGGCTGCGGGCGGTACTGGAAAGCGTGGCATCGTCGAACTCCGGCGAGGACGTCGTGTTCGTCAACGCATGGAACGAGTGGGCGGAAGGCAACCACCTCGAGCCGTGCCAGCGGTGGGGCCGGGCATACCTCGAGGCCACCCTCCGTGCCCGGTCAGGTGGGCCCCGGGCCGTGATCCCGGCGCCCAACCGGCGCCCTGGCGACGTGGCGGGATAGTCTGTGGCCACGCGATCGTAGTTGACGGCCGGGCAGATCGGTGGTCCGCCGCTCAGTCATGACAACTGCTGCAGGGTCGGCATCGTCCCGTCCTTCGCTGTCGGCGCTGATGTTGAATTACAACCACGGCCGATACCTCGGCCGGGCCATCGAGGCGATTGTCGCCCAGTCGCGGCCCGCGGACGAATTCCTCATCCTCGATGACGCGTCGACGGACGACAGCGTGGAGGTGATCGAGCGGCACGCTCCAGGCATCACGGCATCCGGCTGTTGCGGCGGGAGCACAACAGAGGGGTCATCGTCTCCGCGCGGGATCTGCTGGCCGCCACAAGAATCCGGAATTCATCATCCGAGCTCTTGCCCTGAGCGAGACGAAGCCGCCGTTGCGCTGGATCGCGAACCAGGCGGTGGACGAGTACGTCAGCCGCATGAAGGGGACTGAGCGATCGCCTCGGTGTGCGGCTGGAACTGAGTGTCGGCGTGTCGGACGAGGAGCTCGTGCGTCAGTACCAGCAGTCCGGGATCATGCTCTACGCGCCGCGCCTCGAACCCTTCGGGCTGGCACCCCTCGAGGCGAACGCGTGCGGCACGCCGGTGATCGCGCTGGCGCAGGGGGGCGTACGCGAAACGGTAGTGGACGGCGAGAATGGCCAGCTGGTCGACAGCCCGGAGGAGATGGCCGTGGCCATTGACCGGCTGATGCGGCGTCCCGATCTGGCCAGGGCGCTCGGCCAGCGCGGCGCCGCCATGGTGCGCGAGAGATGGACGCTTGACGCGGCGGCTGCGCGGCTGTCCGGGCACCTGCGGGACGCCGTCCGTGCGAGGCGCGTGCGCAGCTGATTGCGCGGCCGGCGGGCAGGACCGGGTAACGGCAGCCGGGCTTCGCCGATCGCATCGAGCGCCTGTACAGCCGCCGCAGCAGCGTGGTCAGCAGGGTTGTTGTACGCTGGCAGTCTGCATGCGTATCGCATTCGTCATCGAGCGGTTCCCGGCGCTGTCCGAGACGTTCCTCCTCAATCAGATCACGGGCCTGATCGACCTGGGTCACGACGTGGAGATCATCGCGATGGGGCCCGGTGACGCCGAGCCGGTCCATCGTGACGTCGGGACGTACGACCTCCTCTCGCGGACGTACTATGCGCCGCCGGTGGACGGGGAAAGGGCGCTCCAGATCCGGACTCTCGGGACGACCGGACTCCGCGCACTGCGGTCCCGGGCTGCGGCGACGGCGTACTGGCAGCTGCTGCGCCATCGGGGCGCCGGCTCGCGCCTCCATGCCGCCATCGCCGCCGCGCCCTTCATCGGCCGCCCTGCGTACGACGTCGTGCACTGCCACTTCGGCCCCATGGGCCTCCGCGTGCTGCCGCTGCGGGAGGCCGGCCTGGCCCGCGGCCGGCTCGTCACCACCTTCTACGGCTACGACGTGTCGTTGACGGTCGCGAAGCACGGTACCGGCGTGTACGGAGCGCTGTTCGAGCAGGCCGATGCCTGTCTGGCGTTGAGCGAGTTGATGCGCCGGCAGCTCGTAGCGCTCGGATGCGACGAGCGCCGGGCCCGGGTGCATCACATCGGCATCGACTGCGCCAGGTTCCCGTACGCGCCGCGCAGCCGCGAGCCCCACGCGAAGATCAGGGTCGTCACCGTGGGCCGGCTCGTGGAGAAGAAGGGGATCGAGTACGGCATTCAGGCGATGGCCCGGCTGGCAGCCGCGCGTGGCGACCTGGAGTACGCCATTGTCGGTGACGGACCGCTGCGAGGCCGCCTCGCCGAGGCGATCGCGGCCGCGGGTGGGGCGGGGAGCGTGACCCTGCTCGGCCCGAAGCGCCAGGACGAGATCGTGGAGATCCTGCAGCGCGCGCACCTGTTCATCGCCCCGAGCGTGACAGGGGCCGACGGCAACCAGGAGGGGACGCCGACCGTCCTGATGGAAGCCATGGCGCTCGGTCTGCCGGTGGTCAGTACCTGGCACAGTGCCATTCCGGAGCTCGTCCAGGACGGCGTGTCGGGCTTCCTCGTGCCGGAGCGTGACGTGGATGCGCTGGCCGGCCGTGTCGGCTGGCTGGCGGATCATCCGGAGGCGTGGCCCGGGTTCGGACGCGCCGGCCGCGCGCACGTGGAAGCCTCGTACAGCATCAGGGCTCTGAACGTCCGGCTTGCCGGGGTGTACGAGGAGCTCGTCGGAAGGGCGCCGGTGAGGGTTCGTGGACCGACTTGATGTACAGTTGGGGGGGCCACGAGGCCCGCCCCGTCTACGTTCGAATGCCGGCATTCCTGAAGGATCTGAGAGAGGCGCTGGTCGAGCAGAGCCAGTATCACGAGCTCCTGTACCAGATGGCGCGCCGGGACCTGCTGCTGCGATACAAGCAGACGGTGCTCGGCTTCGCCTGGGCGATCTTCACGCCGCTCGTGAACACGATCATCTTCAGCGTCGTGTTCACGCGCGTGGCGCCGATCGAGACTCCCGTCCCGTACCCGATCTTCGCCTACTGCGGCCTGCTCGTGTGGAACTTCACCGCCGCGTCCCTCAGGTTCTCCGTCAATGCGCTCACCGCGAACGCGATGCTCGTCGGCAAGGTGTACTTCCCCAGGGAACTCCTCCCGCTGTCCGCCATCCTCGTCTCACTCGTCGACCTGGCCGTCGGGGCGCTCCTGCTCGTGGGCCTCTGCGCCTACTACGGAGTGGTGCCGTCCTGGACGCTCGTGGCGCTGCCGGCGCTGCTGATCATTCAGATCGCGTTCACCACGGCGCTGGCCCTGCTGCTGTCGATGGCGAACCTGTTCTTTCGCGACGTCAAGTACCTCTTCGACGTCGTGATCAACGTCTGGATGTTCGCCACTGCCGTGGTCTATCCGGCCGATGCGCTCGAGGGCCGGCTGCGGGTGCTGCTGGAGATCAACCCGATGACCCCGATCGTCGAATCGTACCGGGCCGTCGTGCTGCTTGGCGACTGGCCTCCGGCCTCGCTCGGAATCTGGGCGCTGCTGGTGTTCCTCCTTCTGGCGGTGGCCACCGTGGTGTTTCATCGAGCCGAAGACCGGTTCGCCGAGAGCGTGTGAGGGACGGACGTCGCATGGAGCGTGGGCTGGGAGCACCGGGCGACTGGGCCGGGAATGTGCCGGTGCCGATGCCACCACCTGGGGACGTCCGCTAGTGGCGTCGGGATCGATCGCGTTCGAAGGCGTCTGGAAGAAGTTCCGCAGAGGCGAGCTGCACGACAGCCTCAAGGATCTCATTCCCTCAATGGTGCGTCGTGCGTTTCGGCCGGCCCGCGAGGGCGAGCTCGAGAGCCAGGAGTTCTGGGCGCTGCGCGATGTCTCGTTCGAGGTGGGCCCGGGCGAGGCGCTCGGCATCATCGGCCCGAACGGAGCCGGGAAGTCCACGACGCTCAAGCTGCTGACCAGAATCCTCAAGCCGACGCTCGGCCACTGCCGGGTCCAGGGCCGGGCGGGGGCCCTCATCGAGGTGGCGGCCGGGTTTCACCCTGACCTGACCGGCCGGGAAAACGTGTTCCTGCAGGGCGCCATTCTCGGCATGCGTCAGGCGGAGGTGCAGAAGAGGTTCGACGAGATCGTCGACTTCGCGGGCATCGAGGACTTCATCGATACCCCGGTCAAGCGGTACTCGTCGGGCATGAACGCGCGCCTCGGGTTCTCCATCGCGGCGAACCTGGATCCCGAAGTGCTCATCATCGACGAGGTCCTCAGCGTCGGCGACATGACGTTTCGCGAGAAGTGCGTCCAGCGGATGCTGCAGTTCAGGCGGAACGGCGTCGCGATCGTCTACGTGTCGCACAACCTGCCGTCGGTGGCCACGCTCTGCGACCGCGCACTGCACCTGAACCACGAAACCAGGCTCATCGGACCCACAGCTGATGTCATCGAGAGCTACATCGCCAGCAGGAGCCCGGACGAGGCGACCGCCGGCGGAGCTGAAATCGTCGCCGTCGTGCTGACCGACCCCGACGGTACCCGGGTGCAGCAGATCAGCCCGGGCGATCGTCTGGTTCTGCACGTGGATTACGCGCTGCCGCCGTCGGCGGAGGACCTGGCGTTCGCGATGAACATGGTGCGATCGGGGGATTCGCTGCTCGTCCACCATGCGATCTACTCCATGGCCGCTCTGGGCTTGGCGTCGCCGGTCGCCAGTGGCGGGGCGGTCCCGGCAGGCGACGGCCGCGTTCGGGTACACGTCGAGTTTCACATGCGTGCGAACGTCGTGAGCGGCCAGTACCATTTCGGGTGCGCGATCATCGACGACCGGACCGAGCACCGGCTGCATCACATGCATCACGCCGCGTCGGTCACGGTGCGGGAGGACCGCCCGCGCCTGGGCGTGGCGGATCTCTACGTGCGCCCGAGAGCCCGGCTGGGCAGGATGGGGGATCGGCCGGATCCGGGAGCTGCGGTTGAGAACAGATGAGTGTTGAAGGCGGCCGGACGGCGGGACCGGGTGGTTGTGTGGTGTGGTTCACGGGGCTCTCTGGCGCCGGCAAGACGACGATCGCACGTGGTGTGCACCAGCGGCTCCAGGACATGGGCAGGCGGGTCGAGCTCCTGGACGGCGATGCGATCCGGCAACTCTTCCCGCAGACCGGCTTCTCGCCGGAAGAGCGGGACCGGCACGTGCGCCGCGTCGGCTTCCTGGCCAGCCGTCTCGAGTGGCACGACGTCATCGTGCTCGTGGCGCTGATTTCCCCCTACGCGCGGTCGCGGGCGTTTGCCCGGAGCCTGTGCCGGCGCTTCATCGAGGTGCACGTGGCGACACCGCTGGCCGAGTGTGAGCGGCGCGACGTCAAGGGGCTGTATGCCAGGGCCCGCGCCGGCCAGCTGTCCGACTTCACGGGGATCGATGCGCCCTACGAACCACCGGACAGCCCGGAGCTGGTGCTTGACACGCAAGGCTCCTCGATCGAGGAGGAGGTGCAGCGGGTCCTGGCGCTGGTGGCATCCGTGCCGGACGGCATGGAGACGGTCCCGGAGGAGTCCCGGTTCGTCTAGGACGCGATCTTGTAGACCAGCACGAGGGGCCGGCCTCCCTCATCGGCGAACGCGACCGTCAGGAAGATGCGCCCGGTCGCCGGGTCGTAGGCCGCTCCGTTGATCTGCCGCCCGAGGCCACCCTTGTACGGCGGATCGAGGGTCCAGACGGCGTACGGCTTCACCTCCCACGGTCTCTTCGTCCCGTTCTTCACCTCCACCAGTTCGTTCGCGTCGTACGCCCACACGTACTGCTCGTAGGGATAGGCGTGCGTGCCCTGATACTCGCTGGCGGGATCGTGGCACCACGGCTGGCTGCCTGGGGGCTTCGTGGCGCCGCCCGCGCCGTAGCAGAATGTCCCCATGCCGTGGCGACCGAAGAACAGGACGCTGCGGGTGCCCTCGGGAAGGACGACCCCTCGTACCTCGGTGGTGCCGTTGAAAAGGTCATTCTTCGTGTTCCAGGCCCGGAGCGGGTTCTCGTGAGGATAGTACACGAGCGCTGTCGTCGGGATCGGGTTCTTCACGCCGACGTCCGCCGGGTCGAAGGTGAACAGGGCCGGACCGTTGGACGTGCGGCTGATGACGCTCAGGCAGCAGTTCCCGGTGAACGCGGGCCCACCGAGGGCGGCCTGCCATCCGGCCGGAACTGGCGCCATGTACCCGGACACGTAGCCGACGCGTCCCGCCACCATCCGGAACGGCCCCAGAGTGTCGTTCGCCGTCCCCAGGTCGAAGCCGGACTTGAAATGGGACGAGGACTGCGTGCTCCCGCCATCGTAGTAGGAGAAGGCGGAGACGATCAGGCCGTCCTCGACCGGCAACGTGCCACCGAGCTTGATGTCGTTCGGATCGGTGGGGTTCACCTGGTTGCGCTTCCCGTCGGTGGGATCGCCGAACGGCTGTGCGACAGGCGCGGTCGCCAGCCCGCCTGCGGACGGCGCGTTTCGGATTTCGGGGATTCCGACCTCCGCGAGCCGCTGGTTCCAGTCGTGGCCCACGATGAAGAGCGTGCCCCTCGCGGGGCTGAACGACATCGCGGTACCGCCGAAGGCGAACTGGCTCGGTCCCAGCTGCTGCGCGGGCAGGCGGAACGCGCCCTGGTAGACGAGGTCGCCTTTCTGCACCAGCTTGCCGGCGCTGGCGTCGACCACGCTGACCTGAGCAGCCGTCGAGTACACGGGAACACCCGACAATGTGCGGCCGACGGCCGTGACCGAATGTGTACCCGGCACGGCCTGCCAGACGGCTGCATACGGCGCAGCGGTGTCGGTTCCGACCAGCGTCTGGTTGACGTAGAACTCCACCTGCGTGAAGTCGCCCTGCACGGACGCCTGCAACGGTACGCTGGCGCCCGAGGTGTAGGTCGATCCGGAGGGCGGTGTCGCAAGGCTGACCGGCGGCGTGGTCATGGCGGCGATCGGTACGGCGAACGGTCCCTGGGCCTGGACGCCAGACAGGGCCAGCCCGGCCGCGGCGGCAGCGGCGCCGGCGACCAGGGCCGAGCACAGCCTGGTCACACTCGGACGGCACGTCTTCCAGCTACGGTACATGCCCCGAGTATAGTGCATAGTGGCGGCTTGCATTCACCTCCTGCCGCCACGCGTCAGGGTGCTGCGCGCGCCGTTGGAACCGCAGTGAGTCGGTCGGTCACGGGCACGGCGTCGAGGGAGAGCGCCCGGAGCACGTCATGAAGCCCCGCGTCCTGGTGATGTCGCAGTCAACGCTGTACGGAGGGATGGAGAAGGGCTCGATCTCACAGGACCTGCGAATCCTGGAGGCGATGCGCGCGGCGCCGGTGCTTGCGCTGCGGCTCCGGCCGCAGCTGCGGGAGTGGGCGGAGCGTCTCCGGGCGGGTGGCCTGCCGGTGGTGGATTATGCCCCTCCGGCCTTCCTGGAGACGTGGGACCGGTGGCGCATCCGCCGGCTGAAGAAGCACCTGGGCAGGCCGGGGTTCTCGCGGCTGATGGCCCGGTACCGCCCGACTGGGCTCGTCTGCTACTCGTCGTCGCTGGCAGACTGTCTGGCGCACCTCTGGCACGCGAGCCGCCACGATGTGCCGCGTGTGCTCAGCGTCCACTCGACCTACGCCGGGCATGGTTTCGAGCACGACGGCAGGGGCATCGGCCTGGAGCCCCCGCCGCGCTGGGACGCGTGGCAGCGGCGGCACCTCCGCCAGGCCTTCGCCGGCCTGCGCGGCATCCGGGCGGTGTCCGATGCGTCGGCGGCCGGCTTCCTACAGGCGTTCGGCGAGCTCCTCCCGCCCGGTCTCGAACCGATCACGATCTACCACGGCATCGACACCGAACGGTTCCGGCCTCCGACTGCGGCCGAGCGCCTGGAGGCGCGGCGTGCGCTCGACCTCGATCCCGACGCGCTGGTGCTCGGCACTTCCGCGCTCCTCACTCCGCGCAAGGGCGTGATGGAAATCCTGGAGACCTGGCTGAAGGTGCGGGAGCGCCATCCACGATCCCGGCTCCTGTACGCCGGAGACGGACCCCAGCGGCGGGATCTCGCCGACGCGGTGCGCGCGGCGGGCGTGGACCGCGACGTGCAGATGCTGGGCCACCGCGACGACATGGTGCCGGTGCTCCAGGCGCTCGACGTCTTTCTCCTCTTCAGCAGTGTCGAGGGCCTGGGATGGGCCACCATCGAGGCGATGAGCACCGGCCTTCCGGTCGTGGCCACCGACGTCACCGGCACGCGCGAAGTGGTGCGCGACGGCGAAACCGGGTTCCTGTTCCCGTATGGCGCGTGGGACCGGGCGCTGGAGCCGATCGAGGCCCTGATCGCGTCGCCGGACCTGGCCAGGGCGATGGGCGCGGCCGGACGGAGGTGCGTGGAGCAGACCTTCGACCGGCGCCGGCGTGAGGAGAAGGTGATGGCGTTCTTCGAGCGCACGCTGTTCTGACGTCCCGGCAGCCGGGGAGCAGGATGCTACCCGATCCGGCCGAGGAGGAACCGCAACAGGTCCCGCCAGGTCCGGCGGTTGAACGGTGACGCGGCAATCGCCCGTGCGAACTCGTCCCACGCCATGCCCCGTGCGCCTCGTCGTGCCGCATCCCACGCGTTCATCCGCGCCGTCTCGGCGAGCGCCTGCTGCCGGACGTGCCTCGGCAGACCGCGCCCGCGCGCGCTCTGCAGGGCGCGCCTGACCACCTGCCGGCGCGCCACCTGCATGCGCCGGGGATCGCCGCTCATCATGCCGCCATGAAACCGGTAGCTGACCAGCGGCTCGGCGCAGACCGCGATCTGATGCTCGGCAGTCAGCCTGAGCCACAGATCCCAATCTTCGGCGGCCCGCAGAAACTCGACGAACCCCCCGAGTTCCCGGAATACCTGTGTGCGGAGCATCACGCTCGACACGGTGATCGGGTTCCCGCATGTCAGGAGATCGATGAAGACGTCGCCGGAGCAGAGCGGCTGGACCTGGCTCTGCACCTCGGGCAGGTCGCCCCGCTGTCCGATGTTGAACCGGTCTGTGTACACGAGGGCCACATTCGCGCGGGAGGCGACCTCCAGCTGGCGCGCCAGCTTCTCCGGCTGCCAGAGGTCATCGGCGTCGAGAAACGCCAGCCATGCGCCGGTCGCGCGCGCGGCGCCGGCGTTGCGCGCGGCCGGGAGGCCGCGGTTCTCCTGGGTGACGACGATGATGCGATCGGCAAACGCCTGCAGCACGGCGGCCGTGCCGTCGGTGGAGCCGTCGTTGACGACGATCACCTCGTGCGGTGGCTCTGTCTGAGACAGGGCGGATTCGACCGCCTCGGCCAGGAACGCTTCCGCGTTGTACGCCGGAATGACGACGGAGACGGAGCGGGCTGTCGGTGGCGGCACGCGGATCTTACCTGGGACGGCGACGCTGCATTCTAGCGCCGCCGGCACAGAGCGGCGGCCGCGGTCCTGATCGCGTTCCACTCCTGATGGGTGCGATCGGCTGTCGTATAATGCCCGGGACTTCGAGCGGGCCGTGACCGGATCCGGAGGGGCGACAGTACCCGCCTGAGCGCGGCACGCCGTGCAGATTCCCGTGCCGATCTCTGTCATCATCCCGGCCTTCAACGGAGCACGATTCCTCGGCGCGGCGATCGAGAGCGTGCTCGCGCAGACGCAGCCGGCGGAGATCATCGTCGTGGACGACGAGAGTCCGGACGGCACCGCCGAGGTGGCTGCCCGCTTCGGCAACCGCGTCGAGTACGTCTGGCAACGGAATCAGGGGGTCAGCGCGGCGCGCAATACCGGACTGGCTCGCGCCAGCGGAGACGCGGTCCTCTTTCTCGACCAGGACGATCGCCTGACGCCGTCCGCGCTGGAGGCGCTTCGCTCCAGGCTGGAGGAGGAAGACGGCCGCGCCGTCGTCTTCGGCGACTGTGAGACTGTCGATGTGCTGGGGCGGTCCCTGCGGTACTGGCGCCGCCCCGACCTCGCCGGCGCGGCACCGCTGGCGGTTACCCGAAGGCTCTTTGGCGGGGTTGGCCATCCGCCTGGGGCATTCCTGATACCGACCTGGGCGGCTCGACAGGTCGGCGGCTTTGACTCGAGGTTCAAGTACTGCCAGGACATGTACCTGTGGATGCAGCTCAGCACGGTACTGCCCTTCGTTCACGTTCCCGCCACGGTCCTGCGCTACACGTTGCACGAATCCAACGTGTCGAACAACGTCAAGGGGATGGTCACCGACATGGTGGACATCCGTCTGGCGTTCCTGGAATGGGCCCGTGCGCGCGGGCTGGAGGTCGTGACGCCCGAACCCACCGAGGTCGATCTGCTCGAGGCCTTGAGTACGCGGTACTTCTACACCCGGGAGTGGGCGAAGCTCGACGAGGCGCTGAGCCTGGCTGCCGAGCGGGGCGTGATCTCGAGCCGTCTGCGGCGCTTCGGCCGATTTCGGATGCTCCCGGAATGGGTGTTCAGCGCCCAGGACCGTCTCACCCGCGCGCGCCAGTGACCAGCCTCGAGCTCCATCTTCGTGATGGCGACGCTGTCGTCGAAGCGCAACGCCTCGAGGACGTCGCCGCGGGTGTCTATCCCGCCTTCTACCGGCGCTGCGGCAGTCGCCTCAAGGTGTCCACGTCCGTCGTGGCGCTCATCCGCGACGCCGGAGACTTCATCCCCGACGAGTCGTTCCGCCCCCCGGACTACCTCAGAGGCCACTTCACCGAAGACTGGATGTACCGCGTCGCACGCAAGGCGAACCGCCACTTCGGATGGCCCGCACTCGAGCCGATCACCCCGGCCTGGTACGCGTCGTGGAACTCGATCGACGTGCGCGTGAAGAAGCTGCGGGCGTTCGAGACCGTCACGCCCGAGGAGAGTCGTGCGGGCTTCGCGCCCGACTTCTCGATCGGCGATTGCGAGTCGGTCGTGGAACGCTCGGCGGCGCACATTGCACGGTTCATCGAGAAGACCGAGCGTGCCTTCCCCGGCTACGACCACATCGTGATGACCGCCGGCAGGGACAGTCAGCTCGTGTGGCTCGCGCCGAGGGTGGCCCCCGAGCGCTGGCACGTCTTCAGTGCCGAGCCGAACCATCCCTTGGTCGTGGAGTGGCTGGAGCGCAATCACATTCGGGCAGGCCGGGTGTTCCATCACGACAACCGGAACGAGGAGACACCGGAGGATTTCCGGGCGAAAGTGATCTGCGGCGATCTGTATTCGGACCCCACGCATCTGCGCTGGATGCCGGCGGCGCGTCGTGTTGCGGCCGAGTTCGGCCAGCGCTGCATCTTCTGGAGCGGCACCATGTCCAATCCGGCTCACTTCTACGCCGGCCAGCACCGGCTGGACTACGCGCACGACAAGGCGGCGTTCTTCAGGGCGCACTTCGAGCGGACGGCCTCCTGGCAGGGCAACTACCACCAGGTGTTCAGGAACTTCACCGGCCGGCCTCACCTCTCTCCGTTCCACTCCCCGGACATCTGGAACGATCTGTACAGCCACATCGATCCGACGCGCCTTCCCCGCGACGCCGACCTGCGGGTTGAGGTTGGCGAGCTCCTGGCCGGGCGCAAAGTGTGGTGGCTGCCTTCGAATCCCGGCCCGACCACCTACTCGTACCGCGCGTACGTGAACCTCAGGAAGCTCTACGTTCGCCATATCCAGGAGGAGGTGTCGCACGGACGGCGGTGAACCAGGCTGCGCGATGCCATGGGTCCCCTTTTCATCTTCGGCGGTGTAGCGTGAGGCGCGAGGACCGCTGGCGCCCGACGAAGTTCGTGGTCGACGGATCGGTGCTCCGGGCCAGTCCCGACACGAACGACGTGTCGGTGTCATCGCGGCTGTTCGTCGACCTGCTCGGCGGGGAACTCTCGGGCGCCGTGACGCGCGTTGTGTCCGGTCGTCTCCTCGGTCTCGGATGCGGGCGGGTCCCGCTCTATGACCTGTACCGGCCCCTGGTGACGTCGGTGACCTGCGCTGACTGGCCGAGGAGTTCGCACGAGATTCAGCACATCGACCTGGCGTGCGACCTCTCCCGCGATCTCCCGTTTCGCGACAGGAGTTTCGATACGGTCCTGCTGACCGACGTGCTCGAGCACATCCCGGTTCCGGCGGCGCTGTTGCGTGAGATCTACCGCGTCGTGGTGCCCGGAGGTGCGCTGGTGTTAATAAGCGTGCCGTTTCTGTACTGGCTGCACGAGGAGCCGTACGACTACTATCGATACACGGAGTACGGGTTGGCGCGGCTCGGCCGGGACGCCGGCTTCTCCATCGAGGAGATCCGGTCGTTCGGTTCGGGCATCGATGCAGTGGCCGACCTGTTCGCCAAGACTGTGCTCCCGCTCCACTGGCAGGTCGGACCCATCCTCGCCGACGGGTCGCGCCGCGCCGCGGCCCGGCTTGGACGAACGACGCTCGGTCGCGCCTCGCCGCGTCCAGCACCAGCCTGCCGCTGGGATACGTGGCCGTGTTCCGCCGTGCGTGAGCCCGGAGGCGCCGTCCGCCTTGCGTGGCGGCAGCGCACGGGACGCGGGGCCTCCGGCGGGCCCCTTAGACCGTTATCCGGCTCCTTCTGCGAATTCGTACTCATTGCGCGCGTGTGTCATGCGGCGGGCCTCAAGCCGACGGCTTCCAGGAGCGCGTCGAGGCCGGTGACGACACGCTGACAGAGACGATCGAGTCGACGACGCTTTTCTTCCGACGCGGTTGTCGGCGGTGACTGGTTTCAGCAGACCCAGTCGCGGGTCTGGCGCAGACTCTGCCAGGAAGCACCCCGCGTCACGGACGGGTTGGGCTCGAGGCAGTCATGTCGGTGCGGTGGTGCACGAGCTCGACATCGAGGACGCGAGCCAGGCCGGCCGCCAGGTGCGCCACCAGCGGCTCTCCTCCTCCGAGGGCCAACCTTCCCGTCTGCGTGTAGACGCCGATCTTCATGGAGGGACAGTGTACCGCCGTGACTGGCGTTGATATCATCCCGGTGGCGCCGCGTCACGGGTGCAGGCGCCAACCATCGCCGTCCGCATGGCCGGTCCCCTGTCCATTCCCGTTCTGATCTCGGGCCCGCCAGGGCACGGTGGCCGGCGCCGGGCGGAGCCCGTCCGCCTGGGGCTTCCGCTCCCGCGGGGCGCGTTCGATCGGACCGACCGCTTCGAGATCGTGGCGCCCGACGGCCGCCGCGGCCGGGCACAGACGACGCCGCTGCAGCAGTGGCCCGATGGATCCGTACGGTGGATGCTGATCGACCTGCAGGTGGACCATGATGGCTCCCCGGTGCCCGCGGAGTACCGGCTGGTGCGGTCGCAGGGGGACCGTGACCTCCGCGATGCCCCGCCCCTGCGCCTGCAGCGTGACCGCCACCACGTTACGGTCGACACCGGCGCGGCGCGGTTCTCGCTGCGCCACGGCGGCGCGTTCCCGTGCGACCGCCTCCGCCTGACGCTCACGGACCAGCGAGGCCGGCGTGTCGAGTTCACGCTGTCGGCCGCGGTCGTCGAGTCCAGCGGACCGTTGCGCGCGGTGGTGCGTGTCACCGGGCGTGCCGCTGGCCCGAAGCCGGGCGGCCTGGCGGTCACGGCCAGGCTGCACTTCTTCGCCGGGTCTCCGGTGGTCGAGTGCGCCGTCACAATCAGGAACAGAAAGGCGGCCAGCCATCGGGGCGGATACTGGGAGCTGGGCGAGCGGCGCGCGATCCTCCTGCGTGACCTCTCCTGCACGGTGGCCCTTCCGGGCGAACGCACCGGGGAGCTGTACTGCTCCGTGGAGCGCGGCCAGCCGCTCGAAGCGTGCGGCGAGCATCTGGAGCTGTTTCAGGCTTCCAGCGGCGGGGAGCAGTGGGCGAGCCGCAACCACGTGAACCGCGACGGCCGGGTGCCGCTCGCCTTCCGCGGATACCGTCTGCGCGCAGGTGCGAGAGAGACGGAAGGACTGCGCGCGACGCCGGTGGTGGTTCTTTCCGCCCCTGACGCCCACGTGGCCGTCGCCGTGCCGCACTTCTGGGAGAACTTCCCGCGGGCGATCGAGGGATCCACGCGAACGATCACGGTCCAGCTCTTTCCGATGCAGCACGGCGACCTGCACGAGTTGCAGCCGGGCGAGCAGAAGACCCATGTCTTCCACGTGGCCGCCGGCCGCGACGAGGTCGCCGACGCGCCGCTCGACTGGGTCCGGTCCCCGCTGTTCGCGCGGGCCACCCCCGAACACTACTGCGGCAGCGGCGCCGTTCCGTACCTGCTGCCCAGCGACCGCGACCCGCACGCGTCGTACGTCCACCTGGTCGACGCCGCCATCGAGGGGGACGCGTCGTTCGAACACAAGCGGGAAGCGATCGACGAGTACGGGTGGAGGAACTTCGGCGACATGTACGCGGATCACGAGCTCGCGTACTACACGGGGCCCGTGCCGGTGATTTCGCACTACAACAACCAGTACGACGCCGTGGCCGGGCTGGCGCTCCAGTTCATGCGGACCGGGGACGAGCGCTGGTGGCGGCTGATGCGGGACCTCGCGGCGCACGTCGTGGACATCGACCTGTACCACACGACTGAAGACCGATCCGTCTTCAACCGGGGGTTGTTCTGGCACACGGCGCACTACACGGATGCCGGGCGCTCGACGCACCGGTCGTACCCGCGCGTTCCCGGCGTGACGGGAGGGGGACCGGCCAACGAGCACAACTACTCGACGGGTCTGCTGCTGCACCACTTCCTGACCGGCGCCGCGGCCAGCCGCGACGCCGCGCTGGATCTTGCGCGCTGGGTCGTCGACATGGACGACGGCCGCCTGCGCCCGTTCGGATGGCTTGCGCCCGGGGACTCCGGGCTGGCGAGCGCCACGCACTCGCCCGACTACCAGGGCCCCGGCCGCGGCGGCGCATATTCGATCGCGGTCCTGCTGAACGGGTTTCAAGCCGGCGGCGATCGCGCCCTGCTGGCCAAGGCGGAAACGCTGGTACGGCGGTGCATTCATCCGGGTGACGACATCGAGGCGCGCCACCTCCTCCACGTCGAGGCGCGCTGGTCCTACACCGTGTTCCTCGTCACGCTCGGACGGTACCTGGACCTCAAGGCCGAGCTGGGGGAGATTGACGAGGCCTACGCATACGCGCGTCAGGCGCTGGTCGCCTACGCCCGCTGGATGGCCACGCACGAGCGCCCGTACCTGGAACGCCCCGAGGAGCTCGAGTTCCCGACTGAGACCTGGGCGGCGCAGGAGCTCTGGAAGGCGGAGGCGCTCGCCTTCGGGGCGAAGTACGGCGGGGAGGCCGAGCGGGACGCCCTGATGGCGCGCTCACGCGACTTCTTCGAGTACGCCTGCTCGACGCTCGAGCGGTTCCCGACGCGCACCCGCACGCGGCCGCTCGTGCTCCTGCTGTCCAGAGGGTTGATGAACGGGTACGTGCGTGTCCACCCGGAAGCGCTGTCGGCCCCGCGAGGACCGCAGCGCACCTTCGGGAGCCCCGGCCTGCCCTTCGAGCCGCAGAAGGCGCGCGTCCTCCGTCGCCTGCGTGTGCTGGCTGCGGTGCTGGCTCTGGCCGGTCTGGCGGCGGTTCTCGCCCTTCTGCGCGCCGTGTGAGAATCGACGCGTATGAGACACGCCCTCGTGACCGGCGCGGCGGGGTTCATCGGCAGTCATGTCGCCGGGGCGCTGCTGGCGGACGGCTGGCAGGTGACGGGTCTCGACAGCTTCGACCCTTTCTACGATCCGTCGGTCAAGGAACGCAACGTGGCGCCCCACCTCGCGAGCGGGGCCTATCGACTCGTCCGGGTGGACATCCGGGACGCGTCCGGACTTCGCGAGCGCGTGACGGGCAACTACGACGCGATCGTGCACCTTGCGGCGCGGGCGGGTGTCCGGCCCTCGATCGAGGATCCGCTGACCTACACGGATGTGAACGTGCGGGGCACGCACAACCTGCTCGAGCTGGCGCGCGATCGGGCCATCGAGCGGTTCGTGTTCGCCTCGTCCAGCAGCGTGTACGGCGAGGACCCGGACGTGCCCTGGCGAGAAGATGCGCACGTCCTCCGCCCGATCAGCCCCTATGCGGCCACGAAGGTCGGCGGCGAGCTCCTCGGGCACGTCTACAGCCACCTCCACGGCCTTCGCTTCATCGCCCTGCGCTTCTTCACGGTCTACGGACCCGGCCAGCGGCCGGACCTGGCCATTCACAAGTTCTCGCGGCTGCTGCTCGACGGCAGGCCGATTCCGGTGTATGGAGACGGCACCACGAGCCGGGACTACACGTACGTGGACGACGTGGTGCAGGGCGTGTGCGGCGCGTTGGCCTACGCGGGTACCAGGTACGAGGTGATCAACCTCGGCAACGACCGGACCATCACGCTCGCCGGCATGATCGCCGAGCTCGAGCGGGTCTTCGGGAGATCCGCCGTCGTGGAACGGTTCCCTGAGCAGGCGGGGGACGTTCCGCGGACGTGGGCATCCATCGAGAAGGCGCGGCGGCTGCTCGGCTACGAGCCGCGGACGTCGTTCGCGGCGGGCATCGAACGCTTCGCCGAGTGGCTGATCGCCGGGCGCAGCAGTGGCAGCAGTGGTGCCAGTCGCTCGGTCCAGCTGAGGTGAGCCAGATCGGCCTGCGCGGCCAGGTCGCGCCGGGCTTCGGGTGCAAGGCGGAGCAGCGCGACCAGGCTGCGTGCGAAGGTCTGGGGTTCGTCGGCAACGCGACACGCGGGACGTACTTCCGCCGGAAGACCGGCGTCCACGGCAGGCGTGACGACGCACGGCAGACCTGCGGCCACGGCTTCGAGGACCTTGTTCTGCACGCCGCGCGCGACCTGCAGCGGCGCGGCGGCCACGGCTGATTCCCAGAGGTACGGCCGGACATCCGGCACGCGGCCGGTGACTTCGACGGTGGCGTCCCGCGCTGCCAGAGACCTCACGGCGCGCGCAGGGCTTGCGCCCAGCAGGCAGAGCCGTGCGTCCGGCAGCTCGCGGACCACGAGGGGCCACACGCGTTCGGCGAGCCAGCAGGCGGCTTCGACGTTCGGCGCGTAGTTCATCACGCCACAGAAGACGACGCGCCGGCCGGGGGACGGCGCCGTGGCCGGGCGGAACGTGTCCACGGCGATGCCGTTGGCGACGACGTGCACACGGGCACCTGGCGCGAGCCGTTCCAGTGCCGCCCGCTCGCGCTCGTGCACCACCGTGACGGCGTGCGCGCGGAGGGCGGCCTCGGCCTCGAACCGCGCCAGCCTCCGCGCTTCGCTCGCGTAGACCCATCCGAGCGGGGGCGCCGTCCGGGCGCCGAGCGTCCGCCACTTCTCCGAGTCCACGTCCACCATGTCGAGCACCATCGGGATCCGATCCAGGGGCGGGGCAAGCGCGGCGTGCGCGATGCCGGTGCAGTACGCGAGCACGACGTCCGGCCGGTGCCGCTCGACGGTTGCGCGGATTGCCGCCCCGAATCCCGGCGCGTCGAGCAGCGCGTGCGTCAGGGGGCTGCCGGTCGCGAGCGCGCCGAGGGCGCGGATGCAGCCCCTGACGGGTGTCGTGCGGACCGCCGCCACCGACGACACCAGGCCGGAGATCGCGCCGGCGTGGGCGGCCTCCTGCGCGTCGTGGGCGAGCGACACGAGATCGACCTCGGCATGAGCCGACAGGAAGCGGAGCAGGTGGTGCGACCGGATGCGGTCACCGCGATCGGCGGTGTAGGGAAGCCGATGCGTGAGCATGAGCACCCGCATCGGTCAGCCCCGTCCGGACGTCGACGTTCGCTCGCGAATCACCCGTGCAGGCACACCGGCGGCCACGACCCGCGGAGGCAGTGCGCGTGTCAGCACGGAGCCGGCGCCGATGATGCTGGCGTCGCCCACGTCCGCCATGATGACCGCCCCGGCCCCGACCCAGGAGTTGGCCCCGATTCGGATGCACCGCCGGATGCCGGGCTGGAGCCGCAGCGGCTGATCCGGGTCCTCCGTGCCGTGGATCGTGGCGCCGCTGGGCACGTGGACCGACGGGGCCAGCAGCACCTCGCGCTCGATGCGGGCGAGGCCGATGTGGCAGCCCGGTCCGACGTAGACGTGATCGCCGAGCCACGTCCCGGGATCGGAGAACTGCGTGCCGTGCTCGATGACGGCTGTGGGGGCGCAGTACGCGAGCACCTGCCGCAGGAAGGCGCGCCGGAGGTACTGGCCGGTGAGACCCGGGAGCAGGCCGAGCCACTGGGTCGAGCCGAGCAGCGCACGATCGGCGCCCAGCGCCAGGGCGCGGACCCGGTACGAGCACACCGCCGGCAGCACGACCAGCATGCAGATGCCGTTGGCGGCGGCCTTGAGCGCCTC
>Ga0194132_10001767_pt1 | contig 42924 bp, 39 predicted proteins | sample TA2KigOf80mmetaG_FD_148612 | JGI IMG/M metagenome (GOLD analysis project Ga0194132, IMG submission 148612) | Freshwater microbial communities from Lake Tanganyika, Tanzania - TA2015054 Kigoma Offshore 80m | ecosystem: Environmental > Aquatic > Freshwater > Lake | place: Tanzania: Lake... | reverse complement strand
CAAAACCGTGGGAGCCGGAGGGAGCCCGTTCTTGTTGCGAGTCTGAGAATTCACGCTGATTCCTATTCTCGCCCTGCTCAGTAATTAAGGCCAGGGGAGTTGTCTCAGCTATGTTGGCACGGAGGGGCTGATGAACGGCTTTGAGTAAAATCGCGAGACCAGCATCTTTCTGGCCGCGGATTCAACCGTCACCTTGCAGGCCTACGCGAACCCGGGGTATGTCTTTGCCGGCTGGGGTCTGGATGCTTCGGTGAGCTCAAGCTCCGCCCTGCACCAGTTTGTGTTGACCCAGCCGATGGGCATTGCCCCGGTTTTTCTTCCGGCGCGGAAGATCCACCTGCGAACGGATCCGCCGGAGATGGCGGTGCTGGCGAACCAGGCGCGGGTGCAGACCCCATCGACGATCGAAGTGGCGGCACTGGCCCGTGTTCCCCTGGGAGGCGTCTCGCCCCAGCACGGCCACGGCACGTGGTGGGTTTTCGATGGGTGGGATTTCACCAAGGAGGCGGCGCCGGTGTTCGTGGCGCCCGAAGCCGAGTATACCGAGTCCACGCTCACCGCACGGTATGTGAGGGCTAGCGCGGTGACGTTCTTTACGCAGCCGGCGGGGCTGAAGTTGAGTGTGGACGGGCGGGACAACTGGCCGAGTTGGGTGTTCCTGTGGGGTGCATCCAAGACACACACGTTCGCGGCGCCCGCCGAGCAGAGGGACGCCCGCGGGCGGCTGTACCGGTTCAAGAACTGGGGGCACGGGGGCGAGGCGGCGCAGACGTTCACGATGCCCGAGGACCCTGGGCTGGCTCCGCGGTCATTCACGGCGAACTATGAACTGGTTCCACGCCTTACGGTGCAATCGACAACGCCGGCTATCGAACTGAATGCCGGCGGCCAGCCTTGCCGGACGCCCTGTTCGATTGATCGCCCGCGCGGCACGGTGGTGACGCTACGGGCGCCGGAAACGATTGCCCGCGGACCATCGACCCGCCTGGAGTTCGAGACTTGGAACGGGGAGGCGGGCTTAACGCGGCAGGTGAGCGTTGAAGGCGATTCCACATGGACCGCGTCTTACCGCACGATGCATCAGCTTGGCATGAGCAGCCAGCCGGCGGAAGCGGTGTCTTTCAAGTGCGAGCCTGCCTCGGCGGACAACTTCTACAGCGCCGGCACCGCGGTGCGCATCACGGCCACGGCGCGGCCGGGCTTTCGCTTTCTGCGGTGGGACGGCGATCTTGGGGGCCAATTCCCGGCGGGCACGGTGTTGCTGTCAAGCCCGCGGGCGGTGAAGGCGGTGGCTGAGACGGCTCCGTTCGCCGACCCGGCGGGTGTTTCGAACGCGGCGGGTGAAACGCCGGTGGAAGGCGTGGCGCCGGGATCGATGGCGAGCGTTCGGGGCGCCAATCTGGCCAACACCAGCCTGACCGGGCCGCGAGCGCCGTTGGCACAGACGTTGGGAGGGGTGGTGGTGCGAATCGCGGGCTATCCTCTGCCCGGCGAGCACACGGTGCTGCCGCTGTTTTCGATTGCCCCGGCGCGTATCGACTTTCAGGTGCCGGCGGAACTGCCCGAGGATCGCTACACGCTTGTGGTGACGCGGGCCGGGGCTCCGGATGTCCGGGCCGTGATGAAGGTGGTGCGCAACGCCCCGGGGCTGTTCACGCAGCGCGACGGCGAGTTGGAGATCGCGCTGGCCACGCATGCGAGCGGGCTTCCGGTGAACAGTCAGAATCCGGCGCGGCCCGGGGAGGTGATCACGGTTTATGGCACCGGGTTCGGTGCGTATGACAAGCCCCCGCTCGATGGATTCCCAGTGCCGGAAGAGGACCCTTCGACAATCACCGATCCGATCGACGCGATGGTGGGCGACACGGTGGTGGAGGCTCGCCAGGCGCAGGCGGCGCCGGGCAACATCGGGTTGAACATCGTGCGGTTTACGGTTCCCGAACGAACGGGCTCCGGGCGGCTGCGGATTGTGGCAAACGGAGTGCCGAGCAACACGGTGGTGCTGCCGGCCGGGGCGCCCTGACCGGCTTTCAGACGATACGTTCCATCAGCGACGTGAGGTACTCGTGGTCCACCGGCACGGTGCGCCCGGTGCGTACGTCGTGCGCCAGCCAGCGGCTGCCTTTCTTGTCCTCGCAGAAGTAGAGGCTGTGTTCCAGCACACGCAGCGAGTCAAGCTGCTCCTGGTTGTAGCAACGGGCCTTGCCATGCAGGATGTATGGCTGCCGGAAGTCATCCATGGCACGAGGCGCTTCAGGCGCTGTGAACTCCATCTGGATCAAGCGGCCGCGGGCATTGATCTGGAGCAGGTTCACGGCTCCGTCGCGGAAACTGTCGCGGGTGTAAGCGGGTGGAGAGAGTTCGAGCGTGATGGAGGTGACCAGTTGATTGACGCGCTGAACAAAGCTTCCACAGGTGGCATGCAGTTCGAGGGCGGCGGTGCGGCGAGCCAATTCGACACGCTTCATCTCCTCAATGAGGCGGGCGTCCTTTGCGGCAAGGTTGTCCAGGCTGGCGGCAAGTTTGACCAGCCGCTGATCGAGCTTCAGGGCGGCGTTCATGCCAGATGCACCAGATCCTGATCCGCCATGCGCTTCAACTGGCCACAGGCGGCGAAGATGTCGAGCCCGCGGGGCTTCCGGAGAAAGCACGGCATGCCACGGCGAACGATTTCCTGAAACGCGGCCACGCGCTCCGGGCGGGGTGTTTCGTAAGGGATGCCCGGACCGGGGTTGAGCGCAATGAGATTCACTGTGCAGTTGAGGCCGGCGAGGAGCTTGCCGACGCGGCGGGCATCGGCGTCGGTGTCATTGACGCCGCCGAGCAGCACGTATTCGAACGTCAGCTTCTCCCAGGGCCGCAGGGGGTAAGCGCGGCAGGCTTCGAGGAGATCGCGCAGGTGGTATTTGCGCGTGATGGGCATGAGTTCCCGGCGCTGCTCCTCGGTGGACGCATTGAGGGAGATGGCGAGTTTGGGGCGCACCGGGGCGGCGCCCAGTTCGGCGATCTTGGGGATGATGCCTGAGGTGGAAAGGGTGATGCGGCGGGGCGCGATGGCCATGCCGGCTGGGTCCGTGAGCAGGCGGGTGGCTTTGAGAACGTTGTCGAGATTGAGAAGGGGCTCGCCCTGGCCCATCATCACGATGTTGATGCGGCCTTCGGAATGCGAGAGTCCGTGGAGGGTGGCGAGCAGCAGGACCTGGCCGGCGATTTCGCCGGCGGTGAGGTTGCGGTCAAGCCCGATGAGGGCTGTGAGACAGAACTTGCAGTTGACCGGGCAGCCGGCCTGGGTTGAGATGCACAGGGTAACGCGGCCCTCTTCGGGCATCAACACGGTCTCGATGGTCTTGCCATCGGCCAGCTTCAGCAGATAGCGGCGGGTGCCGTCGGCGGAGTCATAGAACCGTTCCGGCACGGGCAGCCCGGTGGGCAGTGTTTCGGCCAGGCGAGTTCGGAGCGCTTTGGGCAATCCGGAGATCGACTCCAGGCCGGGGAGCCGCTGCTGGTAGATGGCCTGATAGATCTGGCGGGCCCGGAAGCGGGGCTCCGACGGGCCCAGAGCCCGTTCGATATCGGCGATCTCCATGCCAACCAGAGTGTTTGCGGGCGGCGCGTTCACTTCTTTCATTATCGAACTTCGTGATCGGGGGGGCCGGAGCGGAGTGGCTATCGGCGCGCGGGCATTGGGGTGTCGTAGCCTTTGCGGTCCCACCACAGGATCTGGTTGAGGGTCTTGTGCGGGATGTCGTCCACCTCATTCCAGTTCATCGCCATGGACTGGCGGGCCGCGAGGAGCCGGCGGCCTTCCAGAGCTTTGAGCGGCGGATTCATCTCATCCAGGGGAATGCCCGGCACAATGGCTTTGTAGATCTCCGGCCGGGCTCGCGGTTCGAAGACGCTGGTCATGGAGCGGGCACTGCGCAGGAATCGTGTATTGGCCGGGATGCCGAAGATCGCCTGGATGGTGCGGATCATGCTGCCGTGGTTGTAGTGGTTTGAATCCAGTTTGGCCCGGGCGATGTGCGGACCGATGGCCATGCCGATAGTGCGATGGCCATCGACGTGATCGACGCCGTCCTGGGCATCGTCCTCGGTGACCAGAATGAGGCTTCGCGGCCAGGCGGGGCTCTTCGAAATGGCTTCGACAACACGGCCCAGGGCGAGATCGTTATCGGCCACCATGGCTCGCGGGGTGGGTGCACCGGGGCGGGTGCCGCTGGTGTGGTCCTGATTCAGCGTGAGGATGGAGAGGTTGGGGATGCGGCCGGTGCGGTCGCGCTCTTCGAAATCCTCAATGAACGCCTCGGCGCGCAACTGGTCGGAGATGTTCATGGAACCGAAGGGGTAGCGTTGGTTGATATGCGCGGTGAGTGCCGGGACACCGCTGCGCGAGGCCACCAGGTGGCGCCAGTTACCCTCCTTGTACGCCTTCCAGTAGTCGCCCCAGGGGCGAATCTCGTCTTCATTCATGTCGATGACGTTCTGGCGCGCCGGGTCCCAGCGGGCCGGCAGGCAGAATTCGCCGTGGATGCGGACGTCCAGGGGCCGGCGCGCACCCTGCCAGAAGAACCCTTTGGGTGAGACCACCAGAGCGTCGGCAAGGTTCCAGGCGTAGCCACGGGGCGAGGCGGCGAAGGCGCGTTCGACATAATCACTGACGAAGGCCTGCATCAGCCAGTGGTGACCGTCGAAACTGATGGCTCCGGAGGTGTAGAAGTTGTCGAGCAGCACGTACTGGCTGGCCAAGGCATGATGATTGGGCGTGACGTCGCGGCCGTACATCACCAGCTTCGGATCGCCGTTGCCTTTCTCCATGCCGCCGAAGACCTGGTCATAGGTCCGGTTTTCCTTGATGATGAGGAAGACGTGTTGAATCCCCAGTTTGTCGAGATCCTCCACACCGCCGGCCGGCGTGAACCTTGGCTGGTTCGCCGCCAGCACCTCGCGTGTGCCGGCCGCGACGGCGGGCGGATCGAGCGCGGGCAGCCGCTCCACCGTGCCTTCATACTGGCGTGTGTTGAATCCGCCCGCCGGCCGGGCATTGTTTCCGTGGCCTTTGAGATTGACCACCAGCAGGGATCCGTCGGCCGCCACCTGAACGGCGGTGGGAAAGTATCCCACTGGATACGATCCTTCAAGGGTCCAGTTGCGGCCCTTGCGGCGGAGGACGGCAATGGCGTTGTTGCCGGCGGCGGCGGCGTATAGCGTATTGCCATCAGGAGTGAACGCCACGGCGACGGGCTGGCTGCCGAAGGTGCCGGTGGGTTCGGCGGGGATCCGGACCGAGTCCACCTTCAATGACTTCGCGTCGATCAGGGACAGGGAATCGCCGTGCCCGTTGGCGACGGCCACGGTATCGCCAGAGATGGCGATACCGGAAGGGGCAAGGCCGCTAGCCACTTCCTGAGTCCCGCCGGTCCTGATGTCAACCACTGTCACGGTTCCGGTGAGCGTGGCGCCGGTGCTGGCGTCGGAGGCAACCTCGGCTCCGCTGGTGGGCGCGGCGGTATCGCCGGTTTTCATGCGGCGGCCGCCCCGGTTGGTGACGAAGACGCGGCCGAGTTTTTCAGAGACAGCCACTCCGAAGGGCGCCATGCCGGTGGGAACCTCTTTCAGGAGGGCGCCCGCTCCATCAAAGACCCCGAGCGTGTTGTTGCGGCTGAGGGCCACATAGGCGCGGCTGCCATCCGCGGCGAAAGCGATGCCTGTGGGCACCGGGTGCCCGGGCAACGGCACGCGGCGCGTGGACCCGGGACGGCGGTCCGTGGCGATGGGCGTGATGGCTAAGGCGTCGCCGCCGGAGCGCGCGGTTTCGCTGACCCAGATTTCGCGCGTGCCGGGCCGGACGGCAATGCCGGCGTAGGAGGTGCTTTGCGTGCGGATCTCACCGGCCGGAGCGAGGGTGGCCGGGTCAAGGAGGACGGCGCCGCGGGTGTTGAGCACTGCCAGCACGCCGAGGTCCCGGGAGAGGGCGGCGTCGACGGGGCGGCCCAGGATGGCCGTTTCGCGCGCGGCGGAGCGAACCAGTTGGTTGGTGGGCAGGAGAAAGACGCCGCCCGCCTGTCTGCCGAGGGTGACGGCGGAGGCGAAGATCTGGAGGAAACCCGTTTCTGCCGCCCAGACTGCCCCCAGGCTCAGAGCCGCGGTCGCGATGATCAACTGTTTCAGCCGCTTGGACATTTAGATTCGAGTATACGGGAGTCCCGGATCGCGGACGCCGGCGTGTAGTGTTGCGCGAAGATTCAACAAATCCGCCGGGCAGCCGATAGGTCCTGATGGAGGTTTTTCCATGAACGCAATCGTCCGTCCAGGAGTTCTCGCCGCAGTGCTGGCTGCCGGTTTCAGTCCCTTGCAGGCCACGACGGTGGGCTTTGGCTGCATCACGAACAACACTCAGCAGTGCCACGCCAGCCAGTTTTCGGCGAACGCCGTGGTGAGCGGCAGCCAGTTGAATGTGACGTTCACGAACAGCGGGTTTGGTTCCATCACCGAGATCTACTTGGATGCCCCGAACCCGGCCGGTTCATTGATCACGGGCCTCACGGCGCGGTCCTTCAGCGCCGGGGTCAATTGGGTGATTAACATCGCGAGTCCGAATTCACTTCCGGCTGGAAACAACGCGTCACCGGCCTTCGTCTCGGATTACCGCTCGGAATCGCCCGGCAACACCAACAACGGAGTTCAACTGGCGGAATGGCTGATGCTGACGTTCAACCTGGCGAACGGCCAGGGCCAGACTCAGGTCAATCAGGCACTTGACAACGGCTCCTTGAGATTCGGCTTGCATGTCCGCGCACTGCCCATTCTCAACTCGAACTCAACCACGAGCGAGGTCTTTGTGAGCACGCCGCCTCCGCCCTCAACCCCGGGGGTACCGGAACCGACGGGGTTCGTGCTGGGCAGTCTGGGGCTGGCGGCGGTGGCGGTGTACCGCCGGATTCGAAAAGAGAAGCAGTCGGGTCCGGGCGAAAGCGCGGAAGAGTAGACCCCGCGCCGCATGCTACAATCCTCGCGATGTTGGGCGTTGCGGCCTCGGGAGCGTTGATTGCGGCAGGAGTGTTGGCCTACGGTGTGCGTGGGCCGCGGTCGACGTTGTTGGCGCCGTCGGTGTGGCGTGGACGGGGGTCCCGGCGTGCGGTGGCGTTGACGTTCGACGACGGGCCAAGCGAATCGACACCGCGGGTGCTGGAACTGCTGGCCCGCCATGGGGCACGGGCAACCTTCTTCCAGTGCGGCATGCATGCCCGGCGGCTTCCCGGAGTGGCCCGGGCGGTGGCGGACGCCGGTCATGAGTTGGGGAACCACACGGAGACGCATGCAGCGCTTTACTTGAGGTCCGTGCGGTTCATGAGGCGGGAGATCGCAGCGGCGCAGGAGTCGATTGCGGAGGCGGCGGGGCGGCGGCCGGTGCTGTTCCGGGCTCCGTATGGGGCGCGGTGGTTTGGGTTGGGGGCGGTGCAGCGGGCGTACGGGTTGACGGGGGTGATGTGGACGGCGATCGGAAGGGACTGGGTGCTTCCGGGCGCCGCGGTGGCGCGGCGACTGCTGCGGTCGGCTGTGCCGGGCGCCATCTTTTGCCTGCACGACGGGCGCGATCAACGCCGCAATCCCGAAATCGCGCCGACGCTTGATGCTCTTCACCAACTGCTGCCGGCGCTGGCCGGCGAAGGGTACGAATTCCTGACGGTGAGCGAGATTCTATGAACACAACCGAGCGGGTGATCGCGGTGATCAACAAGACGCAGCATCTGGAGCCCGGCGTGGTGACGGCGGATTCAACGTTCGTGGAGTTGAACATCGATTCGCTGGATGGGATCAACATTGTGTTCGCGCTTGAGAACGAGTTCGACGTTCAGATTCCGGATGAGGGTGTGCGGGAGTTGCGCGATGTGCGCGGGGTGGTGGAAGGGATTGAGCGGCTGCTGGCGGCCAAGGGCGAGGGTCCACCGGCGGCATGAGGCGCGTTGCGATCACCGGCATCGGCGTCGTGGCGCCGGGCGGGTTGGAGGCAGGTGCATTCCGGGAGACACTGACGGCGGGGCGGTCCGCGATTGGGCCATCCGATGAATTGGCCGGGCTGCGGTTCCGGCAGCGGGCGGCGGTGGAGGGTTTCGATCCGGAACGTCATTTCGAGCCCAAGGCGCTGTTGCTGTTGGACCGGTTCGCGCAGTTCGGGCTGGTGGCGGCGCGGCAGGCGATGAGCGATGCGGCGATTGCGTGGACGCCCGCGCTACGCGACGCGGCGGCGATCGTCACGGGGTCCTGCCTGGGCGGCACGTTGACGGAAGATGCGGGATACCAGGATCTGTATCTTCACAAGAAACCCCGGTTCAATCCGATGACCATCCCGCGGGCGATGGAGAACGCGCCGGCGAGCCACATCGCGATGGAGTTCGGATTGAGGGGACCGGCTTATACGGTATCGACCGCCTGCGCGTCGTCGGCCCATGCGATTGGGCAGGCGTTCTGGATGGTGCGTTCGGGGATGGCTCCGGTGGCGATTGCGGGCGGGGCGGAGGCGCCGTTCAGCCCGGGTGTCCTGAAGGCGTGGGAGGCGTTGCGAGTGGTGTCGCCGGATACGTGCCGCCCGTTCTCGCTGAACCGGCAGGGGTTGATTCTGGGCGAGGGGTCGGCGATGGTGGTGCTGGAGCCGTGGGAGACGGCACGGGCGCGCGGGGCCACGATTTATGCGGAAGTGGCAGGGTTCGGGATGACGGCGGATGCGCATCACATCACGGCTCCGCTGGCCGAAGGGGCGGCGCGGGCGATGGTGCATGCGATGGCGGATGCGGGGATCAGCGCGGAGGCGGTGGTGGGGAATGTCCATTCGATTTGTTCTTCCGTTGTGTGCGTGCGCGCTGGCGGCCGCTTCGCGCTGGACGAGTGACGACGTGCTGTTGCAGGAGCGCGTGGATAGCGTGGAACTGGGCCCCGGAGCTCGGCTTGCGGCGTACGCGAAGGTTCGCATGGACAAGGACAAGGGCGAAGCGGTTTCGAACCTGTTTCTGTATTCGGCCGGCGACGGCTCGACGGTGCAACTGACGCGCGGCAAGGACAACGACACGGCGCCGCGTTTTTCACCGGACGGCCGGCGGATTGCGTATTTGTTGATCGACGGGTTGCCGGCGGGTGCGTTGTTGAAGCCCGTGGGATCGATGGCTGGATCGGGCGATGATCCGGTTTACGATCTGGGCGGAAACGCGGCGGAGTGGGTGGTGGCGAAGGATGGAACGGGGAAGGCGCTGGGCGGGTCGGCGGACCGCCCGGTGGACGCGAAGTCGGCCAGCGCGGCGCGAGGGGCGTACACAGGGTTCCGGGTGGTTCGCGACTAAGCGGGCCAGTATCGGATGAGATTCATGCGATGAAAACGCTGCGGCCATGGCTGATTGTGGCGGGGCTGTTCGCGATGGCCCTGTTGACAATTGTGGACCGCGTGGCAATGTCGGCATCGAAGGCGGGCGTAGCGCGTGAACTGGCGCTGGACGACCGGCGTTTCGGATTCGTGTTCGCGGCATTCAGTGTGGGCTACGCGCTGTTGCAGGTGCCATCAGGGCGGCTGGCGGACCGCTTTGGGGCACGGCGGTTTCTGGCGGTGATTGTGGCGGCGTGGTCGGTGTTTACGACGGCGACGGCGGTGGTGGGGTCACTGGGATGGCTATTGTTGGTGCGGCTGCTGTTTGGCGCGGCGGAGGCCGGGGCTTTTCCCGGGGCGGCGCGCGCGATTTACTCCTGGGTGTCGGCGGGGCAACGCGGGTTTGCGCAGGGCCTGTTGATGGCGGGGTCGCGGTTGGGGGCGGCGCTGGGGTTGGCGCTGACGTCGTATGCCATGGCTTGGGTTGGGTGGCACGGAACGTTCCATGTGCTGGGCGCGGTGGGCCTGGTGTGGGCTGTGGCGTGGTTCATTCTGTACCGTGACGGGACGGGTGGCGTGGCACTGGCGGAGGAGCCGGGAGCGTTCGAGTGGCGCTGGCTGGCGACGGCGAATTCGGCGTACATTCTGGGGCAGTATTTCTGTTCGAACTTCACGTTCTATCTTGCGGTGAACTGGCTTCTGCCGTACTTGCAGAATCGCTATGGGCTGGGGACCGCTGAGGCGGGGACGTATGCGAGTGTCCCGCTGTACTTCGGCATGGCGGCGAACTGGGTCTCGGGCGGCGTGGGCGATGCACTGTACCGCCGCGGTCATCGCCGGTTGGCGCGGGCCTTGCCGGCGGCGTGCGGGTTCGGGCTGGCGTGTGGAGCGGTACTGCTGGCGGCGCAGGCGGAGACGATTGGAACGGCGGTGGTGTTCTTCGGGCTGGCGACGTTTGGAGCGGATCTGGCATTGAGCCCGAGCTGGGCGGTGTGCGCGGACATTGCGGGTCCGCACACGGGGACCTTTTCAGGCGCGATGAACATGGCGGGAAACGTGGGGGCACTGGTGAGTTCGCTGGCGTTCCCGTATCTGGCGGCGTGGACGGGAAACCCCAAGACGTACTTCTACCTGGTGGCGGTACTGAACGTTGCGGGTCTCTACTGTTGGACGCGGATTCGCCCCGGCGCGCTGCTGGCGCGACCGGATACCATGGAAGTTTCCGCATGAATCATCTGAAAGATCTGATCCGGCAGGTGCCCGACTTTCCGAAGCCCGGCATTCTGTTCTACGACATCACGACGCTGCTCAAGAATCCCGGCGGGTTGAAGCAGGTTCTGGACGGCCTGCGCGACGAATATGTGTCGAAACCGATTGACGTGGTGGTGGGCATTGAGGCACGGGGCTTTTTCTTTGCGCCGGCACTGGCTTACGCGCTGGGTGCGGGGTTCGTGCCTGTGCGCAAGCCGGGCAAGTTATGCTCCGCCACGGTGGCTGAGGAGTATGCGCTGGAGTATGGCACGGACCGGCTGGAGATGCACGAAGACGCGATTGCGGCGGGGCAGAATGTGCTGATTGTGGACGACGTGCTGGCCACGGGCGGCACGGCGGCGGCTGTGGCGCGGCTGGTGGAGCGGGTGGGCGGCAGGATCGCGGGGATGGGCTTTGTGCTGGAGCTCGATTTTCTGAAGGGCAGGGACCGGTTGGATGGACGGCCGGTCCATTCACTGCTGCATTATTGACGATGGCCGGCGGCGCCGCACCTGTTTACGAATTCAAGGCGTCGCCCTATTCAAGCCATTCGCGCCTGCTGGCGCTGCTGCCGGAGCGGGGCGAGGGGCGCCGCGTGTTGGATGTCGGCTGCGGCAACGGTTATCTGGCGGCGATTCTGGCGCGGCGCGGGTATGAAGTGACGGGCGTGGAGCGTGCCGGCGGCTACGACGAGTGGTTTCCGCGCACGGTGAGGCTGATCGAGGCGGACCTGGAGGATGGGCTGCCGGCGGTGGCGGGCCCCTACGACTACATTCTATGCGCCGATATTCTGGAGCATTTGCGGGACCCGGAGCGCCTGCTGCGGCGGCTGCCGGAATTGCTGGGCGAGGGGGGCGAAGTGATCGCGTCGCTTCCCAATAGCGGGCACCTGTATTTCCGTCTGCAGATTCTGGCGGGGCGGTTTCCGCAGCACGACCGGGGGTTGTTTGACCGGACACACCTGCGGTTTTACACCTGGGATGGGTGGGAAGGGTTGTTCCGGAGAGCGGGTTTCACGCTGAGCCGCGTGCAGCCGACGGGGACGCCGGTGGGGTTGGCGCTGCCGGCGTGGGAAGGATCCGCGGGCGTACGCGCGGCCGAATGGCTGGCGTATGCGATGGCGCGCGCCTGGAAGCGGCTGATGGCCTATCAGTTCGTGGTGGCGGCGCGGCCGGGTGAGGCCAAGATGGCGGATAATCGCAAGAAGGGGTTGACGCAATGAAGCGGAAGGTGGTGGTGGTGATGCCGGCTTACAACGCGGCTCGGACGCTCCATCTTACGTACACCAAGCTGCCACATGACATTGTGGACCAAGTGATTCTGGTGGACGACGGCAGCCGTGATGAGACGGCGCGGATCGCGCTGGAGTTGGGGCTTGAGCTTTTCGTGCACACACGCAATTACGGGTACGGCGCGAATCAGAAGACGTGTTACCGGGAGGCACTGCGGGCAGGGGCGGACATTGTGGTGATGGTCCACCCGGATTATCAGTATGACCCGTCGCTGCTGCCGGAGGTGATCCGGCCGATTCAGGAGGGGCGGGCGGATGTGGTGCTGGGGTCACGATTGCTGGGGGCCGATCCGCGGGAGCGCGGGATGCCGTGGTGGAAATACATCGCTAACCGCTTTCTGACCGGCGCGGAAAACGCCGTGTTCCGGCTGCGGCTGGCGGAGTATCACACAGGCTACCGGGCGTACACCCGCGATGCCCTGGAGGCGGTGAACTTTCAGATGAACTCCGACAACTTCATTTTCGACCAGGAGATCATCGCGCAGTTCGTGGAGTTGAAGCTTCGCATTGACGAAGTGCCGGTGCCCACACGGTACTTTCCCCAGGCGTCGTCCGCTTCGTTCCTGCAGAGCACGGTGTACGGACTGTCGATTTTGCGCCTGCTGGCCCGGTACTGGGCGCACGCGCGGGGATGGAAGCGGAACCGGCAGTTTGAGAGTCTTGAGAGGCGGTATCGCACGGTGCGCGCCGGGGAGCCGCGTCCTTCGTGACGGCGCGGTGGCTCCGCGGCGGGCGCGCCTCCTGGTACGTTGACGGATTCCTGCTGGCGCTGGCGGTGTTCGTGCTGATCCGGCCATGGTTCCGGGCGCGATTCGTCGACAACTGGGGGTCGATTGAGAGCACGTTCATAGCCGATGCGCGATTTCTGAAGGATCATTGGCCGCGGCCGGGCTGGCAGCCGCTTTGGTACTGCGGCACGCGGTTCGACTACGTGTATCCCCCGGCGCTGCGGTATGGCACAGCGGCCCTGGCACGGTATTACCCGCGCATGACGCCCGCCAAGGCTTACCGAATCTACACGGGCGCCTTTTACATTGTGGGCATCGTGGGGGTTTACCTGTTCATCCGGGGTGTATATGGAAATCGTGCGGTAGCCCTGGGCGGCGCGGTGGCGGCGGCACTGATCTCGCCTTCTTTTTTGCTGCTGCCTGAGATCCGGCATGACGCGGCGCATTACACGCCGATGCGGCTGGGCGTGCTGGTGCGATACGGAGAAGGGCCTCATATGACGGCCCTGGCGTTGATTCCGCTGGCGCTGTTGGCGGCCTGGCGGGCCATGCTCCACGGGCGGCCCTGGGCCATCATTGGAGCCTCGGTGGCGTGCGCGCTGGTGGTTTCGAACAACTTCTACGGGGCCACGGCTTTGGCCCTGTTCTACCTGCTGGTGTTGTGGGCGGTGTGGCTGACGCATCAGGATCGCCGGGCGTTCCTTCGCGCGGCGGTTGTTCCGGTCTTGGCCTATGGGCTGACGGCGTGGTGGCTTGTGCCTTCCTACTTTTCGGTGACGCTGCGCAACATGGTGCTGGTCTCCAACCCCGGCACGCCGTGGTCCTTGTGGCTGATGACTGCTGTGGTGGTTGCGTTTCTGCTGGCGAGCGAACGGTGGGCGCGGGGGCGGCGCGAACGGGCATGGCCGGTGTTTGTGGCGGGATGCGTGACCATCTTCACCCTGAATGTCCTGGGCAACGCGCTGTTCAACTTCCGGGTGATCGGAGAGCCAGGGCGTCTGGTTCCCGAATGGGACCTGGTGTTGATCCTGGCCTTGCTGCTGGCAGCCGAGCGGTTGTGGCGCTGGCGCCGCTGGACGGCGGTGGCGTTTGCGGTGGTGTGTCTGGCGCCCGCGCCGGTGTACCTGCGTCATAGCCGTCAGATTTTTCCCCGGGCCGTGGAGCCGTTTGACCGCATGGAGTATCAGGTGCAGGACTGGCTGCACCGGAACATGCCGGGAGCCCGGGTGTTTGCGGCGGGCAGCCTACGATTCTGGTTCAACGCGTGGAACGACATTGCTCAGGTGGGCGGCGGATCCGAGCAGGGGCTATCGAACATGACCGTGATGCCGGCCCAGTGGGAGATCAACCTGGGAGACAGCCCAAAGCTGGCGGCCCTGTGGCTGCAGGCGGTGGGCGCGGACGCGGTGGTGGTGAGCGGCCCGAAATCACGCGACGCATACCGGGACATTCTGTTTCCGGCCCGGTTCAAGGGCCAGATGGAAACGGTTTACGACAACGGCAGCGACGATGTGATCTATCGCGTGCCACGGGTGGCGCCCGGACTGGCGCGCGTGGTGGACCGGGCGGCGATGACCGGGCTGAAGCCGGTGACCCAGGCCCAGGATCAGGCCGGGTTGGAGGCGTATGTCCGTGTGATTGAGGCGAAGGGGGCTGACGCGAAATGGGTGTCGCCGGATGAGTTGAGGATCGAGGGGGATGTGGCGGCGGGGCAGGCGCTTCTTGTGCAGGAGTCATTTGATCCGGCCTGGCGGGCCGAGACCGGGGGAACCGCGGCCGAGGTGCGGCGCGATCCGCTGGGATTCATGGTTGTGGATGTTCCGCCCGGGCGGGCGGCGGTGACCCTGCGATTTGAGACACCGCTCGAGAACCGGGTGGGACAGGGGGCGTGCGCGGCGGCCGTGGCGGCGATGGCAGCCCTGGCCGTTCTGGGACGCCGGAGAGCAGCGTGAACGCGGCGCGGGTTGCCCTGGCGGCAATTGGCCTGGCGGCGGTCTGCCTGGCGTTGAACCGGCCGATGTTCGAGGATCTGGAGTATCCTTACCGCGATTCGATCGAGGGCGGGTATGCCGGCACCACGCGCCTGGTGGCCGGGCACCCGAATCCCTGGGGATGGAATCCGCTGCAGTATGGCGGGCTGCCGGTGCAATTCACCTATCTGCCCGGACTGCCGTACACGGCAGCGGCGGTGGCAGGACTCACGGGGATCGAGCCGGGCTACGCTTACCGGCTGGTGTCGTCTTTTCTGGCGGTGCTGGCTCCGGTATCGCTCCTGTTGCTGCTGGTGCGTGTGACCGGGAACCTGGCGCCCGCTTTGGCTGGGGGTGCTGCCCTGGCGCTGTTCTCACCGTCTTACGGGCTGTTCACAATGATCCAGAAGGACGCCGGGGTGTTCTATCTTCCGTGGCGGCTGAAGGTGCTGGTGAAGTACGGAGAGGGCCCGCACAATGCCGGCCTGGCGCTGCTTCCGCTGGCGATGCTCGCCGTATGGAGCGCGGCCGAGCGGGGCGGCGCGCGATGGCGGATTCCGGTAGCGAGCGTGGCGATGGCCGCGGTGACACTGACGAACTGGGTGGCGGGCCTGGCATTGGCGGCGGTGGTGCTGCTGACGCTGCTGGCTGGCGCCGGCCGCAGGGATTTTTCGTTTGGCCGCGTCCTGGGCGCGAGTGTGCTGGCGTATCTGATGGCGGCCTTCTGGCTGACGCCGGAGTTCGTCAAGACGACGCTTCTCAATTGGCCGCGCGATGCCTTCGACTACAAAGTGGAGGAAAACCACCGCTTGCAGTGGTTGAGCCTTGTGGCGGTGCTGGTGGCGGTGCGGTGGCTGTTCAGACGCATGGGAGACAATCTGGCGTTGTGCGTCACGACGCTCACTGCGATTGCGTTCGGATGGATTGCGATTGGGTACTATTCCTGGCAAAGCGATCTATTGCCGGAATCGCGGCGGTATGTGCTGGAGTTCGAGTTTTTCCTGGTGGCGGCGCTGGCGGCGTGGATGTGGCTGGGGTGGCGCAGTTCGAACGGGGTGCACCGGTTCTGCGCGGTTGCTCCACTGGCCATGATGCTGATGAGCGGAGCGGGGCAAGGCATTCGGTACGCGACCCAGGGACCGGCGGCGTGGCGGATGATTCCGGCGCGCGAGACCATTGAGTACCGGGTATCGGAATGGCTGGATGGGGCCAAGCCGCAGGGACGTGTGTTTGCATCCGGGGGGTTGCGCTTCCGGCTGAATGCGCATTTCGATCTGGCTCAGGTGGGCGGAACGTTCGAATCGGGCCTGCGGAACCGGGCTTCGCTGGGGTATGCGTACCAGGTGCGGACCGACCTGGGAAGCACGGCTGAATCGAGGGCAGCGGATTCCCTGCGGCAGTTGACGGTGCTGGGAGCAGAGTATGTGGTGGTGCACGGGGCGCAATCGGAGGAGTACTACCGGGATTTCAAGAACCCGGGAAAGTTCGAAGGGCACTTGCCGGATGCGTTCCGCGACGGCGACGATACGATTTACCGCGTTCCGTTCCGCGGGCTGGCGCATTGGGTGCGTGAGGACGAGTTACCGAAGCAGGAAGGGTTGGCGCAGCTGGGTCCCCTGTATGGCGCGATGACGGATACGGCGAGGCCGTTGCCCCGTTTGCGGTGGGAGGGGAACAACCGGATGATCGTGGAAGGGGATGCGCCGGCGGGCATGAGCCTGTTTGTCCTGGTGAGCCATGATGAGGGTTGGCGGGCGCGGCAGAGCGGGCAGGCGGTGGCGCTCAACGGTACGGCGACGGGCTTTTTGAAGGCGGCTGCCAAGGCTGGGGCGGGGCCGGTGGTACTGGAATTTGAACCCTCGGCGCAGCAGATGGGGTGCGCGGCGGTGAGTGCCGCGGCCTGGATGGGAGGAATCAGCCTGTGCCTCACCGGCAGGCGCCGCTTGCGCGGCTGAGGGACGAAGCGTTCGATGTGCTGCTGGTTGGCGGCGGGATCAACGGCGCGGGGATCGCGCGGGATCTGAGCCTGCGAGCCACGGCGGCGGGTGAGCCGCTGCGCGTGGCGTTGATCGAAAAGAACCATTTCGCTTCGGGGACCAGCGGGCGCAACTCGCAGTTGATCCACGGCGGACTGCGGTATCTGAAGTATTTTGAATTCCGGCTGGTGCATGAGGCGCTGCGTGAGCGGTCCATCCTGCTGGCGATCGCGCCGCATCTGGTGAAGCCCCTGCCGCTCTTGATTCCGATGTACAGCCACTTCTCGCGGGTGTTCTATGGCACCGGACTTTGGCTTTACGACATGCTGGCGGGCGAGCGTAACATCGGCAAGCACCGGCAAGTGAGCGTGGAGGATGTGGCGCTGCTTGAGCCGGGCCTCAACCGGGAGGACCTGGTATCGGGCGCGATCTTCTACGATTGCCGCGTGCATGCGGCACGGTTCTGCCTGGAGAACGTGCTGGAGGCGGAGGCCAATGGCGTGTGCGCGGCAAACTACGTGGAGGCGGTGAGCTTCAACCGTGTGAAGGAAGGCTGGCAGGTGGATTGCCGCGACCGTTTGAGCGGAACGGTCTTCACGGTTCGGGCACAGAAGCTGGTGGACACGACGGGACCGTGGTCCGGCGACGTGTGGGGCGATGGCGAGCAGTTGCGGCTGGTGCGGGGGTCGCACCTGATCATTCCCCGCGTGAACCAGAGCGGCAAGGCGATTGCGTATTTTGATGACGACGGGCGAATTGTGTTCCTCATTCCCTGGGGATCGGCGGGGCAGTTCACGCTGGTGGGAACGACGGATGCGGATCATGAGGGGTCGCCGGACGACGTGCGAATCTCGCGGGCGGAGACGGAGTATCTGCTGGGAATCGTGCGGCGGCTGTATCCGGCGGCAAGCGGAGTTCAGCCGGTGGCGGCTTACAGTGCTCTGCGTCCGCTGGTGCGCGACGACGCGGATTCGCCCACAAGCACCAGCCGGGAGCACCGGATCTGGAACTCGGACGATGGCGTGTTGCACGTATCGGGCGGGAAGTACACGACGTACCGTGCGATGAGCGAAGAGGCGGCGGACATGGTGTGCGCCGAACTGGCGCCCGGGTTGCAGGGGATGCACCCGACGGCATCGGCGCCGCTGTATCCACAGGGGCGCGTGCATTCGCCGCTGATGGCGGGGCAGGGCGATCTGATGGAGCAACTGGAGCACGCGGTGGCGCATGAACGGGCGGTGCGTCTTTCCGACGCGTTGTTCGTGTCGACGTACCGGGGGTATGAGCAGGTGTGGGATGAGGCGTCGCTTGGACCGCCGGCGGCAAGGATGGGGCGGCTGCTCGATTGGGATGAGCGGCGGCGGGGCGAGGAAGTGGCTCGCACGGTGCGCATGATCGATCGTCCGGAGGCAGTGTGAGAACTCGCAGATTCGGGTCCCTGGTGCGCGTGGCGGCGGAGGCCTGCTATCGCAACGGGGCCATTGGTTTCGCCAAGGGAGCGGCCTATTCGGCTCTGCTTTCGTTTTTTCCGGTGTTGGCGGCCCTGGCCGCGATTCTGGCACAGGCAAACGCGGAAATGTTGTCTGAGCGGATTGCCCAATTCCTGTTCGAAGTGGTGCCGCCGGGGACCGAGGAGCTTGTGGAGTTCAGCCTGACGGTGCGCGGGCGGCGTCCGGCGGCGCTGCTGGTGACGGCTGTGCTGGTGGCGGTGTGGGCGGCGTCGGGCGTGATGCTATCCCTGATGGATGGCTTTCAGGCTGCGTACGGAGTGCCGAACCGCCGCGGTTTCTGGCGGCGGCGGCTGGTGGCGGGCGGCTATGTGTTTCTGGCGGCGCTGCCCGCCGTGGCTGCTTCGGCGCTGATCATATTCACGGAGCGGATGGCAACGGCCACAATGGCATGGTTGGGGCTGATTGAGGGTGGTGCGGCGCTGCAGGGGGCCGTGATGTGGGTGTGGCGGGTATCGACGTACGCCATCTCCTTTGCCACCGTGGCCTGGTTGATGTGGCTGTTGTACAAGTGGGGCCCGGATGCGGGGACCGGCCGCAAGCTGTGGCCGGGGGCATGGCTGGCGACGTCGGGATGGCTGGCGACGACGGCGCTGTTCGGGTGGTACGTCAAGACGATCGCCAACTACAACGTTCTGTACGGGTCCATTGGCGCGGTGATCGCGCTGATTGTGTGGATGTATGTGCTGGCGCTGGTTGCCATTTTCGGGTGCGAGTTCAATGCTGCCGCGGATCGAAACGGGTTAGGGCAAGAGCGTGCGCTGAAAATGTCCGGCGAGTGAAGAACCGGCGCGTGAGGTTACGGCAGCCAGCGTTCCTGGCGCCAGGCCATGTCCCAGAACTGATACTCGTAGCGCGACGAGCGCTCGAACAGTTTCAGGCAGCGGGCGCGGGCGCTATCTCCGGTGTCGGCGGCCGCGTCATCCATGATCGCCACGGCGCGCTTGACGGTATCGCGGTAGCCGTCGCTTGAGTACTGATCGATCCAGCGTTGATAGGCCGGGCTTTTCGATCCGCTCTTCTTCAATTCGCGGCCTACTTCCCAATAGATCCAGTAGCAGGGCAGAACGGCGGCCACGCCTTCGGCGAACGGGTGTTGGTAGACGCTGGCCAGCAGGTGGTTGGTGTAGGCGGCATTCACGGGCGCCATTTCCGCCTTGGCCAAGTGCTCCGGCTGGAAGTACGTCTCGTGCAGCTTCTTCTCTGTGTTCAGGCAGTTCAAGGAACTGTTGGTGAAGAACATGGCCCACTCCTCGCGCGGCGCCTTGGACGCCAGCACGGCGAGAGCCTTGCTGTAGGCGCCCAGATAGAGGGCATCCTGCAGCATGTAGAACTGGAACCTGGCCGCCGGCAGAGAGCCATCGGTGAGTCCGGTAAGAAAGGGGTGGCGGAGGATTGCCGCGTAGAGCGGCTCGATGGACCGCCACAGACTGGCGCTGAACGGCGGCGCAGCGGCCCGGAGCCCCAGGACCGGCGCCGCCAGCAGGGCGCGGCGGGCGATCATGCGAAGACCTTCCTGATCACGCTGCCGCCGAAGTCGGTGAGCTTCTCATGGCGGCCGTTGTGCAGGTACCAGAGCTTGTGTTGATCCAGTCCCATGGCGTGGAGAATAGTGGCATGGAAATCGCGCATATGGTAGCGGTCGCCTGTGGTGAACAAGCCGAAGTCGTCGGTGGCGCCGATGGTCTGGCCGCCCTTCACCCCTCCGCCGGCAAACCACATGGTGAAGCCGTGCGGATTGTGATCGCGTCCGTTGCCGCTTTGCGAATTGGGCAGACGGCCGAACTCACTGCCCCAGACGATGAGTGTGGAATCGAGCAGGCCGCGCTGTTTGAGATCCTCAATGAGGCCGGCGATGGGAAGGTCCGTCATGCCGCACATTTTTTCATGATTGGACTTCAGATCCTTGTGCGCGTCCCACTGAATGCTGACGGGGCCGCCGCCGGAGTAGATCTGTACGAAACGCACGCCGCGCTCCACCATCCGCCGGGCCAGAAGCAGGCGTGTGCCGAATTCGGAGGTATGGGGCCGGTCGAGCCCATAGAGCCGCCGCGTGGCCTCACTCTCTTTCGAGATATCCACCGCATCGGGCGCATGGCTCTGCATGCGGAAGGCGAGTTCATAGCTGGCCACGCGGGCAGCCATCTCGGAATCCTCTTCTCCGGTGTCCATGTCATTCATCTTCTGCAGCAGGTCCAGGGTGGCGCGTTGGCGGGATGAGGTCATGCCCGGGGGCGGCTTGAGGTGCAGAATGGGCGCCGCGCCGCTGCGCAGCAGCGTTCCCTGGTAGACGGCCGGCAGAAAGGCCGAGCCCCAGCACGGAGTGCCGCCTTCCGGAGTGCCCTCCGGTTGCGGCATCACCACATAGGCGGGCAGGTTGTCCGTATCCGAGCCCAGGCCGTAGGTGACCCAGGAACCCATGCTTGGCCAGCCCATCAGAATGCGCCCGGTGTGCACCTGATACATGGCCGGGGCGTGCACAACGCTTTCGGTGAAGAAGGACCGGACGAAGCAGATGTCGTCCACGTGGCGAGCCACGTTCGGAAAGAGTTCGGAAACGTCGGCGCCGCACTGGCCGTACTTCTTGAAGCTCCACGGTGAGCTGAGAATCGGCGTGGTGCCGTCGGTGAACTGGCTCTTCACCATGCCCAGGCTCTCCGGCAGGCGCTGGCCTTCGAACTTCTTCAAGGCCGGCTTCGGATCGAACGTATCCATCTGGCTGGGTGCGCCCACCATGAACAGAAAGATGATGTGCTTTGCTTTGGTGTCGAAATGAGGCTTTCTGGCCGCCAGTGGATTCACGCGCGGCTTCCCGTAGCCGTCGCGGGCCAGCATCCATTCAAGCGCCATGGCGCCAAAGCCATGCGCGGCTCCGCGCAGTACGCCGCGCCTGGACAAGGCAGGCGGAATGTGGGGGCTGGAGGGCGAAACGCTATGGGACATAGACAAACTCGTTGCGGTTGATCAGGGCGAGGCAGAAATCTTCAAGATGTCCGCCCCTGGCGTGGAAACCGCGGGCCATCGCCGTCTCCGCCGGGCGCGGCGGCCGGCCGAGCGCCAGTTTGTAGGCACGGCGCAGGTGGCAGCCGGGATCGTTGCCGCATTCGCGCCGCAGACGGGCGGCGAACGCCTGCGCCTGCTCATTGGCAAACTCGCTGTTCATCAGGGAGAGGGCCTGAAGAGCGTGCGTGCTGACGGACCGCACCGGACAGGATGACATGGTATCGGGCTGGTCAAAGTTGGCCAGAAACGGCATGCGCACGGTCCGCTTGTTCAGAAGGTAGAGGCTGCGGCGATTGTAGGTGCGCTCATCCGGGTCGACGGGCCAGAGGTTGTCAGCGTCGTGCTCCGTGAAGATCAGTTCGTAGACCTCCTGTTCAAGGGGCGCCTTGACGGGGCGCCCGCCCATCGCCTGATTGAGCTTGCCCGTGACGGCGAGAATGCCGTCGCGGATCGCCTCGCCTTCCAGGCGCCGCTTGTTCATCCGCCAGTAGAATTTGTTTTCGGGGTCGAGTTTGGCCTGCGCCGGGCGGCTTTCGGTGGATTGCTGATAGGCGTTCGAAAGCAGGATCATGCGGTCGAGCGCGCGGACGCTCCACCCGCCGGCTACGAACTCCGTGGCCAGCCAATCGAGCAGCGCCGGATTGGTGGGGCGCTGCCCCAGGGCCCCGAAATCGTTGGCCGTGGTCACAAGACCCGTTCCCATGCGGAACTGCCAGATGCGGTTCACCATCACGCGAGCCACCAGGGGATGCTCCGCCGACGCCAGCCAGTTGGCGAGCGCGGTGCGCCGGCCCGCGGGGCCTTCAGACACCTGCTGGCCGGGCGCGGTGAGAACCAGGGGGAGTCCGGGTCCCACTTCGCCCAGCTTCATCTTGTGGTCGCCCACCTTGAGGATGTGTGTGGGCGGCGCCTTGTCGAGATTCACCACGGCAAAGGCGGCGGCGGGCTCCTCCGGCTTGTTCAGATCGTAGGCATGCATCTGAGCGCGCAGCACGTTGCGCCGGCGGCGCGGCTCCGTGTCCATCGCCTCGACAACCTCATCCCAGGCGGGGGTAATCTGATCCTTGGCTTCCTTGGCCAGACGCTTCTGTTCCGGCGTGCGGTCCTTTTCCGGAATGTCGAGCAGGGCCAGCAGCTTGGGGTCCACGGTCTTCCGGCGTTCCGCCGTCAGACGGTCCCGGTACGGCTTTTCAAGTTCGGTGACCTGCTTTTTCAGAGCGGCGTTGCGGGCCTCATGCGCCTTCTTCGCCGCCTCATACCGGGCCTTTTCCTCCGCGGACGCGAGAGGGATCTCCTTCTCCTCGGTGGCCGCCAGGATGGCCTGCAACCGGTAGTAGTCCGATTGGAGAATCGGGTCAAACTTATGGTTGTGACACCGTGCGCAGTGCATGGTGAGACCCAGGAACACGGAGCCGATGGAAGTGGTCATGTCGGTGAGCACCTCCTGCCGGTTCATTTCGTCATCCTGGTTGCCGCCCACGATATGGCGGGGCCCGGCCCGATGGAATCCGGTGGCGATCAGCGCCTCGGCGTTGCCCGGCCAGATCTCGTCGCCCGCGATCTGCTCGCGGATGAAGCGGTCAAACGGCTTGCCTTCGTTGAAGGCGCGCACCACGTAGTCGCGATAACGCCAGGCATGTTCCCGCTCGCTGTCCAACTCGAAGCCGTTTGTGTCCGCGTACCGCACCACATCGAGCCACCGCTGTCCCCAGCGCTCGCCATAGTGCGAGGACTTCATCAACCGGTCAACCAGCTTCTCGTAGGCGTCCGGCGCGGTGTCGGCGAGGAACAGGTCCACTTCGCCCGGAGACGGCGGCAGCCCGGTCAAATCGAGCGTCACCCGCCGGATCAGCGTCTCACGCGACGCCCGGGGATTGGGGGCGAGCCCCTTCTTCTTCATCGCGTCGAGGAGAAAAGCGTCGATCGGGGTCTTCACCCAGTTCGACGTTGAGGCCGGCGGCTCCGCGCGGCGCGGCTTCTGGAAGCTCCACCAGTTGCGGCGTGAGTTGATGAGAGCCACTTCCTTCTCGCTTGGCGCGGCGTATTCGGCGGAATAGACCACGGCGGCGCCAAGAAGAGGGATTGCCGCCAGGGAGGTCCTAAGCGCCGTCCTAAGAGGGGTTCGCGGCACGGATCAACTTCCCTTTCGTCATGGCGAGATTGGCCAGATGAGGACCGGCCACGGCCTGCGCGGCGATCTCGACAGTGCAGTTCGGGTCCTTGCGCGAGCGCACGCAGTCCATGAAATTCTGAACATGCGCTTCCACCGGCACCGGGGCGTTCTCCTCATGGATGGGCGCGTTTGCTTTGCGCCACGGCTCGGCGTAAACGCGATAGCCGGCATCATCCAGCACCATCGTGGCTTTGTCGCCGTGGAAGGTGATGGACCAGCCGTTTTGGAAGGAGTTGCAGTAGTCGAGTGTCCAGACCGTCTGAAACTCGCCCATGTCAAAGATCGCCGTGAACACGTCGGGATGCTCGGCGCCGCGCATATTCGCCACGTAGCCTTGCCCAAGGGCGCTTTTCGGCGGGCCGGACCTGGTGAACCACTGCACCACATCCATCAGGTGCGTACCCTGATCGGTCATGTTGCCGCCGGCATAGTCCCGGAAATAGCGCCAATAGCGGAAGCGCATCGGTTCCAGATCGCGCTTGGGCGCCGAACCCAGGAACCGCCCCCAATCGAGTTTGCCGGGAAGCGGTGAGTTATCCAGCGGCTTGGCGATGTTCCAGTGCCACATCGGCTTCACCAGCGTGATCCTGCCCAGGATTCCATCGTCCACCAGTTGTTTCGCCTTCATGATGGCAGGCGCGCTGCGGCGCTGCATGCCCACCTGCACCACGCGGCCCGATTTGCGCACGGCCTGAATCATCCGCTGGCTCTCTTCCAGAGTCTTCGAAAGGGGCTTTTCGGCGTAGACGTCCTTACCGGCCTCGACGGCCGCCATGAGCATCGGGCAGTGATGGTGATCGGGACCCGCCAGCACCACGGCGTCGATGGACTTGTCCGCCAGCAGCTCGTGGTAATCGCCAAACGTCCGGGCCTGAGGCGCGTCCTTCCGGGCGGCTTCCAGATTCGGCTCATAGACGTCGCACAGCGCCACGCACTCATTGCCCAGCTTCTGGAAGACACGGCTCACGTAGCGGCCACGGCCTCCGGTGGCGATGACGCCGTAGGCCATGCGGTCATTGGCTCCGCGCGCGCCGGCGGGCATGATCATGGGTGCGGCGGCCAGTGCGGCGGCGCTCAGAAAATGGCGGCGATCCTGCTGCATGCGAAGCCTCCTTGTCATTTTAGGATAGCCAACCTCAAGGGTTGACCTGCAGGATCGCGTAGCGGATGTCCAGTGCAGCCGGCGTACCCGCGTAATACACGATCATGACATCACCGGAAGGCAATGTCCCGGCATAGGGAAGGCCGAAGCTCCAGCGTCCCATGTCCTCAAGCATTTCGGCCGTACCGCCCGTGGATGCGGCCGCCTGATCGTGACTGTAAATCACCAACTCGCGATCCTGCGGGAAAGGAGCGTCCGCGGCGGCGGCATGGCGGGCGCGAATGGACTGCGTACCATAGCGGTCCACCCAGGGAAGCACCAGTTCCCCGCCCCGGAGGACCGCCGGATGGGCCGGTTGATCGGCGAACGGCAGCGTATCGTGCAGCACGCCATCCAGGTGGCGGCGGATGTTCAGATAGCGGTTCGCGGGCTTGTCATAGGTCCAGGAAAACGTCACCAGCCGGCCGCTGCAGACCGCCGCCCGCTGATCCCAATGGAAAATCCGGCCCGCCGGATCTTCGCACGTGGTCACCGGCTCAGACCACGTCTGCCCCTCGTCAGAGGAGTACACGTAGACCACCCGCTGCCGCCACGGGCCGCGATCCTCATAGGTCTTGTTGGTTTCAATGCTGATGGCAAGGCGTCCATCGGCCAGGCGCAGCACGGGATTGGTGAGGCTGGCCGGCCCGACATCGTCCGGCAAGGCAACGCGCCGCCACGGGGAGAAGGTGCGGGCGCCGTCGGCCGAATCCGCCACCAGAATGTGCATCGGCAGGCAGCCTTCGGTCTCCGGGTTGAACAGCGGCTTGCCGGGAAACGCTTCGCGATCCACCCAGCACGCGCAGGCCAGCACCCGCCGGCCGCCCAAGGCGGTGAGATAGATCACCTGGTGTGAGCCGCGAACACCGCCGAAGGTATCCGCGAAGGGGGCCTCAGGTTCGCCCCACGCGTTGCCGTCCAGCGACCGGCGGATCTCGACACGCGCTCCCTCCGATTCCTTCGATGGACCAATCCGGTAGACCGCCAGAATTTCCCCATCCGGCAGCACGGTGATGCTGGGAAACGTTGCAGCAGCCCTTGCGGTGCGGGCCTCACCCCGCGCCAGGATTCCGGTGGATACGATTCGCATGCTATGCACCTTTCAGCTGGCTTTGCGGGCCAGGATATAGTAGCTACCCGGCTGCACGCCTTCCGCGGCGATCTCAAAACCGCCCTCTCGAATGCGCGATTTCCAGTACTCCTGGAGCGACTCCCGGCCATAGTAGCCGTGGCCGTGCAGGAACGGATAGCTGAACCGCAGCCAGGAGTCGCGGTTGATGGTGAAGAACAGGAATTCACCCCCGGGCCGCAGGACGCGCCGTGTCTCGGCAATAGCCTTGGTGAAATTCTCGCGATTCAGGTGATCGATGGCGTAAGCGCTCACGGCGGCATCGAACGAGCCATCGGGTAGAGGAATCGAGGTCATGTCCGCAGTGAGGGCCTGGGCTCGCCCGCCCACACCCAAGGCTGCCATGTTGCGATGAAAGCGCTCCGGCGTGTTGTCATCGATCCCGAAACTCCCGGAGAACTTGTCGAGCGCGGTGAGCCGCGCGCCGGGCCTGGCCTGCAACACCATCGCCGCCGTGCGGCCTGAGCCCGCACCCAGATCGATGACGTTGCCCGCCCCCGTGGCCATGAACGGCACCGGCGGCATGGGCATCGCGCGATTGAGTCCAAGCTTTTCCTGCACGATCCAGAAGGCGAACAGCGCCCAGGTTGCGCCCAGAATCGCCGCCAGCCGAATCCAGCGGGGCCATCGAAAGCGGAGGGCAAGCAGTGCCACCACCGCAAACAGAATCGCCGGCACAAGGTGGCCGTGCGTCCAGATCCAGTTGTAACCAAAGTCGGGCATCAGGATTCCATTTTGACAAGTGCGAAGCCGCGCGACAATGATAATCCTATGCGTATCAGTCTCCTGCTGTTTGCCGCCTGCCTGGCCCAGGGCGAAGTGATGGTCAACGGCCGCCGTTCGGTGGTGCTGGAAGGCGGTGGCGCGAAGCTGATCGTCGATATGGCGGGCGGAAGCTTCGTGAACTTCCATCTCCTTGACCAAAAACTCAATCCTCTGGTGTGGAGCAGCCCTGAAGGCCCCAACACACCAACTCCGCTTGCGCACTTCCTGTGTCTGGACCGCTGGGGCCAGGCCTCGAAAGCGGAAGCCGCCAATGGCATGTTCTATCACGGCGAAGCGACTCGCGTTCAATGGAAGAGCGAAAGCGAATCGGCCGGGCAGGCCACCATGTCCGCCGTGCTGCCCATGGCGGGCCTGGCCGTTCGCCGCCAGGTGCGCATGGCACCGGCAGGCGCGGTGTTCGTGGTGACGGAAACGGTGACCAATCAGAACAAACTGGGCAAGGTCTACAACATGGTTCAGCACCCCACCATCGGCGGCGAGTTCCTCACCGAGGCCACGCTGGTGGATTCCAACGCCCGCCGCGGGTTGATGCAGTCCAGCCCCATGCCGAACCCCGAAGAACCCTCCGTCTGGTGGCCGATGGCGCTCAAGGACGGCGTGCAGGCGGTGGACATGCGGCGGCTCACCAATGACCCGGAACCGAACGTGGTCTCCTACGTCGTTGACGAAGACTGGGGCTGGACCACCGCGGTGACGCCAGCCAAGGGCCTTCTGATCGGGTATCTCTGGAAGACCTCCGAGTATCCCTGGTTCAACGCCTGGCGGCATGTCGAGAACGGGCGCCCCAAGGCGCGCGGCCTGGAGTTCGGCACCACGGGCATCCACCAGCCGTTCAGCGTCCTGCTGAAGAAGGGCAAGGTCTTCGGTCAATCCGTGTTCGCCTACCTGGACGCTGGCGAGAGTTCAACCAGAGGCTTCGCCGCGTTCCTGGCGCGCGTGCCCGCCGACTATCAGGGCGCGGCCAGCGTCAGCTACCAGGGCGGCCGTATCACCATCCACGAGCGCGGTGGGAACGCCGGGCGTGACATCACGGTGGACGCGGGTCCGCTCTGGTGACAACGCCGGGGCGGCTGGTCCGCGTCCTGGGCTTTGCCTTCGCCGCCGCCGTTTCGATCGGCGGCACGATCGGACCTGGCATCCTGCGATCCCCCGGCTTGGTCGCCGCTGAGATCGGCGAGCCGTGGCTTATTCACGGCGCCTGGATCCTGGGCGGGCTCTACGCATTGTTGGGCACGTGGATGGTGGCTGAGCTTGCCGTCACGTATCCCGAATCCGGCGGCCTCTACGTGTATCCCCGGATCGCCTTCGGGCCCGGAGCCGGCTTCGCCATCGGCTGGAGCGACTGGCTGGCCACCTGCGCCTCGGCAGCCAGCATCGCCGTGACCGCCGCCGAGTTCGCGGCCGAGTTGTGGACCGCCGCCCAGGGCCGCGAAGCGTGGCTGGCGGCGGGGCTTGTCGCGCTGTTCTGCGCTTTCCAATCGCTGGGGATTCGCCTGAGTGCGCGCGCACAGCAGGTGTTTGCCGCGGCGCAGGCCGGCGCGATGCTCGCCTTGGCGGCAGCGTGCTTTCTGGCGGAGCCCGCCTCGGCGCCCGCGCGAGGCGCAACGCACGGCGGCCTGACGCTGGCCGGCCTGGCGCTTGCCATGCGCTTCATCATCGTCGACTATGACGGCTGGTACACGGCGGTGTACTTTGCGGAAGAAGACACCAACCCGGCGCGCAACATTCCCCGGGGCATGATTCTGGGCGTGCTGGTGGTGATCGCCGTTTATCTGCTGATCAACGCCGCGTTCCTGCATGTTGTGCCCGCCGGCGAATTAGCCCGGGCCAGGCTGGCTTCCTCGGAAGTGGCATCCCGCGTGTTTCCGGGTACCGGCGCCCGCATTGTGTCCGCCGTGGCCGCGCTGGCGTCGGCGGCTGTGCTGGGGCCGATGTTCCTCACCACGACACGAATCCTCTATGGCCTTGCGCGCGATGGCATGTTCGTTGCCGCCGCGGCCGGCGTGAGCCGTGGCGGCACTCCGGAGCTGGCACTGTGGACCAGCGGCGCCGCCACCGTGGCCATGATCGCCAGCGGAACCTATGAGCAGTTGATCGCCGTGGGGGCGGTGCTGTTCGTGGTGAACTATCTGGCCTCGTTCGTCGCGCTGCACAGGCTGCGGCGCCGCGACCCCGCAACCGCCCGCCCCTGGACCGCCCCGGGCCAGCCGTGGACCAACCTGGCCGCCATCGGACTGAGCGCCGCATATCTGGGCGGCGTGGCGGCCAATGACTGGGCCAACAGCCTTGCCGCGTTGGCGCTGCTGGCCGCAGCCGCGCCCCTTTACAAGTTCGCCCGCCGGAACATCGCTTCATAAGACCGGGCTTGGCGAGACATGGTTTGATGGGAAATGGTTTGATGGGAAATGGTTTGATGGGAAATGGTTTGATGAGAAGAGCTTTTTCCATGCCACTCCGTCGTCTTCTTTCCCTCGCCCTGATCTGCTCCGCCGCCCTCGCGGCTGAGAAGCGATCTCTCATCGTCATCTCCGTGGATGGCCTGGATCACCGCTACCTGCGGGATCGCGACCGCCTGGGGCTCAAGATCCCGGTGCTGCGTAAACTGATCCGCGAAGGCACGCTGGTGGACGGCGTGACCGGCGTGGTGCCTACCGTCACCTGGCCTTCGCACACTACGTTGATCACTGGCGCACGCCCGGCGCAGCACGGCATCCTGGGCAACCGGCGCCCGGCTTCGGAGGGCGGCGATTACTACTGGTCCGCGTCGCTGCTGAAGGTCCCCACGCTGTGGCACAAGGCACGGCAGGCCGGCCTGAAGAGCGCCGCCATCACATGGCCCGTTACCGTGGACGCCACCATCGACTACAACCTGCCGGAGGCCTTCGTGAAACGCAACGGCGGCGGCATGGATCTGGCGACGATCGCGGCGAGGGGCACACCGGGGCTGGCCGATGAGATCGCCAAGTCCGACCCGTCGTTCCAGCAGGAGTTCATGGATGACCGCACGCGCACTCTGGCCACAGTCTTTATTCTGAAGCGCTACCGGCCGGCCCTGATGCTGCTCCATCTGGTGGATCACGATGCCGCCGCGCACGAGCATGGCCCGTTTTCATCCCAGGCGAACGCCGAAATCGAGCGCAGCGATGGCTTCATCGGCCAGATTATCAAGGCGGCGCCCAAGGGTGCGGTGGTGGCCGTGGTGAGCGATCACGGCTTTGAAAGGATCGACCGGCGCATCACCGCCGAGGACCTGGGGGCAAAGGGGGCCACGCTGGCCGGAGGTTTAGCCGTTGCGTCCACGCCCGAGGCCGCGGCGGCCCTGCGCGCTTCGATGAAAGACGCCCGCAATGGCGTGCTGCGGGAAGTGAGCCGCACCGAACTTCAGCAGTTTGGCGTGACCGGGCTGGCGGCGTTCGAAACCGTGGAGCACACGGCATGGACCCGGCCCGGCGCCGCGGGCGGCGAACGCGGCGACCACGGACTTTGGCCCCTGCGCAACGACTACCGGTCCAGTTACCTTCTGTGGGGCGAAGGCGTTCCGGCCGCCAAAGTGCCTGAAGTGGACATGCTGGAACTGGCCCACCGGTTCGCTTCCATCCTGGGTTTGAAGCTCGACAGGCTAAACTAGATGGTTTATGCGCAAACCCCTGATGGCCGGCAATTGGAAGCTCTTCAAGACGGCCGCTGAAACCAAGGATTACTTCACCAGGTTCCTGCCCATGGTGGCCGGCTCGCGGCACTGCGAAATCGCCATCTGCCCTCCGTTCGTCAACATTCCGGCAGCCGTGGAAGCCGCCGCGGGGTCGAATGTTGGCATCGGGGGCCAGAACGTCTTCTGGGAAAACCAGGGCGCATTCACGGGCGAAGTGTCCGGACCGATGCTGAAGGCCTGCGGCGCGGTCTGGGCCATCATCGGCCACAGCGAACGCCGCCAGTACTTCGGTGAAACCGACGAGACCGTTCAACGCCGCACCGTGGCCGCGATCGCCGCGGGCCTGCGGCCCATTGTCTGCGTGGGCGAGAAGCTGGAAGAGCGCGAATCGGGACGCACCGAAGCCGTGCTGGCGGACCAGGTGGCGGGCGGTCTGGCCGGATTGAGCGCCGCTGGGTTCGCTCAAGTGGTCATCGCGTATGAGCCCGTGTGGGCGATCGGAACCGGGAAAACGGCGACACCAGAGATGGCAGCCGATGCCCATCGCTTCATTCGCGGGCGCGTGGCGGGCCACTTCGGCGCCGCCGCCGCGGCCGCCGTCCGCATCCTCTACGGCGGCAGTGTCAAACCCGACAACGTGAAGGGTCTGATGGCACAGCCTGAAATCGACGGAGCCCTGGTGGGCGGCGCGAGCCTTGACCCGGCCGGCTTCGCGTCGATCGTCAATTTCTGAATTCTAGACTTTTTCGGCGGCGGCCCGGCCCGCGGCCACCGTGTAGGAAACCGTGCGGGCGATGGGCATGTCCCTCTGCGTCACCTTGTCGAGAATCCGGTAAGAGGCCGTGAACGCTTTCGGCGTCACATCGCAGGAGACGTAGCCGCGTTGGGAGTTGTAGAACTTGACGTGCGGGTTGTCGGGCAGATACTGCGCCACGCGCTCCGGCACCGGAACCCCATCGCCGCCCGAACTGATGGAGGTGCCGGTGAATTCAACGGCCACGGCGGGCTTGCCGGAATCTTTATAGTCCGACCGCAGTTCGCTCACCCAGCTTGAATGGACGTCGCCGGTGACCACAATGGGGTTCACCGGGCGGCCCGCGAAAAGATCCATCATGCGGCGGCGGGCGGCGTCGTAGCCTGACCATTGATCCATGGGATGCAGTTCGCCCGGACCGGCATCGCGATCGATGCGAGCCAGCATCACCTGGTTCGCCAGCACGTTCCAGGTAGCCCGCGAGGCCGCCAGGCCCTGCTCAAGCCACTTCTCCTGCGCCTGCCCCAGCATGCTGAGATTCGGGTCATGCCAGGCTTCGCAGGGCGGCTTGTCGCCATCGCCGCAGGGCTGGTCGCCACGGTACTGGCGTGTATCCAGCACGTGAAAACTGGCGAGCGCGCCGTAGGGCACCTGGCGGTAGAGCTTCAAGCCGGAGCCCCGCGGCATGGCGCCTTTGCGCAGCGGCATGAACTCATAGAAAGCCTGGTAGGCATTGGCGCGCCGCTCCAGAAAATCCTGGCGCGTCTGGCTGTCTTCCGGAACGTCCGCCGCGTAGTTGTTGTCCACCTCGTGGTCATCCCAGGTGACAATCCAGGGGAAACGCTCGTGGGCCTGACGCAGCAGAGCATCGGACCGGTAGAGGGCGTAGCGCTCGCGATACTGGGTCAGCGTCTTCATCTCGTGAGGCGGATGCTGGCGCACCCCTCCCGCGCGCGTAGGGCCTTCGTAGACATAGTCGCCCAGGTGGACCACCAGATCCAGGTCCTCTTCGGCCATGTGCCGGTAGGCCGTGTAATAGCCGCTCTCCCAGTGCTGGCAGGAAGCGAAGGCAAAACGCAGGCGATCGCTCGAAACCGGGGCCGTCCGGGTGCGGCCAACCGGACTCTCCGAGCCCGCGGCGTCGAACTGATACCAGTAATGGCGCCCCGGCTCCAGGCCGCGCAGTTCCACGTGGACGGAGTGGCCCAGCTCAGGCGCCGCCGTGGCTGAGCCTTGCCGCACGATGCGCTTCATGGCCTCATCGGTGGAGACACGGTAGCGGACGGAGACACGCTCACGCTGCCAGGCAGCCTCGCGCGCCGGGTCCGGAATGAGGCGGGTCCAGAGGACGGCGCCGTCGGGGGCAGGATCGCCGGAGGCCACACCTAGCGCAAAGGGATTCGCGGTGAAGGAAGGCGCGGCGAGAAGCCGCCGCCCGAATGGAGCCAGCAGGAGCCCGAGAGCTCCGGACCGTATGATGTCGCGCCGGGCTTGCATGAAAGGCTACTTTCTGGCGGCTTTCGCCGGAGCGGCCGAGGCGCTCTCCTTGAGCAAGCCTTCGAGTGTTGCGCGGACGTTCTTCTCCATGTCGTTGTAGAACGGCTCATTGCCCATGTACTGGGCCCGCACCACACCCTTCCGGTCGATGAACACCATGTTGGGATAGAACAACTGAACGTTCTCCGGTTGCTGCAGAAACACATGCATGGGGCTGCGCAGGCTATAACCCACCGGGTAAGTCAGTCCATACTTGCGGATGTAGTCGCCGACCAGCAGTTTGGACATGTCATTGACGGCGCAATCCAGGGGCTGAAAACCGCGCGGGGCAAGTTCCTTGTAGAGCCGCTCGGTTAGCATCGACGTCTGCTGGCAGTGCGGGCACGTGGTGAGAATGAATTTCAGCAGAACTACTTTGCCCTTGTACCGGCTGAGCAGTTCGCGGCTGCCATTGGGCAGGAAAAACTCGAACTCGCCGGCGGGCCGGGGTACGGGTGGAGCCGCGGGAGCAAGAGACGCCGCGGTGAGCAGAAGAGGAAGCAGAACTCGCACGCTTCCAGTTTATTCGATGACGCCTTCCAACGAGTACAGCAGGCGTCCGCGGCGTTCAAGATGGAACCCGGGACCGCGCACCTCCGCCGCGCCGCGCTGCGCGATGCGGAAGTCCGGGCGCTTGCCGCGCAACACCACCTGATAGGCCGCGAAGGCATGGGCGGCCGCTTCCTCGGTGGACCAGGTGGAGGCATACTGCAGCGCGAAGCCCCGGCCCTTTTTCAACTCCCACACTTTGTACGCCCCACCGCGCAGTTCGGCGGCCAAATCATCGCCCTCGGGAATCCGATAATCACGGAACCAGACACGGTGGTCGATCTCTCCCAGGTTGCCCTCGGTGAGCACACGGTAGCGCCTGCGAAGCTTGAACGGCGGCAGGGCGGGGTCGTCCACCGGTTCCCCGGCAAGATAGGCCTCCGGGTGCAGGATGGCGCGCGAGGATGGGGGCGGTTGACTGTAGAGCGCCGCAAAAGCCGCAGTTCCCCGTTTCAGGAAGACCTCGTGCTGGAAGCGGAAGCCGTCGGTGTACGGGAACAGGAACGACTCGCGCAGGTAGCGCGGCGCCTTGCCCAGCACCGGGAAAGCGTTCTCATCAATGTCGCCCGACCCGAGCCTCCGAAGCAGATCCGGGGTCTCTTTGAGGGAGCCGCCGTTGCGGCGCGCCACCACTTCGGCGGCAAGCCACGATGCCTGGCCCTCCATCACCGAAGTGCGGGCCAGCGCGGCGTCATCGGAGGTCCTGCCCTGCTTCATGTAGCGGCCCAGGCGGAAGTGCTGATCGGCCAGGGCGTGGGCCAGTTCGTGAATCAGGTTCTGTTCCTGCTGGGCGTCGCTGGTCTCCTCGATCAGGTACATGCGCCGTTCCCGCAGGTCATAGAACGCCGCCGCCTGCTCGCTGAGCAGACTGACCATGGTGGCTTTGAGATCGAAATCCTGGGGCACGAAACCCAGCATCTTCAGGGCGGTTTCCTCGGCGCGGATCTCGGCGGGTTTCACTTCGCGCCGGATGCGTTCGTTTAAGTTGCGCTCAAGGTCGCGCTTGGAGAGAAAGGATGCAGGCACCGGCCGCCGCGCCTCCCAACCGGTGATGGCGGTGAGTTCCTTGAGGATGGAATCCACCTGACGAAGGATGGCTTGGCGATCCCCGGGCTCGGCGGCGTTCAGAACCGCCGCAAGCATCAAGCCGGCCGTTGTGAGACACCTCATGCAGGCACCTGGCGCGGCCGGTTGGCGGCGAACGAGATTGCCGCGGCCAGAATGACCAGGGCCGCGCCGAAGACCGTGGGGCGGGCGCCGAAGCGTCCGGCCAGGAAGCCCGCGGCAAGGCTTCCGATGGGCAGCATGCCAAGCACGGTCATGGAATAGAGACCCATGATACGGCCGCGAAACTCTTCGGGAATGGCCATCTGAACGCTGGTGTTGGTGGCGCCGTTCTGGCGCATGAGCGTGAAGCCGATGACAGGCATGAGGGCAATCGATAGCGCCCACCAGGGGGACCAGGCAAAGGCGGCCAGGGCGGCGGCAAGCCCCGCGGTGTTGAGAGCGATCACGCGGTCGAGCCCCGCGGTCTTGCTTGCGGCCAGCAGCAGAACACCCACCACGGCGCCCCCGCCCATCGCGCCCGTCAGGAAGCCGAGACCCGCCGAACCGTGGTGAAAATAGCGGTCCGCGAAGATGGGGGCCAGGATGAACAGCGCCGCCATGCAGAGGTTGACGGCGGCGGAGACGGCAAACAGCCGACGCACTTCGGGAGTCCGATGGACGAAGCGAAGTGCCTGCGCGATCGCGGCAAGCCCCTCGCCTGCTCCGGTGGCGGGCTTTTGATCGGGCACGTGCATAGCGAGCACCGTTCCAATCACCGCCAGAAAGCTCACGGCGTTGAGCGAAAAGCAGACGCCTTCGCCGAGCCAGGCCACGATCAGCCCGCCGATCGACGGACCCAGCACCCGCGCCGCGTTGAAAATCAGCGAGTTCAACGAGACCGCGTTCAGCAGGTCCTCACGGCTGGAAAGATGCACGATCAGCGCCTGCCGGGCCGGCACATCGAAGGCATTGATGATGCCGGCACACAGCGCCAGGGCCAGTACGTGCCACACGTGGACACGGCCGGAGAGGGTGAGCGCGGCAAGCACAGACGCTTGCGCAAGGAAGAGCGTCTGCGTGATCAGCACGATGCGCTGGCGCGGAAAACGGTCAGCCGCCAGGCCCGCAATGGGGCCCAGAAGAAGGACCGGCAGGTGTGTTGAGAAGCCAGTCAAGCCCAGCAGCACCTCCGACCCCGTGAGCCGGTAGATCAGCCACACCTGGGCCACATTCTGCATCCAGGTGCCGATGAGCGACACCGCGAGACCGAAGATGTAGAGCCGGAAGTTACGGTGCCGTAGGGCTCGGAAGGTGGCAAGCCGGGCAAAGCGGGCCGGAAAAGCGCTCGTCCGCCCGGTCACAAGAGTTTCTGAAGGACTACCCACCTGGTACCAGGATAGTTCACCCTTGGCTCTTCCCTACGATCTCCGGTGCACGGGGATCACGGCTTTGAGCGCCGTGTGGGTGGCCGAAAAGGAAGCCACTTTCACGTCGACAAGAGCGACAGACGCCATGGCGGCCATCACATCGCTCTGCGTGACGGCCTTGCTGCCCTTCGGATAGATCACCCAGATGCCCCCGGCCTGGGTGATATGGTGTTCCATACCGCGCAGTCCAGCCAGCGCCTCCACGCTCTCCACCCCCAGAAACACCAGGTCCAGACCGCGCGGCAGCATCCCCGTGTGGACCTCCGCCGCCACCTTCGAAAGATCGCCCAGAAATCCACCGTCCCGCAGATCCACGGCGCCCACGCGCATCCCCGGCTTCACGCCCAGTTTGTCCAGCAGCGAGGGAGGATTCCGGATCTTCCCGATCCACTTCTCGACATCCTTCGCCGAGCCAAGTTGAAACACCGCCCGGCCCGAGCCAAACGCCACGTGCAGCGAGGATCCCTTAGCCTCAAGCCGGGTGATCTCGGAAACCTGAATCTTCAGCCGGAACGCGCCCCGAAACAGGAGTTCGGACCCTTCCAGTTGCAGCTTGCCCTCCCCGGCCTGGGAGCCATGACGCGCCAGGCACTGAGCTTCGAGTCCCACCGCAGGCCGCCTATTGAGTGAGGGAATTCAGCAGACTCACCGCCGCGGCGACATCGCCACGCCACTGCTCCGGCGAGGTGCCTTCGCGCTCCACGTTGAGCGTGCCCTTGTAGCCGATTTCGCGCAGTTTCGCCACAAAGCGCTCCATGCCCACCGCGCCGGAACCCAATGGCCGCTCAACGCCCAGGGATCCCGCCACCGCGGGATTCGGCCAATCGCCGTCCTTGGCATGCACGGAAACAACGTGGGGCCCCAGAATGCCCAGCGCCTCAATGGGATCGCCTGACCCGTAGAGGATCATGTTCGCCGGGTCGAAGTTCACCGCGAGATTCGGGCGCGCCACGTCCTCGAAGAACTCAAGCAGCACCTTGGCGGGCTCCTGGCCGGTTTCCAGCGCGAAGTTCATGCCGTGCGAAGCCGCGTGGTCGCAGATGCGGCGTACCATGTCGCGCACCGCCGTGTAATTCCCGTCGGCCCGGTCTTCCGGCACGCAGCCGATGTGGCAGGCGAAACTGCGCACACCCACCGCCGCCGCGAAATCGATCACCTCCAGAGTCCGCGCTTCCCGCTCGGCCCGGAAGCCTGGCGGGATAAAGCCGACGGTCCTCTCCACGGTGGGAATGTCCGCGTAGTCTTCGCCGACATAGGCCGCAAAGACCGTCACCAGGGCGAAACCTTCCGCCTCAATCGCCGCCCGCCAGCCGGCCGCGGCGCCGGCCAGGTCCAGATCGCCGGGAACGCCCAACTGTCCCGATCGCGCGCCCAGGGACTTCACCTCGCGCACCGTCTCCAGCGGATCGCGCCCCGCCCAGAACATCGCCCCTGCTTCCAACGGTCTCAATGACATGGTATGGTCTCCCCGGAATGTCTCCGCGCCTCCGACATCAGGCGCGTCAAATGTGTCGCCAGCGCCGAATCCTCGGGCCGGCAAAGCTCAGGCGCGCGCCCCTCAAGGCAGCAGGCGCCGAAGTAATCGATCTCGCCCTGATAGCCGTCCACTTCGGGTTGCGGCAGGGCCTCCGGTTCCGCGCCGGGCCGGTACAAAGTAGGCGGCACACCGTTCGAACCGTACTCGATCACCCCTCCCTCGGCGACAATCGAGTACTCCATGGAAAACGGATACGCACCCTGGTGCCAGCCACCCAGAATGGTCACGGCCGCGCCGTCGCCGTAATCGAAGCGGGCGCTGATGGTGTCGATTCCATCCTGCATCGCCTCGGCGCCGGTGGCGCTCACGCCGCGCGGCCGGCCGAACAGGTGCAGCATCATGTCCACGTCGTGGATCAGCAGGTCGAAGACCCCGCCTCCGGAGCGTTCCTTGTCCTTCAGCCATTTGCCCCAGGTGGGCGCGGCGCAGCGGCGGCGGAACGTGGCGTTGAGCATCCTTCCCAGCGAGGGCAGACGTTCCGCAGTTGCCGTGTACATCGGAAAAAACCGCAGCACCTGCGCCACCATCAGCACGCGGCCCGCCTGGCGCGCGCCCGTGATCATGGCGTCACACTCGGCGGCATCCAGCGCCATGGGTTTTTCAACCAGAACATGCTTGCCCGCGGCCAGCGCCGCCAGCGTGGCGGACTTGTGCAGGTCGGTGGGCAGACACAAGTCCACGGCGTCGATCGCGGGGTCCGCCAGGGCCTCATCCAGCGTCTGGTAGCGTCCGATGCCGGAAAAATCCTGCCGTTCGCCGGGGCCGCCCAGGTTGCCCGCAATCGCCGACAGATCGCCAGCCAGCTTGGAGGCATCTGAACTCACCACGGCTGCCAAGGCAACGGTGGAACTCTTGCGTATGGCCTTGATGTGGGTGGCGCCCATGAAGCCCAACCCGGCGACGGCGATTCTCATGTGGAAGAGATCAGCGTACCACGCAGCCGCCGGGCTCAGGCATCTCCGTTTACGATACCTTCTTCTTGAACAGGGCCGGCGCGATCTCCGCCAGATACCGCCGCCACACCAGCCAGGTGTGCCCGCCCGGCGTCTCCACTTCCGTGACGTTGATCTCCTTCGACTTCAGCCACTGCCGGAACTTGCGGTTGCTCTCCATCAGACGGTCTTCGGTGCCGCACCCGATCCACAGCATCTTCAACCCGGCGTTGGCCTGCTTGGCCGTAAGGTTGGGATAGGCCGCCGCGTAGTCCTCCGTGTTGCCGCCGGCCGAAAACGCGGCCACGTAGGCGAACTTGTCGATGTTGTTGAGGCCCGTGTACAGCGTTTCCGCGCCGCCCATTGAAAGGCCGGCAATGGCGCGCTGCTCGCGGTCCTTGTTCACGCGATACGACTTCTCGACGGCCGGCAGCACCTCGGTCAGCAAAGCCTCGCGGAACCGGTCAAAGTTGCGCTGGCGAAGCCCCGGGTCGCGGAAGCCGCCAAAACCCGCACGCACGATTTCCGGCGCGCCATAGCCCAACGGCATCACCACCAGCATTGGTTCCGCCTTGCCCTGCGCGATCAGGTTGTCCAGAATCACGTGCGCCTTTCCCACCGCGGACCAGCCGCTGGCGTCATCGGAGAACCCGTGCAGCAGGTAGAGCACAGGATACGTCTTCCTGGCGGCAGGGTCGTATCCGGCGGGCGTGTAGACGAAATACTCGCGCTGATCGCCCACCACCGCGCTCTTGTAGGGGTGCCGGTGCAGCGTGCCGTGCGGCACATCGGCCACCTCCCACACCAGGCCGTTGCCTGGCACATGCACCACGCTCTGGGTGTTCAGAAGGTTCGGCTTCATGGCCGGATTACCGGGGTCAATCAGCGCCACACCATCGGCGAGGAATGAGTAGCCGTACAGATCGGGCTCCAGCGCCGCCGACGTGCCGGACCATACGCCCTTTTCGTCCTTGGCAAGCGCCACGCGTTGCGTCTGGCCTTCAATGCTCACCAGCACTTCCCTGGCATTGGGGGCCCGCAGCCGGAAGGTGACCGTGCGGTCAGCGCCCACTTCGGGCGAACGAACCGGCGCCGGGGGCGCGGCGTTCTGTGCGAGCGCAGTGGCCGCGATGGTGAGGGCAACGAACAACTTCATGTGTACAAGGACTCATTTTGCCGCACACAAGGTTACCCTTCGCCCCGGCGGGGTTACGCGTCGCCCCGGCCGGGTTACCCTTACCCCGGAGGCCAGTCGCGCAGACGCAAGCCGCTACTTCGCCAGCGGAATGCCGGAACCACTGATGGCCCGCCAGCCGCCATCCAGTGAAATCGCGCTTTCGTATCCCATCCTGGTCAGATTGTCGGCCACCAGGGCGGAACGGAAGCCGCCGCCGCAATACAGGATGAGCTTCGCCGCCTTGTCGGGAACCCGCGTCTCAATGTCGCGTTCTATGATGCCTTTGCCCAGGTGGATGGCGTTGGCGGCGTGCCCTGCGGCCCACTCGCTCTCCTCCCGCGTGTCGATGAGAATGTGTTCCTCACCCGCGGCCAGCATCTCCTTGTATTGATCGATGTTCATCTCGGCGACGCGGCTCTTCGCGTCGTTCACCAGAGCCAGAAAACCAGGGTTGTGCTTCATGCGGGATCTCCTTCATCAGGCTTCCGAGGAGCGTGCCAGCGTACCCGATACCCGCCGGATGCGCGCGCCCACGGCGCAAAGTTTTTGTTCAATTTTCTCGTATCCGCGGTCAATGTGATAGACGCGGTCGAGCGTGGTTTCGCCATCCGCCATCAGGCCCGCGATCACCAGGGACGCGCTTGCGCGCAGGTCCGAGGCAATCACTTCGGCGCCGCTCAACCGGCGCGGCCCGGCAACAATCGCCTGCCGCCCTTCAATGCGGATGTTGGCACCCATGCGCACCAGTTCCTGGACGTGCATGAAGCGGTTCTCGAAAATGTTCTCTGTGACGAAGGAAATCCCGCGCGCCTGGGTCATCAGAGCCATGAACTGCGCCTGAAGATCCGTGGCGAAACCGGGATGCTCTTCCGTCTTGATATCCACGCTGTTCAACTCACGCGCTCCGCCGAACACGCGCAGCGTATCCGGAGCCGTCTCCTCCACCGCCACCCCGGCCTGCCTGAGCTTGGCGATCAGAGCCGTAAGGTGCTCCGGGACACAGCCGGCCACGGCAAGGTCGCCGCGCGTGGCCGCCGCCGCGATCAGGAACGTGCCCGCTTCAATGCGGTCCGGAATGATGCGATGCCGGGCGCCGTGCAGTTTCGTCACGCCCTCGATCCGGATGGTCGAACTGCCCGCGCCCTCAATCCGCGCGCCCATCTTGATCAGCAGTTCGGCCAGATCGACAACCTCCGGCTCACGAGCCGCATTGCCCAGCACCGTCTCCCCTTCGGCCAGCGTCGCCGCCATCATCAGGTCCTCGGTGCCGGTCACCGTGATGCGGTCAAAGTGAATCAGGCCGCCCCGCAACCGTCCCGGCGCGCGGGCCTCCAGGTACCCGTGATCCTGTTCGAGCGTCGCACCCAGTTGCTCCAACCCATTCACGTGCAGGTTGATGGGCCGCGCCCCGATGGCGCACCCGCCCGGCATCGAGACGCGGGCACGGCCCGTGCGCGCACACAGCGGACCCAGCACCAGACTCGAAGCGCGCATGGTCTTCACCACGTCATAGGGCGCCTCGGGCCGCGGCAGATCCCCGGCATGCACCGTCACCGTGGTGCCGTCCACCGCAACCCGCGCCCCGCAGTGGGCCAGCAGGGACTGCATGGTGCCAATGTCGCGCACCGGCGGAATGCCTTCCAGCACCACCGGTTCATCGGTCAACAACGCCGCCGCCAGCACCGGCAGGGCTGAGTTCTTGGCGCCGCTCACCTCAATCAGTCCTTCGAGCGGGCGGCCGCCCTCAATCAGAAACTTATCCATGCCTGATGCGAGCTACTTCACCGTGATCTGAACGGAACCGCCGGCGTTCTCCCACTCCAGGGTCAGCTTCAACGCGCCGGCGCCCGACTCCGTCAGCGTGTACTTAAGATTCTCCACCAGCGCGGGCGGCTTGGCCATCGCCATCGGCACGCGGCCCAGGTCCTGCGCTTTGTCATACCGAAGGCCCCATTGGCCGGTCTGCTTGTTGACAATGAGTTGCCAGACGTTGGGATCCGAAAGATCGACAAACAGCGTGTAATCGCCCTTCGGAACGTCGAGAGAGCCGATCTTCAGATCGGCGTCGGTGTGAAATTTGGTGGCCGCATTGACCCCCGCCCGCCACACCGGGTAACCCGGGTCCTGGCCGATGCGCCCGTCCTTGCCGAACAGCTTGCCGGCGCGGCCGTTGACACGAGGTGAATTGTAACTGATGCTGACCGTCTTGCCGCCAACGGTCTTCGATTCCGACGCGGACGGGCTCTGGGCCCACAGAGAGGCGGCGGCCAGGGCGAGGGGTAGAATTCTCATGCGAGGCGATCTCCTTCCATCAGAGTCCATTCTGCCATGGAAAAAAAGGGGCCACGTGATGACCTCTCGTCACGCGGCCCCTAGTGTCATCGCCCGCGCCGCAAGCGGCCCGGAAGAATCGGGATGGAACGGCTTTGGCCAACCGCCGCCTCCTCCGATGTGTCAGATCGCGCGGCGGCCGGCTTCAATCGCCATTTGGAATGAATTGTCGCTTTGCAACAGATAGCGCGGCGCGCGGACCGAATACCTCAGGCTGGTTTGCGAATTGTGGCGGACGGCCCTTCCGGCAGTTCGATCTCGATTCTGGTGCCCTCGCCCGGCCGGCTGTCGATCTCCATCCGGTATGTGTCGCCGTACAACACCTTCAGCCGCTCATTCACGTTGTTCACGCCGATGCCGTGGTCGAAAAGCCGTTCCATCCGCTCATCCGGTATGCCTACGCCATCATCCTCCACCGTGATCCGCAGCCGCCCGGACTCCAGGCGGCCAGTCACCCGAATGGTTCCGCCGCCCAGCTTCGACGCCAGGCCGTGCTTGATCGAATTCTCAACCAGCGGCTGCAAAAGCATCCCCGGCACCAGGCAGTTCATCGCCCCCGCTTCCACGTCCCTGACAAAACGCAGCTTCTCCCCGAAACGGACCATCTCGATCGAAAGATAATCCTCGATAAACGAAAGTTCGTCCCGCAGCGGAGCCACGTTTTCGTGTTTGCGCAGCAGCCGGCGCAGGATGCTTGACAGCTTGTAGATCACCGCCCGCGCCTGCTCCGGGTTGGTGCGGACCAGCGATGAGATGGAGTTGAGGGTGTTGAACAGAAAGTGGGGGTTGATCTGGCTCTGCAACGCCTGCAGCCGGGCTTCGTTGATGAGCAGCTTCTGCGCCTCAAGCTTCCGTTCCGTGCGCGCTCCGTTCCAGATGCGCAGCGGCACCACCGTGCACAGAAGCGTGGCTGCGTAGGGGGCGATCAGACGCCAGGCCGTATCCTGCGCTGCGGCCGGCAGCGGCGCGAAGATGCGCTCGGGGAAAATGAGGCTCGCGCCATAGCGCAACAGTTCCGAAAACAGGATGGAAGCAATGAATACCAGTTGAAACCAGAGGTTGGGTGGCACATTGCCCCGGAACAGATCTCGCGTATGAGCCAGCGTGTTGAAGACCGGCGAAAAGCGCCAGATCTCCTCCGGGTTGGGCGACAGATCGCGGATTAATCCGCCCAGCACGCCCACGCCCGCCACGAACGGCATGGTGAGGAACTCGGATGCGAGCATGGCAGGTAGAGAGATCAGGATGCCCGAGATCAGCCCTGCCACGTAGCCGCCCAGGACCCCCGCCAGAAAGCTGCCCGCCACCGCGAGATCGGCCGCCTTGTAGGTGCCGGTGACCACCCGCACCGCGACGCCGCCGCCGAAAACGGCCCCGAACGCCAGCGCCATGAGCAGCCGCTGCTCGAAGCTGCGCTCTTCGCGCATCAGCATGCGGACAAAGGCATTCAGACGGGCCAGAATGCTGGCCACGGCGGCCGCCACGGCCACCTGCAACAGCAGCAGCATCAGTTGTTCGTCGAGCACGCCGGCCTTCCGCCGATTATAACCCACATTTCCGTTTTGAGCCGCGCGTGCGAATCTCCTGGATGCTCGTCCGCATCAATATCGATAGGGGTTTGAAGGCAGCGAAGACCCCTGCGGAGGACAGCACCCAATGGGTGACAAACAAAAC
>Ga0194132_10001766_pt1 | contig 42939 bp, 37 predicted proteins | sample TA2KigOf80mmetaG_FD_148612 | JGI IMG/M metagenome (GOLD analysis project Ga0194132, IMG submission 148612) | Freshwater microbial communities from Lake Tanganyika, Tanzania - TA2015054 Kigoma Offshore 80m | ecosystem: Environmental > Aquatic > Freshwater > Lake | place: Tanzania: Lake... | reverse complement strand
CCGCTGCTGCGCGGCGGGCGAGCCGTGTGGCTCTCGCGCGACGCCATCGCGCCGGCGCAGCCGAAGCCGGCCCCGCCGCTGCGCATCGAGCCGCCCCCGCCGCCGGGCGAGCCGGCCGCTACTTCGCCGCGGCCGGATTGATCGCCACGTTCCCGTTGTCGTGGCCGCTGAACACCAACTTGCCGTCACCGCTGAACGCGACACAGTACCCCGGCGACTTCACCACCTTTGTCGCTTTCGGCTTGTCCGCGTCGAGCGTCCAAATGGTGATCTGCCCCGAATAGCCGCACACCGCGAGCGTCTTCGTACCGGGCGACCACGCGACCGAATACGGGTCGTCCGTGGTCGGGCCGAGTTGCTTCACTTCCTTCGGGTCTTTCTCCACCTTCTTCGGCTCGTCCTTCGGCGGGTCCTTCTTCGGGTCTTTGGGATCGACCTTCTTCGGTTCTTCCTTCTTCGGCTCCTCCTTCTTGAGCGGCGGCGGGTTCTTCACGTTCCATACGCGGATCGTGCGGTCCATCGACACTGTGACCACGTCGGTATCGCCGGAGAACACCACCGACGTGACCGGCTGTTCGTGGCCCCTGAGCTGTGTCAGTTCCTTCTGTTCCTTCACGTCCCAAATTCTCACGAGGTTGTCTTTGCCCGCGCCCGCGGAGGCCAGCAGCTTGCTATCGGGACTGAACGCGACCGCGTACACCGAGCCGTCGTGCGCGCCGAGCGCCTTCAGTTCCTTGCCGTCGGTCTGGTTCCACAGTTTCACGGACTTGTCCGCGCCGCCGGTGGCGAGCGACTTTCCGTCCGGGCTGAAGGCGATAGTGTCCACGATGTCGGTGTGGCTCTTCAACTCGAACTTGGGCGCGGCGACCTCGGCCACCCCGTCCGCGGCCCCCTTCCCGTCGGCCTTCTTGACGTTGCTAACGTCCCAGATGCGCGCGGTCTTGTCTTGGCTCGCGGTGGCGACGATCTTCGGGTCGGTGGGGTGGAAAGCGACCGCATACACGGGGCCGGTGTGCCCGGTCAGAATCTTGGTTGGCTTCAGCGCGCCGTCCGCACCGATGTCCCACAGCTTCACGGTGTTGTCGAACCCGGCGGTGGCGAGGGTCTTCCCGTCCGGCGACACGGCCACGCAGTGGACGAGCGCGGTATGGGCCTTCACGGGCGCGGGCTGCGCGGTCACGCGCGCGGCCGGCAACAGGGCGAAGACGCCGATGGCGAACAGGGCGAGGCGGCAGCGGGTCATACGACGGCTCTCGAAGAGGTTCGGGCGGGAAGACCATTCTGCGCGTTCGCGATCGCGAAGACAACCGCCAATCCGAGGCGGCGCGAGGCTCGCGCGAAGTTCGCGCGACCGACCGTGACCGCCGCGCCGCCGGGCGTTACACTACCCCCACCGCTGCGCCTTCAAGGACGTACCACCATGAGTGACCCCGCGCCGAACGAACCGAAGCCCGAAGAACCGAGGGGCTTCCTTGACAAGATCGGGGCCGCGCTCCCGATCGCGCTGACCGCACTGGCGACCGTGTTCGCGTCGATGTCCAACGGCGCGCTCCAAGAGGCGATGTACTGGAAATCGCAGGCCGCGCAGGACCAGTCCAAGTCCACGAACCAGTGGACGCTGGCCGGGTTCAAGCGCGACCGCGCGCTCATCATGCAGACCACCGCGGCGCAGATGCGAGCGACGTGTGGTTACGCCGAACCGTTCTTCCTGTCGCCGTCCGCGCCGGAGGCGGTGAAGGCCCGGGCGTGGCTCACGGAGCGCGGCGACAAGGGCGGCCCGCCCCCGGTCAAGCTCCCCGACATCGACGACGCGGCCATCAAGGAGTTGCGCGAGGCGCTCGAACAACGCGAACCCGAAACCGAGTTGCTCAAGAAGGCCCGCAAGGTCGATATGGCGAAGATCAACAAGGCCATCGACGACGCGGAGAAGTTCAACGAGCAGACCGACAAGGACTGGGACCCGATCCTGAAGGCCGCCGCGGTTCTGGCGCGCGCGCAACCGGTCATCAAGGACGGCGACCCGGACGCGGCGAAGAAAGCGGCCCGCGCCACCGCGTCGCAAGCCGCCGGGTTCGACCTCGAAGAGCGCCGTTACCGGGCCGAGTCCCGCTTGAATTAGGGGCTGGGGTTCCTGTACGACGTGCGGGTGAAGGTCAGCACGGCGGAGAGCGAGAAGCACCGCAAAAAGAGCGACTACCTGTCGTACGCAATGCTGGTGGCCCAGATCGGCGCGGTCGCGTCGTCGCTGGCTCTGGCCCGCAAGCAGAAGAGCACACTGTGGCTGTTCGCAGCGATGGTCGGGGTCGTCGCCATCTGCGTGGGCGGGTACGCTATGGTGCCCGCGACGCTGCTGGCGTTCTAACGCCGCGCACGTTCGGTATGAGGACAGAACATGACCGGCACGGACCGCCGCCAGAGCGAGCAGCGATTCCACGACGAACAGGCCGCGCACCGCGCCGCGAGCTTCGGGTCCGGCGCGGCCCATCTCGCGTTCGATTCCGAAGCCTACCTCGATCACGAGACGTGGGTGCGCCCGGCGTTCGCGGCACTGGGGAACCTGCGCGGCGCGCGCGCCCTCGATTACGGCTGCGGGCACGGCATGGCCGCGGTCACGATGGCCCGCGCTGGGGCCGCCGTGACCGCGTTCGACCTGTCACCGGGCTACGTGAGCGAGTGCCGCGCTCGCGCCGCGGCCAACGGCGTGCGCGTCGAGTGCGTGACTGCGGACGGCGAGGAACTGCCGTTCGAGAGCGCGAGCTTCGACGCCGTTTGGGGGAACGCGATCCTGCACCACCTCGACCTCGGCCGCGCCGGGCGCGAGCTGAAGCGCGTGCTGAAGCCGGGCGGGGTGGCGGTGTTCTGCGAGCCGTGGGGCGGGAACCCGGTGTTGGGGTTCGCGCGGCGCGCGTTGCCGTACCCCGGCAAGGACCGCACCCCGGACGAGCGGCCGCTGAGGCGGCGCGACCTGCGCCCGTTGCGCGACCTGTTCCCCGCGGTCGATGTGCGCGGCTACCAACTGTTCGGCATGGTACGGCGCGTGTGGCGGAACCGCCGCGCGCTGGCACTGTTCGACGCGCTCGACGCCCGCCTCCTGCGCGCAGTCCCCGCGCTCGGCAACTGGTGCCGCTACGCCGTCGTCGTGTTACGCGCGGGGTGAAGCGCGCGACTACGCCAGCACTTCCTTCACGACGTGGCCGTGAACGTCGGTCAGGCGGCGGTCGGTGCCGTCGTGCCGAACGCTCAGCTTCGTGTGGTCGATGCCCATCAGGTGAAGGATCGTGGCGTGCAGGTCGTAGCAGTACGTTTTCCCTTCGGCCGCGCGCCACGCCCACGGGTCGCTCGCGCCGTGCGCGGTCCCGCCTTTCACGCCCGCGCCCGCGAGCCACGCGACCGACGTGCCCTGATTGTGGTCGCGGCCCACCGCGCCCTGCGTGAACGGCTGGCGGCCGAACTCGGTGCTGAACACAAGGAGCGTGTCGCTCATCAGCCCGCGGTCGTGCAGGTCTTGGAGCAGGGCCGCGGTCGGCGCGTCTACGGAGCGCGCGATGGGGACCAGTTCGCGCACGATGTCGGTGTGGTTGTCCCAGTTGTTGCTCGGCCCGCCGGCCCCACTCCACACCTGCACGAACCGGACGCCGCGCTCGACCAGCCGCCGCGCGAGCAGGCACCGGCGGCCGAAGTCGGCGGTCGCGGGGTCGGGGTCGTCGAGGGCGTACCGCGCGCGGGTCTTCGCGGCCTCACGCGTCAGGTCGAGCGCCTTGGGCGCGTGCCGCTGCATCTTGGCCGCCAGCTCGTAGCTCTCGATGCGGGCCTCGAGCCGCGAGTCGCCGGGGCGCGCCGCGGCGTGCGCGCGGTTCACCGCGCCGAGCAGGTCGAGCGCGTCGCGGTCGGCGTCCGGGGTCACGAACGGGGCCTTCGGCGAGGGCGCGAGGTCCGGCACCGGCGGGGTGCCGCCCGCGTTCAGGATCGTGCCGGCGTGCGCCACCGGGAGGAACCCGGCCCCGAAGTTCCCCTTCTGGTTGTACGGCAACCCGCGCGCGTCCGGCAGCACGACGAACGTCGGCAGGTTGTCGGTCAGCCGGCCGAGGCCGTAGGAGAGCCACGCCCCGAGGCACGGGAACCCCGGCAGCAGGAACCCGGTGTTCATCATGAAGCTGGCCGGGCCGTGGACGTTCGTCTTTGAGGCCAGCGCCATGAGGAACGCCATGCGGTCCACGTGCCGCGCGAGGTGCGGGAACACCGCCGTGACCCAGCGCCCGCACTGCCCGTGCTGCTTCCACGCGAACGGGGACTTCATCAGGTTGCCGGGCGTGCTGGTCACACCCTCCGGCTTCTCCGCGCCGCCGGGATCGAACGGCTTCCCGTGCCCCTTGATCAGTTCGGGCTTGTAGTCGAACGTGTCCATCTGCGACGCGCCGCCGTTCAGGAACACTTGAACGACGCGCTTCACCTTGGCGCGGTGGTGCAGACCGCCGTCGAGCGCCGGGTCGGGCTTAGGCCCGGCGGTGGCGATCAGGTGCGCGAGCGCGACCCCGCCCAGCCCGCCGCCGGTGTGGAACAGCGCCTCGCGCCGCGACGGCGTGTGCATGACCAGACCTCTGGGAACCGATGGGGCTAGCGGTCTTTCGGGTCGATTGGGACCGGCGACACGTCCTCGAACCCGGCGCGAACCGACAGATCGATGAGCAGCACTACGGATGCTTGGAGCAACTTGTTGTCGATCTCGAAGGTCAGCATCATGCGCGTGCCCTTGTGCGCCGCGGCCAGTTCCTTGAGCTACTACGTGAGCGCATCGACATCGGCCTTGAGGTCGAGTGGCTTCGCGAACCCGTCCCCGGTCATCGTGAGGTTGGCGATCGTGCCCTTGTCGGTGCTGAGGGCGCGCACGGTCCAGTTCAAAACCGCGCGCGGCAGCGGGGCTGGTTCCGCGGCGCGCGTGCCGCCGCCGACCAGAGCCAGGACCGCGCACAGGATGGCGTGTTGCCCGCGCATCAAATCTCCGCGAGTTGCTGCTTCGAGTCGCCGAACTCTTTCAGCTTCACGCCGGCCTTCTCCATCAGGGAGAGGTACAGGCTGCACATCTTGCGGTTCGGTTTGCCGAGGTAGTCGAGGATGCGGCCGGTCTTGATCTGCCCGCCGCCCTTCCCCATTAGCACCACCGGCAGTTGGTCGTTGTTGTGGTTGCCCGTCATCATGCTCGAACAGAACAGGATCATGCTGTTGTCGAGCAGCGTGCGGTCGCCTTCCTTCACCGCGTCGAGCTTGTCGCAGATGTACGCGACCTGCTGCGTGAAGAACTGGTTCACCTTGAGCCAGTCCGCGCCGTCGGTGTGCGAGAGCAGGTGGTGGATCATGTAGTCGATCCCGCCCTTGCCGCTCGCCGCGGTCAGGTTCGGGAACCGCAGTGACGAGTGGTCGTTGTTGAGCTTCAGGGTGCATACGCGCGTGGTGTCCGTGCGGAAGCCCAGAACTAGAATGTCGCACATGAGGCGCATGTGCTGGTCGATGTCCTGCGGGATGCCGTCGGCCGGGCGCTTCATGTCGGGCTTGTCGATGGTGGGCCGCCAGCCCTGAAGCCGACCACTCTTGCCGGCCTGCTCGATGCGCGACTCGACCTCGCGCACGCTGTTCAGGTACTCGTCCAGCCGGCGCTGGTCCGCGGTGCTGACGTTCTTCTTGTAGCTGTTGGCGTCCTCGCGCACAGCGTCCAGCACGCTCTTGTCCGCCTTGCCCACTTCGTCGCGAAAGAGCCGGTCGAACGCGAGCGCCGGGTACAGTTCCAGCGGCGTCGGTGTGGTGGCGCTGCTCCACGAAATGTGGGAGCTGTAGATCATCGAGTAGTTCTTGTGGATCGCGGCGATGGACGCCTCGGTTCCCAGCACGAGGCTGGGTACCTTCGTCTGGCCCTTGGTCTTCTCGGCGATGACCTGATCGCAGCTAATGCCGCTCTTGATCGCGCCGTCCGGCGCGAGGTGCGCGCCGGTGAGCAGGTTCCCAGTCTGGCAACTGTGGATGCCGCCGATGAGGGCCTCAGCGTTGTACAGGCCGCGGAGGAACAGCATCTTCTCGCGGTGCGGCTTGAGCGGGTCGAGCACCTTGCCCAACTCCATCGCCTTGCCTTCGCCCTTGGCCCACCACTCCCGGCTGTGGAACCCGTTGCCGCAGAACAGCGCCGCGAACCGCACCGGGGCTTCGGACGCGCCGTTCTTGGGCTTGTCGTCGCCCCACACGGGCACCGACTCGAGCCACGGCAGCGCCATCGTGACGCCGACCCCGCGGAGGAACGTGCGCCGGGCGAGGGATTGGGTGAGGGGGAGCATTGTGTGTCTCTTTAGTCCTGAGTCTGGAAACTAGATTGCGCCAAGCTTGTGTTCATCGAGCCAATCGATGAGTTCTTGGTAGCTCTTCGCTGCTGCCAGCGATGCTTCTCGAGCAAACGCTCGCGCACCATTTCTCATCGCTGGTGTCGAATGCTGCACCGGCCGTTCGAGGAGATCTAAACAGCCTCGCCGCAGTTGCGCCCATGATCTACCGCTCCGGCGGACCATCGACAACAGACCACGCAGCGCGTCGCTAGCCGAATCCGACACTTGCCCTTCGAGTTTGGCGTGCGCCACTTTACTCAGGGGAATAGGTGGACGACCGTCGCGCAGCGGATGATGCAAGTCGACGCTGCCCGTTACGAGCGATTCGCCTGAAAGGATACAGTTGGTCGCTGCCGCCCGACATAGCTCCCGTGCCGTCCCACCCAAAAGGTAGCGATCGGTTGCAGCTTGTTCGGCAGCAACCCATTGCTTGAGGGCATTCAAAGTAAGACAAAAGACACGAAACTCGTTAGGGAGTTTACCGGCTAACGATGCCGGCAAGGGGTTGTCTGAGAGGAATTGGGCGACTGGGCCGGGTTGAGAAGCCACGGTTTCCGCGTGCTTCACCAGCAACTCGCCGATCTGATCGAGCAGTTGGGCAAATGCATCCCCGTCACGCGGGATTTTCCTGTTCAGCAGATCGGGAGTACTCTCTGCCAATTGACGGTACTCATCAAAATATGCCTCGATCAACTGCCGCTTTTGCACAACAGTGAGCTGTGTCGCGGATTTGGGACGAACGAATGGCATGGCAATCCCATTAGGAGCAATTCAGTACAAGCGATTCACTCCCCAAACTCGCTACCTCGCACCATCCTAAACTGTTTCTCTGCACGATCACCTACACCGTGGCAGAACCCGCCTGCATTTCGGCTCTCGTCCAGGGTAACATGGCGGTTGCCCAAGAGGAACCGCCATGCCGATCACGATTCTCGACGAACCCACGGCTACGGCGCTGGCCGCCGTGTCCGCTCCGCAAGAAGTGCGGGGGCCGAACGGCGTGCTGCTCGGCCAGTTCATCCCGGCGGCGCTGACGAACATCTCGTTCGCCGAGTTCGGCGTCACCGTCGAGGAACTCGAGCGCGAACGGCGCGACCCTAACACAAAGTGGGTCTCGCCCGAAGCCGTGATGGAGCGCCTGAGGGAGATCGACCGATGTTCGCCCTAAGTTGACCGAACATTACGCCCTCGCGCAGTTGAGCTACTCCTCGAACCCACTTCCCCTGACCATCCTGAATTGCTTGCTCGTCACGAGCACCTCGACTGCCGCGCTCACCTTGCCCTCGTTCTTGTTCAGCGCGCTCACCATCTCGTCGATCAGCGCCGTGTCCGAGAGCGTGGTGGAGCGCCCTAAAGCGTACCCCAACAGGCGCTGGCAGAACAGGCGCACGATCACGTCTTTCTTCTTCGTGAGCAGGTAGGTGCGGAGGCCGTCGATGCCGTCGAACTCGGTGCCGTCTTTGAGCTTCGATTTGGCGTCGATGGCGAGGCCGCCCAAGTCTTTCTCGCGCAGGCGTCCGATGGGGTCGTACTTCTCCAGCGCGAAGCCGAACGGGTCGATGCGGACGTGGCAGACGGCGCACGCCTGATCCTTCGCGTGGCGCTCGACCAGTTGCCGCACCGTGAGCTTGTCCGCGCCTTCGATTTCCGGCAGTTGCGGCACGTTCGCGGGCGGCTTGGGCAGCTTCTCGCCCAGCAGCGTTTCGACCACCCAGTTGCCGCGCAGCACCGGGCTGGTGCGCGACGCGCCGCTCTGCTTCGCCTGCACGCTGCCGAGGCCCAGAATCCCGCCGCGACCGTGCTTCTTGACGCCGTCCACCTTGCGGAACGCCGGGCCGCTCACGCCGGGAATGCCGTAGTGCTTCGCCAGCGCCTCGTTCACGAACGTGTGATCGGAATCGAGGATCGCCGTGACCGGGCGGTCGGATTGGAACAGGTCGAGGAAGAACAGGACCGATTCTTCGTTCATGGCCTTCCGCAGTTCGGGCGTGAACGTCGGGAACAGTTTCTCGTTCTTCTCGTTGTGCTCGTCGAACGCGCGAACGTGGAGCCACTGTGTGCCGAACTCGACCGCGAGCGCGCGGGTCTTGGCGTCCTTCGTCATGCGCCGCGCTTGGGCGGCGAGCGTTTGCGGGTCGCGCAGCTTGCCGGCCACGGCCAGCGCGCGCAGCTCGTCGTCGGGGGCGCTGGCCCAGAGGAAGTAACTGAGGCGCGTCGCCAGTTCGTAATCGCTGACCGCCCCCGGTTCCTTGCCCTTCGGGGCGGCTTCGATGCGGTACAGGAACGCCGGGGCGACGAACACCCGCGCCAGCACGCCGCGGAACGCCTCTTCGTGCGGTGCGCCCTTCGCGCGAATGCGCGTGTACAGCGCGCGCAGTTCGTCCTTCTCGCCCGCCGCGAGCGGGCGACGGTACACCTTCTCCGCGAACGCGACCAGCGTGTCCAGTTGCTTCGGGGCCGCGACCTCTTCGTCCTTTACGAACTCGTCGGCCAACTTCTTGAACAGCGGCTTGCGGTCGATGAAGAACTGCTGTAACTCCTTCGGCGTGTCCTGCGTGGTGTAGCCCATGAACTGCGGCAGGTACTCCCACTCCGCGACCGGCTGCCGGCTAACGAACCGGTGCTCGGCCCAGAGGCGTTCGAGCGTGCGCGTCTGCTCGTCCGAGAGGAACAGGCGCACGAGCGGTTCGTCTTCGCGGTGGAACATCTTCAGCGAGACGACTTCGTCCGTTGGCACGACCTGCGGGAAGCAGGTGTAGAGCGGGAAAACCCGGCGGAACTCGTCGTTGCCCGCAACGAACTGCTTGTACGCTTCGCCGGTCGCGGAGCCGAGCAGCGGGCTGGTGGGGGCCGCGCCCGGCGCGGCGGACACGCCGGGGAGCACGAGCCTCGTGCCGGCCGCGCCGCCGAGCTTCGCCTCCACAACGAACTCGCGCCCGACGAACAGCGCAGCCGGCAACTTCACCTCGATCACCTGATTCGTTTTCGCAGTCAGGTTGCCATCAACGAACCTCTCTTTGGGCAGCCCGAACTTCGAAGCCGTTTGCGCTCTCGCAACCTTCGCCACATCGACGCCAACGAACAGCTTGCTCTCGACGCCCACGAGGTTGTCGTACAGCGCGCGATCCGGCGACTTGTCCTCCTTCGGCCGCGCGCCGCTCAGCAGCGCTTGCACCTGCGAAGCCAGCTTCGCGGCCTCGTCCTTCTGCTTGGGGTCGCTGGCCGCATCGCGCCACTTGCCGAGCAGCGACGCGGGCGGGATCAGGTTGCTGACGCTCGCGCCCAGTGGGCGCGACGGCCCGCGGACGAAGCTCCACACGGCCTTGTTGCCCTGCGCGTCGTCGTGCGGGTTGCCGGCCTGAACGCTGGTGGCGATGTCCGCGGCGAGGTTCCAGATACGGCCCGGCTTTTCAGTGTCGGTCAGCGCGAACTCGATCGCGGTCATGTCACAGGTGTGTTCGTTGTTCTTCGCGTCCACCGCGAGGATGACCTGATCGCCCTTCTCGATTTTGAGCGTCTTCACCGCGGGCACGGCTTCGCCGCCGAGGTCGATGCCCCCTTCAGCGAACACCGCGGCGCGCCCGGCGCGGCGGTGTTCGAGCCAGTACGCCACGCCGTTACCGCACGCCGGGTGCGCGTGAACGATCTTCGCGCTAACCTTCACGCTGCACGCCACCGGCGCGGTCCACACCACCGCGACGAACTCCTTCGGCATCGGGTGAACGCCCACCCCCTTTGCCGGCACGCGGCCGGGAATCTGCTCGGCCTTGTCCGAAGAGTTCGTGACCAGAACGGGCAGGTCGGTGCCCTTCTTGTGCCAGCCGTTGATGGCGGGGCGGGCGGCGTTCGGCGCGGTCTTCACTTCGAGCAATGTCAGCTCGACTGCGGGCACGATGCGGCCAATTGCATTGGCGTCGCGTGCGAACGACTCGACCGCGAGTACCTCGCTCCACCGCTTCAAGAATGCTGCGTCGATGCCGTGCGTCCTGGCCACGTCCTCGACGGTCAGTTTCTTGTCGTTGGCCAGTTCGACCGCTGCGGCGAGGTACTTCGCGCTGTTGGCGAAGGCCGTTGGGTACTCGACCTCGAACGCCAGGCCGAAGGTGGCGTAATCGCTCAGGAGTAATGGGGGCTTGCCCGCGCCCTCGAAGCGCGGCCGCGCCCACACCACATCGCCCGCGCTCTTGACTTCGTGCGCGCTCATGTACAGCGTCACGTCCGATTGCCCCGGCGCGGGCTTGAACGGGAACCGCAAAGTCGCCGACTCCGCGACCGGCGGATCGACGGGCACCTGTCGCGTCACGCTCTCAAGGTAGCCGCCCTTGGCTTCGCCCCACTTGGCCTGAACGTAGCTGCCGATGCGCACCGTGCGCCACAGCGCGTTCTGCTGTGCGACCACGTCGGCCGCGAGCGCCGGGACGTCCGCCTCCTTCGCCCCGCGCCACTTCGCGCGAATCGTGTCGAGCGGGCGCGATTGCGTCGGATTGCTTAGCGCCGCGAACAGCGCCCGCAGGTACTTCGCGCTCAGCTTCTCCTTCGCCGCGACCTCATCGAACTTGCCCGCGAGCAGCGCGTCGCGGTTCCGCACCGTCGCGAGCAGGTACGCTTGCACCGGCAGTTTTCCGTCGGGCGGCGCGACCTCGCGGTAGAACGCGCGCAGCTTCGCGGTGCCCTCGTCGGTCCAGTCGCGCCGGGTCTTCGCGGGCGAGAAGCGGAAGCCGTCGGGCAGCAGGACCGCACGGTCGGCGGTGTCCTTCGCGGCGTTGAGGTACTTGGTGAAGAGCGCCGGCGAGATGTCCGTGAGGGCTTCGGCGGCGTTGGTAAATCCCTCGCCGGCCGCGCCGTCGGCCGGGAACTCGCGCGCCGGGCGCAGGTCCACGCCGGTCAGGTCGCGCACGGTGTAGTCGTACTCGGCGTTCGAGAGCCGGCGCAAGGGAACGAAACCCGGGTCGCCAGTGCGGGCCTTTGCTTCCGCTTCGAGGAACCCTTTGATCCACGCGATCAGTTGCTTCTTCTCGGCCTCGCTCGGCTGCGGCTTGTCTTTCGGCGGCATCTCGCCCGTCTCGATCTGCTCGATCATGTTCTGCCACACTTTCACGTCCTTGCGCACGTCGGCCACAGTGCCGAACCGTTCGAGGTCGAGGCTCCCCTTCTTGACCTTTGTGGAGTGGCACGACAGGCAATACTTCGCGACCACCGGCTTGACCGCAGCGGTGAAATCGTCGCCCTTCGCCTTCGGCTCCTGCGCAACTGTGGGGCGCGAGGTCGGCGCGAGCGCGAACGCCAGTACGCCGCAGATGAGCAGGAGGGGGAGAGTTCGTGTCATTGCGGACTCCAACGAATGCGATACGCGCATCTTACCCCCACACGCGCGAAAGTCAGCAGCTCGCGGCTTCGCATGCGCTCGCGAAGCCGCGAGCTGCTTCGGAAAGCCTCTCGCACTCGCCGCGCCCTTGGGGTATGATCTCTTCACCTGTCGGTCCCTGCCTGCCGAGCCTCGCGCATGTTCCGAACGCTCTCTCCCCTGCTCGTGCTACTTGCCGTTGGTGCGCCCGCGCACGCGGCGGTTGTCGTGAAGCCCGCGACCGTTGTTCTGGATAACCCCGAATCGAGCCAGCAGCTTTTGGTTGCGAACGACAAGCCCGGCCCGGACCTGACCCGCGCCGCCAAGTACACCTCTGCCAACCCCGCCGTTGCGACCGTCGATGCGACCGGGCTTGTCATCCCGAAGGGCGAAGGCAAGACGGAAATCGTCGTCGCGCAAGGCGCGGAGTCGGTGCGCGTGCCGGTCGAGGTGCGCGGCCTTCTGAAACCGACGCCGATCTCGTTCGAGCACCAGATTCTGCCCATTCTGACGAAGGCGAGCTGCAACAGCGGCGGCTGCCACGGCAAGGCCGAGGGGCAGAACGGCTTCAAGCTGAGCGTGTTCGGCTTCGACCCGCAGGCCGACTATCAGGCGCTCGTGATGGAGGGCCGCGGGCGGAGGCTCTTCGCGTCCGCGCCGGACGCCAGCCTGTTTGTGACGAAGGCCACCGGGCGCGTGCCGCACGGCGGCGGGCGAAAGGTCGAACCGGCCGGTATTCGTCACAAGCGCCTGACGCGGTGGATCACCGAAGGCGCGCAGTACGAGAGCGCCGCCGTGAAGCCGGTCGTCGCGATTGAAGTGGAGCCGGCGAATCGCGTGCTCGCGCTCAAAGGTAACCAGCAGTTGCAAGTGACCGCGATTGATTCCGCCGGCGTGCGCCGCTGCATCACGACGGAGGCCGAGTACGAGTCGAACGCGACCACCATTGCCGGCGCGGACGGCCGCGGGTGGGTGCACGCCGCGGACATCCCCGGCGAGGCCGCGATCCTCGTGCGCTACATGGGCCACGTCGCGACCTGCCGCGTGACGGTACCGCAACCGGGCGTGACGTTCGCGCGCCCCGCGGAAGTCAACTTCATCGACAAGCACGTCTGGGACAAGCTCGCGCTACTGGGCATCGCGCCGAGCGAACTGGCCGACGACGCGATGTTCCTCCGCCGCGTGTACCTCGACACCATCGGCACGCTGCCCACCGCGGAAGAGGCCCGCGCGTTCCTGAGTAGCAAGGAGTCGACCAAGCGCGCGAAGCTGATCGACGCGCTGCTCGAACGACCGGAGTACGCCGACTATTGGGCGATGAAGTGGTCGGACATTCTGCGCGTGGACCGCGACGCGATCAACGCCGCCGGCGCGGTCGCCATGACGCGCTGGCTCCGCAAGTCGTTCGCGCAGAACAAGCCGTTCGACCAGATGGCGCGCGAGGTGCTGACCGCGCAAGGCTCGACCACGGCGGAAGGCCCGGCCGCGTTCTACAAAGTGTTAGGCACGCCGGAAGTGATGAGCCGCAGTATCAGCCAAGTGTTCCTTGGCGTGCGCATCGAGTGCGCGCAGTGCCACCACCACCCTTCGGAGAAGTGGGGCCAAGACGACTACTTCGCGCTCGCCGGGTTCTTCAGCGGCGTGAGCCGGAAGAACCTGCCGACCGGCGCGGAAGCGATCTTCGCCGGGCCGACCGGCACCGACCTACTCCACCCGCGCACGAAGAAGCCCGTTCCCGCGAAGGCGCTCGGCGCGCCGGTCCCGACCTTCGCGCCGGGCACCGACCGGCGGCGCGTGCTGGCCGATTGGGTCACGGCCGCGGACAACCCGTTCTTCTCGATCGCCGCCGCGAACCGCGTCTGGGCGCACTACTTCGGCCGCGGGCTAGTCGAACCGCTCGACGACATTCGCGCGACCAACCCGGCGAGCAACGAACCGCTCATGCGCGACCTCGCGAAGCACCTGCGCGATTCCAAGTACGACATGAAGGCGTTCACCCGCACGTTGCTGAACTCGCGCGTCTACCAACTCAGTTCGCGGACCACGCCGTCGAACGCGAAGGACGAACAGAACTTCTCGCACGCGGTGCCGCGCGCGATGCCGGCGGAAGTGCTGCTCGACGCCATCAGCCAAACGACCGGCGCGCCGGAGAAGTTCAACGGTTGGCCGGAAGGCGTGCGCGCCATTCAGGTATGGGACAACCGGATGCCGTCGTACTTCCTGAAAATCTTCGGCCGCCCGGTTCGCGCGTCGGTGTGCGAGTGCGAGCGCAGCAACGAGCCGAGCATGGCACAGGCGCTACACCTGATGAACTCGACCGAGATCACCGCGAAGATCGCCGCCCGCGCCGGCGTGGCGCGCAAGCTGGCCGACTCGAAGAAGACGCCGGCCGAAATCGCCGACGAGCTGTTCCTCGCCACCATCGCGCGATTCCCAACGGAAGCCGAGCGCGCCGCGGTGCTGAGGGCGTTCGACGGTGCGGCTGACGCTCGTCGTGAGGTCGTCGAAGACTTGCTCTGGTCGCTGCTGAACAAGCGCGAGTTCGTTTACAACCATTAGGAACCTTCGCCATGCCCGCCCGATACTGCGACGGCCTCTCCCGCCGGCAAGCGATCCGCCTCGGCGCGTCCGGGCTGATCGGCGGCCTTTCGCTGCCGCGCCTGTTCGAGCGCACGGCCAACGCCGCCTCCGACAAGAAGGTGAAAGCCAAGTCGTGCATCTTCCTGTTCCTTCAGGGCGGGCCCAGCACGATTGACATGTGGGACATGAAGCCCGAAGCCGCGGTCGAGGTGCGCGGTCCGTACAAGCCCATCAAGACGAGCGTAACCGGTACGCTGGTGGGCGAGCACTGCCACCGTTCTGCGAAGATCGCCCACAAGTACACGATCCTGCGCACGCACAGCCACAACGACAACGGCCACACCACCGGGTGCCACTACTTCTGGACCGGGTACAAGCCGAACTTCGCCGACGGCACCAACAGCCGCGTGCCGGTGAACGACGTGTACCCGTCGGCCGGGTCCATCGTGTCGCGCGAGCTGGGGCCGCGCGGCGCGCTGCCGCCGTACATCAACCTGCCGCACCCGCTCACCGCCGGCGGGCCGGGCTTCTACGGCGCGGAACACGCGCCATTCGTGATCGAGTCCGACCCCGTTCAACCCGACTTCGAGGTGAAAGACCTCGCGGCGCTCGAAGGGCTGGGCGCGAAGCGGCTCGAACGCCGCAAGCAACTCCTCGGCGAACTGGAGAAGGCCGAAAAAGCCGGCACGCAGGACGGTCGCGCCGCGACCATGAACACCTACTACCAGAAGGCCCGCGACCTCATCTCGTCGCCCGCGGCGCGCAAGGCCTTCGACCTCAAGAGCGAACCGAAGGCGATGCGCGAGGCCTACGGGTACTCGTCGCTCGGCCAGTGCTCGCTGCTCGCGCGGCGCATGGTCGAAGCCGGGTGCCGGTTCGTCGGCATCGACCACGGCAGTTGGGACACGCACTTCACCTGCTTCCCCAGTTTGGAGAAGGAACTGATCCCGCACGCGGATATGGCGTTCAGCGCGCTGGTCAACGACCTCGACCAGCGCGGGATGCTGAACGACACGCTCGTGGTGATGATGGGCGAGATGGGCCGCACGCCGCGGGTGAACGGCGACGCCGGCCGCGACCACTGGTCGATGGCGCAGAGCGTGCTGTTCGCCGGCGGCGGCATCAAGCCCGGCAAGGTGATCGGCGCGACCGACAAGCTCGGCCAAGCCCCGGTCGCGGACCCGGTCAGCATCGAGGACATCCTACGCACAATCTTCGACCTGATGGGCATCGACGCCAACAAGACTTATCTGACCCCATTGGGTCGGCCTGTTCCCCTCGTGAACGGCGGGAAGATCGTCGAGAGCCTGCTGTAACTTTTCCCCGCTTGCGGCTTCGCGAGTTCTTGCTAAGCCGCAAGCGGCACTACCCAGAAACCATTCCATGCGCTCACTCCTCGCCTCTCTCACCCTTCTCGCTCTCGCCCCTTGCGCCTTCGCGCAGAAGGCACCGGAAGCCGGCTACGTCTACCCGCCGACGGGCAAGGCCGGCACCACGGTCAACGTCGTGCTCGGCGTGTACGACGCCACGCCCGACATGCAGTTCTTCACTCACGACCCGCGTGTGAAGCTCGAAGCGCTCGGCCCGCCCAGCGCGTTGCTACTGCCGCCGCCGCCGTACTGGTTCGGGCAGAAGGCGTTCAGCGGCGCGCTGCCGGTATCGCGCGAAGTGCCGGCCAAGTTCACCATCCCGGCCGGGTTCCCGCCGGGGCCTGTGCGGTGGCAACTCGCCAACGCCAGCGGCATCAGCGGCGCGGGCACGTTCCTCGTCACCGACGGAACCGACGTTCTTGAAGACGAGAAAGGGACCGGGCCGCAGAAGCTCGCGCCCCTGCCGGTCGCGGTGTGCGGGCGGCTCATCAAGATCGAGGAAACCGACCGCTACCAGTTCCGCGCGGCGAAGGCCGGGCCGGTGACAATCGATCTGACCGCGCGCCGGCTCGGGGCGAACGTACTCGCCGCGCTCGAGGTGCGCGACGCCGCGGGGAAGTTGGTCGCGGACGCGGTCGATTCCGAGGGCCGCGACGCCAACCTCACCTTCAGCGCTGCCGCGAACGCCGATTACACGGTCTCGGTTCGCGACATCGACTTCCGCGGCCACCGCTCATACGTCTACCGGCTGTCGATCAGCGCCGGGCCGAAGGTACTGGCCGTGCTCCCGGCCGCGGGGAAGCGCGGCGAGACGCGCACCGTCGAGTTCGTCGGCCCCGGCGTCGCGACCGGCGCACCCAAGCTCGAAAGCGTTACGAAGTCGGTGGCGTTCCCGGCCACCGCCGGCGAGGACAGCTTCGACTACAAGCTCCAGACCCCGCACGGCGACGCTACCGTTACGCTGCTGGTCAGCGACCTGACGGAAGCGGTCGAGAGCGCCAACCGCGCGCTCGCGGTGCCGAGCGCGACCACGGGCACCTTCGCCACGGCCGACACCGAGAAGCTGTTCACGCTGGTCGGCAAGAAGGGCGACACCTTAGCCATCAGCGCGCAATCGCAGGCCCTCGGTTCGCCGCTCGACGTGACGCTGGCGCTGCGCGGCCCCGACGGGAAGGAAGTCGCCCGCAACGACGACCTGCCTGGCACCACCGACGCCGCGCTGACGTACACGTTCGCCGCCGATGGCACGTACACGGTCGCGGTGGGCGAGCAGTCCGGCAAGGCGCGCGACCGCGCGTCGGTGTTCCGGCTTGTTGTGCAAAAGCCTGCGCCGGATTTCGTGCTGCGCACCGTTCAGAAGCTGCCGATCAAGGCCGGCACGCCGGGGCAACTGGCGATCACGGCCACGCGCCTCGGCGGGCACAAGGAGCCGATCACGCTGCAAATCACCGGACTGCCCGCGGGCGTCACGGCCACCGGGCCGCTTGTGATTCCCGCGGGCGCGGCCGCGCTAAACGTGCCGCTCGCGCTCGCGCCGGACGCCGCGATCACCACGTCGGTCGTGAGGGTCGTGGGTACTTCGACCGTTGAGGGCAAGCCCGCGGAACGGGTCGCGCTCGCGCCCGCGCCGGGGAACCTCGTGGCCGCGTCGCCCGACGAACACCTCACGCCGGCGATCCTCGTCGGCGGCACCATCACGCCGCCGTTCAAGATCACGCCTGTCGAGAAGGACGGCGGGCGGCGCATCCCGCGCGGCGCGGAGCACCCGGCGGAACTGATCGTCGAGCGCACCGCGCCGTTCAACGGTGAGATCGTTCTGCAAATGGCGGCACAGCAGTCGCGGCACAAGCAGGGCATTCGCGGGAACGATGTCGTCGTTCCCGCGGGCGCGGCGCGCGCCATTTATCCCGTGTTCATGCCGGAGTGGTTGGAGACCGCGCGCACGTCGCGCATGGCGCTCGTCGCCTACGCCAAGATTCCCGACCCGAAGGGGAACGTGCGGTACGTCCTCGCCGCGATGAACGGCCAGATCACCATGTCCATCGAGGGCGCGCTGCTGAAGGTGTCCGTCGCGGAGGAAGAGCGCGTCGTGAAGGCCGGCGCGCCGCTCGCGATACCGGTGAAGTTGGCCGTCGTGCCGACGCTGACCGACTCCGTGACGGTGGAACTGATCGCTCCCGACGCGCTGAAGGGTAAAGTGACCGCGCCCGCGGTCAAGGCCGAAGCGGGCAAGAGCGATCAAGTGCTCGCGCTGAGCGCGAAAGTCGCGGCCGACGTGACTGGCACACACCGGTTCACCGTGCGCGCCAGCACCAAGCGCGACGGCAAGTATCTGGTGCTGTCCGAAGCCGAGTTCGAGGTCGAATTCACGAAGTAGCGCGTCACGAAGAGGCCGCCGGCGCGCGCGCCGGGGCACGCGGGCGCGGCGCGGGCGGGTCCGGTTCGAACCGCCGCAGGTAGTCGCGTACGAACTCCTGAATCGCCACGCCGAACACCCAGTTCAGGATCGCGAACGGCAGTAGCCGCGGGCGGCGCAGCACCGGCAGCAGCGACCGCGCCACGTGGTACCAGCGGCGCGGGCGCGGCAGCAAGGCGCGCATCACGAACCGCGCGAAGTACCCGAGTGCGGCCCGCGGGGTTACGCGGAACGGCACCGGCACCGGGCCGAAGTGCGGCAGCTTGTTCCGCACGCGATCCGCTATCGCCGCGTCGCCCGTCAGCCGCCGGATCAGGCCGCGGAACCCGGCGATCAGTTCGTCGTAGCTCATCCCCCGCGGCACGATGTTCGTCTGGATCAGGTTGTTCCACAGGTGGTGCGGCTCGCCGTCCATCGGCCGCAACCGGCCGGCGCGTTCGAGGCGCTGGTGCAGTGGTGTGCGCGGCAGCGCGAGCAGCAGCGCGACCGACGCGACCATGATTCCCGACTCGACGATGAACTCGTACTGCCGGTCGAACACGTTCGGGTCGTCGGCGTCGAAGCCCACCACAAAACTGGCGTACACGTCGATGCCGTGCGCGTAGATCGCCCGCACCGAGGCCAACAGGTCGCGGCGGGTGTTCTGCTCCTTCCGCGTTTCAACGAGCGCCTCTTGGCTCGGCGTCTCGATACCGACGAACACCCAGTTGAAGTTCGCGGCGCGGAGCAGCGGCAGGAGGTCCGGTTGCGTGGCGACGTTGGCCGACGTTTCCGCTCCGAAGCCGAAGGCGTAGCGGTGCCGGCGCTGGTACGCGGCGAGCACCGGCAGCAGTTCGCGGCAGCGCGGCAGGTGGCCGATCAGGTTGTCGTCCACGAAGAACACGTTCCGCACCCCGCGGGCGCGCAGCAGGTCGAGTTCCGCTTCCACCTGCGCGAGCGCCTTCGCGCGCGGCTTGCGCCCGAACGTGACGATGATGTCGCAGAACTCGCACCGGAACGGACACCCGCGCGAGAACTGCACGGCGACCGACTGGTACCTGTCGAGCTTGAGGAGGTCGTGGCGCGGCACCGGGCTGTCGGTCATCTCGACCGTTCCCGTCTCTTGATACAGCTCGCGCGGCGCGCGTGCTTCATAGTCGCGGCAGAACCGCGGCCAGATGTACTCCGCTTCGCCGGCCACCACGGTATCGGCGCGGTCGGCGTACTCCTCCGGGCACAGCGAGGCGTAACTGCCGCCGGCCACGACGTACGCGCCGGCCGCGCGGAAGCGGTCCAGAATCTCGCACTGCCGCGGGTACTGCACCGCCATGCCGCACACGCCGACGACATCGGCCCGCGCGGTCCAGTCGATTTCTTCCACATTCTCGTCAACGATCTCGACTTCCCAATGCGCGGGAGTGAGGGCCGCGACCGTAGTGAGGCCGAGCGGCGAGATCGCGGCACGCTTGTCGCGCGCGACGTTCTGAAAGGCCCACGTGAAGCTCCAGAAGCTCTCCGGCAGGCGCGGGTTGATGAGGAGCAACTTCACGGGGCGTCTCGCGGGCGTCGGAGTGCGGGATGAACCGCGGCGGTGGGCGCGGCGCAACCGCCCCATGGTACCCGCCCGCGGGCGCGCCCGCGACGGCACAACCCGCGCCACCCGCACGCCCGCCGCGCCCGCCGCGAACTTCGCGCGAGGATCGGCGCTCACATTCGCCCGCGAATGTTGTTAGACTAAGGGGAAGTTTGTAGCGCTCGCACCACGTACGGCCCGCCGGAGTCGCACCGATGAGCCACCGTTTCGCGCTCGTGATCGTCGTTCTGCTTGTCGCCGTCGCGCTCGCACCGGCCGAGCCCGGGGCCGCGTCCACGAAGGCCGTGCCGCCGGACAAGGCCGTACTCGACCGCCTGAACCTCAAGACCGAGTGGACGCAGTTCATCCCGGTCGCGGGTAACCGCGACACGATCACGCAGGTGCAGACGCTGGACGACCAGATTTTCGTCCAGACGCGCACCGGCACGTTCGTCGCGCTCGACGCCGCCACCGGCAAAGTGCAGTGGATGGCGCGCCTCGGCAACGGCTCGTACGGGAACTCGTACCCCTGCACAGCGAACGCGCAGTTCGTCTTCGTCGCGCACGTCACGAAGCTGTACGCCTTCTACCGCTACACCGGGGCCACGGAGTTCGTGGCCGAACTCGGCACCCCGCCGACGGTCGGCCTGACGTGCGACACGAGCGCCGTGTACTGCGTGCTCGGGATGCGCCCCGGCACCGCTGGCGCGCACCGCGTCGCGGTGTACAACCTGCCGAACGCCATCGTCATCAACGACCCGATCAAGGGCCCGATCGACAAGCTGGCCCAAGGCGCGAAGGACACCGCGAGCAGCCCGGTCGATGACCTGTTGAAGCGGTACAACCCCGGCGCGATCAACCCGACCCCGCCGCCCCCGATGGAGGCGTCGCCGCGGCCCCGCGTACTCGAAACCCCGGTCGGCGGGATGACCGGGAGCCGCACGCCGTCCCTGTACGCGCTACCCAGCGTGGTCCCGCCCTACAACCTCGAACACCGCGCGCCGTCGCCGTCGCTCGGCACACTCCCGTCGTTCGTGGCCCCGTACCGCTTGTACTCGGACGCCGGCAAGTACGTGCAGCAGACGCCGTCGCTCGGCGTGATCCCGCCGTCGGTCGCGGCGTCCCTGCTCCTCTCCGACCTGCGCCCGAAGTCCATCGAGCCGCCGTTGCGCTGGGAATACGGCCTCACCACGAGCGTGCTGTACCAGCCGAACCTGACCCCGACGCGCGTCTGGACGGTCCTCGAAGGAGGAACCGCACTCGCGCTCACCAAAGTCGGCGACGTGGGCAAGGTGACGACGGAAGTGACCGAGCGCCTCACGTCCGCGATCTCGGCGCGCCCGTCGCAGGCCGGGACGATGCAGTACTTCCCGCTCGGCAACGGCACGGTACTGGCCGTGGACGCAGCCAGCGGCAACCTCGCCGGCGGGCTGAGCGTCAAGTGGCGCGCCGACACCGGCGGCATCAACAACCACTCGCCGTTCGTCACCAAGGGGTTCGTGTACTCGTCCGGCGACGACAGCGGCGTGGCGTGCGTGAACCGAGACACCGGGGCCGTGGTGTGGCGCAGCGACAAGAGCGCCGATACGGTGATCGGCGCGAACGAGGAGTTCGTGTACGTCCGCGACCGGCAGGGGCGGTTCCTCGTGTTCGACGCCAAGCGCGCGACCGACCCGGCCCGAAAGAAATCGGCCCCGCTCGGCTCCGCGAACCTGAGCGAGTTCGCCATCAACGTCGTGAACACGGCGAACGACCGCGTGTACCTCGCGGCCGACAACGGGCTGATCGTGTGCGTCCGCGACGCGGCCCCGAAGTACGCGCGCCCGGTGCGGGTGTGGCCCGCCCCGGACGTGAACCCGCCGAAGAAGGCCGGTATCGAACTGCAACCGGGCAAGGACGGCATGGACCCGAAGAAAGACCCGGACCCCAAGAAGGAACCGGACAAGAAGCCGTAACCTGTGTGTTTCAGAATAGTAGGCACACGCCGTGTGCCGTTGCTGAACCTTCCGTCCAGCAACGACACACGGCGTGTGCCTACTACTTGTAAGGGGCGCAAGAACCGGATAGCACGCCCTTCACCGCTCGCGGTATCGTGGGATCATGCCGCCACCCGCGCCCGACGCCGCGACCGTTTCGCTCGTCGCCGACCTCTGCGATTACATCCGCGCGAATCTCGACGACGGGCCGGTGACGCTCGCCGCACTGGGCGCGCAAGCCGGCCTCAGTCCGGCGCACCTCCAGCGCGTGTTCGCGCGCGTGGTCGGGGTGAGCCCGCGCCGCTACGCCGACGCTTGCCGCCTCGCCCGCCTCAAGGCGGGCCTGAAGAAAGGGGACACCGTGACCACCGCGATGACCGCCGCCGGGTACGGGTCGAGCAGCCGCCTGTACGAGCGCGCCGCGGCGCGCCTCGGCATGACGCCGGGCGAGTACCAGAAGGGCGGGCCGGTCGCCATTCGGTTCGCCACCGCCAAGTGCCCCGTGGGGCGCGTGCTGCTGGCCGCGACCGCGAAGGGCATCTGTTGGCTCAGCTTCGGCGACACCGACAAGGAAACCGAGGCCGCGCTGCGGGCCGAGTTCCCGAAGGCCGAGATCGCGCGCGACGCCGCCGGGCTGAAGCCGTGGATGGACGAACTGGCGAAGCACTTCGCCGGCGCGCGCCAGCACCTCGACCTGCCGCTCGACGTACGCGCCACCGCATTCCAGCGCCGCGTGTGGGACGCCCTGCTCGCGATCCCCTACGGTGAGACGCGCTCGTACAAGCAGGTGGCGGAAGCCATCGGCGCGCCGACAGCGGTGCGCGCCGTGGCCCGCGCGTGCGCGACCAACCCGGTCGCGGTGATCGTGCCGTGCCACCGCGTCATCGGCACCAACGGCTCACTCACCGGATACGCCGGCGGCCTGCACCGCAAGAAGAAGCTGCTGGAGGGCGAAGCGAAGAAACCCAAGAATTGATCACAGACTACACAGGAGCCACAGAGGGGCTGTGCGTACTCTGTGGATCAACTCCTCTGACTCTTTGCGGTGCCTGTAGCCCACATCGTTCAGCGTGGAACGAGTTCCTCCTCGCGCTGCGAAACTGCCATTAACCGCAGACCCACGCCGCTCTTAACAGCAGAAAAATACTGGAAAAAACAGCGAATCCGGCACAATCGGGGCCGCGAAACGTGGGCTGCCGGGCGCGAGTACGCCCGGCCGCCGGCCCCGGCCGGTGCCCTCAACGTGTTACGTTTCGGAGTCGTTCGTATGAAGGCCAAGTTCATCGCTAGCGCCGTCGCCGCGCTCGTCCTCGCCGCTGGGTCCGCCCGCGCCGACGAGCCCAAGACCATCGCCGACATCGTCGCCGGGTCGAAGGACCACACCATCCTGTTGTCGCTAGTGAAGGAAGCCGGGCTGGTGGACGTGCTCAAGGGCAAGGGCGAGTGGACCGTGTTCGCGCCCACCGACGCCGCGTTCAAGAAGATCGACAAGGAGACGCTGGAGAAGGTGAAGGGCGACAAGGAACTGCTCAAGAAGATCCTGACCGCCCACGCTGTCAAGGGCACGTGGGTCGCGGCCGAAGTGGTCAAGCTGGACGGCAAGGAAGTGGAAACCCTGCAAGGGACGAAGTTCAAGATCGCGGTGGACGGGAAGACCGTGACCGTGGGCGGCGCGATGGTCGTGGCCGCGGACCTGAAGGCCAGCAACGGCGTCGTTCACGTCATCGACACGGTGCTGATGCCGAAGTAGTCGCGGGGCGCGGGGGCCGGCGCGCGGCGCGCGCCGGCCTGTTTCGCCCAGTTACCTCCCGGTCGCAGTCTTCACCGTCGCGACCTTGGTCGCCGCGAGCTCATCGACCTCGCGCGGCGGTGCAAGGGGAGGCGGCCGGTCACTCTCGACCTGCCGGACGACAGCGACCGCCCCGTTCACCGGGCCGAGGCCGACCCGGACGCGACCGGCACCGCAGACTTCGACCTGTGGGTCCGGTTCCACGAGGCCGTGGACGCGCTCCCCCCCGACGAGCGCGAGGTGGTGGGGCTGGTGTTCTATAACGGGTGGACACAGGGCCGCATCGCGACACCGTTCAACGTGGACGAGCGCACGATCCGCCGCCGCTGGGCGAGCGCGTGCGAGAAGCTCCGCGACACCGTGGGCGACGTGAAGTTGTGAGCCGGAGTCGGCGCGCCCGTGTCGGCCGCGGCGCACACCTCTCCCCATCAGAGCATGGGGGAGAGATATGTGACCGTCACACCAACACGCGCGTGTCCCCTTCCCTCTTCGTCAACCCAACGCGGTCGAGGTACTCGCACACCGGCACCGCGTACTTGCGCGTTGTGCCGAGCAGGTCGCGGATCTCGGCCACGGTCGCGCCCGGTCCGGCCCGCAGGCGCTCGGTCACGCGCCGCCGCATCGCCGCTTCCGCTTCGGCCGATAAGTAGAACTCGTCCGTGACCTTCACCAAGAACCCTTCCGCGCAGGCCACTTCGAAGATATCTTTCAGGGCCGCGGCGTTCCCGCCGGCTTGGTTGACGAACTCCTTCGGTTCCGGCGGCGCGAACCCGGCCGCGGCGTGCGCCTCGACGATCTTGTCCTTGAGCTTGCGCTGGGCCGCGCTCAGCTTCGGCTTGAAGTCGGCGCGGGCGACGCGGCGCGCGTCGCCAACGAGTTGCTTTGCGCGAATAAGTCGATCCGCGACCGCTTGGAGCAGTTGCTCGTCGCCGACGTAATCGAGCCGGGCGAGTGCCTTCTGGCGGTCGTGGGTGGTCATGAGCGGGTTCGCAGCATGAAGCTCGGCCAGTGTGTCGAGGACGCGCGATTCCAACTCCGCGACGCGCGCGGCGCTCACCACGAGCCGCCGGTTCGAGGCAAGCGCGAGGTCGGCGAGCTTCCCGGCGCTGACGAGGCGCGCGACGAGCGCGTCCACCTGATCGGGTTCGACGCCGGCCTCGCGCACGAGGTCGGTGGGCGCGAACCCGGCGAACGCGGCGAACCACGCGACCGCCTCCGCTCGCGCCTCCGGCGCGTCGCTCAACAGTTTCTCGATTTGCTCGATGGCCTCGATGTGCCGGCGGCGCACCTTCCCCGCGGTGGGCTGAACGACCTGCCCGCCGCCGAGGGTGTGTTCCGCGGACGAGTCGCGCAGCACGAACGGTTGGCCCCAAACGGCCGTGGCCGGCTCCGTGAGGAAGAGTTGCGCGAGGCCGCGCTCGCCGGGGTTGAGGCTGTCGCAGTCGAGGAGCGACACGCTGCCCATGATCTCCGCGGTGCCGACGTGGACGCGCACGGGGAGCCGGTGCTTGAACGGATGGCGCGTCTCCGCGGACGCGAACAGGCGCACGGTGAGGACGCGCGCGGCGACGAGGAACCCCGGGCGCGCGAGTTCCTGCCCGCGGCGCACCTGCTCGTGGGGCACGCCCGCGAGGTTGACCGCCGCGCGCTGCCCGCGGTGAACCGCGGGTGCCGTCTTGCCGTGGTTGTTCAGCCCGCGGACGCGCACCAACTCCGTCGTGCCGTCGCCGCGGTGCCACTCGACCTCATCGCCCACGGCCGCGCCGCCCGAAACAACGGACCCGGTGACAACGGTGCCGTGGCCCTGCACGACGAACGCGCGGTCGATGGGCAGCCGGAACCAAGCCGCTCGCGGCTTCGCGACTACGGTTTCCTCTTCGACCAGAACTTCGAGGGCGCTCTTCAACTCCGCAACGCCCAACCCGGTGTGCGCCGATACCGACACGATGGGCGCGGCTTCGAGGAACGAGCCGCGGAGCAACTCCCGAACCTCCAGCGCCACGACCTCGCGCGTCGTCTCGTCCACGAGATCGGCCTTCGTGAGCGCGACCAGTCCGCGGCGCACGCCGAGCAGCTTCAGGATTTCGAGGTGCTCGCGCGTCTGCGGCATCACGGAATCGTCGGCGGCGACGACGAGCAGTGCGAGATCGATGCCGGTCGCGCCGGCGAGCATGTTCTTCACGAACCGCTCGTGGCCGGGCACGTCCACGACGCCGAGCCGCGCGCCGCCGAGGTCTAGGTGCGCAAACCCGATGTCGATGGTGATGCCGCGGGCCTTCTCTTCGGGGAGCCGGTCGCAGTCGGTACCGGTGAGCACCTTGACCAGCGACGTTTTGCCGTGGTCGATGTGCCCGGCGGTGCCGAGGATCAGGTCGCGTGGCATGGCGGGTTCCGGGTGGGCGGCGCGTGTCGGGCTATTCTACCGTCGGGTGTAGGACCGGGTTTGCAATCAAGCAGCCTAGTTGATCGGTCTGCGGAAAGCTGAACCCGGTCGGGCGTCGAGGTGCTTGGCGAGTCGGTCGTCCTCGCTCAGCACAGCCGCCCGAACTTGGAGGACACTTTCCGCCCCGGACTCGTTCCAGAACTTTTCCGTCCCCTTGACCCGGTAGTTGATCTCCTCGATCAGTGACTCCACCCACGAACTCGTCACCGGCAGACCACGCCGCCGGTACTCCGGGTACTTCATCCGGTCTACGTTGTTCCTCCGATACCCGCGCACCCGTTCCAGCACCACACGCGGGTCGGCCGCCGCCGCATCCTCGGGGACTCGACCCAGTCGCTCCTGCTCGTGATCCAGTTCGATCAGCACCTCCGACACGCGACCCTGCCAGCAACCGCGCGTCCACTTCGCGTAACGAGCCCACTGTTCCGCCTCGCTACCAACGACCACGCTCGCCGCTTGCCACACGTAACCCAATACGTGGACGAAGTCCACCACCGCGACGTAGCCCGCGAACCACCGCCTTCCGGCTTGGATTCCGATACACTCGGGGTGCCCTCGTCGGCTGACTGGGATTGCTCGCCGCGCGGGCACTGCGTCGTGTCCCGGACGTGCCTGCGGTCCAGGAAGCACGCTCGCGGCTCGGGTTGTGGGTCGACCTCGCGGGTGCTGCTCGACAGCGTCACCAGACAGGCCACCTTGTCCTCACGCCAGTGCGGGTCGCGTGCCCCGCACCCGAGCCCTTCCGCTCGCCGCTGGTATCGACCGCCATCCACCTCGACCGCAACGACCGAGGGCGGGTTGGGAACACAAGCGGCGAGCTTCCGCGTGCGGCGGGCTTCGGCTTGCCTGTCCCGTTCGACAACCAGTTCCGACCCGATGGCCTCGGTCAGCCGTCCGACGTGGCGGCCACTGATCGAGACATCGGCCAGGAGCCGGAGGGCCCTGGCGGCCAACTCGAACGACGGGAGCGTGGCCCCGACGAGAACGACCTTGGCGAGCACGGACGGACGGTACCCGTGGGAATCAAGTCGCAGGTGAGGCCTCTGGGGGGAAAAGTCCCGCCGACAGGCGTTGCCGTGTGCGACGGGTTCCTGGAGCGTGACGGTGGCTCCGCGTGCGACGACCTGGCGCGGCCGGCGTTCGACACCGCAGAGCTTTTGGCAGGTGGGACAGGGTAGCTCGCCGGGCAGTCGTTGTGCGTGCTGTTGGGTGAGGTGCTCGAGGGTGCCTTCGACCAGCCCGGCCGTGGCGGCGGCGGCGATCTGCTCCATCTCGTCGAAGTCGGTATCGAGAGTCGGCCCGTCGCTGCCGTAGGCGTTCCGAGCGATGAGTTTGCCCCACTGCTTGGCGAGTTCCTTCACGGCAGCGAGTTGCTCGGGTGATGGTTTGCGTTTCGCCATGGGCTGTCCTGCCTTACACTTGGGGTCGACTCCGGAAGTGGTTTCCCATCCTCCCTTGTACCCCAACCGCTACCGGTTCGCAAAACGTGTCCTGCACCCTCTACTGTCCGGCGCGTGCGACTGACCTCGCGTTCGCGCCGCGCCGGGCGTACAGTCCCGCCTTCGCCCGAACCCAGCAGGTGACACATGAACGCGCACCCGCAGGCGGAACACAAGTGGCTGGAGCGGCTCGTGGGCGAGTGGGCATGGGAGATGAACGCGCCGAACGGCCCGGACCAGCCGCCCGTAGTCCACACCGGCACCGAGTCGGTGCGCTCGCTCAACGTGTGGGTGCAGTGCTTCGGCACGATGCCCGGCGCGGACGGCGCGCCCGCGGCCACCGTGATGACGCTCGGCTTCGACCCGGCGAAGGGCAAGTACCTCGGCACCTTCATCGGCTCGATGATGACGCACATGTGGGTGTACGAGGGTACCATGGACGCGAGCGGCAACAAACTCGTGCTCGACGCCGAGGGGCCGAGCTTCGCGGACCCGACCAAGACCGCGAAGTATCAGGACACCATCGAGTTCCTTTCGCCCGATCACCGCGTACTGTCGTCGCGGTACCGCGCCGAAGACGGCACGTGGCACCAGTTCATGGAGGCCCACTACCGCCGCAAGGTGTGAGCGCGTTGGGGTAGTGCGCGCGACCCCCGCGCGGTACGCTGCGGCGAACGGCGGGCGCGACACGGAACCGGATCACACGCTGGCAGGCCGACGGCGCTGAGCTTACCCGCGACGGTGCCGGAGTCGCGGCCACTGCGATAGAACAGTCGCTACCGTGGTACACGCTCGCCCCCCGCGCGATTCGCGCCCGTACCCGGCCTGTCCGTACACCGACCTTACTGAGAGCGACGCATGATCGGCTCGACGATGAACCCGAAGCAGTTCCTCGACCGCGTGGCCCACGAGCTGGGCCGCATCGACCCGGCCGAGGTCCAGAAGCTGTCCGAACTGATCCACGAGCGCTACGTCGCGGGGCGGTTCGTGTTCGTGATCGGCAACGGCGGGAGCGGCTCGAACGCTTCGCACTTCTGCGAGGACATGGGCAAGGGCACCTTGCACCGCAAGTTCTTTGACGACGACACGAAGAAGCGCCTGAAGGTGCTGAGCCTGACCGACAACACCCCGTACATCCTCGCGTGGGCCAACGACGAGGGCTTCGACCGCGTGTTCGTGGAGCAGTTGAAGAACCTCGCCTCGCCGGGCGACTTACTGGTGGCGATCAGCGGCAGCGGCAACAGCCCGAACATCATCCGCGCGGTCGAGTGGGCCAACGCCCACGGCCTGACGACGTTCGGCTGCACCGGGTTCGGCGGCGGCAAGCTCCGCGGCCTCGCCCACCACGGCCTGCACGTCCCGCTCGACGACATGGGAATTGTGGAGTCGATCCACCTGACCGCGTTCCACTGGGTCGTAGACGACACCTACCGCCGCATCAGCATGTAGGCGAAGCGAAGGGCGGTCACCTCTCGAGCTCGTTCGTGAAGTAGACGATGCGTGTGAGTTTCTGGTCGCCGCGGGTGATGTGGAAGATGCCCGCTTCCAGCGCCAACGAGTACCGCAACTCGCGCCGCAGGTCGTTCGCAGTCTTGGTTTCCTTGTCGTTGATGCGCGTTTTGATGTCGCCCTCTTTGATGCCGTACTTTGTGAGCGGCGAACCGGGCGTCAGCTTGCCAATCGTTATGTCCTTGCCCTTGAAAGCGACTTCAACCCCGACATCGGCCGTCTCAAAGAAGTGTGCTCGGTTGAACCCCTCTGGTTAGAGGCGGCGAAATCCCGGGAATTTCGCCGCCTCTAACCAGAGGGGTTCAACCGAGCATGATGAGGTGCGACGCGCGGCCGACACGTTCGGGCAGCTTAGCCTCTGCTATGGGACCGCGCAACTTCAACTCCTGCGGGGTGAGCGCGGGATAAATGTACGTCCGCTTCCGAACGGGCCGGCGCTGCTCATCGGTGTCCACGGTCCACTCGGTGTAGCGCTCATAGAACTCGACCGTGACACTATCTTGTGTCTCGGCCGTCACCCGGCCGGCACGCGCACCGCACGGCCCCTTATCTCCGTCCCGCATCACGCGCACGATTTCGGGCAGTTGCTGCGGTATTGGAGCGTCAACGAATCCGTTTGTCGCGCAGGCGCACAGGCTCAACACAAGGCAAGTGTCGAGAACCTGTACGGGAAAGGGGGTCATACGGAAATACCTGTGGATAGCGTGCGAGCGCCCGTTCAGTATTCGTGAATGGCGCTGTGCGTATGGGCGCTGTGATGTGACTACGTGGGTTTCGGTCCGAGTTTCCAGACGGTCCTGCCGTTCTCGACGCCGACGAAGAGTTCCATCGGTGCGTTACCGGGCACGGTGCCCACAGTGGGTAACGCACCGTTCGGGGGCATCTGAACGGAGCCGAACGTGAGGGCTTCCCAGCGCCAAGCTGCCGGAATCCCGCCTTGCCCATCAGTTCGCAGCGACGGGAGGGGATGCGACGGAACATGGCGACTTCAAGGGCGGTGAAGGAAGGACTCGCATTTCCACCGGCGTCGTACCCGCGACTTTCGCCGCGCCACGAGCGCCCACGCCGGATTGAGCCCGCGTTCGCGAGGCAGACGCGGATTTCGCGCCGCGGTCGCACTTCTTCTCCACGGGCGCGAACGACGCACCTCGAATTGACCCCACCACCCCGTTTGCCTAGATTAGCCCGTGTCCGGGTGGCTGTTGCCTCTCTCGCCGCCCCTCATCCCCCTCGGCAGAGGATGCCCGAATGCCCGGTCGTTCCGTCCGTCCGTTCACAGTTCTGCCGTGCCTGCCCGACCGGCTCAAACCGCTCCAAACGCTCGCCTACAACCTGTGGTGGTGCTGGAACGCCGACGCCGTCGCGCTGTTCCGTCGCGTCAATCCGGACCTGTTTGAGGCGCTCGACCACAGCCCCATCCGGCTGCTGGGGGCCACCGACCAGAGCCGCTACGAGCAACTCGTCGAAGACGACGGGTTCCTCGCGCACATGGACCGCGTCGCCGCGGCGCTCGACCACTACCTCAAAGCCCCGACGTGGTTCCAAGAGACGTTCGCGGCGGAAGCCGGCGAGCGCGTCGCGTACTTTAGCGCCGAGTTCGGCATTCACGAGAGCGTGCCGGTGTACTCCGGCGGCTTGGGCGTGCTGGCCGGCGACCACCTGAAGAGCGCCAGCGACCTCGGCATCCCGCTCGTCGGCATCAGCCTCATGTACCGCGAGGGCTACTTCCGCCAGTACCTGAACGTGGACGGGTGGCAGCAGGAGCGCTACCCGGAGAACGACTTCTTCACGCTCCCGCTCGTGCCGGAACTGGACGCGCACAACAAGCCCGTCATCGTGACGGTGCCGCTGCCGGGGCGCGAGCTAGCCCTGCGCGTGTGGCACATTCAGGTGGGCCGCGTGCCGCTGTTCCTGCTCGACGCCAATATTCCGCAGAACGCGCCCGCGGACCGCGCCATCTCGTCGCAACTCTACGGCGGCGACCTGCACACGCGCATCCAGCAAGAAATCGTCCTCGGCATTGGCGGCATCCGCGCGCTGAAGGCGCTCGGGCGCATGCCGACCGTGTGCCACATGAACGAGGGGCACGCCGCGTTCACCGGGCTGGAGCGCATCCGCCTGCTCATCGAGGAACAGAAGCTCGATTTCGCCAGTGCGCTCGAAGCGGTGAAGGCCGGGACGTGCTTTACGACCCACACGCCGGTGCCCGCCGGCAATGACGCCTTCCCGATGCACATGATGGAGCAGTACCTCGGCGACTACATGGCGAAGCTGGGCGTGGACCGCGCGGCCATGGCCGCGCTCGGCCGGCACCAGCCCACCAACGAGGCCGAACTGTTCAGCATGACGGTGCTGGCGCTCAAGCTCGCGAACGTCTCCAACGGGGTGAGCGCGCTGCACGGGAGCGTGTCGCGCAAGATGTGGAAGGACCTGTGGCCCGAACTGCCGGCCGCGGAGGTGCCGATCACGAGCATCACCAACGGCGTTCACACGCAGAGCTGGCTCGCGCCGGAAATGGCGCAACTGTACGACCGCTACCTCGGCATCCAGTGGGAGGCGCGGCCCACCGACTTCGCCATTTGGAAGCGCGTCGAGCAGATCCCGGACGGCGAGCTGTGGCGCACGCACGAGCGCAGCCGCGAGCGGCTGGTAGCGATGGCCCGGATGCGGCTGAAGGCGCAGCTCAAGCGCCGCGGGTCGCCCCCCTCGGAGGTGGACGGGGCCGACGAGGTGCTCGACCCGGACGCGCTGACCATCGGGTTCGCGCGCCGGTTCGCCACTTACAAGCGCGGCGACCTCGCGTTCCGCAACTTCGAGCGCATCGTCAACCTGTTGAACCACAAGGACCGGCCGGTCCAGCTCATCTTCGCGGGCAAGGCCCACCCGCAGGACCGCGGCGGCAAGGAGTTGATCCAGCGCGTCGTGCAGCAGTCGCGCAAGCCCGACCTGCGCAAGCGCGTCGTGTTCATCGAGGACTACGACATGAACGTCGCGCGGTACCTCGTGCAGGGGTGCGACGTGTGGCTGAACAACCCGCGCCGCCCGCTGGAGGCCAGCGGTACCAGCGGGATGAAGGTGTGCGGCAACGGCGGGCTGAACCTGTCGATCCTCGACGGCTGGTGGGTCGAAGGGTACGACGGCGACAACGGCTGGGCCATCGGCGCGGGCGAAGAGTACACGGACCTCGCGTATCAGGACGAAGTCGAGAGCCGCGCGCTGCTCGACCTAATCGAACAGGACATCGCGCCGACGTTCTACAAGCGCGACGCCGGCGGGCTGCCGCGCGAGTGGATCCGCCGCATGAAGCGCTCGATCATGACGTTGGTCCCGGTGTTCAACACCAACCGCATGGTCGAGGAGTACGCGGAGCGGTGCTACGTGCCGAGCGCGCGCCGGGCCGCGGCCCTCACCGGCGACGGGCTGAACGGGGCGAAGGAACTGGCCGGGTGGCGGCGGCGCGTCACGGCCGACTGGCACCAAGTCCGCGTGACCGCGGTGGACGCGCCCACCAACGAACTGATGCGCGTCGGGGGCACGTTCCCCGTGAAGGTGCGCGTACTCTTGGGGCCGTTCAAGCCGGACGACGTGGAAGTGCAATTGTGCCACGGCGTACTGGACGCGATGGGCGACCTCGCCGAACCGCAGGCGCTCGCACTCGCCCCCACCGGCGACACCAACGGCGACGGCACCGCATTCGCGGGCGCGCTCCCGTGCCGCACCAGCGGCCAGTTCGGGTTCAGCGTCCGCGTGCTCCCCAAGCACGCCAACCTGCCGCACCTGTTCGAGACCGCGCTCGTCACGTGGGGATAGGTCGCTGCGAAGGCGCGACCCCGTACAACAGCCCCATGACACTCTCCCCCGCAGAAGCGGGCGCGGCCGACACACTGATCGCGCTCGCGCTGTCTGAAGACCTCGGCACCGGCGGCGACCGCACCAGCCTCGCTACCATCCCGGAATCGACCACGGCTCGCGCGGCGTTCGTCGCGCGCGGCGCGGGCGTCGTCGCCGGGTTGCCGGTCGCGGAGCGCGTCTGTCACGCCGTGAGCGCGGCGCTCGCGTTCACGCCGGCTGTGCCGGACGGCACGGCGACCGCGCGGGGAACCGTTCTCGCCACCGTCGGCGGCCCGCTCCGCGCGGTCCTCGCGGCCGAGCGCACCGCGCTCAACTTCCTCCAGCGACTGAGCGGGGTCGCGAGCCTAACGCGCAAGTTCGTCGATGCCGCCGGCGGGTTCCGCGCGCGGGTGCTCGACACGCGCAAGACGACTCCCGGCTGGCGGCTCTTGGAGAAGTACGCGGTGCGCGCCGGCGGGGGCACCAACCACCGCGTCGGCCTCTACGACGGAATCCTGATCAAAGACAACCACCTCGCGGGCATCGGCGGCGACGTGCGCCGCGCGGTAGAAGCCGCGCGCGCCTTCGCCGGCAACGCCGGCCTGCCGGTCGAAGTGGAAGTTGACACGCTCGACCAACTCGAAGTCGCGCTCGCCGTTCGCGCCGATATCGTACTGCTCGACAACATGAGTCTCGACCAGCTCCGCGCCGCGGTCGCGCGGCGGGACGCGGTCGCGCCGGGCGTGTTGCTCGAAGCGTCCGGCGGCGTGAACCTGACGACGGTGCGCGACATCGCCGCGACCGGCGTGGACCGCGTCAGCGTCGGCGCGCTGACTCACTCCGCGCCCGCGCTGGATATCGGGTTGGATTACCTCTCCTAAACAGGGCCGGGATCAACCCGGCCGCTCGCCGAGACATGTTCACCCCGCGCGAAACGTGGTACTTCGACACCGAGCGCGTCGGCCGGCGCGTGCTGGTGTTCGACGAGCTCGACAGCACCAACACGCACGCCGCGCGTCTCGCGAACGAGGACGACGCCGAAGCAGAAACGGACGGCCTCGTTCTGATCGCGGACCAACAGACCGCCGGGCGCGGGCAACACGGGCGCGTGTGGCAGAGCCGCCCCGGTAGCTCGCTGCTCATGTCGGTCGTGCTGCGCCCGCCGCCGGAGCTGTGTCGCCCGGTCGTGCTGACGGCGTGGGCCGCGGTCGCGGTCGCGGACGCGGTTCTCGCACTGACCGGCGCGCAGGCCCGCATCAAATGGCCCAACGATCTGCTGATCCGCGGCAAGAAGGTGTGCGGCATCCTGATCGAGCAGAGCGGGCGCGGGGACGCCGTCACCGCCGTCGCCGGCGTCGGGCTGAACCTCACCCAAACCGCGGACGAGTTCGCAGCCGCGAACCTGCCCGACGCGACCTCTCTGAGCACCGTGGGCGGCGGGCTGATCGACCCCCGCACCGCGGCCGGCATCGTGATCCGCAAGCTCGACGCCGAATACGCGCGCCTGCTGAACGGCGAGCGCGTCGCGGTGGAAGCCGACTGGAAGTGGCGCGTCGGGCTACTCGGTCGCCAAGTGTTGATCGAACACCCCGGCGGCGCGGTCACAACCGGCCGGCTCCGCGACATGGCGTTCGACGGCCTCGAAGTCGAGAACAGCGACGGGTTCGTTCACGTCGTCGCCCCGGAGAGCGTCGCCCACATCCGCGCGCAGTAAAGTAACGCACTCGCAGGGCAGCATCTCACGCGCTCCGCGAAGGACCGTATCTGAGGTCGCAAGACCAAACGAACCAGCAACTCGCGGAGCGCGTTGCCTACTCTTGGGGAATCGTACATGGCGGTGCCGTCCGATCTGATCGTGTCCGTGTCCGGCATTCGCGGGATCGTCGGCGCGGGGCTGACGCCGGAAGTCGCCGCGCGGTTCGCCGCCGCGTTCGGCTCCACGGTCGCCGGTCAGCGCGTCATCCTGTCGCGCGACGGGCGGCCCAGCGGCGAGATGCTGCGTCACGCGGTCCTCGCGGGGCTACTCGGCGCGGGCTGTACCGTGGACGACATCGGCATCGCGCCGACCCCGACGTGCGGGTTCGCCGTGCGCCAGTTGAACGCCGCCGGCGGCATCCAAATCACCGCGAGCCACAACCCCGCGCCGTGGAACGGGCTGAAGATGTTCGGCGCGGACGGGGCCGTTCTCCCCGCGGACGCCGGCGCGGTGATCCGCGGGTTGTACGAGAGCGGCGCGTTCGCGCGCGCCGGGTGGGACGGCACCGGTGGCACGCGCGTCCCGCCGGACGCGGGCGCGGACCACGCCCGCGCGGTCCTCGACACGGTCAGTGTTGCCGCAGTCGCCGGCCAGCGCTTCCGCGTCCTGCTCGACGCCAACGCCGGCGCGGGCGGCCCGCTGGGACTGGCCCTGCTCGCCGACCTCGGGTGCGACGTGATCGCCAACGCCTGCGAACCGACGGGGCTGTTTGTTCACGAGCCCGAGCCGATTCCCGCGCACCTCGGCGACGTGGCCCCGTGGGTGAAGCAGCACGAGTGCGCCGTCGGGTTCGTCCTCGACCCCGACTCCGACCGGCTCGCGCTCATCGACGAAACCGGCACCTGTGTGAGCGAAGAATGCACGCTCGCGCTCGCCGTGAAGTACCGGCTTCGGCAGCAGGCGGGCGCGGTGGTCGTGAACATGTCCACGTCGCGCATGAACGAAGACATCGCCCGCGCCGCCGGGTGCCAGTTCCTCCGCGCCGCGGTGGGCGAAGCGAACGTCGTCGCGCTGATGCGTAGCGCAAGCGCGGTCATCGGCGGCGAGGGCAACGGCGGCGTCATCGACCCGCGCATCGGCTGGGTGCGCGACCCGTTCGTCGGCATGGCGCTGATCCTGAGCCTGATGGCCGAGGAGCGCAAGCCGCTGTCGCAACTCGTGGCCGAGCTGCCGCAGTACGCGATGCTCAAGACCAAGTTCACCGTGCCGCGCGAGCGCCTCGCGTCTGCGTTCGCGGCGCTCGAAGCGAAGTGGTCCGGCGCGCGCGCCGACCGCACCGACGGCCTGCGGCTCGACGGCCCCGATTGGTGGCTGCACGTCCGCGGCAGCAACACGGAGCCGGTGGTGCGCGTCATCGCCGAAGCGCCGACCCCGGAGCGCGCCGCCGACCTGTGCCGCGACGCGGGGGCCGTCGTCTCCGGATAATCTGACAGAACGTGCCGCGGGTACGGTATTCACTTGACGGAACCTGCGCGCGAAGGAATACTACAGGTGATGCGGGCGACGCTCCACATCGGGCTGGCGCTGGCGGTCGTTCTGGCCCCGGCCCTCTGTTGCTGCAAGGTCGGGCTGTTCCGCCCCGCGGTCAGCGCCGCGCAGGCGTGCGCACAAGAAGTGCCCGTTCCGCCACCGGCCGCGCCCAAGTGCGCGCACTGCTGCAACGACGAGGCGCCCCGGCCCGTACCCACAATCCCGACCGAACATCAGCCCCCGCAACCGGCCGCGCCGGACTCGTGCGCCTGTTGCGTCGAGCGCCCGGACGCCGCAAAGCCGGAGGGCGAGCCGACCGTACCGGCCCCGGAGCCGACCGGCGAGCGCCTCCCGTTCGCGAGCCTCGCGCCGAAGGCTTCTGACCACTTCGGCCGCGCCCGCGCGCTCCCCGCGCCGGGACGTACCGGAGTCGATCCCCGTTACTCCGCACTCTTCGAGCGCCACGTTTTCCGTTGTTAGCAGGCACGTGCCGGACGGTTCCGTAGTTCTTTCCCAATCATTCATTCTTCAACGGAGAACGATCATGAAGGTGTTTGCAATCCTCACCGCGACCCTGATGGTCGGCGGCGGCGCGGCCTACTACTTCGGCACGGGCGAGTCCTCGTCGTCGCCGTGCTGCAAGCTGAAGTCGGCCCCGGTCGCCAAGACCGGCGGTTGCTGCCCCGACTCCCCGAACCCGGCGTGCTGCGCGAACAGCGGCACCCCGGACTGCTGCGGGCCGAACGCCGCGTGCTGCATCGCCGGCGTCGAGTGCTGCGTCACCGGCGCGTGCTGCGAGTCCGCGAAGGCCGCGACCAAGACCGCGGCCAAGCTGGACTGCTGCGCGGTCGGGGCCGACTGCTGCGTCGCCGGGGCCGCGTGCTGCTTGACCCCTTCCGCCGTCGCGGTGAAGGCCGCACCGGTCGAAGAGGAGTGCTGCCCGCACTGCCTGACCCCGGCGAAGGTCGCCACCGCCGCCGTCGTCGCGGGCGTCACCCTGAAGTAGTGCTGAAGTAAATGCCCGGAACCGGGCGGCGCGGGCGGCGGTTGCCGCCCGCGTTTCGTTTTGCGCTCAGCCGGCGGGGTCGGGCGCGACCGTGACCGCTTCCGCGGTGCGCGCGAACACGGCGCGCCACACGCTGCCGCCGGTCTCGCGGGCCTTGCGCTCGAAGTTGGTCGCGTAGCCCATGTCGGTTTGCGGCGCGGCGCGGTCGGCCTCGTCCGGGCGCTCCGCGAACGCCGGCATCGCGCGGACGATGGCGACCATCACGTTGAAGTACTCTTCCACGTCACTGGCGAGGTACAGTCGGCCGCCGGGCGCGATCGCGCGGGCCGCGTCCGCCGCGAACTCCGGCGTGAACACCCGCCGCTTCTTGTGCCGGGCCTTCCACCACGGGTCGGGAAAGTAGACGTGGACCGCGGCCACGCTGCCGGGCGCGACGAAGTCGCGCAGCACGACCTTCGCGTCGGCGCACGCGGTCTTCACGTTCGGCAACTCGCGGACCGCGTACCGCGTCGCGGCGTAGAGTTGGTACTTGCGGACGATCTCGACTCCGAGGAAGTTCGTGCCGGGGCGCGTGGTCGCGGCGTGCAGGAGGAACAACCCCTTCCCGGTGCCGACCTCGATCTCGACGGGGTTCGCATTGCCAAACAGCACGGGCCAATCGAGACACGCGATTCCCGACGCATCAGGGGTCTGAGGCCCCCCGCTCGCCACTGTCACGACCCACGGCGCGAGCTGCTCGTCGGTCAGGCGGCGAGGCTTACGCACCGCGCAGCTCCTCCATCTTCCCCAGCGGCACGCCGGCGACGACGACCTCGAACGCCTTCTCCGCGCCGACGTACCCGACCGCGGCGAACTTCGCCAACCGGCGGTGCATCTTGACCGCGTTGCCGACGATCACGAGGCGCTCGCCGGGCCGCACCTGCCGGATGAACCGCCCCTCTTCGACGCCGGCGAGTCCGAGCAGGATGCCGGGCGGCCCGATCTGCTGTTGGCTGTAGTAGAAGCCGCAGAGTTGCGCCCCGGCCTCGATCATCAGCACGCCGGGGAACAGCGGGAACCCCGGCATGTGGCCCCGCGCCCAGAAGTCGTCGGCGCGCATGTCCTTGAACCCGACGATAGAGTGCCGCGGCGGGTCGAGGTGGACGATCCCGCTCAGCATCTCGAACTCGTGCCGGTGCGGGTTGATCGCGCGAATCTGCTCGATGTCGAACACCGGGCGGGTGAAATCGAACGCGCGCAGGTGCAGCGGAATCTCAGCGGTAAGAGCGGTCGGCGCGTCAACACTCATCTGGCTTCTCCCTCAGCCTAGACCTATCTCAGTAGCCGGCCTCAGTAAGGCCGGTGCCGTGTGCGTCGTGTAGCCCCGGCCTCAGTGCGGCCGGCTACAGAAGGCGGCCGGCTACGCGATCAGTTCCAACACCTGCGGCAGCTCGGTCACGAGCGCGTCCGGGCGCAGGGCCGGGTCTTTCAGTTGGTCCGCGGTCGCGGACAGGCTCGCCTTGTCGCCGGCGAACAGGGCCGTGCGGAAGCCGTACCTTTTGGCCGGGCCGATGTCGCGCGTCAAGCTCGATCCGACGTGTAGCACCTCGGACGGGCTGACCCCCTTCGTCCCGGCCGCCGCGACCGCAGCCTTGAACAGCGTCTCGGACGGCTTCCGGGCCTTCTTCTCCGCGGAGATCACGCGCAACGCGGGCGGGATCACGGCGCTCAGGTCGAAGTCCGGGTCTTGCTGCCTCAGGCACCGCTGGAGCTGGCCCGCGGTGAAGCACTGGCCGTCCGCGAGCAGGCCGTTGTGGACGCCGCGCTCGGCGAGGAGCTTGAGCGCGTCGGCCGCGCCGGGGTACGGGCCGCTGCCCTGAATGCTGGCGTGGTAGAAGTACGCGATCTTCTTCACGTACTCGTTCATCGAGCCGTAGGTGCCGGCATCGAAGCTGTAGTCCTTCTGGAACAGCTTCTTCACGATGTCGTCCCAGACGCGCTCGCACTGCACCTCCGGGTACTTCTCGCCGCCGCTCCCGGCCAGTTGTAACGCCGTCAGCGCCTTTTTGAACAGCTCGCGCATGTACTCCGACGGCGCGCCCGGCTTGCGGCTCATCGACTGCCACATCTTGAATTCTTTGATGAGCTTCTCGAGCGCGGCGAGGGTGACGAACTCTTGCGGGTGCTCGAACTGCAGCTCGCCCTGCGGGACGGCCACGAGCGTGCCGTACACGGTCCAGAAGACGGCCTTGACCGGCATCGGGTGGAGCGACGGCTTGGCCTTCGGCGCGTCCACCTTCGGGGCCGCGGGCCACGGCAGGTCGGTGCGCGCGTCGAGGCGCTCGGCGTATTGCTCCAGCGTGAGCGGCATGGGTGGCCCCGGCGCGCGAGGCGGGCAGCGCCTCAACTCCGTAGGCTAGCGACGGATTGCGGCGGAATCAAGTTGAGGGCGCGTCAGGCGGCGCTGCCGCGGCGCACCTCGGCGTTCGCGCCGTCCTGCACCATGACGGTGTGCGCGCGGCGGATGAACAGGCCGGTGCCGGCCACGCCGGGGACCGCGTGCAGCGCGCGGTCGGTCGCGGCGGCGTCCTTCAACGGGCCGGTTTTGCAGTCGAGGATGAAGTTCCCGTTGTCGGTCAGGTACGGCTTCCCGTCCTTCGCGCGCTGGACCGGGTCGAAGCCGAGCGCCGCGATCTGCCGCCGCGCCGGGGTGATCGCGAACGGCACCACTTCCACCGGCAGGATGCCGCGCGCGCCCAGCGCCGGGACGAGTTTCTCCGAACCCACGAGGATGACGAGCTTGCGCGAGAACGCGGCCACGATCTTCTCGCGCAGGAGCGCGCCGCCGTAGCCCTTGATCAGGTCGCCGGCCGGGTCCACTTCGTCCGCGCCGTCCACGCACACGTCGATCGCGTCCACGTCGTCGAACGTGACGAGCGGGATGCCGAGCTGCGCGGCGAGGGCGGCGCTCGCGTCGGACGTGGGGATGCCGCGAACCGGCAGCCCGGCGCGGACGCGCGCGCCGAGCGCGTGGATGAACGCCGTCGCGGCGCGCCCGGTGCCGAGGCCCACGACGCTGTCCGCCGCGATCAGATCGACGGCCAGTTCCGAGATGTCGGCCACGGTCGGCACTCCCTGAGAGTTACGGCTTCGGCGCGTCCGCGCCGAGCGCGGAGTACAAGACGGGGCGGACGAGGTCGGCCAGTTCGCTGTGCCCGCGCGGGTTCGGGTGGCAGCCGTCGGTCGTCCAGTCGCGCACCTTCGTGCCGCGGGCCTCGGCCTTCGTCCAGTGGTCGAAGTGATCGACGAGCTTGGCCTTTTTGTCTTTGGCGACCGCCCTGCACGCTTCCATGTACTTCTCGAGGCGCACGTTGGGGTTCTCGCCCGCGCCGTTCTTGGCGTCGGGTGCCCAGCGCGGCACGGTCATCAGGATCGGTTCCGCACCGCCCTTGCGGATCGCATCGACGAGCTTGGTGAGGTTATCGCGGTACTGCTCGACCGTAAGTCGCGGTTCCTTCTTGCCGACGTCAACGTAGCTGTCGTTGGTGCCGTACATGACGAGGACGACCGCGGGCTTGTGCGCGAGCACGGCCTTATCGAGGCGCGCGAGCGCGCCGTCGGTGCGCTCGCCGCCGACGCCGGCGTTCAGCACCTTTGCCCGGCCCTTGCTTTCGGATTGGAGGAGCGCGGCGAAGGTCTCGTCGGCCTTCACGCCGGCGCGCTCGCCGCGGGTGATGGAGTCGCCGAGCGCGACCACAACGGCCGGGTCCGCGGCGCGAACCGCGTTCGGAGCGAGGACGAGAGCCGCGAAAAGGAGAGTGCGCGCGAGTGACATGCCGGGATTATCCGCGACCGGCCGGCGTTCGCAAGGGCAAACGCCGGCCGCGCGGGCCCGGTTACTTCTTGGCCTTCTCTTGCACGAAGAGCTGATCGCCCGGCTTGAGCACGTACTTGGTCTTCAAGTCGTTCATGTTGATGATGGCGTTCAGATCGACCGGCATCACGACCTTGTCGCGGACGATCCACACGGTCACGGCGTCCGACTTGATGCTGACGAAGTCGGCGGCGTGAACCAGCCCCTCGAACACGGTCGGTGCGCCGGCAAGCTGCGCGCGGATCACCTTCTCCGGGCCGTTCTGTGGGCGGGCGTAGACCGTGTAGATTTGGTTGACCGGCGCGGGCTTCACGGGCGCGGGCTTCGCGGCGTCAGCGAGCGCCTTCTCCGCGACCGCGAGTTTTTCCTTTGCCGATTGCAGCTCGACCGTTGCCCTTTGGAGTTCGATCTGGGCAGCAAAGACCTGTAGACGAGCTTTCTCCAGATTGCTCTCGGCCTCTTTCGTCGCTTCCTCCGCGCGCTCGCGCTCGCGCAGCGCCCGGAGCCGCGCGGCTTTCGCTTCTAGTTCGCGCTTCACCAGTTCGAGCTTGGTCTTGTCGTCGTCCGTCATCGCTTTCCGCAGCAGCTCTTCGATCTCGGCCCGGCGTTGGCTCAATGGCTTCACCTCGTCGTCCGGGCGTTGCAGGTGGAACACCAGCACGCCGGGGCCGCCGAACTTGGTCGGCCGCTTGCCGTCGATGGAGAGCGCGAGCCGCACACCCAGCTTCCCCTCGACCCCGGCGTTAATGCCCGGCGCACACGCGGTATGATTCAAGCGCTTGGCGGCCTCCAACCTCGCCACGTCCACGCGGTCGAACGCCTGCTGGTGGCACTTCAGGCAACTGGTCGCGGGGGTGAACTCGTAGACGCCGCGGCCGACCGGCTTGCCGCCGTCGAGCAGGTCGATGGCTCGAGGGTTGCTCGTTTCGTCCACCGCGACCTTGTAGGCGCGACTCTTCCAGCCCTCGGTCGCGTCCCGATAGGGCATCGTCATCGTGCTGTTGCTGAACTCGATCACCCAACTGCCGGCCGGCATCTTGGGGTCGAACTGGTACGACTTGGGGCCGAACTTCCCCTTCCCGTCGTCGATTTCTTCGTCGATCCCGACCACCTGCCACGTTCCTTGCAGCCGGTCGAGGTCGGTCGTCTTGCGCTTGGCGAGGTCGCGCGGGCCGGGCGGGGCCGGGGCCTTCTCGTCAGCGGGCTTGGTCGCGACCGGCGCGGGCGAGCTTTGTGACTGCGATTGGATCTGCTTCTGCTCGGCCGCGCCGCCGCCCGAACCGGCCCCGCTCGCGGCGAACGCGCCGAACCCGAGTGCGCACGCGACGAACACCGCCGCGGCCGTTGCCTTCACCTTGAAGAGCGCCATGCTACGTACCACCCCTTCGGTAAGTGCCGCGACCGGCGCGCCGACCGTTGCGGTCGCGCCGGTCGCGAGGTCGATTGCGGATCGCACAGTTGCGGCGGGCGCGGCTTCGGGCGCGCCGAGCAGCGCGAGGCCGGCCGCGGGAAGCGTGAGGCCGGTACGCCGGACGCGCCGCGCGAGCAACTCCCGCGCGCGAGCCAGCCGGCCGGACAGCGTCCCTTCGGTCCAGCCCAAGCGCTCGGCCGCGTCCTTTCGGCTAAGCCCTTCGAGGTCGCACGCGACCACCGCGGCCCGGTATACCGGCGGCAAACCGGCGACCGCGCGCTGAACCAACTCCGTCACGTCGCTGTCGGGCGTGTCGGCCGGCGCGCCCGGCACTTCATCAAGCGGGTGCGACTGGAGTCGGCTCGCGCTGCGGGTGCGCGTCGCACGCGCCTTCATTGCGACGCGGTTCGCGACCCCGAACAGCCACGACCCGACAGCCTCGCGCGGCCACACGTCCGCGGCCCGGCGCGCGAGCACGAGGAACGTCGCTTGGAAGGCGTCTTCGGTGTCTTGCCGGTGGCCGAGGACGCGCCGGCACGCCGCGAACACGAGGCCCGCGTGCCGGTGAACGAGTTCCGCGAACGCGCCGTGGTCGCCGCGCAGGTACTCGTCGAGCAGCGGCCCGTCGGCCCCGGCGCGCGGCGCGGCGGTCAGGCGCGTCAGTTTGGCGATTGTGGCGTTCACCCCGACCCCTCGTGTGGTTACTGATCCGCAGGTAGGGAATCCTGTCTATCTCCTCCTCGCATATGGGAAGGGTAGGTCGGACCCGTCCCACAGACTCCGGAGGAGGTCCGGGTCGCACTTCAGCTCGATGAGGCGGTCGGCGATC
>Ga0194132_10001764_pt1 | contig 42967 bp, 45 predicted proteins | sample TA2KigOf80mmetaG_FD_148612 | JGI IMG/M metagenome (GOLD analysis project Ga0194132, IMG submission 148612) | Freshwater microbial communities from Lake Tanganyika, Tanzania - TA2015054 Kigoma Offshore 80m | ecosystem: Environmental > Aquatic > Freshwater > Lake | place: Tanzania: Lake... | reverse complement strand
ACCCCGGACACCGCCGTCACCGCTCCGCCCGGCGATCCGGGCGGCGATCCGGGCGGCGGGAGTCCCGGGAACGACGCCGGCGGCGGGGCGACGCCCTCCACCGCGCCGGTCCAACCACCATCGGGGGGCCAGTCCCCCGGACCCACCACGACCGCCTCCACCACTGCGGCACCGGATGCCCAGCGCCCCGCCTTCGGCAACACCTCGGCAACGCCGACCCAGCTGTGCGACGTGGTCCAGCAGGGCTGGGCCACCACCGCGAACCTGACGGCGTTCGTCACCGACAACGTCGGCGTCACCTCGGTCACGGCCACGTGGTCGGGCCTCCCCGGGTCCGGCGTCCAGCTGGCCAGGACGGCGGGTTCGAACTGGACGGGCACCATCGGGCCGTTCAACGGCGCGGTGCCGGCCAACCAGTCGGTGAACCTCACGATCACCCTGACGGCGCGGGACGCCGCCGGCAACACCGCCACGACCACCACCGGACCGGTCCGCGTGTTCGACGGCGGCCTCTGCCTCTTCTGACCACCGCCACCCCACGACCCGCCATCCCACGACCCGCCACCCCACGACCCGCCCGGCCCACGACCGCCGCCCTTTCCAGCACGAGCCCGAGGAGCACCCGAGATGCAACGAAGGTCCCGCACCGTCCTCGTCACCGCCGTCGGTGTCGTGGCGGTCCTCGCCCTCGGCGTGGCCGGCGCGTTGGTGGGTCGCTCGTTCGCCGCACCGGCCGACGGGGAGACGGCCGTACCGGCTCCCCGGACGTTGGCCGACGTCGTGGCCCCGGTGGCCGAGGGAACCGACCCTCCCCCGGTGGAACAGGGCCGGCGCCTCGCCGGCGGGGAACTGCTCGGCACCGAATCGGTGCCCGAACCGGACGAGACGTCCGCGTCCGGCGACGACGAAGGGGTGGACGAGGGGACCTCGAGCGCGGAAGGACGGCTCCTCGCCGACGCCGCGCTCCCCCCGGGCACCCCGTCGGACGCCTCGCTGGCCACGGCGCTGGCGGGCGCCACGCCGGAGCCCGGCACGAGCGTCCCCGGTCCGGGCACCAGCGGGTCGGCCGCCCCCGGGGAGCCGGACGCCCCCGCCGAACCGTCGGAGGAGCGGCCCTCGGGCGACTCGCTGGGCGTGCGGATCGTCGATCCCTGCGCACCGGACGGCGACGCTCCCCCCGTCGACGCGGGCTGCCCCGAGGGGCTCCGCTCGGTGGTGGTCGCCGACTACGCCCTCGAGCCCCTCGAGCCGATCGCGCAGGCGGAACCGCTCGCACGCGAGGACTGGCCCGCCGGGGTGCCCGCGTTCCTGTTCTGCCCACGGGCCGAGGTCGGTGCCGGGGAGATCCGCTTCGGGGTGACGGCCTCCACCCCCGGCACCGCGACCATCACCGTCGAACCCGCCGACGGCGCCCGCGCCGCTCCGCCCGGCACGCAGCGCACCTTCACGATCACTGCCACCCCGGAACAGGTGTCGACGTGGGGGGCCGACTTCGAGCCCGACGGCCGGGTGGAGCTCGACGCCCGGCCGCACCTGTGCACCACGCTCTCGGGCCTCGGTGACTCCACCAGCTGGCGGTACTCGGTGAACTACGTCGACACGTTCGGCCGAACGGCCGCTGCGCCCGGCGGCTACTTCCGCATCGCGTCCCGCTCGGCGATCCCGCAACCCACCGTGCTGCCGCTGGGCTCCGGCCAGGCCTTCGTGTCCGCACCGCACACGGGGTCCACCAACGTCGCCATCTCGATCTTCACAGGCATGGGCCACGACGAGCCGTGTCCGCTGCCGAGCTCGGAACGGATCAGGAACCGTGCGCTGCGCCTGGGGACGCTGACCAACGACACGTACCCCGTCAGCCCCTCCTACCTCGCCGCGCGGGGCTTCGACAGCGAGTACACCAGGGTGTCCACGGCCCGGTTCGTCGTACCCCCGGGTTCCGACGTCCTCGTGTGCCTGCTCACCTACGACGACGCGAGGTCCGCCGCCGTCGGGCCACAGTCCGTCACCTCCCTCCGGCTGCGGGCGCCGGGGGCCGCCCTCCCATCGGCCACGCTCGAGTCGGTGCACCTCGCCGGGCGGGTCGGCGAGGGGGGCCTGGTGGTCCGGTCGTACCGGGGCACCGGTCCGGTCGCCGTGGCGTGCCTGGGGAGCTGGGGCGGTCCTCGACCGGGGGTGAACCTGAGGGAACTCGACGAGGCCCTGTGCGAACCCCCCAGCGACCGGTACGACCCCTACGCCTGGCCGACCGTCGGGCCGGTGATCGACCAGCCGTTCGTGATCCGTACCGCGGTCACCCGTGACGGCCGGACGTTCACCAAGAGCACCGTGCTGTCGGGGGCGAAGGCCCGGCGCTGCACCGAGCGGGGGTGCGTCGTGCCGGCGAGCGCCACCTACGAGGTGCCACTGCCCACGGGCCCGGTCCCGTCGGGGTTGTGCGGCTCCTCGTTCGGCCCCTGCGATCCGCCCACCACGGAGCGGAGCCTCGGGGTGGCCCGGATCAGGGTGGACTGGTCCACCCCCGCAGCGGGCTCGCCCGGACGATGGGAGGTCTCGGCGCCGGTGACCGGCTGGCCCGAGCGCAGCGCCACCCCGGTGCTCGACTGGCTCGTGGAACCCGCGATCGAACGGGGCGGCACCGCCGGGCCCGGCCTGCGTGCCGACCTGGAGGCCGATCGGCCCGTGAACTGGTCGGTCACCCTGACGGGATGCGACCGGCCCGGGACGACCCGGACCCTGACCGCCACCTCCAGGCCCTCGTTCCGGATCGCCTTCGACGACCTGTGCCCCGCCACCGACCACCTCCTGGAGGCGACGCTGACCGACCCGACCACCGGCGCGTCGTCCACGTGGAACTCCACCACGGCCCCCTACACACCCGGCTGGTGGCCCGGCGCGTCGGTGCGGGTGCCCGCCGATCGCATCCCCGTCGCGGTGTACCTCGTGGCGGGCGCTCCGACGGGCGAGGTGGCGGGGGTGATCGGCCGTGGGCTGTGGGCCACGGACGCTGGGGAGGTGCTCGTCGACGATCCGTGGGCCGGCCGACCCCGCGAGGTGAACTGGGCCGACAGCCCCGAGCGCGTCTCCTACGAACGAACGCAGAGCTGCGACACGCTGGCGCTGGACCCGCGGACCGGCCTCCGGGGTCACCGCTGGGAGTCGTTCACCAGCCTCGAGGTGGGTGCCGCGCCCCTGCCGGTCAGAGGTTCGGCGCAGCTGTTCCTCGCCAACGGCACCAAACGCGCCTGCACGGTGAACTACGACGTGTTCCGCATGCTCGAGTCCGAGGTGTCGGGCACCGTGTCCGGCGAGCAGTTGCGCTCACCGGGCGACGAGGTCCGGATCTCCTCGGGGCCGGAGGCGGAGTTCCCGCTGACGTTGATCATCCGGCGCACCCCGGGAGGGTGACCCGCCACGCTCGCTAGGGTGCGACGGTGACCACGACCGTCGTCGACTCCCCCTCCGCCCTGTTGGACCTGGTGGATGCCGATCTCGGCACCACCGGATGGGTGGAGGTCACCCAGGAGCGGATCGGCCTGTTCGCCGACGCCACCGGCGACCACCAGTGGATCCACGTGGACGTGGAGCGGGCCCGGGCCGAGTCACCGTTCGGCGGGCCGATCGCCCACGGCTACCTCACGCTGTCGCTGGTCAACCTGTTCCTGCCGCAGCTGCTCGAGGTGCGCAACACCTCGATGGGCGTGAACGTCGGCCTCGAGCAGGTGCGGTTCCCCTCGCCCGTCCCTTCCGGTGCCCGCATCCGGGGCCGTGGCCAGGTGGTGGCGGCGTCGGAGGAGAAGGGTGGCGTGCAGGTGGTGGTGCGCGTGAGCGTCGAGGTGGAGGGCCCGGACGGCGAGGTGGCCGCGAAGCCGGCGTGCGTGGCCGACACCATCAGCCGATTCCTCCCCTGAGCCGCTCGGCCGGCGGCGGGCGCCACCTGCGACCGCAGCGACGGACTCAGCAGAACGATTGCGCCAGCTGGGCGAACGTCACCACCGATGCGGCGGTCACCTGCCATCGCTCGACGCCCCGCACCAGGTCGGCGGAGAAGCGGTAGCCCTGCGCGGCGGGGACCGTGGTGCCGTCCACCCGGAACTCTGCCCGGGCCGTGTCGTCGGAGGTGAATCGGACGTCGGTGACCACCGGGGTGGCACCGGCACACGGCCCGCGTGACGCCGCCTCGACCAGCGGCGCGAACTCCGGCGCCGCTGCGGTCGAACCGTTCACGAAGGGCAGCCGCTGCTCCAGCGTCGGCGCAGCGGCGAACACGACCCCCACGGCCTCGACGACCGACCTCCGCGCGGCCTCCGCGTCCACCGGCGGGACCGGTGCGGCAGGAGGTGTGGTCGGCAGCACCGGCACCGGGACGGCGATCCGGGACTCGAGGGCCGCAACCTGGGTGGTGAGGGCGTTCGTCCGGTTGCGCAGGGTCACGACCTGGGACACGAGCGCCCACACCACCAGGAGCACCCCGACGACGACCCACCACGACACCCGCAGGCCCGTTCGGCCAGGACCGTGCGTCGGCGGGGGCGCACCTGCGTCGCCGGCCGGCGGGGTCGGCGACGCCCCGACGCTGAAAACGCTCACACGGCACCTCCCCCGGGGGAACCCGACCGGTAGGTCGCGACCCGCCGCGATCGTACGGGCACGGCCCGCCGGGACTCCGACCGATCCGCGGGGACGCGTACCCATTGCCGCACCCGCTCCGGGGTGATTAAGTCATCGGCGAACGCCGACCACGGCGACGTCGGGAAGGAGCGAACCCGTGCCCATCCGGAAATCCGCCGTCGGTGCCCTCGCAGCCCTCGCCGCCCTCGGCGTGGCCTGCTCACCGGCGCCCCCGACCACTCCCCTGCCGCTGACGGGGTGCTTCAGGTCGCTGTTCGATCCTGGTCGGGTCACCATCGAGGTGTTCGTGGAGGACGGCCTGCCGTTCTGGCAGGAGTGGACATCGGCCGGCTGCAACGGTTCCGTCTCGGTCGGACCGCTGCGCCTCTATCCGAACCTCCCCACCGGCCCGGAACGGCAGGCCTTCTGCGAGGCCCTCTTCCCGGACGGCAACCCCGACAGCGGTGAGATCGGTCTGAGGCTCGACCCGCCCCAGGAGTGGATGACCTGCTACGTGTGACCGGTGCCGCGACCGGGGCTGCCGACTCGCTCCCGCCCGGGGTGGCAGACGACACCCCCGCACCGGGTTGGCCGCCAGCAGTTACCGCTAGGTAACCTCGCCGCTCCACTTCGAACCGGAACGACCCCAGGGGGACCCATGACCGAGGCCGTGATCGTCGCCACCGCCCGTACGCCCATCGGCCGCATGGCCAAGGGGTCACTCAAGGACATGCGTCCGGACGACCTGTCCGCCCGTGTCATCGAGGCGGTACTCGACAAGGTGCCCCAACTCGACCGTACCCAGATCGAGGATGTGCTGTGGGGCTGCGGCCAGCCCGGTGGTGAGTCGGGCCACAACATCGCCCGTGTGTCGGCGGTGCTCGCCGGCCTCGGCGACGTGCCCGGTGCGACCGTCAATCGCTACTGTTCGTCGTCGCTCATGACGATCCGCATGGCCGCCCATGCCATCAAGGCCGGCGATGGTGACGTCTTCCTCGCCGGGGGAGTCGAGACAGCGAGTCGATTCCCCTTCGGCATGGCCGACGGACCCAAGAACCCGATCTTCGCCGACGCCGAGGCCCGCTCGGCCACTCGCGCCGAGGGCGGCGCCCCCGTCTGGGAGGCCGCCGCTGGCCTGCCCGACATGTACCTCGCCATGGGGCAGACCGCAGAGAACGTGGCCCAGTACGCCGAGGTCTCCCGCCAGGATCAGGACGAGTTCGCAGTGCGCAGCCAGAACCTGGCCGAGGAAAGCTTGAGCAACGGGTTCTGGGAGGCCGAGATCACCCCGGTCGAGACCCCAGACGGAACTGCGTCCACCGACGACGGCATCCGACCGGGAACGACCTACGACAAGGTGAGTCAACTCGCCCCGGTGTTCCGGCCCGACGGCACCGTGACCGCCGGCAACGCCTGCCCGCTCAACGACGGTGCCGCCGCCGTGGTCGTCATGAGCGACACCAGGGCCGAGGAACTGGGCATCACTCCCCTGGCCCGCATCGTCTCGTCGGCCGCAACCGGACTGAACCCCGAGATCATGGGCCTGGGCCCGGTCGAGGCGGTCCGCAAGGCGCTCGGCCGTGCCGGCATGAACGTCGAGGACATCGACCTGTTCGAGATCAACGAGGCGTTCGCCGCCCAGGTGCTCCCGTCGCAACGACAGTTGGGCATCCCGATGGAGAAGCTCAACACCCGCGGCGGTTCGATCGCGCTCGGCCACCCGTTCGGCATGACCGGGGCTCGCATCATGACCACCCTGATCCACAACCTGCAGGAGTCCGACGCCACCTTCGGCGTCGAGACCATGTGCGTCGGTGGCGGCCAGGGCATGGCCATGGTGGTCGAGCGCCTCAGCTGAGCCGCTCGATCCGGTCAGCGAGGCGGCCGATCCGGTCAGCGATACTGCGTCAGCGCCGCGCTCAGCCGGCGCCGTAGACGGGGGTGGGCGACTCGGCCTCGGCCAGCAGGTCGGCCACGACCGGGCCGATCTCCGCCGGGTCCCACCGGGCGCCCTTGTCGAAGCGCGGCCCGTGCCGGAAGCCCTCGGCGATGCCGATGATGCCGCCCTCGACCTCGAACACCCGACCGGTGACGCCCGCCGACTCCGGCGAGCCGAGCCAGACCACCAGCGGCGACACGTTGGCCGGGTCCATTGCGTCGAATGCACCCTCCTCGACCTCGGCCATCATCTCGGCGAACGCCTCTTCGGTCATGCGGGTGCGCGCGGCCGGCGCGAGCGCGTTGGCCGTGACGCCGATTCGACCGAGTTCGGCGGCCTGCACCAGCGTGAGGCTGGCGATCGCGCCCTTGGCCGCCGAGTACGCCGCCTGGGCGATGGAGCCCATGAGTCCGGCGCCGGATGAGGTGTTGATGATGCGGGCGTCCACCTGCTCGCCGGCCTTGGACCTCGCCCGCCAGTAGGTCGCAGCGTGACGCGACGGTGCGGCGTGGCCCAGCACGTGCACCTTGAGCACCGCCTCCCACTCCGCCTGCTCGGAGTTGACGAACATGCGGTCGCGCACGATGCCAGCGTTGTTCACCACCACGTCGAGGCCGCCGAAGACGTCGATGGCCAGTTGCACCATCTCGCCTGCAGCGTCCCAGTCCGACACGTCGTGAGCGGAGATCACCGCCTCTCCCCCCAAGGCGACGATCTCGTCGACGACCAGTGCCGCCGGTGTGGCTGACGGATCCGAACCGTCCTGGGCCACACCGAGATCGTTGACGACCACCTTGGCGCCCTGAGCAGCGAACTCCAGAGCGTGAGCCCGGCCCAGCCCCCGTCCGGCGCCCGTGACGATCACGATGCGTCCCTCACAGATTCCCACGCTCAACCACCCTCCGTGCTGACTCGACCGTCGTGGGTCTGAGTATGCCACCGTCTCTGACGATTCGTCAGATTCGCGCAGATTCGGCGGCATCGGCGTCGACACCGAGGAATGTCAACGGCTGATGAACAGTTCGTCCAGTACGTGAACGAGCCTCAATTGAGGAGTAAGGTCACGCTGAGTGGGGCAGTAAGAGAGTTCTCTGGAGCACGGACACCGTGGCCCGGCAACAGGGTTCGAACGAGTCCGGACCATCCACGACCACCTGACGCCGGTTCCCGAACCGATGTCGCCCCGAGGTGATACCCGCATGACACCAACACTCATCCTCATCGCCATCGTCGCAGTGACGCTCTTCATCGGCGTCGTTATTGGCTACCGAACCGGGATCGCCGACGGCCGCCGCCTCGGTCGCTACCAGCGCCAGCAGGGCTGGGTCGAAGATCTCGAGGCGGCTCTCGCCGACACCAAGCACACAGCGCAGGACACAGCGCACACCGACTGACCGAGCCGTCCGGCATGCGTCGGGCGAACACAGAGTTGCAGCCGAGCGGACGCACGGTGCGCCTCGCTCCCCGTTAGGGTTCCGGCTGTGCGGTTCGGCGTCACCATGTTCGCCACGGACACCTCTCTGGGAGTGGCCGATCTCGCGGTGCACGCCGAGCAGCGAGGGTTCGACTCGGTCTGGATTCCCGAGCACACTCACATTCCGACGTCACGCCGGACACCACCGCCGACGGGTGACGCCGAGCTTCCCGAGGAGTACCGCCGCACCGTCGACCCCCTCGTGGCACTCGCCGGCGCAGCCGCTCGAACCGAACGAATTCATCTCGGCACCGGGGTCATGCTCGTCGCCCAACGAGACCCGATCGTCACGGCCAAAGCAGTCGCCACCCTCCAGAACCTCTCAGGCGGCCGCTTCGAACTCGGTGTCGGATTCGGGTGGAATGTCGATGAGATGGAGGATCACGGAGTCGAGCGCAGCACCCGGCGAGCGCATGCCCGGGAGCACCTGTTGTGCATGCAGGCGCTCTGGCGCAATGACGTGGCCTCTTTCGATGGCGAGTTCGTCCACCTCCCACCGTCATGGGCCTGGCCCAAACCCGAAGTCCCGGTTCCCATCGTGATCGGTGGGGGAATCGGGCCGAAGATGCTCGACCACCTCGTCGAGTACGGCGACGGATGGATACCGATCGGCGGATCGGGTCTCGCCGACGCCATCCCCAGATACCTCGAGGCGCTCACACAGGCGGGGCGGGATCCGGCGGAAGCACGCATCGTTCCCTTCGGCACTCTGCCAGATCGCGCCAAACTCGAGCACTTCCAACAGATCGGAGTGACCGAGTGCGTCTTTCGCATCCCGTCGGGCACGGCCGACATCGTTCTCCCCATCCTCGATGAGCAGGCATCACTCGTTGCGGACCTGCGAGGCTGAAGCCGTGGAGGCCGACGACGAACTCCGGGCCTGTTACGCCCGACACCGGCGGCTGCACGAGGCCGCCGACTGGGTCGGCCTGGCAGATCTCTTCACCGACGATGCCAGCTACCTGGACTCGGTCTACGGCTGGTCCCACGGTCGGACGGCGATCCGGAGTTTCCTGGCTGAGTCGATGCAAGGGCTCGACGGATGGTCGTTTCCGATCCACTCCGTTGCCTACGACCCGACGACCTCACGAATCCTGAACCACTGGTCGAACCGCCTCCCGGGAACCCGGCCGGACGGAACGTTCTACGAGGTTCCCGGCGCATCGGTACTCACCTACTCCGGCGATGGCCTGCTCAGTTGCCAGATGGACCTCTTCGACACCCGGTGGATGCGTCGGGAGATCGAGGCCTGGATCGCCGATCACGACGGCCAGCTCCCCTATCCGGAGCCGACGCCATGATCGTCAGCCGCAATGTCGCACAATCGGGGAATCGCCCCGCCCCAACCGCCTCGATCCGAGCAATCCGCTCCGAGCACACCGAGAAGTGAGGAGTTCCCCAACGTGATGGACCATCCGATCCGGCCGGATCACAACAGCGACGACAGCGACAGCGACGGCTTCCGTCCCACCCCGAAACAGATCGGCGTGCTGGTACTCGCCGTGCTCCTCGTCGTGTTCATCGTGGCGAACGCAGATCCGACCCCGATCAACTTCGTGGTCACCAGCGTGACGATGCCGTTGTGGATCGTCCTCGCTGGCACTGCGGCGATCGCATTCGTCGTCGGCCTGACGTTCGGCATCCGTCGGACCAAACGTCGCTACCAGAAACCCTGACCCACTCCCTGTCGGTTCTGCACCCGGTCAGAGGCCGGATCAGGCTCGGGTGGTCGCCGACCAAGGGACCTCACGGTCGGTACTCGGTTCCCTCGGCAGGCCGAGCGCCTGCTCACCGAGGTTGTTCCGGTGCACTTCATCGGTACCGCCGCCGATCCGCGAGGCGAACTGGTTGATGAACTGGTACTGCCAGAACCCGTCGCCCTCGGCATCGGCCCACAACATTCCCTCCGGACCCTCGATGTCGAGCGCCAGACCAACCCGTCGTTGGAACGCCCGGGTGAAGAAGTTCTTGAGCAGCGATCCGTGCAGCGCCAGATCGTGTCGGCCCTGCATGACTGCAGTCTGCGTGCGCCAACCCATCCATCGGAGGACGAGTTCATCGGCGTAGACACCGGCGAGGCGTTGACGGATCACCGCATCGCTTGTGACCCCACGGCGACGAGCGAGCTCCAACACCGCCCCGAACGGAGTTGCCTGACCGGCACCGGAGATCATCGAACTCTCGCTGCGCAATGTGGTCCGGGCGACCCGCCAGCCATCGCCGACATCGCCGACGACGTGGTCAGCCGGTATGCGGACATCGGTCAGGAAGACCTCGTTGAAGTGCGCCACGCCCTGCGCCTGGATCAGCGGCCGGATCTCGATCCCGGGACTCTGCATGTCCACGATGAAGAAGGTCAGTCCCTCGTGCTTGGGGACGTTCGGATCCGTTCGGGCCACGAGGATTCCGAAATCGGCGAACTGGGCATTGGAGGTCCAGACCTTCTGGCCGTTCACGATCCACTCACCACGACCGCCCGATCCCGTTGCAGGCGATCGTTCCGCTCTCGTCGATAACGACGCCAGGTCCGAACCGGCGCCCGGTTCGGAGAACAACTGGCACCACCACTCCTCGCCCGACAGGAGTGGTCCGAGGTACCGGGCCTGCTGGTCCGGGGTCCCGTGACGCATGAGCGTCGGGCCGACGAGCGCCTGAGCGGCGGTGATGAACCCTGACGTGGCGTCGTAGCGAGCGAGTTCCTGATTGAACACGACCTGCTGGGCCGGCGTCCCACCTCGGCCCCCGAACGCAACGGGCCAGGTGATCCCCGCCCAGCCCTCCCGGAACATCAGTGCCTGCCACTCCCGACAACGGAAGCGGTACTCAGCAGCGACCTCCTCATCGGTCGATGCACCGTGGCGGGACCAGTCCGAGTCATCCCCACGCCGCAACGTCGCGTGCTGATCGAGGAACTCCCGCACCTCGGCCCGGAATTCTGCGAGGTCCGCCGTGTCGTCAAAATCCACGATCGGATCGTAGGTCCTCGGGGTGGAACACGTTCCAGTTCGTCCGTCGTCGGTCACGGACCAGCAGCGACACCTGCAGAGATCCACACCCGCATCAGCGAGGATCGACGACCAACTCCACGAGTGTCGCCCCGACCCCGTGCAACCGGTCGAGCACCGTCGACGCCGCATCGGGCGAGGAGCCGAGATCGTCGGTGAGCCTCTGGAAGAGCCACCGACGGGTGACCAATGCACCCTCAGCGCCGCTCGTTGCGAGACCGAGCAGGTCGACGACGTGTCCAGCGACAACGTCCGGGGCGAGCGACTCCCCGACCGGATCGGGAACAGTTCCAGCAACGGGGAGCACCAGCGCATCTCCACCGTCGATCCAGACCCGGAGCAGCCCGGGAACCAACTGGGACAGATCAGGCAGTTCGCCTCGCAACACCATGACGAACTCGCCGGCAGCAACGACGGCAGCCGCAGCGAGGGCTGCCGCCCAGCCCGATGGGGTCGCCAGGATCCGGTGACGCAGGCCGAGGTCTTCGAGTTGCGACCCGACGTCGCCCGCCCACGTGTCGGCGGACTCTCCGGCGATCACCGCGTCGAGACGCACCACTCCGCTGAGCGCACCGGCGAGACCAGCCACCGTCGAGACCGTCGAGCTGTCCGGATCAACCACGACGAAGGTCAGGCCGGTCACGATGTCGCCGGCGGAATCCACCGATCCGACCGATGCCGGGTCAAGGAACCAGCCGGAGAGCTGCTCGCTCGCCTCGGTGCTCGGGTCGTCCTCGCTCATCACCCGTTTCCTGATTGACGTCGATGCGCCGACGGTCCCATCATCGCAAAGCGGGAGAGCCGGCCGGTCCGCTTCGAGAGCGAGAACCGGCACGGCTGCTGCCCGGGTGTTCCCACCCGATCAATCGGCAGCACCGGGCGTTACTCAAGGAAAACCATCAACGTGACCAGCGATCCCCGGATTACATGCGTTCGATGATCGTGACGTTCGCCTGACCCCCACCCTCGCACATGGTCTGCAGTCCGTATCGACCGCCGGAGCGCTCGAGTTCGTTCAGCAGCGTCGTCATGAGTCGCACACCGGTCGCTCCGAGCGGGTGACCGAGAGCGATCGCACCTCCGTTGACGTTCACCTTGGAGAGATCCACATCGAGCTCCTTGGCCCAGGCGAGCACGACGGAGGCGAACGCCTCGTTGATCTCCACCAGGTCGATCTGGTCGAGCGTCATCCCGGCCTTCTCCAACGCCCGACGAGTCGCAGGGATCGGAGCGGAGAGCATCTTCACCGGATCCTCCCCGAGCACAGACAGGTGGTGGATCCGAGCCCGGGGCGTGAGACCGTGGTCCGCAACCGCCTGTTCCGAGGCCACGAGCAACGCAGCTGACGCATCGGAGATCTGGGACGCCACCGCCGCTGTGATCCGACCGCCGGGACGGAGCGTCGCCAACGAAGCGATCTTCTCGGGGTTCGGTTTGCGCGGGCCTTCGTCGACCGACAGGCCACCGAGCGGGACGATCTCACGCTCGAATCGACCCTCACCGGTGGCAGTGATCGCCCGGCGGTGCGACTCCATGGCGAAGCTCTCCATGTCCTCCCGTGTGATCTCCCACTGCTCGGCGATCATGTCGGCACCCCGGAACTGACTGATCTCCTCGTCGCCGTAGCGAGCCACCCAACCCTGTGAACCCGAGAAGGGGTCGAGGTCACCGAACTGCTCGGCCACGAGCATCGCCGAACTGATCGGGATTCGGCTCATGTTCTGCACACCGGCGGCGACGACGAGGTCCTGCGTGCCCGACATCACGCCCTGCGCAGCGAAGTGCACCGCCTGTTGTGACGAGCCGCACTGGCGATCGACCGTGGTCCCGGGAACCGTCTCGGGCAGGCCTGCGGCCAGCCACGCCGTGCGGGCGATATCACCTGCCTGCGACCCGATCGTGTCGAGACAGCCCATCACCACGTCGTCCACCGCCGCCGGGTCGATCCCGGTTCGCTCGACGAGAGCCGAGAGCGTGTGGGCACCCAGATCGGCCGGATGGATCTGCGACAACGACCCGCCCCTTTTTCCGACCGGCGTGCGAACGGCGTCGATGATGTAGGCCTCGGCCATGAATCCTCCCTGGGCTTCAGACACCGCCTCCGACGGCGGTGCGGACCTCTGCACGCTACGGGCGGTGGCCGCTTCGGGCAGAATCACGGGGTGACGTCATGGCGTGCCGAGCAGTTCGACCTCCTCGCTCCCACGGTGCTGGAGCGTTGGTCCAGATTCGGCGGCCCTGACCAGCAGTGGTTTCCCAACCTCGTCGGAGTGGAGGTCGAGGAACTGCGGCGGGACTACGCCCGGATGCGGCTCCCGTGGCGAGCGGAACTCAACCAGGCGACCGGCCTGATGCACGGCGGGGCGATCGCGACGCTGATCGACACCGTCGTCGTACCGGCGATCGGCACGGCCTACGACGACCGACGGATCTACTCGACCATCGAGATGTCCGTCCGATACCTGCAGCCGGTCCGACAGGAGGACCTGGTGGCCGAGGGCTGGGTGACGCGCCGGGGAACACGAGTCGTGTTCTGCGAGGTAGAGGTGAGGACGGCCTCCGCCGTCGTCGTGGCAACGGGCGACCTCATCTACATCGTGGGCTCCCCGCCCGATGTCCAACGGGACGAGCGCCGGGACGAGAACACCGGCTGAGCGACCACGGACTCGGCGCCGGGGTCCCGTTGAACTCCGGCTGAACCCGCCATGGCGCGGACCTTGCCTCCCCGTGTTCGACGCGCCACCATATTCCGAACGAACGGGGGCGAGCGTGCGGCGAACAGCGGTACTGGCAGTGGCGGGAATCGTGGCGGTGCTCGGGGCGTGCACCATGCAGCCGCCGCCGGTGGAGCCGGCCGTCCCCGAGGGCGACGACCTCGTCGGGATGAACGAGCTCCAGTACCTGGGGACCCACAACTCCTACATCGTCAAGCCCAGCGTGGGCCTGCTCAACCTGCTGAAAATCGGCGCCAGCCTGTTCCCCGACCTGGCCGGCTCGGGACTCGACCCGGCGCAGCTCGACTACAGCCACCGGCCCCTCAGCCAGCAGCTCTCATCCGGCCTGCGCACCTTCGAACTGGACCTCTTCGCCGATCCGGAGGGCGGGCGCTTCGCCAGCCCGCTGGCGGCCGAGCTCCTGAACGAGCCCTACCCGACCGGCGTCGACCAGCCCGGAACGAAGGTGCTCCACATCCAGGAGATCAACTACCTGTCGACGTGTCCGACGCTGGTGGCCTGCCTGGGCGAGCTGCGGACCTTCTCGGACGCCAACCCTGCGCACCTCCCGATCATCGTGAACCTCGAGATGAAGGAGGACGCCCTCCCGGCGCCATTCGACGTCACGCCGATCACGCCGTTCGACACCACCCAGCTGGCGGTGGTCGAGTCCGAGATCGCCTCCGTCCTGGGGGACCGACTGATCACGCCCGACGAGGTCCGCGGGGACGCAGCGGACCTGTCGACCGCGGTGACCACCACGGGGTGGCCCTCGGTCGCCGATGCCCGCGGCCGGTTCCTGTTCTTCGTCGACAACCCCGGGGCGGTCCAGGATCGCTATCTCGACCTGCACCCGAACCTGCAGGGTGCGCTGATGTTCACCAGCGCCGGATTCGGTGCACCCCACGCCGGGGTGCTCAAGGTGAACGACCCCGGCGACGGCACCGAGATCCGGTCACTCGTCGAACAGGGATACCTGGTCCGCACCCGGGCCGACGCCGACGTGGTCAACCCCAGCGTCTCGCAACGTGATCGGGCCCTGACCTCCGGCGGGCAGGTCGTCCACAGCGACTTCCCGAAGGGCGAGCCGAAGTTCGGCACCGGCTACGTGGTCGAGTTCCCGACACGTGTCCAGGCCCGCTGCAACCCGGTGCTCACCACACCGGAGACCTGCGGGCCGGCGGTGGCGGTCGAGCCCGCTCTCTGAGTCGCACCAGCGGATCGTCCGTCGGTCGCCTCAGTGGGTGTGTCCCTATTCGTGGGCGGAGGTTGCTTCGGGCGAACCTCCGGGCACCCTTGGACCCGTGGCGTACCCGACAGACCTCACCGACGACCAGTGGGAGCGCGTGCGCGAGCTCCTGTTGGAGCAACCGAAGCGGGGACGTCCGTACCCCGATGACCTGCGCCGCGTGGTGGACGCGATGCTCTACATCGCCCGCACCGGTTGCCAGTGGCGCATGCGCCCCGGGGACTTTCCACCGTGGACGAGGGTGTGGTCGCAGTTCCGGCGCTGGCGGGCCAACGGGACCTGGGCACACGTCCTCGCGGGCCTCCACCGACAGGCGCGCATCCGCGCTGGCCGGGAGCCGGACCCGTCGATGCTCGTGGTGGACCCCGCGCTGGTCCGGGGCGCCTCACACGGCGGGACCACGTTCCACAACCAAGGCGGGCCCTACGGGCGCACGAAGGGCGCCAAGCACACCATCGCCGTCGACATCACCGGACTTCCGGCAGCTGCTGTCGTGGTGCCCGCCGGCACCGACGACGGCGCCGCTGTCGAGAAGCTGGTGGAGACGAACCCGTTGGGCAGCCGGCTCGAGCTACTCATCGTGGACCGGGGCGTGAAGGCAGGCGCGCAACGCCGGTTGGTCGCCAACCGTGGCGTGCGCGTCGACCGTGTCGGTTGGGACGAGCCCCAGCTCGACGACAACGGACGGCGGGTGTTCCGCCCCATTCCGTACGCGTGGAGGGTCGAGGTCGCGCACGCCCTCGTCGGCCTGGAGTTGACCGACCCCGATCCGGAGTGCGTGCTGGGCAACGCCGAGCCGCTCCTCGCCGCGGTGGGCGCCGGCGCAACGGTGCCCCGGCCAATGGCCGACCACTCACGGCCGGGGGTGCCGGTCCCCTCGCCGGTGACGCTGCGCCCCACCCGCCGCGCCCGGGTCTGAGCGTCGGCTGCGGAGCGATCCGCGAGAAGGATCCGAGAGAAAGCTGTCAGGTTCCGTCCGTCGGATGCTCTGGACCTCCGAACGGCCCGAAGGGGGCCGCGAGGATCGGAGATCCGATGGAGACCACACCCACCACCCGCCGCCCGTCCGCCCGCCTGGTCCGCCGGCTGATCGTCGCAGCGCTCGCCGTCGTGGCGGTCGGTGCCGCCTCGCTGCCGCTGTGGGGCGGTTCCGCCTCGGCGGCCGGCTACAACAGCGGCGTCAAGTACGTCGACTTCCGCGACGGTGCGACCGCCTGCTTCGACGGCCAGGCGCTTCCGTGTATCATCGGCGCCGGCGCGGGAATGTCGAACACGATCTACGTCAGCCAGACCGAGGTCGACGGCGAACTGGGCTACACCGACGTTGCCGGAACCGCGACGGATCCTGCCGAGGTCTGGCTCGCCGCCACGCTCGGCGCCAAGTGCCGTGGCAGCTTCAGGCTCCACTCGGTGCGCATCGCCCCCGGCCACAGCGACCTCGAGGGCTGGGGCCTCGAGCCGGAAGCCACACGATGGGACGAGCAGCTCGACCCGCGTGAGTTCGCGGCCGGCTTCAAGACGATGTCGCACCGGTACGTGCCGATCTCGATCCCGATCGAGGACCTGCTCGGCGACTACACCCTGGACCTGGACGTCGACCAGCTGCTGCAGCAGGGCGAGGACCGGGTGAGCGATGCCGTCGACGCCGGCGTCGACCCCGAGGTCGCCCGTCGCACCTCGTTCGAGCAGACCTTCGAGATCCCCGCCCACGCCGAGGTGGTGTGCAACCGCCGGGGCCTCTTCGGTCGCACCGTCGAGCGGCAGATGCACGATTCGGCCACGCTGCCGCTGCGCATCGTCTGGCTGGGGCTCGGCGCCGAGGCGGGGGAGGAGTGGAGCGGCGACTGGCGTGACGCCCAGCTGCCCGCCCCCGATCCGGTGCCCGCGCCGCCGGCGCCGCCCGCCTCGTCGCAGGCCGTCGACGTGCCGCTCACCTCGGACACCTGGGTCACCCAGGCGCACCTGTCGGTGCTCCCCGACCCCACCGACGAGTGCCGTCTCCACCTGTCGGGCACGCTGGTCGCCAACGGCGAGACCGAGTTGTCGTACCGCTTCGTCGACCACCTCGGTCAGCGCAGCGACACGTACCAGACCGAGATCGACCAGACCTTCACGACCTTCGTCGACCACCACGTCGACCTGGAGCCCGTCGTCGTGGACGGAGGCGAGTTCGAACCCGGCCTGGTCGCCCCGCAGGAGCAGTCGATCGGCGGGCTGACCGCGAATCCCACCAACCGGGTCCAGGGCTACTACCGACTCGAGGTGCTCTCGCCCAACCCGCTGCTGTCGGCGGTGGCCGACTACAACGTCGAGCCGTGCATCGTCGAGGCACCGGCGCTGCCCGAGGGCGCACCGACCACGCCGACGCCCACGCCGACACCCGACCCGACGCCGCTGCCGACGCCGGTCGACGGCCTGGCGGGTGTCACCACGACCACGACCCCACCGAACCCCACGCCGCCCACCCCCGCCCCGCCGGGAGGGTTCCTGACCCGGTGATCAGGTCAGCGGAGCTGAGCCGGCGCGACGTCCGCTCAGCTCAGCCACCGCCTGGGTCCAAGTCAGCTGCGCCGCGCTTCTCCTGCGACACCTCGCGGAGTAGGCGCTTGACATGGGTTCTGCGCCCCAGGACCGGGCCCTCGACGCCCAAACCCGCAACATCTGCAAGTAGCTGCTCACCTGAGTGGGTGTGTCCCTATTCGTGAGCGGAGGTTGCTTCGGGCGGACCACTGGGCACCCTGGGACCCGTGGCGTATCCGACTGTGCCCGAGTCGCGCTGAGCGCTTCCGCGGAAGCACCCCCACCACACTCGGTGACACCGTGGGTACCGGATCCCACATTCGGTGACCGAAGCGCTTCCGCGGAAGCGCCTACACGGTCGTGAGTCGCAGGACGAGCGTCGCCACCGACATCACGAGCACGGCCGTCGGCGCAGTGAGGCCGTTCCAGTCACCGACGCGAAGATGGGCCGCCACTGCACCCAGGAAGTAGATCACCGCCCCTGACGCCGCAGCGATCCCGATCGGCGGCCACCACAGGCCCACCACGATCCCAGCCGCAGCGGCGCCCTCGAGGACGGCGAGACGCGGGAGCCACGACAGCGGCAACCGACACGTCTCGAACGTCTCGAGGCAGATCCGGTGCCGGCGCAACTTCATCCCGGCAGAGGTGGCGAGCACCATCGCCGTGACGCTCGAGATGATTACGACAACCATCTAGAGCACCTCACTTTGCTCCGCCGAGACGGCACCCATCTCCGGAAAGCGATCCCTCATCGTCTGCGGCGAACAGGGACACACCCAGTCAGGTCGACTCGGGGGCGTCGGGCGGCGCCACCACAGCACGCCCCACCTCGCAGTCGTCCAGCAGGTGGCACCAGCGGCACCAACCGCCGGCGGTGAACGGGGCCTCATCCGGCTCGACCGAAAGGCCCACGAGCTCCACGATCCGCTCGACAGCAGTCGAGAGCACCGCGCCCGTGATGGCGACGGCACGCGTCGCCCCGGTGCCGGCGGTGCTGAATCGGATCCGTTCCGGAGCGACACCCGAGTGGTGGCAGGCGACGAGCGCGACGAACCCGGCCGCCACGACGTCGTCGGCCCCGTCGGCGACCCTCGGCGAGTGCACGAGCAGCGTCGTCGGCGAGCGGCGCGAACCCAGCCGGGCGTCCCATCGGGCGACCAACTGCACCGCTCGCCCGGGGACGGTCACCCGCTCGGTCGCGCCGTCCCACGCCAGGTCCGAACGGCCCCGGACGGCGGTGAGGGCGTCGGCGACCCAGGCGAACACCGACGTACGGACCGCCGCGGTGGCCGACCGGTCGAGCGGTTCCAGACCGTTCGCCAGCCACGCCGGCAGGTCGTCGGCACCAGCCAGGATCCGGTCGAGCGCGGCATCGGGTGACTCCGACGGGTCCCGGTCGCGGAGCACCAGTCGGCCGAGCGTCCGGGTCGCGGTGATGGTCGTCAGGTCGCTCCACTGCGACGGCGCGGGGTGGGCGAACCGGGCCGCGCAGCGGCCGACCATGTCGGCATCACGAACCTCAATCCAGCCCGCGCGGTCCCGGGGCGGCCGGCCGCTCGCCCGGAGTCGGTCACCGAGCAGGTCGTCGAGCGATGCCTGCAACCGACCCCTCGCCGCGGCGAGCAGTTCGGCCCGCTCCGCCGGATCGGGGGTCACGGCCCGACCTCGTCACCCGGCGGCTCCCACTCGACCTCGTCGTCCGGATCTGCGAGCCCACCCGGGGTCGGCCCGGCCGTGGCCGCAGCGCTCGGACAGACGGCGGCGTGAGGGCACCACCGACACCATGGTCCCGGCGACTCCTCGGGCCGACGGCCGACGACCAGCTGCGCCCACTGCTCGATCGCATCGCCCAGGCGGGCCGCCGCCGATGTCAGCAGGCCGGTGTCCACCGGCATGCACGCCGTCGGCTCGTCCGGGTACCACCGGGCCACCAGTGACGGTGCGACCCCGTCGCGCCAGCCGACGAGCAGCGCGTAGAGCGCGACCTCCTCGACGTGGGCCGGCCGTGGCGCACCGGACTTGACCTCCACGACCACCCCCGGGTGAGGGGTCAGCACCCCGCCCAGCTCGACGTCGAGCTTGCCGGAGCACACGACCCGGCCATCGGCGAGCTGCGCCACCGCCGGGCTCTGCAGGCGCGGCCACCACGACCGCGGGACACCGCGCCAGGCCGCGGCCGCCGCCGCCAGGTCGTCGACGAACCCGGGGTCGGCCGAGGCCGCGGCGACGACCTGGTCGCAGGTGTCGAGCTCACCCTGGACGTCGAGCACCGACAGGAGCTCCTCGACCGGATCCACGATCGGACCCTGGGCCACCTCGAGCAGGACGAAACGGTCCAGGGCGACCCCGCGGAGCGCGGCCAGCCCGGGCGGGCCGGCGTCGGGCCGGGCGTGACGGGCGACCGCCAGCCGTTCGCACTGCTGCAGGTCCGCCAGCCGGCTCTTCGGCACCCGCAGGACTGCTCCCTCCTCGTGACCGTCGAGAAGTGCAGCGGCGGCCGAGGCTCGTTGCTCGAGCCGGTCGCGCAGGCCGGGCAGCGCCCCGGTCGCCGAGACGGCGAGCGCCGGATCCAGCACCTCCAGTTCGGCGACCACCTCGTCGAACAGCGCGCCGCCCACCTCTCCGTGCACCCCGGGAGTCTCCCACCCGACCGGGACGGCGTCGTGCGGATCGGGAACCGGCCCTAACCTGCCGGTCATGAGCGACGACACGACCATCTCCCCGTTGACCATCTCCGTCGACGCCTCCGAGCTCGACGACCTTTGTGACCGGCTGGGCCGGACCCGTTGGCCCGAGGCCGAGACGGTGGCCGGGGGAGATCAGCCCTGGTCCCAGGGCATGCCCCTGGGGATCACCCGGGAGCTCGCCGACCACTGGCGGGACGACTACGACTGGCGTCGCCTGGAACGACAGCTCAACGACCTCGGCCAGTTCCGGACGACCATCGACGGGCTGGGGATCCACTTCCTCCACGTCCGCTCACCCGAGGCCGACGCCCTGCCGCTCGTCGTCACCCACGGCTGGCCGGGCTCCGTCGTCGAGTTCCTGAAGGTCGTCGGTCCACTCAGCGACCCGGTCGCCCACGGCGGCGACGCCGCCGACGCGTTCCACGTGGTCTGTCCCTCCCTGCCCGGCTTCGGTTGGAGCGACAAGCCGACCGAACCCGGCTGGGGTGTCCTGCGCATCGCCGCGGCCTGGGAACAACTGATGCTCCGGCTCGGCTACGAACGCTTCGGCGCCCAGGGCGGCGACTGGGGATCGATGGTCACCGCCGCGCTCGGCTCCGGCCACCCGGAGCACCTGGCGGGCATCCACATGAACATGCCGCTGGTACTGCCCGATCCGGCGACGATGGACGACCTGACCGAGACGGAACTGGCATCCCTGGCGGCGTTCGACCACTACCAGCAGTGGGACAACGGGTACTCGACCCAGCAGTCGACGCGACCGCAGACGCTCGGCTACGGATTGACCGACTCGCCCGTCGGACAGATGGCGTGGATCGTCGAGAAGTTCTGGGCCTGGACGGACTGCGATGGCGACCCCCGCAACGCCCTGACGGCCGACGAACTGCTCGACAACGTGATGGTGTACTGGACCACGAGGTCGGCGGCGTCGTCGGCCCGGCTCTACTGGGAGTCGTTCAAGCAGCCCGACTTCTCACCGATCTCGGTGCCCGTCGGGTGCTCGATCTTCCCGAAGGAGATCTTCCGGACCTCCCGGCGGTGGGCCGAGCAGCGTTTCAGCGACCTGCGGCACTTCGGGGAACTGGACCGGGGCGGCCACTTCGCAGCGTTCGAGCAACCGGGACTGTTCGTCGACGAAGTACGGAGCGCGTTCGCTTCGATGCGTTGAGCGCCAGCGCTGCATGCAGGCCGACGACCGCCGGCGAACAGCGGTTCCCTCCGTTGGACAGAACATGAACAACATTCGGAAACATTGGACTTTGGATGTGGACTTCCCTACATTGACCAAGGTGCACAGCACCCGTGCACCGTTGCCGACCGGACCGACGGTCGAGAGGGCGAACGAGGGAGAGATCCAGTGAAGACACGTACCGCCAAGTTGGCCGTCATCGGACTGCTCGCAGCCATGGGACTGGTTGCGGGTGCTTGTGTCCCGCCGCCACCGCCAGCGCCCAAGAACTGGTCGCTCAAGGCGACGAGCATCACCTCGAACGACTCTCAAGACGAAGTCCGTATCTTCGGTGCCTGCGTCGCCATCCCGAACTGCGACGACGAGGCGTACCTGATCCACATCGGATTCAAGGTGACCATTGGTCAGGCCAACTCCGCCGAGACCTGGGTCGTCAATGGCGACAAGATCAACGGTCTGAGCGAAGGTTCGACCCGAGTGCTGTCTGGTGGCCAGCAGGCGCCGATCACGTTCAAGAACATCCAACCGCTCGACGTCCTCGACGTGTTCAACCCGAACAGCAAGCTGACCGTGTTCGGCACCTACATCTGGGCCGCAGAGGAAGACACGATCAACTCGCTCTCGACCGGCGCCAACGGCCTCGCCAACACGTTCAAGAGCGTGTTGAACAATCTGCTGGCCACAGCGACGTTGCCGAGCAGCGAGCAGGCGATCATCGATCTCGTGCTCAATGCCCTCTTCTCCAACATCGGTTCGCTGTTCAAGATCATCGTGTCGAACATCCCGTGCGCCGGCCTGTGCGACGACGTGCTCGGCGGTGCGGTCTACGTCGGCATCGGCGCCGGCGGAACGCTCGGCACCACGCTGAACTCGCTGCTCACAGGAGTCACTGTGCCGAACATCAACATCCCGCTGGTCGATGTTCCGCCGGATGTGCTTGGAGGCGGCATCTTCACCTTGACCGGGACGAAGAACTACACCCAGACGTTCACCGGGGCCGACGGCCAGCACACCTACTCGTTCCAGACAGGCCCCGCCTGAGTTCTCACCGATCTGGCCCCGCGTGAGCGGTGTCAGCGACCACAACCAACAACAACCGGAACGGCCCGGGCATCAGCCCGGGCCGTTTCGCGTGAGGACACCGAGCGGCTCGCTTCCGGAAGTCGCAGCGCTCGGTGTCACATGTCGGAGGGATGATCCTCGGGTGGTCGGCAACCCGCCAACCACCGCCAGAGAGGAGCCATCGATGCCCACCATCCAGCCCGAGGACGGCCAGCAGCAACCCGACACGTCCGATCCGGTCAATCCCTTCGAGGCTCTCCGCCACGTCGCCCTGGGGGTCGGCATCACCCGAGGCGGCGCCACGTTCGTCCCGATCTACCTCCCGGCGCTCGGCGGCCCGGCGAGCGGGTCGATAGGGACCGGGGACCTCGTGGACCTCACGATCGACGAGGCCTCAGAGGAGTCCGTGCCCTCGGTGAGCGTCACCAACAGCAGCGCCACCCCAGCGCTCCTCGTCGAGGGCGAGACGGTCAGTGGAGGCCTCCAGCAGCGCACGTTCAACACCAGCATCCTCGTCGACGCCCGCAGCACGCTTCAGGTCCCGGTGAGCTGCGTCGAAGCCGGACGTTGGCGAGGCGGACGAGCCCTTGACGAGGGGCGACTCCTTCGCCCCGACCCGGGTCCGCCGGGCCAAGCAGTCGAGCGTTTCCGAACGGGTCGAGTTCGACGGCGAACGACTCAGCGACCAGCACCTCGTCTGGTCCAGCGTCGAGGAGACACTTCACGATCGGAGGATCACCTCCGAAACGCGAAACATCGCCGACGCCGATGCTCTCTTCCTCACCGACCAACGGCTCGGAGCGGCGCTGGACAGCCTCGCTGAGCGGGGGCCACTCCCGGACCAGGTCGGAGTCATCGTGTTCCACGGCCGCCGCCCCGTCGCCGCCGAGATCTTCGGCTCGACCGATCTCCTCCGACCGCACTGGACTGCGATCGTGAGGAGCTACCTCATCGACGCCACCACGACCGAGGAGGGATCACCCTCACTCGATCGGGCGATTCGGTTCCTCCGCCGTATCCGCAAGGCCCGACAGGTCACGGCTCCGGGTGTTGGACTCGGAGTGGAGCACCACCTCCGCTCCGATCGGGTGTCAGGCCAGGCACTCACCTGGGACGGCACCATCCTCCACGCCAGCGCGTTTGCACTCGCAGCCTGAGTCTGACCGGCTCGACGGCTCACACCACCCGGGCGAGCGGTCGTCAATCGTGCGGGTACCGCGGGCGGGTGGACCCGCGGTACTCGCACCCACTCGTGCAGGTCTCGTGCACGACAACGCGACTCAGGTCGGGCAACACCGGGACGAGCCGGTCCCAGATCCACACAGCGAGATGTTCACTCGTCGGGTTCTCCAACCCGGGGATCTCGTTGAGGTATCGGTGGTCGAGAAGTTCGACGAGCGGATCAACCGCAGCGGTGATCTCAGCGAAGTCGCGCACCCACCCGGTCGGCTCGACGACCGGTCCCTCCACGTGCACGGCGATACGGAACGAGTGACCGTGGAGCCGTCGGCACTTGTGACCCTCAGCGACGTTGGGGAGGTGATGAGCGGCCTCGATCCGGAACTCCTTGAAGATCTCCACCCGTCTCACTCCTCGGCTTTCCCCGCTCCCGCTGCGGGTCGGTCCCGACCCATCCGGTCAGGGGATTCCCAGATACTTGTGGCTCTGGACACTGAGACGCCACCGAGGATGCGCCCGGCAGAACTCGAGCGCCCAGGCCGCGTTCTCGACGGTGACCACAGGGTCCGGATCGGCCATGGGTTGGACGAACCGGTACGCCACCTCCACGTGATCCCAGGTCGACGGATCAACCGACTGCGGCACGACGACCTTGAGCTCGTCGGCCCGTTCGACGACCAGATCCGCTCCCGCTTTGGGACTCACACACACCCAATCGACACCAGCGGGCACCGGAAGGGTTCCGTTGGTCTCCACAGCGACCTCCAATCCTGCGGAGTGCAGGGCGTCGATCAGTTCGGTATCGAGTTGCAACAGCGGCTCTCCCCCGGTGCACACGACGAGACTGCGCCCGCCGTCACCAAAGGAGCGATCCCAACACCCCGCTACCGACGCTGCGAGCTCGCCGGCAGTGGAGAACACCCCTCCACCGGGGCCGTCGGTCCCGACGAAGTCGGTGTCGCAGAACCGGCACACCGCAGTGGACCGGTGCTCCTCGCGTCCGGACCACAGGTTGCATCCGGCGAAACGGCAGAACACCGCCGCTCGACCGGACTGCGCGCCCTCGCCCTGCAGCGTGGGGAAGAGTTCCTTGACCCGGTAGGTCACGCCGTCGGCCCTGAGGGAGCGCCGGTGCCGTAGCGGGTCGGATCGGGCACGCCAGCGGCAGCGAATCCAGCCGCCCGCAGCAGACACGAGTCGCAGCGGCCACAGGCCGCACCGGTCTCATCCGGGTCGTAGCAGCTCACCGTGATCCCGTAATCGACACCGAGAGACAGCCCGAGCCTGATGATCGCGGCCTTGCTCAAGGTGACCAACGGTGCGGACACGCGCAAGGTCCGGCCATCCTGCACCGCCGCCTTGGTCGCCAGATTCGCCATCGACTCGAACGCCTCGAGGTACTCGGGCCGGCAGTCCGGGTACCCCGAGTAGTCCACGGCATTGACCCCGATCACGAGTCGAGTTGCTCCGAGCACCTCCGCCCAGGCCAACGCATGACTCAAGAAAACCGTGTTGCGCGCCGGCACGTACGTCGATGGGATCGCCTCAGCTACTCCATCGAGCACCTCGTTCACCGTGGCATGACGGGGAACCTCCCCATCGCCCGTCAGCGACGAACCACCCAATCGGGCGAGGTCGATCTCGAGGATCTCGTGGCGTATCTCGCTCCCGCTGCGACGGGCCTGCGCCGCAACCACCCGGCTGGCGGCATCGAGTTCGATGGCGTGGCGCTGGCCGTAGCGGAAGCTCAGGGCGAACACGTCACAACCCTCAGCGGCAGCCACGGCGAGGGCCGTGGCCGAATCGAGTCCACCGGAGACGAGCACGACTGCGGGTTCGCCCACGAGCCGAACCGTACCGCGACTGACCTCTGAGGAAGTCCGCTGAGACCGCTCGGCTCGTTTGGGACCGCTCAGCCCGTGTCTGACCGGTCAGCCCGGTGGGGGATCCACAGGCGGTCCGGTCGGAGGGCCGGCGGCAGGCACTCCCGGAGGTGGGGCCCCCGGAGTGGTGTCGAGCGGGTGAGGAATACCGAACTCCCGGAACATCGGGATCTGGTCGCTCGTCAACGCCTCGATCTGACCGACGGCGATCTCTGTCGGGTTGGTCGGGTCGTACCAGGCCGGCCAGACGTCACCGACCCGCGGCATGTTGGTCTGCGCCAACATGATGGTCTTCGATGACTCGAAAGGGACCGAACCGTCGAGCGGCTCGAGCCGGAAGTGGACCACGCTGCGCACGTAGATGTTGTTCACGACCATTCCGGTCGGCTGCACCGCCACGATCATCGCTCACGCCTTGGACCCGGTGGCCTGGAGTTGGTTGGCTCGCTGCTGCTTGGCCTTGGACTTGCCGAACATCCCGCTCCGGACGAGCCAGACGATCAGGACGGTGACCACCCCGAAAGCCAGGAACGTCATCAGGATCGGAACGAGGAACACGAGCGTCAGGTCACCCATTTTCTCGATCCTCCGCGTTGTGACCGACAGCCTCAGCGGTCGGCGTTGTGACCGACAGCCTCAGCGGTCGGCGTTGTGACCGACAGCCTCAGCGGTCGGCGTTGTGACCGACAGCCTCAGCGGTCGGCGTTGTGACCGACAGCTTCAGCGGTCGGCGGTCCGTTCGGCGACACCGAGGCTGCGCTGGATTCTGGCAGACACACCCGGAACGAGCGCCGAGATCTTCGCCACGGCGCGCAGTTCAGGTGGGGCAGCGAACACCTCGGCCGGCGCGTCCTCGATCGCCCGGATCACAGCGTCAGCGACGTCCTGAGGGCTCTTGGTTCTCACCCCAGGGGGGAGATCGATGTCATTGTCGGCGAACATCCCGGCATCACGGATGAAACCGGGGGCCACCAACGACGCCGACACCGGCGATCCCAGCAGATCCTGGTTCAACGAGAGCATGAATCCTCTCAGGCCGAACTTGGTGGCGTTGTAGAGCCGGGTGTTGGGCGTGGCGACGATGCCCGCCACGGAACCCACCGCCACGATCGCAGCGCTCGTTCCCTGCGCCAGGTGGTGCTGGGCGAAGGCGATCGCCATCTGGATCGGGGACCGCAGGTTGACATCGACCACGAGGTCGACGGAATCGGCCGAGACGTCCTGAAGGGGACCGTCATTGCCGATTCCGGCATTGAGGATCAGGACGTCACAGCCCAGGGAGTCCTCGATCAACCGATCGACATCGAGCCGGTCGGCGAGGTCGGCGACGAGCACTTCACCGCCGGTCCGGCCCGAGAGGTCCACGAGCAGCTCACGACGGCGGGCGGTCAGGACGAGTTCGGCTCCACGACGAGACAGCTCCCGGGCGATGGCCGCGCCGAGCCCTCCGCTCGCACCGGTGAGCATGACCCGGGAATGTCGAAGATCGATACGGGGGGCGTCCACGATCGCACCGTAGCGGCATCGGGCGGGTCGACTGCAACGATCGCGCTGCGGGTCGCTCTGCCCGGTGACACGGGGCGATCCCTGACCCACCATGTTCACGGCGTCGCCCGATGCTCCTCGGACCCCAGGTCCCGACCACCCGCCCGAGGAGAGCCCGATGACCGACCCCACCGACGAGCGTGCCGACCAGCGATCGCCCGACTGCCGACCCACCGATCACGTCACCCTACGGATTCCCCTGACGCACCCAGAGGTGCCCAGTGAGTGCGTGTGGGCCGTCCCGCTCGGCGAGGACCGCTACCAGATCGCCAACGTCCCGTTCCTCGTCCACCACGTCGGTCTCGGCGATGTGGTGGTCGCCGCCGAGGTCACTCCGGGCGAACTCGAACTCGTCGAGGTGATCCAGCGAGTTCACGTGGCGTCGTTCACCTACGAGCTGAACCGACACATCGATGCCGCCGACTTCGTCGACCGAGCGCGATCGATCGGAATCGCAACCGAGGGGATGGCCGGCCGACTCTTCGCCTCGAACGCCGCCGACCACGATGCAGCAAATCGGCTCGAGGGAATGCTCACCGAGGATGCCGAGTGGTTCGAGCGGTTCACCCCGGATGGCGAACTGTTGCGCAGTCACGGGGACGTGTTCGACGCCTGAGGGCCTCGCATCGAGCGGCGCTCCGCCTGGGAGTCGGCTCGGACTAGGAGTCGACGAGCTCGTGGGTGACCCGGTCCGCCAGGGTGGCTTCGACCATCGGTCGGCGCCACCCCCGGCTCCCCAGGAACGACTCGGCGATCAGAGCGCGCGGCTCGTCGCCGGCCTCGGCCCAGGCCGCAGCGCACGCCATCCACGCCTCTGTGGCCCGGGCGCTGGTGCCGTCGAGACGCGTGAGGCGGGCCGCTTCACGACCCAGAGCGAACGCCTGGCGGACCATGTCGACCCGATCCCCACCCACCGCCGGGGCCGGGTCGGCCAGGACGAAGCGCAGGTCTCCGAAGCGGTACCCCGGTGGGAGGACGAACTCGCTCACAACCGTGCCGGAACGATCCACATCGAGAGGGGCGAGCGCCATGGAGAGCAGGTCGTCAGCCCGGAGGACCCGCAGCCACTGTCGTCCGGCGTCGAGACCGAGCGCTGCTGGCTCGACATTGAGATGCACTCGCCAGAGCAGCGCATCGACGTCGGTGACCTGAACGATCGTTCCCGGTGGAGCGCCGAACACCTCGGATTGCCAATCCGACACACGAGCGGGGCCCGGGCGGACGTCGGAGTAGAGGCCTCCGTCGTCGATGCCCAACGCTGCGATCTGCAGTTCCTCAGGAGCATCTTCGCTGTCGAGGGAGTACGGCAGCGGGAACGCAGCAACGGCGCCTCTGGGAACGGGACTCAAAGAAGCTGCATCGAGGCCACCGTGACCGGAGTGTCCGTCGCCGGGGTACGCAGAGCGGTCCGCCACGAGGCGACGCCGCAGCCCACCGAGCGCCCGGGATGCGACCGACCCGGAGCACAGCACGCCGCTGATCGCCGAGGCGAACTCAGCTGCTGTGAGCGAATCGAGGGACTCGATCTCCCGGTCGGAGACTGCTGTCGCTGCTGCGTCGGCGAGTTCGAGCAGCGGTGCGAGAACCGGGTCGAGGAGGTGACCGCCCTCGACCAACGAGCACTGACCCAGCACGCTCACAGCGGCCGCTACCTGCACCAGCGCAGGTAGCGGCTGATCCCACGCCGCATCGCCGGCGAGGATGAGGCTTCCGATCCGAGCGGTGGCGAAGCCGGAGAACCACGGGTCCGAGGTGCCGGCCGAGCGACGGTTGCGCGGTGGGGCATGCGCTCCTTCGGGAGTCCCCCGGAGGGTGGGGTTGCGCCCAGCGACATCGAAGGCACCGGCTCGTTGCAGCCCGTCGATCAGGAAGAGCCCGCCCTAGGCTCCGAGGAGTCCGACGACGAGCGGGTGCCGGAGAACGACCTCGGGTCCGTCGACCAGGTCGATCAGGTTGGGTGGGAACCGGAGAGCCACGAGCATCCACGGCCGTGCGGTGTCGACCTCCCACGCCGACCCGTCCGGGAACACGAGCGCCGCCGAGCCGGCCGGGCCGGGACTCGAGAAGACGGCCTCGACGCCGCCATCGGGCTGCAACTCGACGTCGAAGGCACCGGACTCGGCGAGACCCGGATACTCGCCGTTCAGATGCGAGTCAGTCACACCCGGTCACCTCCCCCCGAACCGCAGCAGCGGTGAAGAGCTCGTCGAGGAAACTCCGAATCGATCCGATCCTGCGACTCCGGGTCTTGCGGACGGCCGGACCGGCATCGGGGATCAACAAATCCGCCAGTCCGGCCAGATGGAGTGCCGGCCAGGCCGTGGCCTGCGCCAGAATCGAACCCCGCTCGGGTGCAGGGAGCGATGCGGGCCGATGCTCCGGATACATCACGAGGGTGATGTAGCTCAGAACGGCAGAGACCAACCAGTTGGGCGGTGCCCCGGGCGATGCGGCCAACTCGTCGGTGATCCAGCGAAGAGGGTCGCCATCGTGTTGTTCGCCTTCGATCGCTTCAGGGTTCTGAGCGCTGGGATCACCGCCGTCCGAGGGTCCGAAGAGCGATATCGGGACCTGACCGCCGGAGTGCCCCTCTGCGAGGAACTCCTCTGCGAGGCGTGCGAGATCGCCTCGTGCGAGTTCCCGGCCTCGCATGATGGCCACGACGGCGTGTTGAGCCGCCCGGTACGCGTAGCCACCGGGGTTGCGCAGTGGGGTGCCCCTGACGTCACCGAGGTACGTCACCACGGAGAGGTACGCAGTGGAGAGCGCATCCTCGACGACCTCCTTCGACACGTCGTAGCGCCTCATCAGTTGCCGGCCGATCTCCTCACGTGACTCGCCGGTGAGCGCAACGAGTACCTCCGACGCCGGGGATCCAGCCGGGGACGACGCCGGGGATCCAGCCGGGGATGACGCCGGGGATCCCGCCGGGGATCCAGCCGGGGATGACGCCGGGGATGACGCCGGGGATGCCAGCCGGGGATCCAGCCGGGGATGACAGCCGGGGATGACAGACGGGGATGACAGACGGGGATGACAGCGGGGTCCCGGCTGCTTCGCCGGCTCCGGGCTGGTGGAGGGCTTCATCGGGCGTTGGCGACCCACTTGCGTGCTGGTGGTCTCGTGGCTCGGATCGGGTCATGTTCCTCGTTGGTGCTCCTGTCCTTCAGTTGCTCACCGCTCTGGTGCCGCAGTGCGACGGTTCTGCTGGCTCCGCTGTTGTTGCGAGACTCGAGAGTGCCAGCACGGTGTGACAGCGAGCCGTAGGCGCCGGTGGTGTGACAGCGAATCAGCGTCTCGGGCCGGCGATCCGGCGGTTGCTGCTGACACCGACCACGGCGACCTCGGTGGCGCTGACCTCGAAGATGGCCTCCTGAGCGAACTCTGCACCGAGTTCGACCGCCGCTTCGCGTGTGACTCCCCAGATCAGGTAGCCGGGTTCGGCGTGGCTCCCATCTCCCGACGTGCCGAGCGCCCGGCAACAGCCGAGCTGCTCGCGGGCGATCGCTGCGGCGAGACGCATGTTGGCCTCTCGGTTCAGCCCGTCGGGCCGCACCCGGCCGTCGGGGTTCCAGGCGGTCACGATGAACACGGGTGCGTCGAAGGGGAACTCCTCGGGTGAGGAGTCTCCGTTCAGCTGGGTCCAGATCCCGGGCCGGAGCTCAGCAGAGATCACCGTCTGGCCGTAACGGTCCCACCGCCGGTCACCCACCGGCACGACCGCACTGCCGCCGAACCGCACCGCCAGCGCCGGACCGAGATCGTCGGCGACGAGCCGAACCCGGTCGTAGAGCGTGCTGATCTCTGCTGGGTCGAGCGTCTCGGCCACCAGCGAGCCCTGAACGTACACCGAATCGTCGACCAGGACGATCTTGGCGACAGGGCTGGCGACGTTGAGTTGATTCAGTTCGGTGAGCAGGTCGTCGGGGTCGGCCACATCGGAGAGCACCTGAGCGAACACGTGCAGCCACGTGACACCGTCGGTCGGTTCGAGCTGCGCCCACACCGGAACGCCGTCCATGGACAGCCGGTAGTCGCCATCCTCGTCCCGGTGCACGACACCCTCACCGAACAGGTCGGCGAGTTGCTCCTCGACCTGCCGACGGACGTGCCCGTCCGGGTCGAGCGCCATGACCGCAGCGACGAAACCATCCTGTTCGAACCAGACCGCATCACCATCGTCCTCGGGCAGGCCAATCGTGAGCGGCCCGCCCTCGAGCGCGGATCCGACCGCAGCGATCGCCTCTGCGGAGAGCGGCAGGTTGGCCGATCCCGGACCGACCGACCACAGGGCGTGGGTGCTCAGGCCGACGTGCGGCCAGTAGACGTCGAAGGCGATGGTGCCGTCGTCGCATCCGAGCCACATCACCGGCGCCCGCAGGGCCTCCTCGTCTGCGAGCACCGGGTCTGCGGACCTCGGATCTGCGAGCGTGGGAGGGCGCCGGGCGACATGAGAGGCCATCACGAACGTCTCGGCGTCGAGCGAGTGGACCAGTCGCGGACGGTGCCGCTGATACACGAGGATCTCCTCGACCGGCAGATCGGGCACCGGGCGACTGTCGACCATCACCAGACCAGCCTCCCCCTCGATCGAGGCCGTCCCGTTGGCGTCGAGGGGCACCCGAAGCGTCGCAACCCCGGACTCACCTGCGACCAGTCGCCACGAGTCGATCAAGCGGGGCGAGACGAGGACCCGGGCCTCACGCTCATCGGCGCCGGCCGTGGCGATGAAGACCCGGTGCTCATCGACGACGGCCCAACGCCGTTCGCCGCCCCCGAGGAGGAGGAGCAGGTTGCCACCAATGGCCCGTTCGTCCTCTGCGAGCGCCGGAGCGAGCCGGCTGAGGATGAGTTGCCACTCCACCTCATCGATCTCCACGGTGACAGCTGGCTCATCGAGCAATGAGAGGTTGTCGTCACCGGGGTCACCGGGATCACCCGGGTCATCGGGATCACCGGGATCACCGGGATCACCGGGATCACCGGGGTCACCGGGGTGACCGGGCAGCGGTTCACTCCAGTGCTCCGATTCACCGCCGTCGTCGTCGCTCACGCCTCTCCCTCCCCTGCGGACCCTGCCGAACGCTGACCTGCTCATCGATCACGACAGGGACCACGAACTCGGTCATTGTGCCCCACTGCTGTGACGCCGGCCGCCGGGGCCTCTCTCTTGGTCCCCGCTCTGAGGACCTCTCAGGTGGGGTGTCACATGTGCCGGGCCTGCTCCTCGGTACAGCACGGATCCAACAGCGGATCCGGTGCACACCCCACACGACATCGAACCCACCTGGAGACACCATGGACGAGCAGGCGCCCAAGACCGGGAAACAGACCGGCAGGAACAAGACCGGGAAACAGACCGGCAGGAACAAGACCGGGAAACAGACCGACAGGAACAAGACCGAATCACATCCGACCGATACGCACCTCGTCGTGCTGCTCGACCGATCCGGCAGCATGGCCGCCATCGCCGACGACGTGATCGGCGGCTTCAACGCGTGGCTCCGCGACCAGCAGGCCTCGGGGGACGACGCCGTCGTCACGCTCGTGTTGTTCGATTCCATCGATCAGCATGAAGTGGTCGCCGACGCCGTCCAGGTGGCCGATGTCGAGCCACTCGACGCTGCGACCTTCAACCCGCGGGCTGCGACGCCTCTGCTCGACGCCACCTCCCTCGTGATCGCCCGGGTCCGGCGGCGGGAAGAGGACCGCAAGCGCAAGCAGCTCCCCTCCGAGGCGGTTGTGATCGTGTCGATCACCGACGGACACGAGAACGACAGCACCGAGTGCAGCGTGGGTCAGATCCGCACGGCCATCGCCGAGCGGGAGCGCTCTGGCTGGAAGTTCGTGTTCCTGAGCGCAGCGCTCGACGTGTACGAGGAGGCCGGATCACTCGGCTACGGGCCGCACAACACCCAGGCCTTCCACCCCGATGAGGCCGGAACCGCCGTGGCCTTCGCTTCGCTGTCACAGGGCACTGCGATGCTGCGTGAGCGCCGTCGCCACGGTGCGAAGACCGCCGATCTGGACCTGTGGGAGAGCGGGAAACCAGCTGAGGCGGATCGCAACAAGCGGCAGCGCTGACCGCCGGGAATCCGGTGGTGTCGGGCCCGGGGTTGCCCCATTCCCCCGGGCCCGACGACCAACACGAGCACGAGCGAGCACGACCGAGACAGAGGTTCATCCCATGGAACAGACCGATTCGCCATCCGATCCCCCACACACCGATCGCTCAGCGACCGGACCCGCACCGGCCGATCGCTCAGAAGACGTCCCGGCACAGAAGCCATTCCGGTTCGCCCTCGACCTCGACACCGGCGAATCCTGGAACGCCGACCTCGCCACCCGCCAGTCGCAGCACCTCGACGCCACGCCGGGCACCAGCGGCAGTTCCAGCCGGTCGTCGTGCGGGTCCTACATCGACGGCCACGACCCACACGTCATCCAGATCCGGCTCTGCGGCCAGGAGACCAAACCGGAGGATGTGGCACGACTCGTCGAGATCCTCTCGATCGACGACTCGGGCTGGATCCGATTCAGACTCGACGGCGAGGTGTACCGCCGCTGGAACCACCGATCGGAGCGACTGCGGCAGATCCTCGCGGTCAACCCCGACGCCGCTGTCGAGGCCAGCCTCCGTTGGCGCCTGCTCAAGGTCTACCGGCCGGATCTCTCGAGCGCCTGGGTGTTCACTCTCGGCCGGCGTCGTACCCGGTGCCAGCACGCAGCCGACTGACGCCCGGGCCACCCGTGGCTGCGTTGTGGATCCGAACGGCGGACGATGGGTCGTAGTGTGATTCTGTGATTCGATCAGGCCTCCGATGCATCATCGCCCCGCTCGTCGTGCTCCTCGCAACAGCGGGTCTGGCGGCATGTGGCGGTTCTGGATCAGCGGCCCAACCATCGACGACGGTCCCCGCACCCTCGACCGCACCGTCAACGACACTCGGCACAGGAGACGGGACCACGACCATGCGCACCGAGGTGTTCACCGACCCTTCGCGGCCCACGGGCACGACATCCGGACGGGTCCTCCCCACCGACATCTACATTCCCGGCGGAACAGGACCGTTCCCGATGATCGTCCACGCCCACGGCCTCGCCGGGAACTCCGGCAAGTTCTCCGAGTTGCTGTCGGCTTGGTCCCAGGCTGGCTACGTCGTCGTCGCACCGAACTTCCCGCTCACCACCGACGCCATTCCTCCTGATCAGCGGCAGGTCACCGACGTCGTCCAGCAGCCGGCCGACGTGCGGTTCATCACCGACCAGGTACTCGCCATGAACCAGCCCGGTGGGTCGCTCGAGGGACTCATCGACCCCGATCGGCTCGGCATCTCCGGCCTGTCGCTCGGCGGTGCCACGACCTACGCCAAGTTGTTCCACCCCTGCTGCGTCGACGACCGCTTCAGGTCCGCAGTCCTGATGTCGGCGTTCCTCTACCCACAACCCGGCGGCGACTTCGCCTTCGATCGACAGTTCCCGATCCTGGTGTTCGCCGGCACGGCGGACCTCGCAATCCCCTACGCCGTCCAACAGGAGGCCATCGGCCAGCTCCCCGGACCGACCTGGGCGGTCACCCTGACCGATGGCAACCACTCCGGGCCGTTCGAGAACACCCCATCGCCGCACGATCAGGTGGTGGTCGACACCTCGCTCGACTTCTGGGCCGGCACGCTCCGTGACGACGCTGCGGCACTCGAGCGCATCCCGACCACGGCGACGGTCCCCGGGCTCGCCACCGTCGTCGCGAGTCCCTGATCGCCGTTGACCCTGCGACCGGGTCAGCGTCGGCGATCAGCGCAGCGGATCGCCGCTGCACCGATCTGAGCGATCCGCAGGTCACCCACGGGGGTGCCGCTGCCGCGGTTGCACACGTAGGCGACGCTCAGCTCCCGGGTCGGATCGCACCACGCACCCGACCCGCCCAAGCCGAAGTGGCCGAACGCCGTGCCGACCGTGCCGCTGGTGGTGAACACCCGGTGGTAGCCGAGGCGCCAGTCCATGGGCATGACGAGCACCAGGTCGAGCCCACGCCCACGCACCTCCCCCATGGTTCGTACATGCGCAGGTGAGAGGATCCGCACACCGTCGACGGTGCCCCCACCGGCGAGCGCCGAGTAGAGCTTGGCGAGCGACCGGGCTGTGAAGAATCCGTTGGCGGCCGGGATCTCGGCGTCCATCACCTCGGGAGCACCGAGCACCTCGTTGACCCCCCGGGGTGCGAGCGCGTTGGCCAGACGGCGGGTGTTGACCGGGCCCGGCAGCGCCGAGACGACCTTGCCCATCTGCTTGGAGACCCGTTTCTCGATCCGACGCAGTGGCTTCCACGGGATGCGGGGCAGGCTCATTGGTTCGAGCGGCGCCACTCGATGACGCTGAGCGGCGGGGAGACCGACGCTGAGTCCGTCCAGGCCGAGCGGTTCGGCGAGTTCGGTGCGCACCACGTCACCAACGCTGCGGCCGGTGACCCGTCGCACCAGTTCGCCGGCCAGCCAGCCGTAGGTGAGGGCGTGGTATCCGTGCCGGGTACCGGGCTCGTAGGCCGGTGCCGCCGCAGCGAGCGCAGCGGTCATCCGGTCCCAGTCGAGCATCGCGGAGGCGTCGGGCACGAGGCTTCGGATCCGGTGGAGGCCCGCCGAGTGGGTCATGACGTGGGTCACGGTCACTTGTTCCTTGCCCGCAGCAGCGAACTCGGGCCAGTACTCAGCGACCGGGGCCTCGAGATCGATGAGACCTCGGTCGGCGAGCACGTGCACCGCTGTGGACGCCACGCCCTTGGTAGTGGAGAAGCACATGGCGAGCGTGTCGTCCTGCCACGGGATGGGGCTCCCGTCGACATCGGTCTCAGCGATTCCACCCCAGAGGTCGACGACCTTGGTGCCCCGGTGGTAGACGCAGACCGCAGCACCGCCAGTGGTGCGGGTCAACTGCTTGGAGAACGCAGTGCGTACCGCACGGAAGTCGTCGTGGACCGCTCCCGACACGTTGTCGGTGGCCTCCAGCTGCGTGACGCCTGCGGTGAGGGGCTGTCCCATAGAGAAGTTCTACCTTAGGAATCGGGAGCGTCCGGCTGGGTGAACCTTCCCCCCTCGATCGCCGTACGGCCCCACCCCCACTCCCCCGGCTTTGTGGTGCGAGCTACATGAATATCCATGTAGCTCGCACCACAAAGCCGGCGATGGGCGGGTCAGGCTGCGGCGCGGGTGGCGCGGAGCACGGGGTCGGCGAGCCCCAGCAGTCGGTCGGCGACCCGCATGGTCACCCCGCCCACCCCGGGGGTCGAGGAATCAACGAGGTTGCCCATCACCTGCAGGGTGACGTTCGCAATCCCCTGCGTGCCGACGGCGAAGCGCAGCCCGGTCCGCAACAACGTGGGGTGACCGATCAGGAACGAGAAGCGCCGACCGGTGCGCAGGAACGCGTCGAAGCGCTCGCCGATGATCCGGTCGTATCGGACCGGCACCGTGATCGGATCCTCGAGGAACAACTCGGCTGCCAGCATGCCGGATTCGAGTCCGTAGTCGATCCCCTCGCCGTTCATGGGGTTGACCAGACCCGCGGCATCACCGATCGCCACCCACCCCGGACCGTGGCGGCGAACCGTGCTCATGGGGAGCCGCCACGCCCGAGGCCGTTCCAGGTCGGGACCGAGCCCCCATGACTCCTGCACCAGGGACCGGTAGCTGTCCTGCAGCCGATTGAGGTTGAGCTTCTTGAACCCCCGCATGGTCGACAGCGCTCCCACCCCGATGTTCACCGTGCCGTCGCCAGCGGGGAAGATCCAGCCGTAACCCGGGACCGCCGTGCCCGATTCGTCACGCAGGGTCAGGCATGCTTCGAGGTAGCGCTCGGCGTGGCGGGGCGACTCGGCGTAGGTGCGGATCGCCAGACCGAACGGCTCGCGTTGGTCGCGCTCGGCGCCGAGCAGTCGCGCCACTGCGCCCGGTGCGCCGGCGGCGACGACGACCAGGTCGCCGCGCCACTCCTGGCCGTTGGCGCTGACCCCAACCACTCGGCGGCCGTCCAGCACCGGGGTCGCCTCGTGCTCCCAGCGCAACTCGGCGCCGGCCTTGTCGGCGAGCTCCATGAGTCGCAGGTCGAGCCGGCGACGGGGCCAGACCGCACCGTGGGCCGGGAACGGCGGGATACCGGGCCAGTCGAGTTGACGAACGGTGCGGTTGGCGACCATCCGCAGACCGTCGATCCGGTGGGCATCGCCGAGATCGACACCGAGTTGGTCGAGTGCCGCAACTGCTCGAGGGGTCAGGCCGTCGCCACAGATCTTGTCCCGGCCCGGAAGACCCTTCTCGAACACCGTGACCCGGGCCCCGGCCTCGGCGGCCACGATCGCCGCGGCGGCCCCGGCGGGCCCGCCGCCGATCACCAGCACGTCTCGCTCGGTCACGTTCACCTCCACAGTCTGCGGCCTGAACGTGCCCTTTCGGTAGTCCGGTTCACCTCGAACCCTCAGATCGTGGTTGGATGCCCGGATGGAACACAGATACCTCGGGAACAGCGGCCTGCTCGTCAGCGCCATCAGCTACGGCAACTGGATCACCCACGGCAGTCAGGTCGAGGATGATCTGGCCACCGCCTGCGTCCATGCGGCGCTGGATCTGGGCATCACCACCTTCGACACCGCAGACGTGTACGCCGAGACCCGGGCCGAGGACGTACTCGGCCGGGCGCTCGAGGGCGTACGGCGGGAGAGTCTCGAGATCTTCACCAAGGTCTACTTCCCGACCGGATCCGGGCGGAACGACCGGGGCCTGTCACGCAAGCACATCATGGAGAGCTGCCACGCCTCACTGCGGCGATTGCGCACCGACCACATCGACCTGTACCAGGCGCACCGTTTCGACACCGAGACGCCGCTCGAGGAGACCATGGTGGCGTTCGCCGATCTGGTACGTCAGGGCAAGGTCAACTACATCGGCGTGAGCGAGTGGACGGCGGAGCAGTTGCGGGCCGGCAAGGCGCTTGCGGAGGAACTCCGTATCCCGTTCGTGTCCAACCAACCGCAGTACTCAATGCTCTGGCGGGTGATCGAAGCCGAGGTCGTTCCGGCGAGCCGGGAGCTCGGAATCGGCCAGATCGTGTGGTCACCGCTGCTGCAGGGTGTGCTCACCGGCAAGTACCTGCCGGGTCAGCCCCCGCCCGAGGACTCTCGCGCCGTCCACGGCGACCCCAAGACCAACACGATGCAGTTGTTCATGAACGACGACCTGCTCAGTGCCGTCCAGCAACTCGCTGCCATCGCCGATGAAGCCGGTTGCACGACGGCTCAGTTGGCGATCGCCTGGGTCCTGCGCAACGACAACGTGTCCTCGTGCATCGTCGGAGCGAGCAGGCCCGAGCAACTCGCCGAAAACGTGGGGGCGCTCGACGTAGACCTGACCGACGACCTCGCAGCGCGGTCAGAGGCGATCCTGGCGCCGCACGTCGTCGCCGATGCGTCGCTCACCGAGGCGTTCGCCCCCAAGGAGCGACCCTGAGCGACGATCGGCCAGACCGGTAGCGTCCGGTTCGTGGGACTCTACGAACAGCACATCCTCCCGAGGCTCATCGACGTCGTCTGCGGCGACCGCAGCTTCGGCTGGTGGCGGGCTGAGGCATCAGAGGGTCTGGGCGGAACGGTGCTCGAAATCGGCTTCGGCTCCGGCCTGAATCTGCCCCACTATCCTGAGCAGGTCGAGCGGGTGCTCGCCGTCGAGCCGTCGACCGTCGCCCGGAAACGAGCCGCGTCGCGGATGCGGGCCGCGCCGGTGCAGGTCGACTTCATCGGCCTCGACGGCGAGTCGATCCCAGCCGAGGACGATTCGGTGGACGCGGCGCTGTGCACCTTCACGCTCTGCACGATCCCCGACGTGGACCGGGCCCTCGCCGAGATCCGGCGGGTCGTGCGCCCGGGTGGGGAGTTCCGTTTCCTCGAGCACGGGCTCGCCCCGGACGCCGGGGTGGCCCGGTGGCAGTACCGTCTCGACGGCATCGAGCAACGACTCGCCGGCGGCTGCCACCTGACCCGGGACCCGCTGGAACTGATCTCACGGGCCGGCATGGACGTGACGGCGTCCCGGTCGGCGTTCGCCCGGGGTCCGAGACCCTGGACGTACCTGACTGTCGGCCGGGCAGTCGCTTGATCCCGGGGGTCCGGACGACTGCACCACCTCAGTTGACAGATCGACAACTTCCGTTATTCTGTAACTCATGCCCGTCGAGCCGACCGCCGACAACGATGAGTTCTCCATCCGTCAGCGGCTCGTCGACGCCGCCCTCGCCGCCGCCACCGACCACGGCATCTCCCGGCTGTCCATGGCCGACGTCGCCAAGCGGGCCAGACTCTCCCGCCAGACGCTGTACCGCTACTTCCCGTCCAAGGGCGCCCTCGTGAACACGGTCGTGCTCAACGAGACCGCCAAGCTCGTCGAGCAGATCACCACCGCGACCGCCGACCTCGACGACCCGCTCGAGGCGCTCCGGGCGTCGATCCTCGCCGCACTCGTCGGCCTACGGACCCACCCGCTGCTCGACCGGCTGCTCAGCACCGAGCCCGACTCGCTCGTCCCGATCCTCACCACCGACAGCGGCCCGGTGGTCGTCCACGTGCGGGCGATCGTCGAATCGATCGTCGCCGAGCGCACGCCGGAACTCACCGACGACCCGGTCGGCCGACTCCGCTTCGCCGACGTCGTCGCCCGGCTGCTCATCAGCTACGCCGTGAACGCACCCGAGGATCCACCCGAGGTCGTCGCCGACTACGTCGCCACCTTCCTCGTCCTCGGCGCACTCAGGACCGAGGCCACGTGAGCCGGCTCACCACCATCATCGACGGCGAGTCCGTGACCTGGAAGGACCGTAAGCGCTACCTCTGGCTGCTCGGCCTGGTCGTCCCACTGCTGCCGTTCGCCGCCGCCGACTGGACCGAGACCGGCGGCTGGACGAACGTCTTCTGGTACTCCGGCCCCATCTTGATCCTCCTCATGATCCCGCTGCTCGACTGGATCTTCGGCGAGGACCGCTCCAACCCGCCCGAATGGGCGACCAGCGAACTCAGCGAGGACCGCTACTACCGCTGGTGCACCTACCTGTTCCTGCCGCTGCAGTTCGCCGGGCTGGTGTTCGCATGCTGGATCGTGGTCAGCCGGGACCTGAGCTGGTTCCAGGAGCTCGGCTACGCACTCACCGTCGGCACCGTGGGCGGCGTCGCCATCAACACCGCCCACGAGCTCGGCCACAAGAACGTGAAGGTGGAGCGCACGCTCGCCAAGGTCGCCCTCGCCCAGACCGGATACGGCCACTTCTACGTCGAGCACAACCGCGGGCACCACAACCGGGTCGCCACACCGGAAGACCCCGCCAGCTCCCGTCTCGGCGAGTCGTTCTGGGCCTTCCTGCCCCGCTGCGTCGTCGGCAGCGCCCAGTCGGCCTGGCGCCTCGAGGCCAAGCGGCTGACGGGGCAGAACAAGCAGGTCTGGAGCATCCACAACGACGTGCTTACGGCGTGGGCGCTCACCGTCGTCCTGTTCGCCGGCCTGACCGCCGTGTTCGGCTGGGCGATCCTGCCGTTCCTGGTGATCCAGGCCGTGTTCGGGTTCTCGCTGCTCGAGGTCGTCAACTACCTCGAGCACTACGGCCTGCTGCGACAGCAGGACGACTCGGGTCGATACGAACGCTGCAACCCGCAGCACTCGTGGAACTCCAACCACGTGGCGTCCAACGTGATCCTCTACCAACTCGAGCGGCACTCCGACCACCACGCCCACCCGACCCGCCGCTATCAGGCACTGCGCCACTTCCGGGAGTCGCCACAGCTGCCCTCGGGGTACGGGCTCATGCTCGGCCTGGCGTACCTCCCGCCACTCTGGCGGGCGGTCATGGATCGACGGGTGCTCGCCCACTACGACGGCGACGTCACGCTGGCGAATATCCACCCGCCGGCCCGCGCGCGGGTACTCGCCCGCTACGGAACCGACGGGGCGATCACGCCGCCGGATTCCCCGGGAGTGTGAGATCCACCACGCCGCTGCGTCGTCGGCTGGTCCCCGGAACCGGCCCACCCCGCTGCCCACCCCAACGAACCCCGAGGAAGTACCACGTCGCAGTGACGGCGTAGTCGACGAGCAACATGATCAGGATGAACTGCGGGCTCAGCTCCACACGCTCCAGGTCGTCGATGAACCGCTCGAAGGACGGGTCGTCGCGAGTGGCGGTGCCGAGCAGGATCAGCGTCACCAGAGTGAGCGGTACGGCCTTGCCGAGTTCGTGGGCCGGTTCGAACCAGATGTGGGCCAGCAACCGAGTGGCCAGGATGATCGAACCGGCGATGAGGATCACATTCGCAGCCTCGAGGTTGGTTGCTGCGAGCGCCAGGATCATGATGAGGAACTGCGACCAGAGGATCACGAGGAGCGGGATGCTCACGGCGTAGAGGACGACGTCGCGAGGGCGGACGCCGAGCGTCCCGTCGGAGAGCCCACTGAACGAGAGTCGGGGGCGTTGCATCGCCCGGTACACCACGACGGCACCGAGGACGACCAGAGCGAGCACGACCGTCTGGACGGGCAGGTCCGACGCCCCGAGATTCACTCCACCGCCTGCTGGACGCGCTGAGGTTCGGACTCGGCCCCGACCGCATCGGTCGGCATCGCTGCGAGCATCACCGCCATCACTGCGACGCGCAGCACGGTCATCTCCGAGGTCTCCCCGCCACCGATCGGATCGAAGAGGGAGACGACCGCCGCCGCACCCACGGCCCAGCGCCACCAGACGTCCGACGTCGCCAGCCACCAGAGTGTGGCTGGAATGAGGAAGAAGAGATGGTGGCCCCATGTCAGCGGGTTGACCAGGTAGGTGGCGAGCATCACGAGGGTGGTGGCGAGCATCACGTCACCGGATCGATCCGCCTGAACCGCCCGACGGTAGGCCCAGATCAACACGGCGACGCCGAGCAGCGCCCAGAGGATCAACTCGGCCCGCTCGTCCGGGACCCACGAGGCGAACCTCCGGATCGAGTGGTTGAACACGATCGCCACGTCAGGGGCGCGGTCGGTGGAGAACACCTCGACGGTGAAGAACCTCCACGTGTCGGACGGATACACCACCGATGCTGCCAGCGTCACTGCGACCGCGGTGCCCACGGCGATCGCCGCCTCACGTCGACGACGGGCCAGTGCGAAGTACGGCACGAGTGCCGCCGGTGTCAGCTTGATTGCAGCCGCCAGGCCCGTGCCCAGGCCGGCAACTCCGGCGAGTCGACCCGGGAAGCGCCGTATCAACCAGACGTCGAGCACGACGAGTGCTGCCATGAGCGCGTTGACCTGACCGAGCCGGGCGTTCAGCGTGGCCGGCATCGCCCAGATGCCGGCGGCGATGACCAATGGGATCACCAATCGGCGATCGGCGAGCGGTGAGGCCGGCCACCGTCTCGCCACCACCGGAGCGAACTCACGTCCGACGACGACGAGGAACGCCACGCAGCACACCATCGTCACGCCAACCCACAGCAACTCGCCGGTGCGGTCGGGGAGTTCCGCTGTGGGCCAGAGGATCAGCGCAGCGAACGGGGGGTACAGGAACGGGAGACCGAGGACGTCGTAGGCGTAGTCGTAGAGCGAACCGCCCTCCCGGGCGAAGGAGACCGCACCGCTGTAGACGTAGTAGTCGATCCGGGTGATCGGCGTCGATGACCACCACCGGGCCCCGGCGGCGGCGACGACCGCTGCCGAGCCGAGCCACACCGCCCAGGTGAGTCGATTCGATGCGGTGCGTCTCAGCAGGTCGTCACCAGCACCGGCCACGGGATCAGCACCGGCCACGGGATCCACCTCGCAGTCGGATCAACCGAACGGACCCGGAGCGGCGGACGGCTCCAGGTCGGCGGGCTCGTCTGCGGCGTCACCACGCGGCCGCA
>Ga0194132_10001762_pt1 | contig 42979 bp, 47 predicted proteins | sample TA2KigOf80mmetaG_FD_148612 | JGI IMG/M metagenome (GOLD analysis project Ga0194132, IMG submission 148612) | Freshwater microbial communities from Lake Tanganyika, Tanzania - TA2015054 Kigoma Offshore 80m | ecosystem: Environmental > Aquatic > Freshwater > Lake | place: Tanzania: Lake... | reverse complement strand
TGGTTGCGCCGCTGTCGACGGTGCAGTGGCTGGTGCTGGCAGCCAACACCATCTTCATGCTGTGGGCCGAAGGATACCGCGGCTTCCAGCAGCGTTTTTCTCCACGGGCTGCTGCGCGCGTGCTGTGGCTGCGCGACCACGCGCGACCATGGTCGGCGCTGCTGGCCCCGGCCTTCTGCGTCGGGCTCGTCGGAGCCCCGCCGGTGCTGCTGCGGCGGATGTGGATCGGCGCTGCCCTGATCGTGCTGGCGGTGCTCGTCGTGCAGCGCCTGGCGCAGCCCTGGCGGGGCATCGTCGACGTCGGCGTGGTCCTGGGGCTCAGCTGGGGACTGCTGTCGTTTCTGGCAATGGTCTTTGCAGCGCTGCGCAGTGGTTCCGGCCCTGTCGATCCGGAGGTGGCGACCGGGCCGCGGTCGCTATAATCAGCGCATGTTTTCGCATCTCGACGACCGCAACCAGCCTGCCATGGTCGACGTCGCCTCCAAGGATGCGACGCCGCGGACTGCGCACGCGCAGGCCCGCGTCCGCCTGCCGCAGGCGGTGCTCGCAGGCCTCTCGGGCGGTGAGCTGCACGGGCCGAAGGGCCCGGTGTTCCAGACGGCGATCGTCGCCGGGACACAGGCCGCGAAGCGCACACACGAGCTGATTCCCTTCTGCCATCCGCTCGGCATCGAGGGTTGTCGCATCGAGATCGCCGTCGACGCCGAGGGTTGCGCAGTGATCGACTGTCGCGTGAAGGTCACGCACAAGACGGGTGTCGAGATGGAGGCACTGACCGGCGCCACCGTGGCCGCGCTGACGATCTACGACATGTGCAAGGCGATATCACATGACATGGTGATCTGCGACGTGCGCCTGCTCGCGAAGACCGGCGGCAAGAGCGACGTGGGCGCAACGCAAGGCCCGCGTGGCTGAACCGGCGTCCCTGCGCGGACTCGTGCTCGCCGGCGGTCACAGCAGGCGGTTGGGCCAGGACAAGGCCGCCGTGCGCATCGGCGGCGCTACCCAGCTCGAGCGCTCGGTGCAGCTGCTGCGCTCGGTCGTGGCGGACGTCAGGGTAGCCATCCGGCCGGACCAGTCCGGCGACGCGCTGCGCCGGCAGTTCCAGTGCGTCACGGATGTTCCCGGCGATTTCGGGCCTGCCGCCGGTGTCCTGTCGGCCCATGCCGCGCAGCCGGATTCCGCGTGGCTCGTGCTCGCCTGCGACATGCCGTCCGTCACCGCCGACCTGCTGCACGCGCTGGTGGCGGCGCGCGACAGCAGCCGCGCGGCCACGGCTTTCCGCGCTGAGGCGGATGGCGCACCCGAGCCGTTGTGCGCCCTGTATGAACCGGCTACGCTGGCAGCCTTCCAGCGTCAGGTCGAGGCCGGCGGCAGCACGAGTCTGCGTCACTGGCTCGCTGCCGCGGATGCCGTGTTGCTGGATGCGCCGGCCAGGGGTGCGCTCGCCAGCATCAACCGGCGGGACGACCTGGCGCGTCTGGCCGGACAGGACGACTGCTGAAGGAAAGAGTGCCGATGGCGAAGAAACCAGTTGCCCGACGTCCAAGCCGCGCACAGGCGGAGGAGGCGATCCGGGTCCTGCTTGCCTGGACCGGTGACGATCCGGGGCGAGCCGGCCTGCGCAAGACGCCCGCGCGCGTCGCCAGTTCCTTCGAGGACTGGTTCTCCGGCTACGCAGTCGATCCCTACGCAGTGCTGGGCGACTCCTTCCAGCAGGTCGGTGCCTACGATCGGGTCGTGACCTTGCGCAACATCGACTTCGAGTCGCATTGCGAACATCACATGGCACCGATCATCGGCCGCATCCATCTCGCCTACCTGCCCAACCGGCGCCTGGCCGGCATCAGCAAGCTGGTGCGCGTGGTGGAAGCCTATACACGGCGACTGCAGGTCCAGGAACGCCTGACGGCGGAGATCGCCGGCTGCCTGAACGATGTACTCGAACCGCGTGGAGTCGCCGTCATCGTCGAGGCGCAGCACCAGTGCATGACCACCCGCGGCGTGCACCGCTCGAACGTGCGGATGATCACGACGCAAATGCTGGGCGCCTTCCAGGACGATGCGCGCATCCGCGAGGAATTCCTCGCGGCGACGCGGCCCTGAGTCGTCCGTGAGTCCTCGCGTCGTCCGCACGATTGCAGAGGCCCAGGCTCTGGTGGGGCAGGAGATCGGCGTGTCGGACTGGCTGCTGCTCGATCAGCAGCGCATCGACCAGTTCGCCGCTGCCACCGACGACCACCAGTGGATACACACCGACGTCGAGCGGGCCCGCCGCGAGATGCCGCTCGGGCAGACAATCGCCCACGGCTACCTGCTCGTTTCCGTCATGCCTGCGCTCATGGAGCAGATCGTGACCATGCCGACGCTGGAGCGCGCGATCAACTACGGCCTCAACAAGGTCCGTTTCAAGAACCCTGTCCCGGCGGGTCGCCGAGTACGCCTGCGCAGTGTGCTCGTCGAGGCCCGCAAGCGCGCCGGTGCGCTGCAGGTCGTCATGCAGAACACGCTCGAAATCGAAGGCCAGGAGAAACCGGCCTGCGTCGCCGAGATCATCGCCCTTTATTTTCTCGCCGGGGGGTAGGCTCAGCGCCCCAGCGCACGCATGAGCCGGGCGTGGGTCTGCGCGTCGCTCGCGACGATCATGTCGACCTGCGCTTCGGGATCGAAGCGTTCGAACAGGTCGAGCGGCCTGCCATCGAGGTCCGATGCCACCCCGCCGGCTGCCACGGCAATGTAGGCAGCTGCACCCCAGTCGAGGTGCTCGCCGCGGCGGCAGGCGAATGCGTCGAGCTTTCCACTGTAGAACTCGTTGAGGTTGTCGAGGCCGCGGGCCGGGTCGTCGTCCTCGACGATGTCGTAGCAGGCGAAATGTCCAGCGAGGCTCGCGTTCAGATCGGGCGTCTGGTAGCTCAGGCAGTTGCCGCTCCCGGGTCGCGTGGCGAGACTCGACATGGCGGACAGCTGCGGTTGCCCACGGTTGCCGGTGAGCGCGCCGCGGTCCCGCGTCGCGAGAAAAAAGCGGCCGTGGGCTGGCATGTAACTCACGGCCGCGATCAGCCGGCCCTGCTCGGCAACACTGGCGATGATGTCCCAGTTCGCGCGGCGGCTGCGGTAGAGGAAAGTTGCGTTGATGGGGTCGAGGTGCACCGAGAGCGGAGCGGTGCGCGGAAAGTACCTCTGGTTGAGCGACTGCGCGTGTTCCTCGCCGAAGAACCGCAGCGTCGGGTAGCGAGCCAGCAGCGCCACCTCGAACCACCCCTGCACCGACAGATCGGCATCGGTAAGCGCACTTGCCCAGGCGTTGTGGCCCGGCTTCGCTCTGGCGTCCGGCGAGATCTGTGGCTGGATGGCCAGCGCGTAGTCGCCGGCGGTGACGAGCAGCCCGAGCAGGTACCCGACCAGCTCGTCGAGGGCGGTGGCCTGCACGTCGGCGTCAGGACGCGGTCAGCCGGTCACGGAAGGCGCGTATCCTCTTCGCGTTCTCGCCCGCGTCGCCCCTGCCGACACGGGACTTGGAGCGCAGGTCGACTCTCGTTTCCGTGCCGGCATTGATGATGCGGATCACCACGTCGTCCCGGAATGCGATCCAGCGCGTGCTCGCGACGGCCTCGATGCGACCATCCTCGGGAACCACGGCGATCACTTCCCAGCCGAGATCGCGCGCGATGTCCTGGGCCTGCTGGAAGACATCGTTCGCAGGCGTGCTGACGACGATGGTCTGCAGGTCGGGGTATGCCGCCTTCTGCGCCTCGACCACTTCGGCCGGGAAGTACATCGGCGGGTTCTGCGCGCCATCGGCTTCGCGCAGGGGAATCGCGTCCACGAACATCGGCGGGTTGATGGTGTCTGTCGTGACGTCGTGGATCGGCGGGCCACCCATGCCACGCATGGCGTTCAGGTTGAAGAGCGTCATGGCCAGGCCGGCCAGGAATGCGAGCCAGGTGCCCCTGCGCGAGGCCGCTCCCGCCGTGCCGCCGCTGCGGATGAGTCCGAGACCGGCCGTGAGCAGAGCGATCATCAGCAGCAGTCCGCCGAGCCCGAGAGCAAGAAAGACAGCCATCCAGTTGTCGACCAGTCCCGCCTTGCGGGCGCCCGACGCGATGATCAGCACCGCGCCGATCAAGGCAGCCCAGCAGCCGATGCGACTCAGGCGCGTGCCCTTTGGTTGTGAAGTCATGGTTCGATCTCCCAGGCATTCTGTTACTCAGCCGACGTTAGCACAGGTGTCCGGCCCCGAGCAGCGCCCTATACAATGCCGTCATGGACCGCAATCTCCAGGACGTCATCGATCTGCTGGATCTCGAGCAGATCGAGGAGAACATCTTCCGCGGCCAGAGCAGGGACATCGGCACGCCGCAGGTGTTCGGTGGCCAGGTGCTCGGCCAGGCGCTGGCTGCCGCGAGCCGCACCGTGGCCGGCCGGTTCGTACATTCACTGCACGCCTACTTCCTGCAGCGGGGTGACGTAGCGGCGCCGATCATCTACGAGGTCGACCGGGCGCGTGATGGCGGCAGCTTCACCAGCCGGCGTGTCGTCGCGATCCAGCACGGGGCACAGATCTTCAATCTGGCAGCGTCCTTCCAGGCGCCGGAAAGCGGGCTGGAGCACCAGACACGGATGCCGTCGGTAGCACCGCCCGAGGAACTGCCCGACATCGTCGAGCTCGCGCAGGGAGCCGCTGAACTGCCGGATCGCATGAAGCGTTTCCTGAATTTCCGCCGGCCCTTCATCGTCAAGCCGCTCGACCCGGCACAATTCCTCGGCGGCAGCAGGCTCAAGCCGACGAAGCGCGTGTGGATGAAGGCCGTCGACCGGTTGCCGGACGACGAAGCGCTGCATACGGCACTGTTCGCCTATCTTTCCGATTACGAGCTGATCGGCACGGCAACGCTTCCGCACGGCCTGCACGCGACGCGCTTCGGGCTGCAGATGGCCAGCCTCGATCACGCGATGTGGTTCCACCGGCCGCTGCGGGTGGATGACTGGATGCTGTTCGACCTGCGCAGCTCCAACGCCTCGGGCGGAAGGGGCCTGGCCCACGGCCATGTTTTCGCGCGGGATGGCCGCCTGCTCGCGACGCTGGCGCAGGAAGGGCTCATCCGCGAGCGCAAGCCCGCAGCTGCAGGCTGACGCGCCGCCTACCAGGCGATCGCGCGCCCGTTCCAGTCGCGGTAACAACCGGCATCGGCGAGCGTGAGGTCCGCGATCACCTGCCGCAGCCCGCCGATGCTCTCGGCCGGCTCGAGTACCGCGCCCGCGCCACCGAGCGCGGTCTTGACATGGCCGGGACACAGTGCGGCGCAGATCACGCCTTGCGGCGTCAGTGTCAGCGCGAGCATGCCGACCAGCTTGTTCAGCGCCGCCTTGCTCGTGCAGTAGGCCAGCACCGCGAAGCGGCCATCGGCATTGGACGCCGTCGCGCTGGACACGAAGATCATCTTGCGTTGCAGGCTGGCGCGCACATGCGGCGCGAACGCTTCAGCAACCTTCAGCGGAGCCAGCGTGTTGACGTCGAGCACGCGGCGGAATTCCGCGTAGTTGACGGTGCCGAATTGCTGTTCGTGCAGCCGGCTCAGTCCCGGATCCCGTGGCCCGATGTCGCCGGCGTTGTTGATCAGTATGTCGATCGCCGTGCCGGCGTAGCGGGCCGCGAGCGCATCGACGGCGCCGTGATCGATGACATCGAGAGGCTCCACGACGACGCGGCCGCCGCTGCGCGCCGCGAGCGCCGTGAGTTCAGCGGCCTTCGCGGGATTGCGGCAGGTGGCGATGACCGCAGCGCCCCCGGCCGCATATTGCCGGGTGAATTCCAGCCCGATTCCGCGGCTGGCGCCGGTAATGAGCACCGTCGGTGCTGCAGTCACGGCATCTCGCGCAGCGTTCGGCGGTAGAGTGCCGCGCGCTCCATGTAACGTTCGGCGCTTTCGGGCAGCCGCGCGATTTCCTCGGCAGTGAGCGGGCGCACGACGCGCGCCGGCGTGCCGATGATCAGTACGCCTTCCGGGAATTCCTTGCCCTCGGTGACCAGCGAGCCGGCGCCGACGATCGAGCGGGCGCCGATGCGCGCATGGTTCAGGACGATGCTGCCGATGCCGATCAGCGCGCAGTCACCGACGTGGCAGCCATGCAGCATCACCAGGTGGCCGACGGTAACGCGCTCGCCCAGCACGAGCGGCGCGCCAGGATCCGAGTGCAGCACGCAGTTGTCCTGGATGTTGGTGCCATGGCCGATGCTCAGTCGCTCCACATCGCCGCGAAGCACTGCGCCAAACCAGACGTTCGCCCGCGAGGCGAGCTGCACGTCCCCGGTCACCACGGCGTTCGGCGCGACCCAGGCGTCGGCTGCCACCGACGGGACCCGATCCCCGGTCGCGAAGATCATCCGGCCTTGCCCTGCGCGGCTACCGCCGCCTCGGCCTTGCGCACCGCCTCTGCGTCGCCGACGTAGCGGCGCGAGACCGGCTTCAGGTTGTCGTCGAGCTCGTAGAGCAGCGGTATGCCGGTCGGGATGTTGAGCTCGACGATATCGGCGTCGGAGATGCCGTCGAGCATCTTGACCAGCGCGCGCAGACTGTTGCCATGCGCCGCCACCAGCACGTTCTGGCCGGCTTTCAGTCGCGGCGCTATCGATGCATCGAAATAGGGCAGTACCCGCGCAAGCGTGCTCTTCAGCGACTCGGTTGCCGGCAGTTCGCTGATGCCGCGGTAGCGACGGTCGAAGCGCGGATGGCGCTTGTCCTCGAGCGCCAGGGGCGGGGGCGGAATATCGAAGCTGCGCCGCCAGATCTTGACCTGCGCTTCGCCATGCTTTGCGGCCGTCTGCGCCTTGTTCAGGCCCTGCAGCTCGCCGTAATGCCGCTCGTTCAGCTTCCAGCTTCGCTCGACCGGCACCCACATGAGATCCATCTCATCGAGGATGTGCCACAGCGTGCGGATTGCGCGCTTCAGCACCGAGGTGCAGGCATGATCGAACTCGATCCCCAGCGCCTTCAGCTGCCGGCCTGCTTCGGTGGCCTCGGCTTGGCCTTGCGCCGTGAGATCGACGTCGACCCAGCCGGTGAACAGGTTCTCGAGGTTCCAGATGCTCTGTCCGTGGCGGCAGAGGACCAGTTTGCCGGGCATGCGCTTCGCTTCCTGTGGATCGGGGGGCGACAGTGTAGCGTCCCGGGCGCTCACGGCACATGCGGGGCTGCGAGGTAGTCGTGCGACTGCATCTCCAGGAGGCGGCTGCGCGTGCGCTCGAATTCCTGCCCCAGGCGCTGTCCCCGGTAGATGGTTTCTATCGGCGCCTCGGCCGAGACGATCAGCTTGACCCGACGGTCGTAGAACTCCTCGACCAGCGCGATGAAACGGCGCGCCTCGTTTTCGCTGGTCTCGTTCATCACGGGCACGGCCGACAGGATCACGGTCTGGAAGGCGCGGGCGATCTCGATGTAGTCGTCCTGGCTGCGCGGGCCGGCGCACAGCGCCGCGAAATCGAACCAGGCAATGCCATCGGCCCGGCGGCGCGCCGGAATGTCGCGGTCGTTGATCTCGATCGGCTGCCCCCGCGTGCCGGCGTCAGGGGCTATGGCGCTGAACCAGCCGGAGAGATTGGTGTCGGCATCGGTGTCGAGCGGGCTGTGCCAGATCTCCGCCTGCTCGAGCACCCGCAGGCGGTAGTCGATGCCGGCATCGACCTGCAGTACCTCGGTGTGCCCGCGGATCAGGTCGATGGCCGGCAGGAACCGTTGCCGTTGCAGGCCGTCGCGGTAAAGATCCTCGGGCGGAATATTCGAGGTCGCGACGAGCGTGACGCCGCGGCGGAACAGCGCGTCGAGCAGATTGCCGAGGATCATCGCGTCAGCGATGTCGGTGACGTAGAACTCGTCGAAACAGATCACCCGCGCCTGCTCGGCGAATTCCGCTGCAACGATCTTCAGCGGATCCTCGCGGTTCGGCAGCGATTTCAGTCGCCCGTGTACGCGGTACATGAGGCGATGGAAGTGATAGCGCAGCTTGTCGCGGAAAGGCAGCGATTCGAAGAAAAGGTCCATCACCCAGGTCTTGCCGCGTCCGACGCCACCCCAGAGGTAAGCGCCGCGCACGGGCGGCGGCGCGGGCCGGTCGAGCCTGCGCGACAGCCGCGCCGCGATCCCGCGATGGCTGCGCTCCACCGAGAGATCCGCAGCCACCCGCGACAGCAACGCGATGGCGCGTTCCTGAGCCGGGTCGCCCGCAAAGCCACGCCGGTCCAGCGCGGCAGCGTAACGGGCGGGAAGTTCCAGGTGCTTCGTCGTCATGGCCGGTTGCCAAGGCTAACCCATAGAATAGGGACTTTTCCTGTTCGCGGAATCGCGTGGTTCCGCTGGAGTGGCGCTGCATGACCGAGCGTGAGTCGATGGATTTCGACGTCGTGATCGTCGGTGCCGGTCCCTGCGGCCTGGCGGCTGGCTGCCGCCTGCAGCAGCTTGCGCGCGACGCGGGCGTGGACATCAGCGTCGCCATCGTCGAGAAGGGTTCCGAAATAGGAGCCCACATCATCTCCGGCGCGGTGCTGGAACCGACCGCATTGAACGAACTGTTTCCCGACTGGCGCAAACGGGGGGCGCCGGTCGCCACTGCGGTGGCTGCCGATGAATTCCATTTCCTTCCCGGTTCAAGCCGCGCCTGGCGCGTGCCGCATGCTTTCGTGCCCGTGACGGCCCGCAACGCCGGCAATTTCATCGTGAGCCTGGGCGACCTGTGCCGCTGGCTGGGCCGGCAGGCCGAGGATCTCGGCGTCAACCTGTTTCCCGGGTTCGCGGCGGCGCAACTGCTGCGCGAAGGGGACCGGGTCTGCGGCGTCATCACGGGGGACCTCGGTCGCGACCGGGCCGGCCAGCCGAAGGATGGTTACCAGGCCGGCTATGAACTGCGCGCCCGTTACACGCTCTTCGCCGAGGGGTGCCGCGGCAGCCTCGGCAAGGAACTGATGCAACTCTACAACCTGCGCCGCGACAGCGATCCGCAGCACTACGGCATCGGGCTGAAGGAAGTCTGGGCCGTCGATCCGGCGCGCCACGAGGAAGGCAAGGTCGTGCATACCCTCGGCTGGCCGCTCGATGGCCGTACCGAAGGCGGTGGATTTCTCTATCACGCCGCCGGCGGCCAGGTTTATCTCGGCCTCATCGTTGCCCTGAACTATCGAAATCCGTGGCTGAGCCCGTTCGAGGAGTTCCAGCGCTGGAAGCAGCACCCGCTCATCCGCCGCGTTCTGGAGGGCGGAAAGCGCGTGTCCTACGGCGCGCGCGCGGTGAACAAGGGCGGCCTCCAGTCGCTGCCGCGGCTCGCGTTTCCCGGTGGTCTGCTTGCCGGTTGCGAGGCCGGTTTCCTGAACGGCGCCAAGATCAAGGGGTCGCACACCGCGATGAAGACGGGAATGCTCGCTGCCGAGTCGATCTTCGCGGCACTGCGCAATGAAAAAGCTGCGGACGTGCTCGAGGACTTCGAGGACCGCGTGCGCGCTTCCTGGGTCCATGAGGAACTCGTGCGTGCGCGGAATTTCGGTCCGGCTCAGCACCTGTTCGGCACCCTGGCGGGCGCGGCCTTCGCCTGGTTCGACCAGAACATCGCGCGCGGTCGCCTGCCTTTCACGCTGCGCAACCGCGAGCCGGACCACGCCGGTCTCAGTCGCGCGAGTGACAGCCGGCCGATCGAGTATCAGAAACCGGACGGCGTCTTGACCTTCGACCGCCTGTCGTCGGTGTACCTCTCGAGCACCAACCATGAGGAGGATCAGCCGTCGCATCTGCGCCTCGCGGATCCATCCATCCCGGTGAGCCGGAACCTGCCGCTTTACGCGGAGCCGGCTCAGCGCTACTGCCCGGCCGGCGTGTACGAGATCGTGAACGAAGACTCGGGTCCGCGTTTCCAGGTAAACGCGCAGAACTGCGTCCACTGCAAGACCTGCGACATCAAGGACCCCGCGCAGAACATCCAGTGGGTCGTGCCGGAGGGCGGCGGCGGGCCGAACTACACCGGCATGTGAGCCGGGTCAGTCGACTTCGACGCCGACGCAGATCGCTTCGCCGCCGCCGATGCACAACGCCGCCACGCCACGCTTGCCGCCGCGTTGGTGCAGCGCATGGACCAGGGTGACGATGAGTCGCGCGCCGGTTGCGCCGATCGGGTGGCCGAGGGCACAGGAGCCGCCGTTCACGTTGACACGCGCGGCGTCCAGGCCGAGTTCCTTGATCGCCGCCATCGTGACGCAGGCGAAGGCCTCGTTGATCTCGTACAGATCGACGGCATCCGGTTTCCAGCCGAGCTTCGCGAGCAGTTTGCGGATCGCTCCGACCGGGGCCGTCGTGAACCACTCCGGCTCCTGCGCGTGCACGGCGTGGCCGGCTACGCGCGCCAGTGGCCTGATGCCCCGGCTCGCGGCAGTGCTGCCGGCCATCACGACGAAGGCAGCCGCGCCGTCCGAGATCGATGAGGAACTCGCCGCGGTCACCGTGCCGTCTTTCGCGAATGCCGGCTTCATCTTCGGGATGCGGGCCGGATCGGCGCGGAACGGTTCTTCGTCCCGCTCGACCAGCGTATCGCCGCCGCGACCGCTGACCGTGACCGGCACGATCTCCCGGCGGAACGCGCCACCCTCGCTGGCGGCCAGCGCACGTCGCACCGACTCTCTGGCGTAGGCGTCCTGGGCCTCGCGCGTGAATCCGTAGCGTTTCACGGTCGCCTCGGCGAAGTGGCCCATCATGCTGCCGTCGTAGGCGTTCTGCAGTCCGTCGAAGAATATGTGGTCCAGGACTTCCTGATGACCCATGCGGTAGCCGCCGCGTGAATTGGGCAACAGGTACGGCGCATTCGACATGGACTCCATGCCGCCGGCGAGCACGCTGGACGAGCTGCCGCTGCGGATCGCGTCGTCCGCGAGGACGAGCGCCGCCAGGCTCGAGCCGCAGACCTTGTTGATCGTCATCGCCGGGGTACTGACCGGCAGGCCGGCGCCAAGGACAGCCTGGCGGGCCGGCGCTTGGCCGAGGCCTGCCTGCAGCACGCAGCCGAGCAGGGCCTGTTCGATGTCGCCGCCTTGCAGCGAACTGTCGGCCAGCACCTGCCGGATCACCGTGCTGCCCAGTCGGGTCGCAGACAGCGGCGCGAGCGTACCCTGGAAGGCTCCGATGGGGCTGCGCCGGGCAGCGACGAGCACGACGGACTCCTGGTTCACGGTCATTTACCTGTCTGGCAAAGAAAAATTCGGGCGGGTGGCCTGCGCGCGGTCGCCCGGATTATGCGGTGCAAAAAAGACCACGCCAAGGCGCAGCCCTCTCAGGTGAGATCGGGCTCACCCAGATCCATCAGGATGCTGCTGCGGCATGCCTTGCGCAATGCAGCCACCGCGTCATGCTCGCCGTTATGGCGAACCGCTGGTTTGACGATAACGACAAGCGGGCGCCGACGTGGCAGCCAGGCGTCCGCCGGCAACATGTCCCGGGTGCCGATAATCGCGACGGGCACTACGGGCACGTTGCCCCGCACGGCTGCCGCAAAGGCGCCGTTCTGGAAGCGCCGCAGTCCGGGTTCCGCATGGAATGTGCCTTCGGGGAAAAAGGCCAGGCATTGGCGCGCCTCCGCCAGCGCCAGTACCCGTCGTGCGTCGGTCGCTCCACGGCGGGTATCGAAGCGTTCGACGAACTGGGAGCCGATGCGCCTCAGCAGGAAATGGGCAACGGGAACCTGCGTCATCTCCCGCTTGATGACGAAGGCGAACCTCGGTGGCAGCACGGCGGTCAACAGGAGTCCGTCGAGGTAGCTCGCGTGGTTGGCGGCGACGATGCAGGAGTCGGGGGGCAGGTTCTCCAGGCCCCGCACGGCCAGACTGCAGCCGGATAGCGTGACCCAGGTCCGCGCCGCGAGCCGGGCGGCCCGGCGCCGCCGGTCTTCCCCCGGCAGGACGCAGAGGACCGCCACCAGGGGCAGGGAGACCGCCAGGAACGCAAGCCAGCTCAGGGCGCCGTAGAGGCGATCGGCAATGGAGGGATGGGGCCGCATTCTGTCAAAAACGAAATTTATGTAACCCGTTGAAGGATTTGTGAGTGCAGTCACGCTAAGGCAAAAGCTTGCCGCGCATACTCCCGCTCAGCATCCGCTACGACCGGACAACTGAGGGGCCCCGCCTGCCGGGCGGCCCGTCAGGGAAAGGGTCGCCGGGCCTGCCGAGCAGATTATCGGCACGCAGCCTGCGCGGCTTCAATCCGTCCGGCGGACCAGTCCAGGGACGGGCGGGCCATGGCGGCAACAGGCCTGCGAAAGCGGAGTAAATGCCCATAATGTCCCCGACGTCTGTCAACACGGTGGCCGGTGCTAATGCACGGGCGGACTCGACCGAAGCGGTCATCGACAAGTTCCTCGACTCGATCTGGATGGAGCGGGGCCTCTCGGCGAATACCCTCGGCGCCTACCGGGCGGACCTGCTCTCCCTGCAGCGCTGGCTGGCGCAGCGCGACAAGAGCATGATCTATTCTGCGCGCGCCGACCTGCTCGCGTTCATCGCCTGGCGTTCCAAGGAAGGCGCGAAGCCGCGCTCGACCGCACGACAGTTGTCCAGCTTCCGCCGCTTCTACCGGTTCCTGCTGCGCGAGGGCGTCATCGCGGAAGATCCCACGCTCAAGATCGACATGCCGAAAATCGGCCGCTCGCTGCCGCAGTTGCTGACGGAGGGCGAAGTCGAAGCCCTGCTCAATGCCCCGGACATCCACGACGCGATCGGCAATCGCGATCGCGCCATGCTCGAGGTCCTTTACGCGACGGGACTGCGGGTCTCGGAACTGATCAACCTGCGCCAGGCCCAGATCAACCTGAACCAGGGCGTGCTCCGTGTCCGTGGCAAAGGCGACCGAGAGCGGCTGATTCCGATCGGCGACGAGGCGCAGAAGTGGCTGCGCGAATTCTTGAACGGCCCGCGCGTGGAAATTCTCCTGGATCGCCAGACCGAGTACCTGTTTCCGACGCGGCGCGGCGACCGCATGACGCGCCAGGCGTTCTGGCACATCATCAAGCGCTATGCCAGGAAGGCGGACATCCTCGGCAAGCTGTCTCCGCACACACTGCGTCACGCCTTTGCGACGCACCTGCTGAACAACGGCGCCGACCTGCGTGTCGTGCAGATGCTGCTTGGCCACAGCGACCTGTCGACCACGCAGATCTACACGCATGTCGCCCGCGAGCGCATGAAGGAAATGCACGCACAGCACCATCCGCGCGGCTGAGGCCGCGCGGCCGGCCGTGCTACCATGCGTCGTCCGCGGTGAGATCGCCGCGGGTTTCCCGCGACTCGTGGAGATGGCATGCGGCTGCTCGCCCTGATTCCCGCATTGTTGATTGCCCTGGCGGCGCAGGCTACTGGCGAGGCGGAGTCCATCCAGAAGGAGCTCGCCCGGACGCTGCCCGAGGTGCGCGCGGACCAGATCCGGCCGTCGCCGATCCCGGGGCTGTTCGAGCTCCGCCTCGGGCCGCAAGTCGCCTATGTGTCGGCCGACGGCAAGTACCTGCTGCGCGGCGACATCATCGACCTGTCCTCCAACGTCAACGTCACCGAACAGCGCCGGTCCGGCGCGCGACTGGCGGCGATCAACGAAGTCGGCGACGGCAGGATGATCGTCTTCTCGCCGCGCCAGGTGAAGCACACCATCACGGTGTTCACGGACATCGATTGCGGTTACTGCCGCAAGCTGCACCGTGAGATGGACCAGTACCTGGACCGCGGCATCCGTGTGCGCTATCTGTTCTTCCCGCGCAGCGGCCCGAAGACCGAGAGCTGGACCAAGGCCGAGCAGGTCTGGTGCGCGAAGAACCGCAACGACGCCATTACCCGTTCCAAGCGTGGCGAGGTTCTGTCAGGCCCCGCCTGCAACCCGAATCCGGTGCAGCAGCATTACTCGCTGGGCATCGAGCTCGGCGTGCAGGGCACGCCTGCCATCATCACGGACAGCGGGGAGCTGGTGCCTGGCTACGTGCCTGTCGAAGAACTCGCCGGCATACTCGAGAACGCGAGGCCCGGCTGACGCGCCAGGCGTTTCAGCGCTCCAGATACTGGAGCTTCCCTTCGACCTTCGTCCAGTCGTCGGCATCGGCGGGGGGCGTGCCCGCTTCGGTGATCACGGGCCACTTCTTCGCAAGTTCGGCGTTCAGCGCCTTGAAGTGCTGCTGATCGGCAGGCACCTCGTCTTCAGACAGAATGGCCTCGACCGGGCACTCCGGCTCGCACAGGGTGCAGTCGATGCACTCGTCCGGATCGATCACCAGCATGTTCGGTCCCACGTGGAAGCAGTCCACGGGACAGACTTCCACGCAGTCCATGTACTTGCACTTGATGCACTTCTCGGTGACGACGAACGTCATGCGGATCTCCTAAACCCGGACGGGCGAGGGCCGCCCGGCGAGCCGCGCTAATGTAGGGATTTCGCACGGAAAATCAATGACTATTTCGGCTGACGCGGCTATTCGCCGCCCGGGCGATTCGCCGCAGCCGCCTACTCGAAGCGGTAGCGTGGCGCCGTTGCCAGGTGGACCGGCCGGGTGATGCCGGCTGTTGCCTGCAGGAATTCCTCGAGTGCGATCCGCACGCTGGGAAACGCGATTTCGTCCCAGGGGATGTCGACCGGCGCGATGAGCCGGCTTTCGATCGTTTCGACGCCAGCGCCGAACGACGGCGTGGCCATGCGTCCGCGGAAGAAGACATGGACCTGCCCTGCATGGACGACATCGACTGCAGCGATCATCTCGCCCAGCTCGACCTCGGCTTCCGCCTCTTCCCAGGTCTCACGACGCGCCGCGTCGCCCATGCTTTCCCCAAGCTCCATGAAACCAGCCGGTACTGTCCAGTAGCCGCGGCGGGGTTCGATCGCCCGCCGGCAGAGCAGAATCGCGCCGTCGTGCTCCACCACGCAGCCGACGACGATCCGCGGGTTCTGGTATTCGATGTGGCCGCAGGACCGGCAGACGGCCCGCTCGCGGTTGTCGCCATCGGGCACCACATGGGCAACGGCATGCCCGCACCGGGTGCAATGACTGATGCGGCTCATGCTCATCCGGTCCTGCTGTTGGCCGGCGGCGGCTCCGCCAGAAGTGCCTCGACCGTCCGGCGGAAGTCCCGCTTGTAGGCTTCGTGCGGTTCTCCGGTTGCCGGTCCTGGAAACGAGGTGAGTATGGTCCGCACCTGTCCGGCTCGATCCACGAAGATCGTCGTCGGGAACGCGACCACGTCGGTGAGCATCGGCAGGCTGCGGCCGCGGGTGTCGCGGCCCGTGTCGCCGACGAAAAGCATCGGGTGCTCGATGGCGAATCGGCGGCGCCAGGCCGACAGCTGCGGTTTCGCCGCCGCGAAGTCAGCCGTGTATTCATACATGAGATACAGGACTTCGAGGCCGCGGCTTGCGTACTCGGCGTATATCGGCCCCATGACCCGGGCTTCGTCGTGACAGGTGGCGCACCAGCTGCCCGCGAGGATAACGAGCACCACTTTCCCGTCGTATGCCGCATCAGCCAGTGACACGTTACGGCCGTCCATGTCGGGGTAGCTGAAGGCGAGAGGGCCGGCTCCGGCTTTCATGCCGGTCATGGTCCGCGGGTCGCCAAGCGCAGCGTTGGCGTCGCGCCGCGCGATCCACGGCGTCGCGACCGAGGTCACGGTATCCAGGGTGCCGCGCAGTACTCCATCCGCGCCGAGTTCGCCACGCCACAGCCGTACCCCGCCGCCATCGAAGGCGGAAAGCAGCAGCGTTGAGTCGCGCATTTCGCCAGCCAGGTAGCGCTGGTCTCCCGTTGCCGTCAGCACGCTGCCTGCGAGTGCGGCGCCCTGCTGCGTGAAAGTGGCGATTGCCGCTTCTTCGTCACCATCGGTCGGGTCGCTGATGGTCATCGACCAGATGCCGTCGACCCGGTCAGGCTTCTGCGAAGGAGTGGCGAAGAAGCGGTATCGCGGTCCCTGGCGTGCGGAGAAGGGCAATTCGTGGCGGGAATTCTGCCGTAGGAGGCCGATGGTTCCGCGCATCGACGATCCGTCATGAGTGGCGCGCAGCGTGGCCGCAAACGACGGGAAATCGAAAGCGAGCGAATTCCCGTCGGCGCTCACCAGTTCCACCGGCATCCGTTCGGCGCCGTTGAGGTAATGGACAGCGAGGCTGCCGCTTTCCCGGATGACCTCGAAGTTGAACGGCACCATCTGTCCGTTCAGCCCGATCTCGCCACGCCACGGTCCCGCCGCCAGGTTCGCCGGGTCAGCGACCGCGGCAGATCCTGCCAGCGTGAGCAGCGTTGCCAACGAGCGCAGTGCTGTGACACCTGACTTCATGCGGGGCATCGTACCGGACTTCGGCGACCGAGGCCGCGGCGGCCCGCATGGTTCCCGCAGTAACGTCGCGTGTCGGCTAGAGGCGGAGGATGCTGCCCGGCGACTCCTGGGCCAGTACGCGGCGCGTGTCGAGCGGGCTGATGACGCCGTCGTTCCAGAGCCGCGCTGCCGTAGTACGGGTGGGACTGCTCGTCGAAGCGGTCAAGGCGCGGTTGAGTCGAGCCGCGATCTGGCGCAGCAACGCGATCAGCGGCAGGTAGGCACCACCCGAGTCCACGAGGTAGATGCAGGTCAGGTGGTTCTCGAGGGCGATTTCCTGGGCGCGGCGGTGCATCTTCACGATGAGCGGGTAGTAAGTGCCGCCTTTCACCGTGGCGTCGTTTGCAACAATCATGCAGTCCACGCCGCTGACGCTGCCGACGCCACAGACCATGCCCGCCGCGGGCACTTCGCCGCCGTAGAGCCCATGTGCGGGCCCTGGTTCTGCTGGCCGCCGGCGCGCTGCAGGTTCCAGCGATCGACGGCGCGACGACGCTGGACGGCCGCATGGTCGACCGGCCGCATCTCGCGCGGGCCGAGCGCCTGCTGCGCGGCTGCGAGGAGGGCTGATCGAGGCGTCCAGTAGTCGTGGTGCCGGGAGAGGGACTTGAACCCACACGGTGTCACCACCAACGGATTTTGAGTCCGCCGCGTCTACCAATTCCGCCATCCCGGCGCGGACCGGCAAGAATACACGGTGCCTCGCCGGAGCGTCCACGCGCGACCGGTAGAATGCGCCGCCGTGGACCCCGCGGATTTCGATTTCGACCTGCCGTCCGAACTGATCGCGCAGGAGCCGTTGGCCGAGCGCAGCGCGAGCAGGCTGCTCCATCTGGCCGCCAGCGGGCCTGTCGACCGGTGTTTCGCGGATCTCGCGGACCTGCTCCGCGACGGCGACCTCCTGGTCGTCAACGAATCGCGCGTGGTCCCCGCGCGGCTTCATGGGCACAAGGCCAGTGGCGGCCGCATCGAAATGCTGCTCGAGCGTGTGCTCGGCGAACGCGAGGCGCTGGTGCAGCTGCGCGCCAGCCATCCACCACCGGACGGCTCGCTGCTTGCTTTCGAGGGCGGTATCGACGCCGCAGTCACAGGCCGCCGCGGACAGTTCTTCATCCTGCGCTTCGCCGAACCCGTGCTGCCGGCCCTGGAGCGCGCCGGCCACGTGCCCCTGCCACCGTATATCCGCCGCGCTGACCGCGATGAGGACCGCCAGCGTTACCAGACCGTCTATGCCCGCGCTCCCGGCTCGGTTGCGGCACCGACGGCGGGGCTGCATTTCGACGAGCCCATGCTCGAGCGGCTCGCGGCGCGGGGAGTCGATCGCGCCGCTGTCCAGCTCCACGTGGGCGCCGGGACCTTCGCGCCGCTGCGGCCTGAGCAGATCAGCGCCGGGGAGTTGCACGAGGAGTTCGCTGCCGTGCCCGCAGCAACCGTCGCGGCCGTTCGAGCCGCGCGGCAGCGGGGTGGCCGGGTGGTCGCGGTCGGGACAACCACCGTGCGCGCGCTCGAGACGGCTGCCGCCGGCGGTTCGCTCGCCGCCTGCGACGGCGCTACCCGCCTGTTCATCCGGCCTGGCTACCGGTTCCGGGTCATCGACGCGCTCATCACGAATTTTCACCTGCCGCGCTCGTCGTTGCTGATGCTGGTGGCGGCGTTCGCCGGGCGCGAGCGCGTGCTCGCGGCCTATCGGCACGCGGTCGCCGGCCGCTACCGTTTTTTCAGCTATGGTGACGCGATGTTCGTCGAGCCGCCGGCCGCGCCATGAGCCACGCCCCTTTCAGCTTCGACCTCACGGCCACAGATGGTGGTGCGCGACGCGGCGTGCTGCGCATGGCCCGTGGCGACGTGCAGACGCCGGCGTTCATGCCGGTCGGCACCTACGGCACGGTGAAAGCCATGACGGCGGAGGAACTGGTCGACCTCGGCGCCGAGATCGTGCTCGGCAACACCTTTCACCTGATGCTCCGGCCGGGCAGTGAACTGATCGGCTCGATGGGCGGCCTGCACCGCTTCATGCACTGGGAGCGCCCGATCCTGACCGACTCCGGCGGATTCCAGGTATTCAGCCTCGGCGGCCGGACCAGGATCGGCAAGGACGGCGTCGAGTTCAGTTCGCCGGTCAACGGCGACCGGGTGTTCCTCTCGCCCGCGCGTGCGATGGCAGTGCAGGCGGCACTGGGCAGCGACATCCAGATGATCTTCGACGACTGCACGGCCTGGCCGGCCACCGAGCAGATGGCGCGTGAATCCATGCAGCGCTCGCTGAGCTGGGCGCGACTGAGCCGCGATGCTTTCGAGGTGGAGGGCAGTCGCGATCGCGGCCACGCCCTGTTCGGCATCGTGCAGGGCGGCATGTACCTGCCGTTGCGCTCGGCCTCTCTGGCCGGCCTGGCCGACATCGGTTTCGACGGCTACGCCATCGGCGGACTGTCCGTCGGCGAGCCCGAGGCGGAACGACTGGCCGTGCTGGACCACACGCTGGCGCTGATGCCGGCCGCCCGTCCGCGCTACCTCATGGGCGTCGGCACGCCGTCCGACATCGTCAAGGCGGTGCTCCGCGGCGTCGACATGTTCGACTGCGTCCTGCCGACCCGCAACGCCCGCAACGGCCACCTGTTCACCGAACGCGGCGTCGTTCGCATCCGCAATGCCGCCTACCGCGACGACCCGCGTCCGCTGGACGAAAGCTGCGACTGCTACACCTGCCGCCACTACAGCCGCGCCTACCTGCGACATCTCGATGCCTGCGGCGAGATCCTGGGCTGCCGGCTCAACACGATCCACAACCTGCGCTTCTACCAGCGGCTCATGGCGCGCCTGCGCTCGGCCATAGAGGGCGGGGAGGTTGCGCGGTTCGCAGGCGAATTCCTCGACCGCCAGGCCGGATCCGAGGGATTTCCAGCGGAATCAACTGTGTAATAATACGCAGCCTTTTTCCGGCCCCACTTTCGAGAGGACCCCATGGGCTTCATCGTCGAGGATGCCTGGGCGCAGGGTGCTGGCCAGCCGGCGGACCCGCTGCTGTCGATGCTTCCGCTCGTGCTCGTATTCGTCGTCTTCTATTTCTTCCTGATCAGGCCGCAGACGAAGCGGCAGAAGGAACACCGCGAAATGGTGGCGAAGCTGGCGGCGGGGGACGAGATCGTCACTGCCGGCGGCGTTCTCGGCCGCGTGACAGAGCTCAGCGAGCAATTCGTCGAAGTCGAGATTGCCGATAGCGTGCGGGTAAAGGTGCAGCGGCACACGATCAGTGCCGTGGTGCCCAAGGGCACGATCAAGAGCGCCTGAGCAGGTTGCCCGAGCGATGAACCAGAACCCACGGTGGAAAAACGTCCTGGTCGGACTGGTGATGCTCGTAGGCATCGTCATCGTCCTGCCGAACCTCTACGGCGAGGACGAGGCGCTGCAGATCGGCCGCAACGACGGCACCGAGATCGGCGCCGACCAGGCCCGCGATATCGAAAGCCGGCTTGCCGGCACGGCAGCCGGTGGCGGCACCATGGAGACGAAGGAAGGGCGGCTCATCGTCAGGCTCGCGTCCTCGGTCGACCAGATCACGGTCGGTGACCAGGTGCGCGCGGCGCTCGGCGACGACTACAACGTGGCCCTGACCTATGCGCCGCGAACACCCGCCTGGCTCGCCTGGACGGGGGTGCAGCCGATCAGCCTCGGGCTGGACCTGCGCGGCGGCGTGCACTTCCTGTTCCAGGTCGACATGGACAAGGCGCTGGCCCAGTACCGCGAACGTTACGCCGCGGACTTCAGCAAGCTCCTGCGGGACGAGCGTATCCGTCGCAGCGTCCGCATCGACGGCGAGCGCATCGTCGTCGAACTGCCCGATGCCGCCGACGCTGAGCGCGCCGAGGACGTGCTGCGCGAATTCGACAACCGCATCGACCTCGCGACCGAATCCCGCGACGAGGGGGCGGCCATAGTTGCCCGCATCACCGAGGCGCAGATCGTCGAGCGGCAGAATTTCGCGATCGAGCAGAACACCGTCACCCTGCGCAATCGCGTGAGCGAACTGGGCGTGTCCGAGCCGATCGTGCAGCGCCAGGGCGTCGACCGCATTGTCGTGCAGCTGCCCGGCGTCAAGGACCCGAACCAGGCCGAGCGGGTGCTGGGCGCCACGGCGACCCTCGAGTTCCGCCTCGTCTGCGACCAGGGCAACCCGGTCGAGGCCGAGCGCACGGGCCGGGCGCCGGTCGGCTGCGAGCTCTACAAGGACCGCGGCGGCCAGCCGCTCCTGCTCAAGCGCCGCCTGATCGTCACGGGCGACCAGCTGGTCGATGCCGCGCAGACCTTCGATCAGGGCCAGCCGGCGGTTTCCGTGCGCCTCGACGCCAAGGGCGGGCGGGAGATGCTCGACGTCACCAAGGCGAACCTCAACAAGCCCATGGCCGTGGTCTTCGTCGAGCAGAAGCGCGAGAAGGTCGTCCGCGACGGCAAGTCGGTCGAGGTGCCGCGCGAGAAGAAGGAAGTCATCAGCACGGCGGTCATCCGCGGTGTCTTCTCCAGCCAGTTCCAGATCACGGGCCTCGACGTCAACGAGGCACGCGATCTCGCGTTGTTGCTCAGGGCCGGCGCCCTGGCGGCACCGGTCTACAAGATCGAGGAGCGCACCGTGGGTCCCAGCCTAGGCCGCGACAACATCGAGAAAGGCCAGGACGCGCTCGTCCTCGGTCTCGTGCTTGTCGCGATCTTCATGGCGATCTATTACCGCGGTTTCGGCCTGGTCGCCAACCTGGCATTGCTCGCCAACGTGATCCTGTTGGGGGCGCTGGTCTCGCTCCTGCAGGCGTCGCTGTCCCTGCCGGGCATTGCCGGCGTCGTGCTCACGATCGGCATGGCCGTCGACGCCAACGTGCTGGTCAACGAGCGCATCCGCGAGGAACTGCGCAATGGCAATTCGCCGCAGGCCGCCATCCATGCCGGCTACGACAAGGCGTTCGCGACGATTCTCGACTCCAACGTCACGACGCTGATCGCCGGCCTCGTGCTGTTTGCGTTCGGCACGGGCCCCATCAAGGGCTTCGCGGTGGTGCTGTGCCTGGGCATCTTCACCTCGGTGTTCACCGCCGTCGTGGTAAGCCGTTCCCTGGTCAATGCAATCTGGGGCGGCCGGCGCCTGGAAAGCCTGCCGGTCTGAGGTTTCGCAGCCATGGAGTTTTTCCGCAAGGTTTCCTCGTTTCCCTTCATGCGCTACGCCACCGCGGTTTCCTCGGTGTCGGTCCTGCTGGTGGTGATCAGCGTCGTTTCGTTGTTCACGCGCGGCCTCAACCTGGGCATCGACTTCACCGGCGGCGTGCTGCTGGAGGTCGGATACAAGGCGGAAGCGGACCTCGAGCAGATCCGCAGCCGGCTGGGAGCCGGGGGCTACCCGGATGCGCAGGTGCAGAACTTCGGCACGCCCCGCGACGTCCTCGTGCGCCTGCCGCCGCGTGAGAATGCGGGCAGTATCCAGTTGAAGGAGCAGCTCACTGCGGCCCTGGGCGTGAGCGAGGAGCAGGTGCGCCGCATCGAGTTCGTGGGGCCGCAGGTCGGCAAGGACCTCACCGAGCAGGGCACGCTGTCCGTCCTCGCCGCGCTGGCGCTCATCCTTCTCTACGTGATGCTGCGCTTCCAGTGGAAATTCGCGCTGGGCGCCGTGCTTGCGACTGCCCACGACGCCATCGTCACCATCGGCGTGTTCTCGGTTTTCTGGCTGCCCTTCGACCTGTCGGTCGTCGCGGCGGTCCTGGCCATCGTCGGCTATTCGCTGAACGACACCGTCGTGGTGTTCGACCGCATTCGCGACAATTTCCGCAGCGCCCGCAAGGGCCCCGTGGCCGACCTCATCAACCGGTCGGTGAACGAGACGCTGAGCCGCACCATCCTCACGAGCTTGTTGACACTCCTCGTCGTCGTGGCATTGCTCGTTTTCGGAGGCGAGGCCCTGCGCGGCTTCTCGACGGCGCTGGCCTTCGGGATCGTATTCGGCACCTATTCGTCGATCTACATCGGCAGCGCAATCGCCTTTTTCCTGAAAGTCACGCCGCAGGACCTCCTGCCCGTGCAGAAGGACGACGACAAGATCGACGATATGCCCTGAGGCGGCGCTGCCTCAGAGATGCGGCAGCAGCAGCTTCAGCAGGGCTTCCTGCGCCTTCGGCGAGCCGGCGATCACGTTGCCGGTCTCGAGATGATCGGCTCCCGGCGTGAGGCTCGCGACCACGCCACCGGCTTCGCGGATCATCAGCGTGCCGGCAGCCATGTCCCAGGGGCTCAGGCCGAATTCCCAGAACGCATCGAGCCGCCCGGCGGCGACGTAGCACAGATCCAGCGCCGCTGATCCCGGCCGGCGCACACCGGCGGTTTCCTCCATCACGGCCCGCAACATCTTCAGGTAACGGTCGAGCCAGACCGTATTGCTGCGGTAGGGGAATCCCGTGCCGATGAGCGCGCCTTCCAGGCCGGGTCTGCCGCTGACGCGGATGCGCCGCCCGTCGAGCTGCGCGCCGCCGCCACGGGTTGCCGTAAAGAGCTCCTGGCGGCAGGGGTCGTACACCACGCCCACTTCGATCTGGCCGCGCACCTGCAGAGCGAGGGACACCGAGAAGACGGGAAACCCGTGGACGAAATTGGTCGTGCCATCCAGCGGGTCCACGATCCAGACGTACTCGTCGCCCCCGCCCTGGCGACCGCTCTCCTCGGCGAGGAACCCATGGTCGGGATAGCGTTCGCGGATGCTCTCGATGATGGCTGTTTCCGCGGTGAGGTCGACCTGGGTGACGAACTCGTTGCGTGCCTTGGTGCGAATGTCGAGTTCCGCCACGCGATTGAGGTAGCGCAGCGCGGTATCGCCGCCCTTGCGTGCCGCCTTGATGGCGGTGTTGAGTAGTGCCTGCATCGAAAGGCTCGAGGACGCGTACCGGGCGCGGGGAGGGCGCCATTCTACGGACTGGGCTCGGGACGCGCACCCGCGGGCTGCAGTGGCACGTGACGGCCGCTAGAATGCCTGCCCCCCAGGCCAGCAACGCCATGACCACCCACGCGCCGCGATTCGTCCTCTTCGAGCCGACTCATCCGGGCAATGTCGGCGCGGCGGCGCGCGCGATCAAGACGATGGGCTTTCACGACCTGGCGCTCGTCAACCCGGTCGGACACCCGGACCCCGAGGCCCGCGCGCGTTCCTCCGGCGCACTCGACGTGCTGGAGTCTGCAAGGGTGGCGGGCACGCTGGCGGATGCGCTGGACGGCTGCGGTTTCATCGTCGGTGCCAGCGCCAGGCATCGGCGCCTCGGCATGCCGGAGCTCGACCCGCGGGAGTGTGCCGCGGAGGTCCTGCGTGCCTGCGCGGCACGCCCTGCGGCCATCGTGTTCGGGCCGGAACGCGCCGGCCTGACGAACGACGAACTCGACCTCTGCCAGGCACTCGTCTACATCCCTGCCAATCCCGCCTACAGCTCGCTCAATCTTGCCGCCGCCGTCCAGCTCATCGCCTGGGAACTGCGCGCTGCCCAGGGCGTCGTGCTCGACACGCCGCCGCCGGAGTCGCCGCCGGCTGGTGTCGAGGACATGGATCTGTTCTATGAGCACCTCGAACGCGTGCTCCTCGCGAGCGGTTTCCTCGATACCGGCAACCCGCGCAATCTCATGCGGCGGCTGCGCCGGCTCTTCAACCGCTCGCGCCTCGACCAGAACGAGCTGAACATCCTGCGCGGCATTCTCACGTCGCTGGCGCCGGGCTCCGGGCGGCGCGACTGGACCGGGCCGCCTTGATCTACCTCGACCACGCCGCATCGACGCCGCTCGATCCGCAGGTCGCGGAATCGATGGCAGCGGTCATGCGCGATCCGGCCCTGCAGGCGAATCCATCTTCATCGCACGCACCAGGCCGGGCGGCCCGCGCCTGCATCGAGGCCGCCCGCTCCGCCGTTGCGACGCTCGCCGGCGCCACACCGGCCGGCGTCGTATTCACCTCCGGCGCCACGGAGGCGAACAACCTCGGCATCATCGGCACGGCACGATTCCGCGCCGTGCGGGGCAGGCACCTGGTGACCTCGGCCGCGGAGCATGCTTCGGTGCGCGAGGCCTGCCGCTGCCTCGAGCGGGAAGGCTGGGCGGTGACCTGGCTCGAGTGCGGCAGGGACGGTCTTGTTGATCCGGCGGCGGTCGCGGCTGCGATACGGCCGGACACGACACTCGTGTCGCTGATGGCCGTGAACAACGAGACGGGCGTCGTGCAGGACATCGAGGCGTTGGGCGCCCTGTGTCGTCAGCGCGACGTGCCCCTGCACGTCGATGCCGTGCAGGCAGCGGGCCGCGAGCCGATCGACATGCGCCGTGAGCAGGTCGACCTGCTGTCCCTGTCGGCGCACAAGTTCGGCGGGCCGCGCGGCGTCGGTGCGCTGGTGCTCGACACTGACCGCGTAGCGCGAATCCAGCCCCTGTATCACGGGGGTGCGCAGGAGCGCGGCCTGCGTCCTGGCACGCTGCCGACGCACCAGCTGCATGGCATGGGTGTCGCTGCGGCGATCGCGTCGGCGCGGCTGCCGCTCGACCCCCCGCGAATCGCCGCTTTGCGCACCCGGCTGGAGGAGCGCCTGCTGGCGGTGTCGGGTGTGCGACTCAACGGCCATGCGACACGCCGTGCCTGTCACATCGCGAACGTCACCGTAGCGGGTGTCGAGGGCGAGAGCCTGCAGCTGGCCCTGGAGGAGATCGCCGTCTCGGCCGGGTCGGCCTGCGATTCGGGCAACGACGATCCGTCGCCCGTGCTGATGCTGCTCGGCCTCGATCGCGAGGCGGCGCGCAGTTCGGTCCGGTTCAGCCTGGGCGTGTCCACCACGGCGGAGGAGATCGATCGGGCCGCCGCGGTCTTCGAGCACGCGGTTTCGCACCTGCGGCGGCTGGCGCCGGCCGCCTGAAAGACCGCAGCCGTGGAGTATCCCGCCGCTGTCCGCGACGCCTTCTTTCATCCGCGCCACCACGGACCGCTGGCCGGTGGCCGCAATTGCCGCGGCACGGCCGGCGACAGCGGGGCGGGGGAGCGCGTGGAATTCGAGGCGCGCATCCGCGACGGTCGCATCGACGCCATCGCGTTTCGCGCCTACGGCAGTCCCTGGGTCATCGCGGCCTGCGAACGGCTGGCCGCTGCGCTGACCGGCGCTGCGGTCGCGACCGCCCGGGCCTGCGAGCCGTCGGCCCTGGCGGCTGAGTTGAGCCTGCCTCCCGAAAAGCGCTCCAGCCTGCTGACGGTGCAGGATGCCTTGCGGAACTGCTTGGTGGATTGGGATACTACGCAGCCCGTCGGTGGCCCTCCGGGGCGGCCTTGAGCGATTCCAGCAACAGCTGCCCCGCGGCGGCTAAATTTCTCAAGCAATCATGGAGATGTAATGGTTATTGAGAGAACTCTCTCGATCGTGAAACCCGATGGTGTGCAAAAAAACCTGATCGGCGAGGTCTACCGGCGTTTCGAGCAGGCCGGCCTGCGCATCGTGGCGGCCCGCATGATGCACCTCACCCAGGCGCAGGCCGAGGGTTTCTACGCCGTGCATCGCGAGCGTCCCTTCTATCGCGACCTCGTGCGCTACATGACCTCCGGTCCGGTGATCGTGCAGGTACTGGAAGGCGAGAACGCGATCGAGAAGCACCGCGAGGTCATGGGAGCGACCGACCCGAAGAAGGCGGCCAGGGGCACCATCCGGGCCGATCTTGCCGCCAGCATCGAGGAAAACGTCTGCCACGGCTCCGACGCGCCGGACACGGCGCGCAACGAAATCGCGTATTTCTTCAGCCAGAGCGATCTCTGTCCGCGTACCCGCTGATCCACGATGATCGACGCCGACGTCAATCTGCTCGGGATGCCGCGAGGTGACCTCGAGCGACTGTTCGTCGGTATCGGCGAGAAGCCGTTTCGCGCGCGCCAGCTCATGCAGTGGATCTACGCTCGCGGCGTGCTGGATCCGCAGCGCATGACGGATCTCGGCCAGTCGCTCCGGCAGGAACTCGCCGTTCGCGCGCCGATCCGGTTGCCGGAGATCACCGCCGTCCAGGAGTCTGCCGACGGCACCGTGAAATGGCGCCTCGCGGCCGGTGAAACGCAGGCGATCGAGACCGTGTTCATTCCCGAGCCGGGACGCGGCACGCTCTGCGTGTCTTCCCAGGTCGGCTGCGCAATGGACTGTTCGTTCTGCGCGACCGGGCACCAGGGGTTCAACCGCAATCTCTCCGCTGCCGAGATCGTCGGCCAGGTGTTGCTGGCGCGGCGCGAACTGGGCGACGCCGGCGGCCGGTCGCCGATCACCAACGTCGTGTTCATGGGGATGGGCGAGCCGCTGGCGAATTTCCGTGCCGTCGTGCAGGCCTGTTCGGTGCTGGTCGACGACCTCGCCTGCAAGCTCTCGCGCCGCCGCGTGACGGTCAGCACCTCGGGGCTGGTGCCCCAGATCCGCCGTCTCGCCGAGGAATCGCGCGTGGCCCTCGCGGTGTCCCTGCACGCGAGCGACGACGAGCTGCGCAACGAACTGGTTCCCATCAATCGCCGCCACCCGATCGCGGAGCTGCTGGAGGCCTGCTGGGAGTACGTTGCAGCGACCAATACGAAGGAAATCACCTTCGAGTACGTCATGCTCGACGGTGTGAACGACTCGCCTGCCCAGGCCCGGCGCCTGGCCGGTCTGCTCGGCGGCCGTCCCGCCAAGGTGAACCTGATCCCGTTCAACCCCTTTCCCGCCGGCCGCTACCGCCGCTCGCGTCCCGAGGTCGTCGATGAGTTTCGCCGGATACTCTCGGCCGCGGGTATCGTCACGGTGACGAGACGCACGCGCGGCGACGATATCGCAGCAGCCTGCGGCCAGCTCGCCGGCCAGGTCGAGAACCGCGTCCGGGTACCGCTCGGCAGCAAGCTGCAGGAGGTTTCGTGGACGGTGTGATCCGCTACTGCCTGATGGTCGCGCTCGTCGCGACGGCGCTCGCGGGCTGCGTGACTTCGACCACGCGGCCCGGTACGCCAGCCTCGCCCGACGAAGCCGCGCGTTACAACATGCAGCTCGGCATCAGTTACCTCCGCCAGGGCGACTACAAGGCCGCGCAGGAGAAACTCGAGAGGGCACTGGCCACGGACGACCGCCTTGGCCTCGCGCACATGGGCCTCGGCGTCGTGCTGGAGAAGCTCGGCGACCCGGCTGGCGCCGAGCGCAGTTACCGCCGTGCTGTAGCGCTGGAGGGGGAAAATCCGGACGCACTGAATGCACTCGCGGTGTTCCTCTGCCTGCAGAAACAGGAGCGGGCCGAGGCGCTCAGGCTGTTCGATCGCGCGCTGGCGGTGCCGCCGGCGCGTGCCGAGAGCAACAAGGCGATGATCAACACCAATGCCGGTACCTGTGCCAAACGTGGCAGCCTGGATCGCGCGGAGACTTACCTGCGCGCGGCGCTGGCCATCGACCCGCAGTTCCCGGCGGCGCTGCTGCAGATGGCCGATGTCGCGTTCACCCGCGGCGTGTTCCTGCAGGCGCGCGCATTCCTGGAGCGTTTCCTCGTTGCAGCGCCGGCTACGCCGGACGCGCTCTGGCTCGGTTTCCGCATCGAGCAGGCCCAGGGGAGTGCCGCGGCGGCCGCCGACTACGCTGACCGCCTGAAGCGCGACTTCCCCGAGTCCATCGAGACCCGCCAGCTGATCGAGGGCGAGCGCCGTGGTGGATGACGCTCCGGCCGAAGGCTCGCCGCGCGCGACGACGACCGTGCTCGGCGTCGGCGAGCGCCTGCGCTCGGGCCGTCGCGCCCGTGCACTGTCGCTGCAGCAGGTCACCGAGGCGCTGCGGCTCGACGAGGCCTCCGTCGTTGCCCTGGAGGAGGGTCGCTTCGACGCGCTCGGCGCGCCGGTCTTCGTCCGCGGCCATCTCAAGCGATACGCCGAACTGCTGGGCCTCCCCGTGGAGGGCGTTCTCGATGCCTACCGGGCAGCGGCCCCCGGCAGCGATGCGCCGCCCTCCCTCAGCAAGCCGGCGAAGGTTGCCGAAGGCGCGAAGGTGCCCAATTGGATTCCCTGGGGCATAGGGATGGCCGTGCTGGTGGTCGCGCTGGCGATGATCGGCAGCGGCGTCGATGACGACGATACGGTGATCGTCCAGGCCCCGCCGCCGGTTGCGGCTACGGTCGAGGTGCCCGCCGATCCTGCGGCATCCGTTCTCGAGGTGTCTGTCACGGCCGACGCATGGATCGATATCGACGATGCCGATCGGCGCATCCTGGCGGGCCTGCAGCTGCGGGATTCGCGCCAACAGTTCAACGTGCGACTGCCGGTGACGATCCACACCAAGAATGCGCCGGCGGTCTCGATCAGCATCGACGGCCAGCCGGTGCCGATACCGCCCGAGCTGATCGAGCGCAATGTCGCGACCTTTACCTGGCCGCTGCCCGCGCCGCCGGCGCCCGCCACTTCCACTGCGCCAGCTGCAGAACCGCCAGTCCAATGAGCAGCCTGCAGGCCATCCGCGGCATGAGCGACCTGCTGCCCGCCGAGGTGGAGGGCTGGGCGCACGTCGAGGCCGTGTTGCGCGCCGTGCTCGATTCCTACGGCTACCGCGAAATGCGCGTGCCTCTCGTCGAGCGCACGGAACTGTTCAAGCGCTCCATCGGCGAGGTCACCGACATCGTCGAGAAGGAGATGTACAGCTTCGAGGACCGCAACGGCGTCAGCCTGACGTTGCGCCCGGAAGCGACCGCGGGCATCGTCCGGGCGGCGATAGAGCACGGGATGCTGCACAACCAGCGCCACAAGGTCTGGCACACGGGCGCGATGTTCCGTTACGAGAAGCCGCAGAAGGGCCGCTACCGCCAGTTCCACCAGTTCGACATCGAGGCGCTCGGCCTGCCCGGGCCCGACATCGATGCCGAACTGATCGTGATGATCAGCCGCATCTGGCGTGCCCTCGGCATCCGCCACATTGCTCTGCAGGTGAACTCGCTCGGCACGAGCGACAGCCGGGCGCGCTATCGCGACGAGCTTGAGCGGTATTTTCGCAGCCACATCGACCTGCTCGATGAGGACTGCCGCCGCCGCCTGGACCGAAACCCGCTGCGCATCCTCGACACCAAGAATCCCGACCTGCAAGACCTGGTCGCAAAGGCGCCAGCGCTCGAGGAGTGGCTCGATGCCGAGTCTTCGGCCCACTTCGCCTCCGTATGCGCGGCGCTGCAAGCCGCTGACGTGCCGTTTCGGGTGAATCCGCGGCTCGTGCGCGGGCTCGATTACTACAACCGCACGGTATTCGAATGGGTGACGGACCAGCTGGGCACGCAGGGTGCCGTCTGCGCCGGTGGCCGCTACGACGGGCTGGTCGAACAGCTCGGCGGGTCGCCGACGCCGGCGATCGGCTGTGCCATCGGCATGGAGCGGCTGGTCGAGCTGGTCCGGCTGGCAGGCACGATCCCGGCCCCGCGCGGCAGCGACATCTTTATAGTGGCGGCGGGCGAGGCTGCGCAGGCGGTCGCGCTGGCGCTGGCCGAACTGCTGCGGGACCGCTTTCCCGGCCGGAGGATCGAGACCAATCTCGGCGGCGGCGGGTTCAAGGCGCAGATGCGCCGTGCCGACGCGAGCGGGGCAGCTGTTGCCCTCATCCTGGGCGATGACGAGGTAAGGGCCGGAACGGTCGCGATCAAGCCGCTGCGGGCCGAGCGACCCCAGTTCAGCGCGCTGGTGGCGGATGCCCCTGGCCTCGTGAGCGACTATCTCGGTGGAACCTGATGCGACGACGGGTGAACAGACGTGACTGACAATCTGACCGATGAACAACGCGCCGACCAGGCGCGCAACTGGTTGCGCGAGAATGGCAAGTGGCTGGTTGCCGGCCTGGTGCTCGGCATCGGCGGACTCTTCGGCTGGCGGCAGATGGACCGGATCCGTGCCACCGATGCCGAAACGGCAGCGGCGCTCTTCGACGAAATGATCGCGGCGATCCGCGTGAGCCGGACCGAGCGTGCGGCGGAACTCGGTGCGGAAATCACCCGCAGCCACGACGGCACGCCGTACGCCGACCAGGCCCGTCTTGCCCTCGCCAGGCTGCGCATGGACGCGGCAGCGCCCGACGACGCCGCGAAAATCCTCCAGGAAACCATGGATCGGGCAAGCAGCGAAGAGGTTGCGCGGATCGCCCGCCTGCGACTCGGCCGCGTCATGATCCAGCAGGAGCGCTACGATGATGCACTCGCCGTGCTGAGCGTGCCCGCGGACTCGCAGTTCGCGGCACGGTTCCACGACGTGCGTGGCGACGCCTACTACGGCATGGGCACGATGGAAGAGGCACGCCGCGAGTACAAGGCGGCCCTCGACGCGACCGACAAGACCCTCACTGACACAGCCTACCTGCAGGCCAAGTTCGACGAAGTCGGTGGCGAGCCGGAAACCGTGGCTGCCCCATGATCCGGAGCGCATCGCTCGGCCGCCAGTTGCGCTGCGCCGTCGTGTCGGCTGCGGCCAGCCTGGCTGTCGCCGGATGCAGCTGGTTCGGCGGCGAGGAGAAGGAAGAGCGGCAGCCGGCGGAACTCGTCGAATTCGAGCCGACACTGCAGCTGCGCGAGCTCTGGTCGGCCAGTGTCGGTGACGGCAACGAGACGTTGCGTCTCGCATTGACACCCGCTTCCGATGGCAACGCGCTCTTCGCCGCGGACAACGACGGCCGGGTCGCTGCGTTCGACGGCCGGTCCGGCAAGCGCCTCTGGCGCGAGGACACCGAGTTGCCGCTTGCCGGCGGTCCGTCCGTCGGGTCCGGCGGCGTGGTGGTCGGGTCCAGCGACGGCTGGGTGGTCGCGCTCGACGCGGCGAGCGGCAGGCAGCGCTGGCGCACCGATGTCGCCAGCGAGGTACTGGCGCCGCCCGCCGTCGGAACCGGCAAGGCGTTCGTGCGCACCGTCGACGGCAAGCTCATCGCACTGGCGCTCGAGGACGGCAAACAGTCGTGGTTCGCGCAGCAGACCATGCCGCGGCTGTCCGTGCGGGGCACCGGAGCACCGGTCGTCGACGGCGATCTCATCATCTGCGGCTTCGACAACGGGCGCGTGGCTGCCTACTCGGCCGCGGACGGCATCGTCGCCTGGGACGTACTCGTGGCGCCGCCGTCCGGCCGCAGCGAAGTGCAACGGCTCTCTGACCTCAATTCCAGCCTGCAGGTCGTCGGCAACGAGGTGTATGCAGTCGCTTTCCAGGGACGTCTCGCAGCACTCGCGCGCGAGTCGGGTCAGGCGATCTGGAGTGTCGAATTCTCGAGCTATGCCGGGCTCGCAGCCGACATCGGCAACGTCTACGCGGCCGGAGACTCCGGCGTCATCGTCGCCGTCGAGCGCCAGAACGGCACCGAGTTGTGGCGCGTGGATTCGCTGGCATGGCGGGATCTCACGGCACCGACCGCGTTCGGCAGCTCGGTGGTCGCGGGCGATTTCGAGGGCTACCTGCACTTCTTCCAGTCCGCCACCGGCACGCCGCAGGCGCGCGTGCGCGCCGGTTCGGCCCGCATCACTTCGGCGCCACTGGTGGTCGGCGAAACGCTCTACGTGCTCACCGACGCCGGCAAGCTCGTCGCTTACCGGGAAGTTCCGCGCAAGCCGGGCTAGGAACGTGCTGCCCGTCATCGCGCTCGTCGGGCGGCCGAACGTCGGCAAGTCGACGCTGTTCAACCGGCTGACCGGGACCCGCGACGCGCTGGTCGCCGACTTTCCCGGGCTCACCCGCGATCGCATCTACGGCTTCGCCTCGGCCGACCTGCCTGCAGCGCTGGTGATCGACACCGGCGGGCTGGTCGAGTCGGGCGATGAACTTTCCGGGCTGATGCGCCGCCAGGTCGAGTTCGCGGTGGAAGAGGCCGACGTCGTGATCATGGTGGTCGATGGACTCGACGCCCCGACCAGCGACGACCGCTATGTCGCGAACCTCGCACGCCGCGCGGGCAAGCCGTTCCTGCTGGCGGTGAACAAGACCGAGGGGCGTCCGGCCGATCTCGCAGTGCTGGAATTCCACGAGCTCGGTGTAGACGCGCTGCATGCCATATCGGCGAGTCATGGCGACGGCGTCCGCGCGCTGTACGCCGCGGCACTGCAGCGCGCTCCGTCGGGCACGGCCGCCATGGCAGCCGCTGACGCGAGGACCCCGAGCATCGCGGTCGTCGGCCGCCCGAACACGGGCAAGTCGACGCTCATCAATCGCCTGTTGCGCGAGGAGCGTCTGGTCACCCGCGACGAGCCCGGCACTACCCGCGACGCGGTGCGCGTGCCGTTCGAGTTCGACGGCCGTTCGTACACGCTGGTCGATACGGCCGGCGTCCGCCGCCGGGCGCGTGTGACCGAAGCCATCGAGAAATTCTCGGTAGCCAAGACGCTGCAGGCGGTGGACGAAGCGGATGCCGTGATCATGCTGCTCGACGCGAGGGAAGGGGTGACCGAGCAGGACGCCTCGCTGATAGGCCTTGTCCTCGAGCGCGGCCGGGCCATCACGCTCGGCGTCAACAAATGGGATGGCCTCGGCGATACCCAGCGTCGGCGCATCATGTCAGCGCTGAAGCGCGACCTGCCGTTCCTCGATTTCGCGGAAGTGCATCCGGTGTCGGCGCTCCACGGCAGCAATATCGCGGAGCTGTTCACCAGCGCCGAACGGGCGGCCCGTGCGGCGCGCGCCGAGCTGCCGACGCAGGAGCTGACCCGCGTGCTCAACGACTTCGTCGGCACGCACCCGCCGCCGATGGTGCGCCGCCACCGCATCCGGCTGACCTATGCGCACCAGGGCGGGCGCCGACCGCCCCTGATCGTCGTGCACGGCAACCAGACCGAGCTCCTGCCCGACAGCTACCGTCGTTACCTCGTGAACCGCTTCCGCGAGGCGTTCGAGCTCACCGGCACGCCGATCCGGCTCGAGCTGAAGACGGGTCGCAACCCTTTCGCCGGCCGGCGCAACGTATTGTCGAAGCGGCAGGTCGCCAAGCGCAGGCGCCTGCGCGAGCACAGCCGGCACGGACGATAACCATATAACCAGCAAGGATCGACGCCCTGCGGCGCCGTCGCGGATAATCAGGCGCCCGACGGCCGGAAGCCCAAGCCGTGAGTAACGCCCGCAAGACCTTCCAGATTCCCGGCGCCTTCGCCATGCGGCGTGGTGGCTCGCTCGCGAGCCCGTCGATCGCGTACGAGACCTGGGGCGAGCTGAACGCTGCGCGCGACAATGCCGTGCTCATCTTCACCGGCCTGTCGCCCTCGGCGCATGCGAGTTCCTCGCCGGCCGATCCTGCACCCGGCTGGTGGGAGGAGATTGTCGGCCCGTCGCGGCCTATCGACACGCGCCGGTATTTCGTGATCTGCACGAATTCCCTGGGCAGCTGCTTCGGGTCCACGGGTCCGGCTTCCATCGATCCCGTGACCGGCAAGCCGTACCGCCTCGGGTTTCCCGTCCTCACGCTTGAAGACGTCGCCAACGCCGGGCACGCCGTGCTGCGCCACCTGGGCGTCGAGCGCCTGCACACGGTCGTCGGGCCGTCCATGGGCGGCACGACGACTCTTGCGTTCGCCGCGCAGTATCCGGGCATCGCGGAGCGCCTGCTCCTGATCTCCTGCGGCCCGCGCTCGCTGCCGTTCGCGATCGCGCTGCGCTCGCTGCAGCGGGAGATGATCCGCCGCGACCCGGGCTGGGAAAACGGCAACTATGCGGCCGGGGCGGGTCCCATCACCGGCATGCGCCTGGCGCGCAAGCTCGGCATGATGACCTACCGTTCGCCGATCGAATGGGAGCAGCGCTTCGGCCGCGAGCGCATAGCCGCAGAACGCCAGAGCGGCGACAGCTTCGGCCTCGACTTCGAGATCGAAGCCTATCTCGAGGCCCACGCGCAGAAATTCACCGGCCAGTTCGATCCGAACTGCTACCTGTACCTGTCTCGCGCCAGCGACCTGTTCGACATCGCGGAGCACGGCGGCTCCGTCGCAGCCGGTCTCGGCCGCATCCGCGCGAAGCGCGCGATGGTGATCGGCGTGGCGACGGACTTCCTCTTTCCGCTGCACCAGCAGCGCGAGCTGGCTGAAGGCCTGCGTGCTGGTGTGACCGACGTGGAGCTGGTCGAGCTGCCGTCGATCCAGGGGCACGATTCCTTCCTGGTCGACATGGACCGGTTCAGGCCGGTGATCCAGCGTTTTTTCCCGGGCTGATCGGTACTGCCGAATAACCTACCGGGATGCCAGCTGCGTCGGCGATCCCGGCGCCAGCGCCTGTTCACGCTGGAAGGCATTGAACGCGTCCGCCGGTCGGCCTGCCTGCCGGTACATCTGCCCGAGCTGGTTCCAGGCTTCCGCCGCGCCCCACGCGGCCAGGGGTGTACCGGCCGCAACCGCTGCCGCGAACAAGTCGGTGGCTCGCTCGAGCTTGCGGATCGCAAGGCTCCGATCGCCACCGAACACGGCCGGGGTGGAGAAATCGGCGAGCCCGTCCTGCAGCACCACCCAGGGATTGTCAGGCGCGAGCTGGCGGGCCGCAGCGATTTCGCGCTGGGCGGCCAGGCCGCGCTTGACCATCGTCAGCCGGTGATAACGGGTACTGACGCCGTTGCAGGAGCCGAGCAATGCGCGTGCCTCCGCATCCTCGGGGTACAACGGCAGGTAGTCATTCAGCCGGGCGATGCAGTCGTCCATCAGCCGCCTGGCCGTGCCCGCATCGGCTGCGGCGAGCATCCCCTGGCAGGAGTGGACGTACGCTAGGTAATACGCCGATCGCGGCTCCGAGCCGGCCAGCGCCATGAGCGCAGCCTGCGCCGACTGGAGCCCCTCCTGGCTCCCTGCCCTGTAGGCGAGTTCGACCTGGTTACGCAGCGCGAATACCGCAGACGAGTCGCTGGCGTGGCCACCCTGCGGTGCTCCCAGCACAAGCACCCCGGCCAGAACGGCAGCGAACATCGGGCTCAGACAGGTCGGCATCGGGCTTCCCCCGGGCCGCGAAATACCTGTCCTCGGCCTCTTTGCAGGAGGCTTTCGCCCGCAGGCGACCGCTGATTCAGCGCCGGGTATCGCAGGGCGTCAGGCGCAGGCCCCTGCGAAGAACTCCTTGCGGGTCTCGGGTCGCGACTTGAACACCCCGCCGAGTGCTGTCGTGGTGGTCTCGCTGTTGGTATCCATGATCCCGCGCGCCTTCACGCAGTAATGGACGGCCGTGATGCTGACCGCGACGTCCTCCACCTCGAGCAGGGTCTGCAGGGCGAGCAGGACCTGTTCTGTCAGTCGCTCCTGTATCTGCGGCCGCCGCGCAAAGAAGCCGACGATGCGATTGATCTTCGACAGGCCGATGACTTTCGTCCCAGGTATGTAGGCGACCGTGGCGCGGCCATCTATGGTGACCAAGTGGTGCTCGCAGACCGAAGACAGGTTGATGTTGCGGACGCGAATCATCTCGTCCACCTGCATCTTGTTCTCGACCACGGTGAGTTTCGGAAAATGACGATAGTCGAGACCGGAAAAAATCTCCTCGACGTACATCCGGGCGACGCGATTCGGCGTATCTGCCAGGCTGTCGTCGCGAAGGTCCAGGCCGAGAATCCGCATGATCTCGGCTACGTGCCCGGAAATGCGTTCGCATTTCTCGGCTGCCGTCAGGTCGACCGGCAGCAGCGGCGTCTCCAGTCCGCGCGCGATGAGAGCATCCCGGACCGCAATCGCCTCCGGGCGCAGTCCCCGGTCGGGCGTGCGCAGCGCGTTGATGGTGGCGACAGAGGACTCGATCGGAGCCGCAGCAAGCGCGGCGACTGAGGGTGGGCTCATTGTCGTTGTATCTCCACTGGTTGCAGGGCTTGTGGTATCCGCGGACGGGCTTCCGCGAACCCTCCAGTAGCAGATTTCGTACCCGGTCAGGTCTTTGGATTCACCGGCCCTGTCGTTCCAGCCGCCAGCCAGGTGTCGGCCTGCCGCAGGACTGCGCTGCGCAATCGCGCGGGCATGGCCGGCGACTCCCGGCCGTGCCGGGCGGCCAGTTCGCGCTTCAGGAGCGCAGCCTGCAGCAGGGCGGACACCCGCATCATCTCGTCGCGCGCCACCGCGTTCCCGGCTGCACTTACCAGTCGGCTGAATTCGTCGGCTGTCGATGGGTCAAGCGCTCCTGCGGCCTCGTCCGCCAGCAGCTTGAGGAGGCGGTAGTTACCGGTCGTCCGTGCGTCAGGCATCCGGGGTTCCCGTCTCGTCGCCCGGCGCGCTGATCTGCAGGGTCTCCCGCAGATGGATCAGCCCGCGCCTGACCTTGGTCTTGACGGTGCCTAGCGGCAGACCCAGCCGTTCGGCAATCTCGCTGTGGCTGTAACCTTCGTGGATGGCGAGGGCAAGAATTTCCTGCTGTGCCGCAGGCAGCGTGGCCAGCGCACGCTCTATGACCGCGACTTCGGCATCCTCGTCCAGCGGCGGAATGGCAGCCGCGGTGACATCGCCGATTTCCTCGATTTGTTCGTCGAGCGAGTCGGTCGGAGGCTGGCGCTGGCGCCGACGGATCCGGTCGATGAGGCGGCGGCGGGCGACCGTTGCCACGAATGCCAGCTCGCCGCCGATCTGTGGGTCATAGCGCGAGGCGCTGTTCCACAAGTCGATGAACACGTCCTGCACGGCATCTTCGGCGTCGGTCGGATTGCGCAGAAAGCGCCTCGCCAGGGACCAGACGAGGTCGCCATAGGCGTTCATGCATTCGGCTACGGCGGCGCGGTCACCCGCCGCAATCCGTACCAGTATCGACTGTTGCTCAGGCACCTGCGTTCCGTCCCACCCAGTGCTGTCGGATCGAGCCACTGCGATTGAGACTGCGGGCGCCAGCCATATGGCCCAGATCATACCGCAGGTGAGCAAATCGACACAGCCTTGCCGGCGTCCCTTGAATCCGCAGGGCTCCACCCGTCGATATGGATTGAGATGGCGCTGAAGCGGAAAGGTCGATTCTCCCGGCGAGGCTGGGCTTACGTCCATAGGGGCGGTGTAGACTGGGACCCCATGTCGGTTTCCACCAATGACGCCTTTGCCGCGGAGATCATCGAACGCGGCGCCGCGGGTTTTGCGGGCTTTGCCGCAAGCCTGATGATCGAACGGAAGCCATCGCTCCGTGACCGCTACCCCGGCGATGCGCAGGGGGTGTGGAAGAGCCACCTGGTCCACAGGGCGGTCGAATTGTCGAGCGCCCTGGCCACCGGCCATCCGAAGCTGTTTGCCACCCGGGTGCTCTGGACTGCGAAGGCTTTCAGCGCCCGCGGTGCCGATATTGGCGACGTCCGTTTGAGTCTCGAGGCGTTGCGCGATGTCCTGCGACAACACATGCCGGTACCGGCTGGCGCAGCGGCCATCGAGTGCCTGGAGCACGCCATCCTCAGCCTGGGCGGCAAACTGGTGGTGGATCGTTCGGAACTGGATCCGGCACGGGATTGCGACCGGCTCGCTCTGCAGTACCTGCAGCAGGTGCTGGAAGGCGACTCCTCTGGCGCGATTCGTCTGATCCAGTCCGCTGTCGAATCTGGCCTGCCGGTACGCAGCGCCTATCTCGAAGTCCTGTTGCCCGCGCAGCGCGAGATCGGCCGGCTCTGGCACCAGAACGACGTGGCCGTGGCCGAAGAACACCTCGTGACCGCCACTACACACCGCGCGATGGCGGTGCTGGCCCATGCCGCTGCTGCGGCGCCGGCAAACGGGCTGTGCGCCGTCGTGGCCGCGGTCGCCAGCAATGCGCATGACATCGGCCTGCGCGCCGTCGCCGACCTGTTCCAGATCGACGGCTGGCGGGCGATCTACCTGGGTGCCGATGTCCCCGCCGAGGACCTGCCATCCATGGTGGCCTATTTCGACGCGGATCTGCTGTTGCTCGGCGCGTCGCTGTCCGTGCACCTTGCGCGGGTGGCAGAGACCATCAAGATTCTGCGCGCCGATGCTGGCAGCACGGTGCGGGTGCTCGTCGGCGGCTCCGGCTTCAACGACGAGCCCGGGCTCTGGCGGCAGCTCGGCGCAGACGGCTTCGCCGCGACGGCCGACGAGGCGCTGCAGGTGGGCCGCGCGCTGGTGACGAGCCCAGGGAATTCTGCCGCCGGCGAGAGCTAGTTCCTGGTCGCGCCGTCGCGTACGGCCCTCACCACCGCATCGAATCCGCCGTCGCCGAGTCGCGTACTGACCTGCTGGCCGGTCTTCAGGTGGTGCGCACTCCGCACGATGCTCCCGTCCTCGGCAGTCACGATCGCATAACCCCGCTCGAGCGTGCGCAGCGGGCTGTAGGCATGGAGTGAGGCTGCGGCCAGCGCGAAACGCTGCCGCTCGCGCGCGCCGAAATCGCGGCCGATCGCCTGCAGCTGCAGCCCACTGCGCGCGAGCCGCGCGGTGCAGTGCTGCAGCGCGAGCCGCGGGGTGGCGGATTGCAGGCGTTGCAGCGCGTGGCGCGCCTGCAGGCGGCGCAGCGCGAGCAGGCGGCGGGTGGCCTGCGTGATGCGCGCGGCGAGTTCGTCGGCGCGCTGGCGGTGCTGGTCGAGCACGAAACCCGGGTGGATGCGGGCGAGCCTGGCCTCCAGCGTGCGGCAGCGGCTGGCGAGCCCGTCGAGGTGATCGCGGATGGCGGCACTGCAGTCGCGTTCCGCGCGGACCAGCCGCGCGAGCCATTCGCGCCAGTCGGGTACGGCGAGTTCTGCGGCGCCCGAGGGTGTCGGCGCGCGCACGTCGGCGGCGAAGTCGGCGAGGGTGAAGTCGGTCTCGTGGCCGACGGCGCTGATGACCGGAATCGGGCAGGCGCGGATAGCCCGGGCGACGATCTCTTCGTTGAAGGCCCACAGGTCCTCGAGCGAGCCGCCGCCGCGACCGACGATCAGCACGTCGCACTCGGCGCGAGCGCCGGCGGTCTGCAGGGCTGCAACGATCTCGTGCTTCGCTTTCTCGCCCTGCACCGCGACGGGATGGATCACGACCCGCGTGGCCGGGAAACGGCGGTGCAGGATCTGCAGGATGTCGCGCAGTGCGGCCCCCGTGCGGGAGGTGACGACGCCGACCGTCCGCGGCAGCGTCGGCAGGGGGCGCTTGCGCCCGGCGTCGAATAGTCCCTCGGCAGCGAGGCGTTTCTTCAGTTCTTCCAGGCGGCGCAGCAGCAGGCCGTCCCCGGCCGGCTCCAGATGCTCGAGGATGAGCTGGAATTCGCCCCGCGGCTCGTAAAGGCCAACCCGCGCGCGGGCGAGCACCTGCTGGCCGTTCTCCGGGTTGAAGCGCAGACCCCGCTGGGCGCCGCGGAAAAACGCGCAGCGCACCTGGGCTGTCTCGTCCTTCAGGGTGAGGTAGATGTGCCCGGAGGCAGGGCGCGAGAAATTCGAGATTTCGCCCGTGATCCACAGTGCCGGCAGGCCGGACTCCAGGAGCAGCCGCGCCTCGCGGTTCAACTGGCCGACGGTGTAGACCGCTTCACCGGCAGACTTCTCCATGGTCGGGCAGTTTACCGTGCTGGGGCGGCTGGGTACCATGGCGCGCTCCCTGCCGCGGCGCCCAGGCCGGCCGCGGTGTCGTCCCGCAGGAGCCGCCATGCGCATAGCCGAGGAAGCACTCACCTTCGACGATGTCCTGCTGCAGCCGGCGTATTCCGACGTGCTGCCCCGCGAGGTGAGCCTCGCCACCCGACTCACCCGCGGCATCGCGCTGAACATCCCGCTGGTGTCGGCCGCCATGGACACGGTGACCGAGGCGCGACTCGCCATCGCCATGGCGCAGGAGGGTGGCCTCGGCGTCATCCACAAGAACATGAGCGCGGCCGAACAGGCGCGCCAGGTCGCGCTGGTGAAGAAGTTCGAGAGCGGCATGGTGAAGGACCCGATCACCGTTTCGCCCGAGATGACCATTCGCGATGTCATGGCCATGACGAAGGCGAACAACATCTCCGGCATGCCGGTGGTCGAGCGAGGCAAGACCGTCGGCATAGTCACCAATCGGGACCTGCGTTTCGAGACTCGCCTCGACGAGCCCGTGTCGCTCGTGATGACGCCGAAGGAAAAGCTGGTCACGGTGAAGGAGGGCGCCAGCAAGGACGAAGTCCTCGCGCTCCTGCACAAGCACCGCATCGAAAAGGTGCTGGTGGTCAACAACCGTTTCGAGCTGCGCGGCCTGATCACCGCCAAGGATTTCCAGAAGGCCAAGGACTACCCGATCGCCTGCAAGGATGCTCGTGGAGCGCTCCGTGTCGGTGCCGCAGTCGGTACCGGACCGGAGACCGACGAGCGCGTGCGCGCTCTCGTGGACGCTGGCGTCGATGTCATCGTCGTCGACACGGCGCATGGCCACTCCCGCGGCGTGATCGAACGCGTGCGCGCAGTGAAGAAGCGCCATCCCGACATGCAGGTGATCGCGGGCAACATCATCAGCCCCGACGCCGCGCGGGCCCTGATCGAAGCGGGCGCCGACGGCGTGAAGGTCGGCATCGGGCCGGGCTCGATCTGCACCACGCGCATCGTCAGCGGCGTCGGCGTGCCGCAGATCAGCGCCGTGGCCAACGTGGCGGCCGAGGCGGGCAAGCACGGCGTGCCGGTGATCGCCGACGGCGGCATTCGCTATTCCGGCGACATTGCCAAGGCGATCGTGGCCGGTGCCGGCTGCGTGATGATCGGGAGCCTGTTCGCCGGCACCGAGGAGTCGCCCGGCCAGGTCGAGCTCTACCAGGGCCGCAGCTACAAGTCCTACCGCGGCATGGGCTCGCTCGGCGCGATGGCGCAGCAGCACGGTTCCTCCGACCGCTACTTCCAGGACCCGAGCGCCGAACTCGAGAAGCTGGTGCCGGAAGGGATCGAGGGCCGCGTTCCCTATAAAGGAAGCCTCGTCGCGATCGTCCACCAGCTCACCGGCGGCGTGCGCGCGGCCATGGGCTATACCGGTTGCAACACCATCGACGAGATGCGCAGCCGCCCGGTGTTCGTGCGCATCACCGGCGCCGGCATGACCGAGAGCCACGTGCACGACGTGACCATCACCAAAGAAGCGCCGAACTACCGAACGGACATATAACGGCAATGGCGACGGTTCCCGCGCACGCCCAACCCTCACTGCATGGCAGCCCGGCCGCACACCGCATCCTGATCCTCGACTTCGGCGGGCAGTACACGCAGCTGATCGCGCGCCGCGTGCGCGAGGCTGGCGTCTACAGCGAGATCTACGCCTGGGACGCCGATCCCGCGGCCATGGTGGCGTTCCGGCCGAACGGCATCATCCTCTCCGGCGGGCCGGAGTCCGTGCTCGGCGGAACCGTCTCGCCCCGCGCGCCGCAGCAGGCCTTCGAACTGGGTGTGCCCGTGCTCGGCATCTGCTACGGCATGCAGACGATGGCCGCGCAGCTCGGCGGCGAAGTCGAAGCCTCGGGTCACCGTGAATTCGGCTTCGCGGCAGTCACCCCGATGGGTGGCGATCGTCTGCTCGGCGGGCTGAGCGACAGCGAAACCGGCGGCGCCGAACTCAAGGTGTGGATGAGCCACGGCGACCGCGTGTCGCGCCTGCCGCCCGGCTTCTCGATCATCGCGAACACCGCCGGCTCGCCGTTCGCCGGCATGGCCGACGAGCAGCGCCGCTACTACGGCGTGCAGTTCCACCCGGAGGTCACCCACACGGCCCAGGGCCAACGGATCCTCTCACGCTTCGTCCACGACATCTGCGGCTGTCCGAGCGACTGGCAGCCGGGCAACATCATCGCCCGCGACATCGCCGAGATCCGCGCGAAGGTCGGCAGCGACACGGTGCTGCTGGGCCTGTCCGGCGGCGTGGACTCCTCTGTCGTCGCGGCACTGCTACACAAGGCGATCGGCAGGCAGCTGGTCTGCGTGTTCGTCGACACGGGCCTGCTGCGCCTGAACGAAGGCGACCAGCTGATGGCGCTGTTCGCCGATCATCTCGGCGTACGGGTGATCCGCGTCGACGCGGAAGGGCGCTTCCTCGCCGCGCTCGCCGGCGTCGCCGACCCGGAGCAGAAGCGCAAGATCATCGGCAGGCTCTTCATCGAAGTCTTCGAGGAAGAGGCGGCGAAACTCACCGACGCCCATTGGCTGGCGCAGGGCACCATCTACCCGGACGTGATCGAGTCGGCCGGCTCGAAGACCGGCAAGGCCCACGTCATCAAGTCGCATCACAACGTCGGCGGCCTGCCGGCGAACATGCGCCTGAAGCTGATCGAGCCGCTGCGCGATCTCTTCAAGGACGAAGTCCGCCGCATGGGCCTCGAACTCGGGCTGCCTGCGCACCTGGTGAACCGCCACCCGTTCCCCGGGCCTGGCCTCGGCGTGCGCATCCTCGGCGAAGTGAAAAAGGAATACGCCGATCTGCTGCGCAAGGCCGACGACATCTTCATCGCGGAACTGCGCAAGGCGAACCTGTACGACCAGGTGAGCCAGGCTTTCGCCGTGTTCCTGCCGGTGCGCTCCGTCGGCGTGATGGGCGACGGCCGCCGCTACGACTACGTCGTGGCGCTGCGCGCGGTCGAGACCATCGACTTCATGACGGCGCGCTGGGCGCACCTGCCCTACGAGTTCCTCGACCAGGTGTCGCGGCGGATCATCAACGAGGTGGCGGGTATTTCGCGCGTCACCTATGACATTTCAGGGAAGCCGCCGGCGACGATCGAGTGGGAGTAGGGGGCGCTTTGCGCTGGTTCAG
>Ga0194132_10001760_pt1 | contig 42982 bp, 44 predicted proteins | sample TA2KigOf80mmetaG_FD_148612 | JGI IMG/M metagenome (GOLD analysis project Ga0194132, IMG submission 148612) | Freshwater microbial communities from Lake Tanganyika, Tanzania - TA2015054 Kigoma Offshore 80m | ecosystem: Environmental > Aquatic > Freshwater > Lake | place: Tanzania: Lake... | reverse complement strand
CCGTTTCTGCCTCGAGGCCACAATCTGGTTCGACTGCAAGGAGGCCGGCGGCTATCTCGGCGCCTATTTGCACGACGGCTTCGACGCACCGGTGCTGGTGCGCTTCGCAAAGGAACTTCGGTCTGCGTTGCCGGCGCTGCTCGGGCCCCATCCACTGGCGCAACTCTGGGCCTTCAAATATCAGCCGGGCGGTACCGGCACGCGCCCACACGCGGATGACGCCACGGTGAACATCAATCTCTGGCTCACGCCCGATGACGCGCGAACCCCAGGAACCTCGGGCGGCCTTCGGCTCTACCCCGTGCCGGTGCCGGCCGATTGGGGCTTCGATGACTATAATCGCGGGCCCGAGCGGCTGATGGCGCTCGCCAGAGCGGCTGCCCGCCCGCCGATCGACGTACCCTATCGTCGCAATCGCGCCGTGATCTTCGATTCCCGCTTGATTCACGAAACCCTTCCATACGACTTTCGCCCGTCGTATGCGGACCGCCGCCTCAATCTCACGCTTCTCTATGGCGAGCGGCCGCGGTCGGGGTGAGGAGACGATGGTCTATCGGATCGCGGTTGATACGGGCGGCACGTTCACCGATGTGGTGGTGGCGGATCATGCCGGCCAGCTCACGCTCGGCAAGGCGTTGACCACGCCGGGGCGCAGCTTTGGCGGGCTCTCCGAGGCGCTGAAGGATGCCGCGCGCAATATGGACATCGCCTATGACGCGCTGATCGCCGGCGCCGACGTGTTGATCTACGGCACCACACGCGCCACCAACGCGATCGTGCAGAGCAAAGTCGCGAAAACCGGCTTCCTGGTCACCGCTGGCTTTCCCGACATTCTGGTCTATCGCCAGGGTGGCAAGCTGAACGCGATGCAGCTCGATATCGAGATGCCGCCACCCTATGTGCCGCGCCGCCTGACCGCCCAGGTGATCGAGCGCATCGATTCCGAAGGTGGCATCGTGACGCCGCTCGATAGAGCGGACCTTGCGTCCAAGCTCGAGGCGCTCAAGAAGAAGCGCGTCGAGGCGCTTGCGGTGTGTCTCCTCTGGTCGATCGCCAACCCGGCGCATGAGATGAAGGTCGGGGCGATGATCGAGCGGATCCTGCCGGGCGTGCCCTACACGCTCTCGCACCAGCTGAACCCGATCATTCGCGAATATCCGCGCGCGTCCTCGACCGCGATCGATGCCTCGCTGAAGCCCCTGATGCAGGAGCATCTGCGGGGGCTGCGCGATGATCTCGCCGGTGCCGGCTTCAAGGGCGAGCTTCTGATCTCGAGTTCGGGCGGCGGCGTGATGCACGTCGATGACGTGATCCTGCGCCCGATCTACATGGTGAAGTCGGGACCGGCCATGGCGCCGCGCGCCGGAGTCTCCTATGCGGAGGCCGAGGGCCTCGGCCGCGATGTCATCGTGGTCGATTCCGGCGGCACCACATTCGACGTGAGCCTCGTGCGCGGCGGGCTCGTGAAATACACGCGCGAGACCTGGCTCGGCCCCATGTACACCGGCCATAATCTCGGCATGGCCTCGGTCGATGTCAGGAGCGTCGGTGCCGGCGGCGGCTCGATCGCTTGGCTCGATGCCGGCGGGCTCCTCCGCGTCGGCCCGCAGAGCGCGGGCTCTGAGCCCGGCCCCGCCTGCTATGGCCGCGGCGGCACGGAGCCGACCGTCACCGATGCGGCCGTCGTGCTCGGCCATATCGACCCCCGGCACTTCCTCGGTGGGCGCATGGCGCTGGATCGGGAAGCGGCCGCGCGCGCGGTCGAGCGCGTCGCGAGCCGGATCGGAAAGTCGCTGGATGAGGCTGCCGCCGCGATCATCACGCTGTCGAGCGAAACCATGATTGCCGCGATCCAGGACATCACGGTGAATGACGGCGTCAACCCGCGCGAGAGCCTCTTGGTCGCGGGCGGCGGCGCGGCGGGGCTCAACATCATGCTGATCGCAAGCGCGCTCGGCTGCGATCGCGTGCTATTGCCGCGCACCGCGGGCGCGCTCTCGGCCTGCGGCGCGCAGTTCTCGGATATCGTCGGTGAGTTCAGCCAGTCGCGCTACGCGCATACCGGTTTCTTCGATTTCGCCGCCGCCAATGGCGTGCTCGACGGCATCGATCAGCGGCTCGACGGCTTCGAGCGGGAGCTGCGCGCGCGCGGCATCGCGTCGTTCACACGCGAATATTTCGTCGAGGCGCGCTATCTCGCGCAACAATGGGAGATGGAAATTCCGCTGCCCATGCGCCGCTTCAATGGTGAGGCTGATGTCACGACCCTGCGCAACAGCTTCAACGAGATCCATGAGCGGCTCTACGCCGTGAAGGACCCGGCCTCGCACCTCGAATGCATGAACTGGAAGGGGCGCCTGACCGCGCACCTCGATAAGCCGAAGCTCGTTGCCGCGGCCACGGGCGCGCGCCACGCGCCGAAGCCGGACCGGCACAGCAACGCCTATTTCAGCGGGCTCGGGCGGGTCGACACGCCCATTTTTCTCGGCGCCTCGCTCGGTGTCGGCGCGCGGATCGAGGGCCCCGCGATCATAGAGGAGCCAACCACAACCATCGTCGTCTATCCCAAGATGCGTGCCGAGGTGACGGCGCTGCACAACTATCTGCTCGCGCCATGACGGGCGAACCGTTCGGCCCCGTGGTCGATACCGCGTGGCTCGCCGGCCAGCTCGGCGCGCGCGATCTCAAGATCATCGATGCCTCCTGGTATCTGCCGACCGAGAAGCGCGATCCGCTGAAGGAGCATCTCGAGGCGCACCTGCCGGGGGCCGTCTTTTTCGATATCGATGCGATCGCCGATCACGCGACCAGCTTGCCGCACATGCTGCCGAGCGCGGCGGAGTTCGGCGCGGCGGTCGGCGCGCTCGGCATTCGGCGGGATGATCGCGTGATCGCCTATGACGGCGCGGGCCAGCTTGGCGCCGCGCGCGCGTGGTGGACCTTCAGGGTGTTCGGCCATGAGAGGGTCGCGGTGCTCGATGGCGGCCTGCCCAAATGGCGTGCCGAGGGCCGGAAGGTCGAGCCCGGTCGCGTGACACCGATACGTGCGCCCTACATCGCTTCGCCGCCAGATGGCGGGCGCGTGCGGCTGCTTGACCAGATGCGGGTGATCACCCAGCGCGGCACCGAGCAGGTGCTGGATGTGCGCTCGGCCGGGCGCTTCGCCGGCACCGAGCCCGAGCCGCGGCCGGGCCTGCGCGGCGGTCACATGCCGGGGAGCCTGAACCTGCCGCTGCCGGCTGTGCTCGACCCCAAGGACAAGACGTTTCTGCCGGCTGAACGTCTGGTCGCGATCTTCAGGAGTGCGGGGCTTGACCCGGCACGGCCGGTGGTCACGAGCTGCGGCTCGGGCATCGCCGCCTGCGTCGCTGCGATTGCGCTCGACCTCGCCGGTTACAGGCAGGTCGCGGTCTTTGACGGGTCGTGGACCGAATGGGGCGGGCGCGATGATACGCCCGTCGAGAAATGAGCCCGGGCTCAGGCCGCGCCGCGCACCGTCATCTCGTCCAGGCGCGCGATGCGCTGATAGAGCGCGAGGCTCCGGCTCTTCAGGCTGCCGAGGCGCTTGGGCAGGCGCGCCGCAATGTCAGCGTCGTCGGCGAGGCAAACGTCCTGCGCGCCCAGCCGATTGGCGTCACACTGCGCTTCTTCGGCGGTGATCTCGCCCTCGTGCAGCGCGCGCTGGATGAAGAGCCAGGCCATCACCTGGGTCAGGCGCGTGGTGAGGCGCAGAGTCTCACAATCGCAGGTGAGTTGATGCACCGGCCCGCCGATCTCGCGGTCGAACGCCAGCCGGCCGGCGACATAGTCGCGCGCCTCCACGACAAGGCGGAGCGCCTCATCGAAGGTCCGGCTGAAATAGGCCGTGCTGGTATCTTCGTTCGACACGCGAACTCCGCTGGCTCGGGCAATCGATGGTCGGCCGGAGACCCTCGCCTATCATCGGGGCCCGGCGTTAACAAACTGTTTTTCCTTTTCGGTCAACCGGGCTTGGATCGACAACCCGAGGGTGTTGCGTGGTGACATACGGAAGCCATTGGCGAAGTTGGTGCGGGGGCGTGATCCTGGCGCTTGGCCTCCTGTGCGCGGCCCCGCCTCCGGCAGCAGCGCTTGAAGCCGATCATACGACCAGTGCGATTGTCGGCGAGATGCGCTCCTACACCACGTTCTATGAGGACACACTGCTCGACGTCGCCCGTGACAATAGCCTCGGCTACACCGAAATGATTGCCGCCAATCCGGGCGTCGACCCCTGGCTGCCCGGCGAGGGCACCAAGGTCGTACTGCCGACTGGCCATTTGCTGCCGAACGCGCCGCACAAGGGCCTCATCATCAATCTGGGTGACCAGCGGCTCTACTTCTTTCCGCGCGGCGACGAGCCGCCGATCAGCGTGCCGATCGGCACCGGCCGAGAGGGCTGGAATACGCCGCTCGGCTCAACGTCGGTGGTGCGCAAACAACATCGCCCGACCTGGTATCCAGGGCCCGCGGTGCGCGCGGAGCAGCCCGATTTGCCGCGCGTCGTTACGCCCGGACCCAACAACCCGCTCGGCGAATACGCGATCTATCTCGGCTTTCCGGGCTATTTGGTGCATGGCACCAACCGGCCCTGGGGTGTTGGGCGGCGGGTAAGCCATGGCTGCATCCGGCTATATCCCGAGGACATCGCCCATCTGTTCGACAAAATCAGAGTCGGCACGCCGGTGACGATCGTGGATCAGAAGGTCAAGGCCGGCTGGGTCGATGGCGTGCTCTATCTGGAGGCCCACCCCGAGCCCGCGCAGATTTTCGCGCTGGAGGAAACCGGTGCGCTGGGGCTCGCGCCCGTCGACCCGATTGACGATGTCACGATGGAGTTGATCCGCGTGACGGCGGGCGACGCCTTTTCGTGGGTCGATTGGGGCCTGATCAAACAGACGCTCAGCCAGCGCTCGGGCACCCCGGTGCCGATCGCGAACGCCGAGCCTTCAGCCGACTGAACGACCCGCTGGCGGCCGGTTGCCTGACCGGCCGCCCCGTCAAAACCGGTTGATACGACCTATTTGTGCATCGACTTCTGCATCATCCGATCGGCCTTGTCGGACGCCGCCTGGGCGTCCGCCGCGGCCTGCTCAGCCGCCGCCGCCGCTCGATTGGCCGCATCAGCCGCCTCCTGGGCCTTGGCCATGGCGTCCATCGCCATCTGCTTGGACTCGGCCGATTGCTGGGCCGCTGCGTCGACCTTGGACGAGTCGGTCTGCGGCTGCGTGCAGCCGGCCGCAATCGCCAGTGGCAACGCCAGGATGAGAGACCGGACGACGAAGGATTTTCTGACCATGGACCGTGCTCCCTATAGCTCTCGTTGGCCGCCCGAGTTAAGGCCACAAATCCTTGTATGTCAAGGGGTTTAACCGGTTCGCCCCGGCACCCTGCGACACGCAGGCGCGCGCGGATTTCACGCGCCGAAAACAAAAGCGCCGCCGGAGGACCGGCGGCGCGGGTTACAGGGAGACGGAATAATCAGGGAGGACAAAATGCACGATAGATCGGGGTATCGATATATCGGCAAGGCCCACCCTAGGCCGAAAGCTCTAAGAATTCGTTAATGCCGGCGACCCTTCCGCCCTTTTTGCTAACGCTTGAACAATGCGTCGGCGGCTGAGCGGTGCCGGCCGCGCGACTCGATCGTGCGCTCGACCCGGGCGATCTCGGCGTCCAGCGCCCGCCGATAGGCCTGCAGCGCCTCGAGCGAGAGGTGATCGATCGATTTCGGCGGCCAGTCGGGCAGGGGTGGCCGTGCCTCATCGTCGTCCATGATGCCCTCCATGATCGGCTCTGCTAAAGACTACCGCCGCCGCCGCCAACCGCAACAAGCCGGACCCGAGCCATGCCAACGCTGCCTGCCGAGATCACGGCGATCGAAATCAGCTCACCCGGCGGGCCGGAGGTGCTGAAGCCGGCGAAGCGGCCGATGCCGGTGCCCGGGCTCGGAGAGGTCCTGATCCGGGTCGAGGCGGCGGGGGTGAACCGGCCTGACCTGATGCAGCGTAAGGGCGGCTACCCGCCGCCGCAGGGTGCGAGCGACATCCCCGGCCTCGAGGTCGCGGGCGAGATCGTCGCGCTCGGGCCTGGAACGAATCGCTTCAAGCTGGGGGAGCGGGTTTGCGCGCTGGTCACGGGTGGCGGCTACGCCACGTTCTGCACGGCGCCCGAGGCGCAGTGCCTGCAGATTCCGGGACAACTCGGCGCGGTCGAAGCGGCCGGCCTGCCGGAGACCTTCTTCACCGTCTGGACCAATCTGTTCATGCGCGCCGGGTTGAGGGCGGGTGAGCGCGTGCTGATTCACGGCGGCACCAGCGGCATCGGCACGACGGCGATTCAACTGGCCCGCGCCTTCGGCGCGCGCGTGTTCGCGACCGCCGGCTCGGACGAAAAATGCGCTGCCTGCCTGACCCTCGGCGCCGAGGGCGCGATCAATTACCGTGCCGAGCCGTTCGAAGAGGCGGTGCTCAAGCTCACCGGCGGGGAAGGTGTCGATGTTGTGCTCGACATGGTGGGCGGCTCCTACATCGCTCGCGACATGAAGGCGCTCCGGCCCGAGGGCCGGCTCGCGTTGATCGCGGTGCAGGAGGGCGCGAAGGCCGAGATCAACCTCGTCGTCCTGATGCAGAAGCGCCTGATGCTCACCGGCTCGACGCTCCGCCCGCAGAGCGTCGAGGCCAAGGCGCGCATCGCCGCGGGCCTGCAAAGCGAGGTCTGGCCACTGATCGCGGCAGGCGCGGTCAAGCCCGTGATCGATCGCACCTATTCCCTGGCTCAGGCGAGCGAGGCCCATGCCCGGCTCGAATCGGGCCAACACATCGGCAAGGTGATTCTGACGGTTTGACCCTGCTGCCGCACAGGCTTTACCCTCGCGGCGAAGCCAGTATAGTTTGCACACTCACCACACCTTTGGACATGGCGGTGGCGGGTGCCGTCGGGTCCGACGGTAGGCCGCGCCGCCGCGTGCTTTGGAGAATGAATCGATGGCCCAGCCGCTGATGCCGAAGGCGACCGCCGTATGGCTGGTCGAAAACACCGCGCTTAGCTTCGAGCAGATAGCGGGCTTCACCGGGCTGCACCCGCTCGAGGTGCAGGGCATCGCCGATGGCGAGGTGGCGGTTGGCATACGCGGGCTCGATCCCGTGTCGACCGGCCAATTGTCGACGGAAGAGATCGCGCGCTGCGAGGGCGACCCCGCAGCGCGGCTCAAGATCGCCGGCAGCGTGGCGGAGACGGTGACGAAGCCAAGGCGCGGCCGCTACACCCCGGTCAGCAAGCGCCATGAGCGCCCGAACGCGATCGCCTGGCTGATTCGCAACTATCCGGTGCTGAGCGATTCGCAAGTCGCGCGACTGCTTGGCACGACGCCCGCGACGATCGCCCAGGTGCGTGGCCGCACGCATTGGAACGCCGCCAACATCTCGCCGCAGGATCCGGTGTTGCTCGGGCTGTGCAGCGAGGCCGAGCTGCTCGAGCAGATCAACATCGCGCGTCGGCGCGAGGAGCGGGCCGCGCAGCGTGCTGAGAAAGGTGCGAACCGGCCGCGCAAGGCCGCGACCCCGAAGCCGGATGAGGCGGGGGCGACGGCGGCTGGTTCGGACGTCGGTGGCGTGGATGCGCCAGCCAACGATAGCGCTGCCGGCGCGGACGGTGATTCGAACGCCTGAGGAACGCGCCTACAACACCCGCTGAACCGGGCGTCGACGCTTCGCTTCCATCACCGAGTAGGCGATGCGCTTCGAGAGATGCGTGATCTTCTCTTCGGGCTTCAGCGACATATCGATCGCGAGGCCTAGGTTCTGTAACAGCCGAACGTCCTTGGGCGAGGGGGCGAGGTAGTCGCCCCTGATGTCCTCGACCACCTTGACCAGACCTTCGCACAACTCGGCGACATGCGCGTCGGCCGTGTTGGTGACGCGGCGCGCGGTCTCGCGCCCGCGCTCGAGCAGCATGTCGAGCAACAGCCGGATCGAGCTTTCGACATTGCCGCGGTCATAGAGGCCCACCACCTCGCGCGCGACCGAGGTCACGACGAGGGCGTTCTGCGCCAGCATCTGGGTGTCGACCACCGCGCGCGCGGCATCGATCTCGGCGAAGGCACGAGCCGGGTCGAACTGGTCGAGTGCCTTGTCGCGCAACGTGTTGGGCACATCGAGCATCGCGACCGCGCCTTGCGGCCGTGCCACCGTGCGCCGATCCGGCCCGATATAGGTGCCGGTGACGACGAAGGGTTGCCGGCTGTCGATCATGCGCGCAACCCGATCGAGCAGCATCGAGACCGCGAACGGCTTTGCGAGCACGGCGTCAGGGCCGTCATTGATCGCCTGGCTCACGGCGCCGGCGGTCGAGCTCTGCAGCGTGCTGAAGTTCACCAGGAAGGGGTTGCGACCGACCTCGCCGAAACGAATCGCCTTGAGCAGCGAGTTCCGCTGAAACTTGAGCAGGCCGTGATCCGCGATCACGAGGTCGAACATGCGGATGCGGCAAAGCGCCACCGCCTCGGCGACCGAGCCGACGGATGCCGTGTTCTTGAGGCCATGCGCGATCAACCCGTCCTGAAGCGGGCGGCGCGCCTCCTCATTCGGCTCGACGAGTAGCACCTGTACTTCGGCGAGCTTGATCGCCGACATGAGCGCGTCCTTCTCGCTGCGTTGGCGCGGCCTTGGCAGGCCAGAGCCCATGCTCGCGGGCGCGGGTTAAGAAGCGGTTATCAAGGTGCCGGCGAATGGCGCAAAGTGTCAGGACTGCTTGGCCACGCGGCGGAACTTCGCCTCCATGACGGACTTCGCGATCCGTGTGGAGAGGTGCTCGACCTGCCGTTCCGACGTGATCGACATGTGGATCGCCATGCCGAGGTTCTGAAGCAGCCGAACATCCTTGACCGCGGGTGACTTGATGGCACGCTGAAGGTCGACCGAGACTTTCATCACGCTCATGCACATCTCGGCGACCGACTCCTCCTGCGTACCCTTCAAGCGACGGGCGATCTCGCGGGACCGGTCGAACAGCGTGCTGAGCGCTGGGTTTGCGCTCTCATCGAGCGTGCCGGTGTCGAAGCTGTTGACGATCTGGTGGGTCAGGGTCGAGATCGTCTGCGCGGCTTGGGTCAGCGCAAGGCGCTCGACCAGCGAGCGTGCCGCATCGATGGCGGAGACCGCGCGGTTGACGTCGAAGCGCTCGAGCGCCTTGTCGGCCAGCGTGTTGGGCACCTCGACCCGCGTGGCGTTCTCTTGCGGCCTGGCGATTTGCGGCCGGTCCGGCCCGACATAGGCGTCGGTCACCAAAAAAGACGGTCGCGAGTGAATCACGCTGGTCAACCGATCGAGCAACTTGCCGATGGTCACCGGCTTGGCGAGCACTAGGTCGGGGCCGTCATGCGCGGCCTGCCGCACGACGTTCTCGAGGGTATTTGCGAGCGTGCAGACACTGACGAGAAACGGGTTGCGACCCATCTGGCCGACACGGATCGAGCGATTGAAGGTGATGGCGTCGCCTGCAGGAAGCTCGGCATCCGCGATGGTCATGTCGATCAGGCGCTTGCGCGCAATCGACGCCGCTTCCTCGACTGAGGACACCGCGGCGGCGCCCTTGATCCCGCGCGCAAGGAGGCCCTGGTGGAGCGGCAGGCGCTCCTTCTCATTGGGCTCAACCAGGAGAACCTGAATATCTGCGAGATTCAGGGCCGACATCGCTCTCTTCCGTCCTATGCATTTCGCACAGTTATGCTCGGACAGCTCAGCCTTACGCCCTAAAGTAAACGTAAGATTTATGGGGATAAGTTTTTTGGGCGGCTTGGCCCCAATAATCGATCATTCGATATAGGAATACCGCAGACCGGGCCGGGCGCGGCCCAAGTCTTGCCACTTTACCGCGGTTCAGGCGGTCGTCCCGGCATAGCCGACCGTGCGCAAGGCCGACCGGATTTCGTCCAGGGTCGCGGGATCGTCGATGGTCGCGGGCATGGCATAGGCCTCGCAGTCGGCGATCTTCCGCATGGTGCCGCGCAGGATCTTGCCCGAGCGGGTCTTGGGCAGACGGTTGACCACGAGCGCCTGGCGGAAGGCCGCAACCGGGCCGATCTGCTCGCGCACGAGCTGCACCAGCTCCTTGAGGATGTCGGCATCGGGCCGGTTTACGCCGGCCTTGAGCACCACGAAGCCGAGCGGCACCTGGCCCTTGAGCGAATCCGAGACGCCGATGACCGCGCATTCGGCGACATCGCGGTGGCGCGCGAGCGCTTCCTCCATTGCGCCGGTCGAAAGCCGATGGCCCGCGACGTTGATGACGTCGTCGGTGCGGCTCATGATGTAGAGGTAGCCATCGCGATCGATGTAGCCGGCATCGCCGGTCAAGTAATAGCCCGGATAGCGCTCGAAATAGGCCCGCCGGCAGCCGTCCTCATTGTTCCAGAGCGTGGGGAGGCAACCGGGCGGCAGCGGCAGTTCCACCACAATTGGTCCGATGGTCTCGGCCGGCGCCGGCTTGTCCTTCTCGTCCATCACGCCGATGCGATAGCCGGGCACCGCCTTGGTCGGTGAGCCAGGCTTGACCGGGAGCGCGCCGAGCCCCGCACAATTCGCGCCCATGGGCCAGCCGGTCTCGGTCTGCCACCAATGATCGAACACCGGGCGGTTGAGCTTGGTCTGCGCCCAGATCAGCGTGTCGGGGTCGGTGCGCTCGCCCGCGAGAAACAGGATTTCGAAGCGCGAGAGATCGTGGCGCGAAAGATGCGTCGCCTCGGGGTCCTCGCGGCGAATCGCGCGAAACGCGGTCGGTGCGGTGAACAGCACCTTCACCTGGTGCTCGGCGATCAGCCGCCAATAGGCGCCGGCATCGGGCGTGCCGACCGGCTTGCCCTCGTAGAGGATGCTGGTGCAGCCATAGGCGAGTGGCGCGTAGACGATATAGGAGTGGCCGACCACCCAACCGATGTCGGACGCGGCCCAAAACACCTCGCCCGGCTTCATCGCGTAGATGTTCTTCATGCTCCAATTGAGCGCGACCATGTGGCCGCCATTGTCGCGCACAATGCCCTTGGGCTTGCCGGTGGTGCCCGAGGTGTAGAGCACGTAGAGCGGGTCGGTCGCCAGGACGGGAAGGCAGGCGACCGGCATTGCCCGCGCCATCTCGCTCTCGTAGTCGAGATCGCGGCCCGGCACCGGCTCTGCTCGCTGCGCCGTGCGCTGAATGAGCACGCAGCGCGCGACCTTGTGGGTCGCGAGCTTCAGCGCCTCATCGATCATCGGCTTATAGGGGATGACGCGGTTGACCTCGATGCCGCAGCTCGCCCAGACGATCACCTTGGGCGACGCATCATCGATGCGCGCGGCCAGCTCCGGCGCGGCGAATCCGCCGAAGACGACCGAGTGGATCGCGCCGAGCCTCGCGCAGGCGAGCATCGCGACCACGGCTTCCGGGATCATCGGCATGTAGATGATCACGCGATCGCCGCGCCCGACGCCCGCGCCCTTCAGCACGCCAGCGAAGCGCGCGGTCCGATCGAGCAGTTCGGCATAAGAGAGCTTCTGCACCGATTGGGTGACCGGGCTGTCATGGATCAGCGCGATCTGCGCGCCGCGCCCGGCCTCGACATGGCGGTCGAGCACGTTGTAGCAGGTGTTGAGCTCGGCCCCGACGAACCAGCGCGCGAACGGCGCACGATCGAAATCGAGCACGCGGTCCCAGCGTTTGGTCCAGCTCACCGCCTCGGCGGCTTCGGCCCAGAACGCTTCGGGCGCGGTCTTGGCCCGCGCATAGACCTCGTCATAGCGGCTTGTCATGATCTTTTCCGTGGCACAGAGAACTCGATGGGATCAGCGCTTGCCGAGGCCGCGGGCGCGGGCGGCCTCCTCGAGCGAATCGCGGAATTTCGGATGGGCGATCGCGATCAGCGCCTGGGCGCGGTCACGCAGCGAGCGGCCGCGGAGTTCCGCGACACCATATTCGGTGACGACGGCATCGATGTCGGTGCGCGCGGTGGTGATGACCGCTGAGGGCGGCAGGGCATCGACGATGCACGAGATCGTGCCGTGCTTCGCGGTCGCGCTCGTGCACAGGAACGACTTGCCGCCATCCGACATCGTCGCGCCGCGCACGAAATCGACCTGACCGCCGGTGCCGCTATATTGCATGCCGCCGATCGATTCGGAGCAGGCCTGGCCGGTGAGGTCGACCGCAAGCGTCGCGTTGACCGAGATCATGCGCTTGTGGCGCGCGATCACCACCGGGTCGTTGGTGTATTCGACCGGGTGGCCCTCGATCATCGAATTGCCGTGCAGGAAGCGATAGGTCGCGGCACTGCCGCCGACGAACGTGAAAGGCGTGATGCCCGGGTTGTACGTCTTCTCGCTGTTGTCGACGACGCCGGCCTCGATCAGGACACGCATCGGATCGACAAACATCTCAGTGTGGATGCCAAGCCGCTTGTGCCCGGTGAGCGCGAGGCCGACGCCGCTCGGCACCGCGCCATAGCCGAGCTGGATCGTGGCGCCGTCGGGAATCCGATCGGCGATGAAGCGGGCGATCGCGCGCTCCTCATCGCCAAGCGCGGGCTCGGGCAGCTCTGCGATCGGGTCGTCGCTTTCGACCAGCGCATCGATCTGGCTCAGGTGAATCCGGCACGGCCCGCGCACCTGCGGCACGTTCGGGTTGATCTCGACCACGCGGTAGGGCGCGTAATCGAACATCGAGCGCGAATAGTCGACACTGATGCCGAGGCTGACGAAGCCCTCGGCGTCGGGGGGCGAGGCCAGTGCCATGATCGCATGCGCCGGCATGGCGCGCAGGATGCGCGGCATCTGGCCGAAATGCATCGGCGTCATGTCGTATTGGCCGGTGAATACGCCCGGCCGATCACAGCCGGCGCAGAAGAGCGAGTCCCACTTGAACTTGCCGGCGAGCTCCGGCTTCACCAGATGGCGCGCGATGTCACGCCCCGGCAGGATCGCGCTGATCGTGACGTCCCGAAGCGCACCTTCTGCCGCCCCGCGCCCGAGCGCCGCGACAAGCGCAGGCGGCGCACCGGCAAAGGTCGGCAGGATCAGCCGCTGCCCCGGCTTCAGGCGTGACACGGCTTCGTCCGGACTGGTCAGCCGGCGCTGATATTCGGCACGCCCAGCGGTCATTGTTCTTGTTCGCCTCCCCGTGACCCCATGGTGGCCGCTCGCTCGGCGCCCCGCAAGCCCGACGCGTTAACCCCCGTTAACCATGATCCGGCCGAATCCGTTATCATGAGCGCATGATCGAGCCGGCCTCCATGCTCAACCTGGTCGAACGCCTGGCGCTGAGTCAGGTGCTCTGCATCGGCGATCTCATGCTCGACCGCTATGTCTATGGCGGCGTCGAGCGCACCTCGCCCGAGGCGCCGGTGCCGGTGCTGCGCATCGAGCGTGAGCGCGCCATGCTGGGCGGGGCCGGCAATGTGGTGCGCAACGTCACCGCGCTCGGCGCGCGCGCCTGGCTGATCGCGGTGATCGGCGATGACGAGGTCGGCCGCCAGCTCACCACCATGGTCGGCAAGGAACCGCAGCTCGAGCCTTATCTCCTGATCGAGGCCGGGCGCCCCTCAACCGTCAAGACCCGCTTCGTTGCAGGGAACCAGCAATTGCTGCGCGCCGATGCCGAGACCACGCGCCCGATCGAGGCTCGCACGGCCGAGCGCCTGATCGCGCTCGTCGGCGATCTTACGCCCCAGGCGTCATCGATCGTGATCTCGGACTATGCCAAGGGCGTGATCACGCCCGAGGTCGTGCAGGCGGTCATCGCGCGCGCGCGCGCGGCCGGCCACCCCGTCGTCGTCGATCCCAAGGGCGCGGACTTCGCGCGTTATCGCGGCGCGAGCGTGGTGACACCCAATCGCGGCGAGCTCTCGGCCGCGGTCGGCGAGCGGCTCGACAGCGAGGCGGCGATCGTGAAGGGCGCGCGGGCGCTGATCGAGCGCTGCGGCATCGAGGCCGTCCTGGTGACGCGGAGCCATGAGGGCATGACCTATGTCGCCGCCAATGGCCGCGTGGAGCATCTCCCGGCGCAGGCGCGCGAGGTTTATGACGTCTCGGGCGCGGGCGACACCGCGGTGGCGACCTTTGCGGCGGCGCTCGGCCAGGGCGTCGATCCGGTCGAGGCGGCGCTGTTGGCGAACGCCGCGGCCGGCATTGTCGTGGGCAAGACCGGCACGGCGGTTGCGCACGGCGTCGAGTTGCAGCGCGCGGTGCGCGCGAACGACCGCACCGCGCAGGACGCCAAGCTGATGCTCCTGCCCGATGCGGTCGATGCGGTCAGCCGCTGGCGCGCCGAGGGCAAGTGCGTCGGCTTCACCAATGGCTGCTTCGACCTGCTGCATCCGGGCCACCTGGCGCTCTTACGTCAGGCGCGCGGCGCCTGCGACCGGCTAGTCGTAGGCCTCAACAGCGATGCGTCGGTCAAGCGTCTGAAGGGGCCGGAGCGGCCGGTGCAGAACGAGGCCGCGCGGGCCGAGGTGCTGGCCTCGCTCGAGCTGGTCGATCTCGTCGTGTTGTTCGAGGCCGACACCCCCATCGCGCTGATCGAGGCGCTCCGGCCCGATGTGCTGATCAAGGGCGCGGACTATGCGCTCGATCAAGTGGTCGGCGGCAGTTTCGTGCAGTCCTATGGCGGTCGGGTGCTCTTGGCCACGCTCGAGCCCGGCTTCTCGACCACGCGGACGATCGAGCGCCTGAAGCGCTGAGGCTTTCCTAGGCCGGGGCGGCCAGGCGGCGGCCGATGGCCTTGCCCGTGCGCAGGCGGACGATCTCGTCCTTCACCTTGAGGCGCCGGCGCTTGAGTGCGGTGAGAGAAATCTGGTCCGGTGCCGGCCGCTCCCATTCCTCCTGGATCGCTCGTTCGAGGTTCGCGTGCTTGGCGGCCAAGCACGCCCGGTAGTCATCGACACCGAACTCCCCCTCAGAATTGACGAGCTCTCCCAATCCGATCATCTTTTTCCGAGATCTCCGCGCTGCGGGCCCTTGGCGGCCCGTCATTACACCACCATGATAATGCCATGGAGTGCCGCCCTTGACCACACCGATGCGGCTCGTCGTCGGCATCAGCGGCGCCTCGGGCGTCGCCTATGGCGTGCGGCTGCTCGAGGCCCTGCGGGCGCTCGAAGTGGAATCCCACCTCGTGCTCAGTCGGGCGGGTGAGATGACGCTCGGCTACGAGACTGAGCTGAGCCCGAAGGACGTCAAGGCGCTTGCGAGCGTGTCGCATTCTCCGGCGGATTTGGGTGCCCCGATCGCAAGCGGCTCTTTTCGCACGGCGGGCATGATCATTGCGCCGTGCTCGATCCGCTCGATGTCCGAAATCGCGACCGGCGTCACCACAACCTTGCTCAGCCGCGCCGCCGATGTGTGCCTGAAGGAGCGGCGGCGCCTGGTGCTGATGGTGCGCGAAACGCCGCTCCATCTCGGCCATTTACGCACCCTCACCCAGCTGGCGGAACTCGGCGCGATCATCGCGCCCGCCATGCCCGCGCTCTATCCGAAGCCCCAGACGATCGACGAGGTGATCGACCATTCGGTCGGCCGCCTGCTCGATTTGTTCGAGCTCGATTCCGGCCTGTCGCACCGCTGGCGCGAGACAAAATCACTCGCGACTCGGGCGCTGGCGGCCACTCCGGCGGAGGGCTCGATCGAGGCCTTGCCGGCGCGTCTGCGCGAGCGTGAGCGGTGATCGCGGCAAGGTTGCCTATCGCAAAAAATCCTTATTAATTTCAAATACTTGAATGATAACGCCCGGAACATCGGGCGAGCCAAAAAGCGATTGGGGCCGATCCGACGCGGTGTTATATTTTTTTTGTCATCTTGGTCTGCCGCTGAGGAGTGCATTGATGGAACGTGTCGAGGCAGAGCAGAAGCTTGTTGAGTTGAGAGTTGAGCATCGCGACCTTGATGAAGTCATCACCCGTCTCGCCGAGACGGTCGACCTGAACGAAGTCCAGCTCCGACGGTTGAAAAAGCGAAAACTCGCGTTGAAGGATCAGATCGCCAAGCTTGAAAGCGCGATGGTGCCAAACATCATCGCTTGAGCAATGGGCGCCGCAAGGCGCCCGTGGCGTTTCTGACGCCTGCTTGAAGGGAGAGCTGTTGGGCCGACCGACCTTCTAGGCCGGCATGATGGTCTGCTTGCGCGCGTACATGGCCTCGTCGGCCGCGGCGAGCACCTGCACCGCGTCCTCCTTGCCGAGAAACGTGTAGGTGCCGAACGTCACCGTGAGCTTGATCTCGGCATTGTCATAGACCAGCGGATCGCTCTGCACCGCCTCGGCCAAGGTGGTGGCCTTGATTTGCGCGGCGTCTGAATCAGCGCTGAACAGGATGACGCCGAACTCGTTGCCGCCGAGCCGCCCCACGATGTCGGAATCGCGGATGCTGGTGCGCAGGCGGTCGGCCACACGATGGAGCGCGACGTCGCCGGCACCGTGGCCGAGCGAGTCGTTGATGCGCTTCATGCCGTTACGTCGAAATAGATAACCGAGCTCGGCGTGCCATAGCGCTCGGTCATGGAGATCGCGCGGGTCAGCTCGCGCACGAAGGCGCGGCGATTGTGGATCGGCAGGAGCGAATCCTGGTCGGCGAGCTTCTCCAGATGGTCGATGCGGCCCTTGCTGCGGGTGAGCTCCTCGCGCAGGCGCGCGACCTCGGCCATCAGGCCCATGATCGCGGCACGGACCTTGGGTGTCAGCTCGGTGACGGGAATCCCCAGCACCTCCGCGGTATCGGCGATGATGTGGGCCGAGCCGGTCTCACCATTGGAGACGCCCGCGCGCGCCAGCCCCTGGGGACGCCGGGCGTCGCCCACGCCTCGCGCTGTCGTACTAGACCGTTCGACCTTCATCGCCCGTTGCCCGTCCTGGCCTTTAAGCCTTCGATCCTTGCTCGTCAGTCTGGCCGAACGTCCCTTACAGACTGTTAATGAATCAGGATTTCGCTACGGTGCCCGGGCACTCCGGCGAGGTCTCGGAAACGATTGGCGAAATTGGCGCGTGGACCCTAGGATCACGACCCCAGCGACAGGGAGAGCCTCGATGAGCGAGCGCGCGCCGGAAGTCGGCATCATCATGGGCAGCCAATCGGACTGGGCGACCATGCGCCACGCGGCGGAGACGCTGACGGCGCTTGGCGTGCGCTTCGAGAAGCGTATCGTTTCGGCCCATCGCACGCCGAAGCGGCTCTACGACTATGCAAACGGCGCGCGCACCCGCGGCCTCAAGGTGATCATCGCGGGCGCCGGCGGCGCGGCCCATCTGCCCGGCATGGCGGCCTCGATGACCACGCTGCCGGTGCTCGGCGTGCCGATCGAGAGCCAATCCCTGAAGGGCCTCGACAGCCTGCTCTCGATCGTTCAGATGCCGGGCGGTGTCCCGGTCGGCACGCTCGCGATCGGCAAGCCCGGCGCGATCAACGCCGCCGTCCTAGCGGCCGCGATCGTGGGCCTCGGGGATGCGAAGGTCGCGGCGGCGCTCGAGGCCTGGCGCGCGAGGCAGACCGATTCGGTCGAGCATGAGCCGCGCGACGACGCCTAAGGCGAAGGGAGCGCCCGCGCTGGTCATCGCGCCGGGCGCGACCATTGGCATTCTCGGCGGCGGCCAGCTCGGACGCATGATCGCGCTCGCAGCGGCGCGGCTCGGCTATCGTTGCCACGTCTTTGCGCCCGAGGGCGACCCGCCGGCCGGGCAGGTGGCGGCCGCGACCACGCACGCCGATTATCGCGACCACGCCGCGCTCGAGCGTTTTGCCAAACAGGTGTCCGTCGTCACCTATGAGTTCGAGAACGTGCCGGTCGAGACCGTGCATCTTCTCGAGCCGCTCGTGCCGGTGCGCCCGGGCGCCCGTTCGCTCGAGATCGCGCAGGACCGGCTCAATGAGAAGACATTCGCGAATGCCCTTGGCATCGGCACCGCTTCATTCGCACCTGTTGACGACGTGCCGAGCCTCGAAGCGGCGCTCGCCCGCATCGGCACGCCCGCGATCCTGAAGACCCGGCGGCTCGGCTATGACGGCAAGGGGCAGGCAACCATCGAGGCGTCGAGCGATCCGGCCGAGGCGTGGCAGGCCGTCGGCCGGGCGCCTGCCATCCTCGAGGCGCGGGTGGATTTCGAGCGCGAGATCTCGGTCGTCATCGCGCGTGCGCTCGATGGCACGCTCGCCCCCTTTGTGCCGGTCGAGAACCGCCATGTCGGCGGCATTCTCGACCGCACCACCGCGCCGGCCCCGATCACGCCGACGCTGGCTGCAGAAGCAGAAGAACTCGCGGGCCGCATCGTCGACGCGCTCGATCATGTCGGCGTGCTCTGTGTCGAGCTGTTCGTCAGCAAGGCCGGCGGGCTCCTGATGAACGAGCTCGCGCCGCGCGTGCACAATTCGGGCCATTGGACGATCGATGCCTGCGGCACAAGCCAGTTCGAGCAGCATGTGCGCGCGGTCTGCGGCCTGCCGCTCGGGAGCCCGGAGCGTCACTCGGACGCGGTGATGCAGAATTTGATCGGCGATGACGTCGAGCGCTGGCCCGCGCTGCTCGCCGACCCCGGCGCGCATCTCCATCTCTACGGCAAGGCCGAGGCGCGGCCGGGCCGCAAGATGGGCCACGTCACCTGGATCAAGCCGCGCTCGAGTTGAAATTCCGTTCAACGCGCGACCGGAGCGGATTTCTCGCTCATGACAGCACACATCTATCGTCATTCCGGACGCTAGCCGAGCCCGGACACCGAAGGCGTTCGGCTGCGAGGCTTGCGATCCGGAATCCAGAGTTGCGGTCTCGGTGTCTGCGGTTCGATGGATTCCCGCTTGCGCGGGAATGACAGACCAAGAAAGGCGGATTCATTTGCGTGGCAAACGTTCTAATCCGTCGGCAGGCCGGCCTTGCGCAGGCCGTCGAGCACGCGCTCGATGTCCACAGCTCGTAAGGCAAGACGGCGCAGATGCGTCGCCGCGGCATAGGCCGGATTGATCTCTCTGAGCTGGCGCCAGACCTCACGTGCTTCGTCAAGCCGGCCCAAATGGGCGAGCGCGGACGCCAGATAGACGCGCGACAGATCGGTGCCGGGATTGAGCGTGATGCGCTCGCGAAACACCTCGACCGCCTTCTCCAGCTGACCGGCGAAGAAATAGGCCATGGCGACGAAGTGCAGGTAATGCTGCCTGAAGGCCGGGTCGAGCCGCATCGCCTGTTCGATAAAGGGCAGGCCCTTGAGCGGCTCGCCTTGGTACAAGTGTACGTCCCGCGCACGTTCAGCGCGAGCGCGAGGTTTGGGTTGAGAGCGAGCGCCAGCTCGACCTCGCTCTGCCAGCGCTCGTAGTTCTTCTCGAACATCGAGACGAGCGCGTTCTGGAAGTGCAGATAGGCGTCGCGCGGGTCCTGCGCCAAGCCCTCATCAACATAGCGCCTGGCCTGACGCAGATCGTCGGCGGGGTTCGAGCCCCACTGGTTCTGGTATTGCAGCGCGTAAACCTGCGCCAGCCCGCCATAGCCGCCGGGATAGGTAGGGTCGAGCTCGACCGCACGGCGGAACCACTCGCCCGCGCTACGCACGCCTTCCCTGCTCAGGTTCGTCGTCTGCATCAGCTCGCGCCCGCGCAGGAAGCAATCGTGCGCCTCGATCCGCGCCGGCGCGGCGGGCGTAGCCTGAGCCGAGCGCGCCTTGTCGAAATTGATCTTGAGCGCGGTGACGATCTGACGCGTCACCTCGTCCTGTACCGCGAAGATGTCGGTCAGCTCGCGGTCATAACGCTCGGCCCAGAGGTGGCCGCCGGTCGCGCCATCGATTAGCTGCGCGGTGATGCGCACCCGCTGACCGGCTTTGCGCACCGAGCCTTCGAGTGCGTAGCGCACGCGGAACTGTTTGCAGATCTCGACGAGTCGACGGCCTTGCCCTTGAAGGCAAACGAGGAGTTGCGCGCGATCACCAGGAGGCCCGGAATCTTGCTTAGATCGGTGATGAGGTCTTCGGTGATGCCGTCGCTGAAATATTCCTGTTCGGGGTCGCCGCTCATATTGGCGAACGGAAGCACCACGATCGAAGGGCCTTCGCTCGCCGGCACCTTGATGGCGCTCGGGCGACTTTCCGCGGGCTGTTCGCCGGTGCGTACCCGAAACACCCGCACCGGCCGGGCAATGTTCTTGACCTCGATTTCGCCAAGATCATCGAGGCGAACGACGAGCTTGTCGCGCACCTGGTCGCGCACCGCGCGCGAGATGCAGATGCCACCGGGCTCGGCGACCGATTCAAGCCGCGCGGCGACGTTGACGCCATCGCCATAGAGGTTATCGCCGCGCACGATGACATCGCCGAGATTGATGCCGATGCGAAGCTCGAGCTTCGTATCGCTGGAGCTGTCGGCGTGGCGCTCGGAGCACGCGCGCTGAATCTCGATCGCGCACCGCACGGCCTCGACCGCGCTCGGGAACTCGACCAGCATGCCGTCGCCAATCAGCTTGACCGTGCGGCCGCGGTGCCCGGCGATCGACGGGTCAATCAGCTCGCGGCGCAGCGCCTCGAGCCGGGTCAAGGTGCCGGTCTCATCGGCCGCCATCAAGCGGCTATAGCCGACGACATCCGCGCTCAGGATCGCGGCCAAACGCCGCTCGATGGGCTCCCCGGTCACGGATTCGGCCCTGCTGCCGTGGTGGAAGGATCGATTATCGGAAGGTCAGGCGATGGTGTCCAGGCGTGCCCCAGATCGGGATATCACGCGACCGGGCGGGTCCTCAGCTCTCGGGCGCGCTGGATGGCGGCTCGCGCTTTGCGTCCCCATCCGCGCGCCAATCAGGCCTCACCCCGCGTCGGTGACGCGCCGCCGTGGCCTGGCGAAACGCGCGGAATAGGCCGGGCAAATCGGGCAGGGCGGCTTCCACGCGCCCACGCGCTTTCTGGATCTTCAACACATCATCGATGCGCCGCTCGAGGAAGGCCCAGGTCTCGCTTGCGCCTTCGGAACGATCATTGAGCCAGACCATGAGCGTCGCCATGTAGACGCCGGCGAGCGTCGCGCGCTTGGTGTAGAAGCTGAAATTGGTCGCGGTGTCGCCCGCGGCCCACCACACCGCATCGACGGTTCGATAGAGCAGCGCCATGGCGACCGGCAGGTTGCGCGGCTGGCTCAACACGCCAAGCGCGGCACGCACGGATTCTCTCGCCGAGGCATTCTGCTCGAGCCGCGCGCGAATCACCGCAATGACGCGGCGACGGAGGCTGAGTTTGGCGAGGTCGAGCGCGGCCAACGCCTCGCCCATCTGCCGGTCGGCGCGCACCGAGTGATAGCCGATGAGGTCAAGCACGCCACCGGGAAACTCGCGCTCGGCTTCCTCCTGCGTCAGGCCGAGGTCACCCGCCGCGGCCTTGAGCGCCGCCGGGCTCCAGCCATCGAACGGCACATGGTTCAGGACCGCCTCGAGCAGCCGGTCCCGCTCGAGGCTCGGCGCCAAGGGACGCCAGAATGCGTTGCTCATGATTCCTCCACCTCATCGCGGCCGAGCTCGGTGGTGAAGGCGAGGGTCGACATGTCGGCCATCCGCATCGGGTAGAGAATACCATCGAGATGGTCGCATTCGTGCTGCACGACGCGTGCGTGAAACCCGCGCGCCTCGCGTTCGATCGCCCGACCCTCGTGGTCGAGCCCGCGATAACGGATGTGGGTGTAGCGCGGCACCCGTCCGGCGAGGCCCGGCAGCGACAGGCAGGCCTCGAGCCCCTCGGCCATCTCGGTCGACATCGGCTCGATCACCGGGTTGATCAGCACGGTCAGAGGCTGGGGCTCGGCGGCCTCGCGGTCCTCGCGCTTGGCGCGCTCCTCGGGCACGCGGAAAATCACGACGCGGCGCGAGACGTGGACCTGGGGGGCGGCCAGCCCCGCGCCGTCAATGTCCACTAGGGTCTCGATCATGTCGGCAATGAGGTGGCGGATAGCGGGCGAGGTGGGGTCGGCGACCGGCTCGGCCACGCGCTTCAGGACCGGATGGCCCGCGCGGGCGATCTTGAGAATCGACATGACCCCATCATGGAGTCAGGAAAGCGCTGGGTAAAGCCCTTGGTCACCACATGGTCACCGGGCCGAATTTCCTAAGGGTCGGGTAAGAATTGTCCCACCGCCCCGGCCTTCACAGGCCGCCGGCCTCGTGCTATAGAGACGCCCCCGCGGCGAGGCTGCCATGGCCTCGTCGCTTTTGTGTTGGGGGAAAGGAGAGGGGTTCCGTTTGGTCCAAGTCCTCGTACGCGAAAATAACGTCGATCAGGCGCTGAAGGCGCTCAAGAAGAAGATGCAGCGTGAAGGCATCTTTCGGGAGATGAAGATGCGGCGGCACTATGAGAAGCCGTCCGAGCGTCGCGCCCGCGAGAAGGCCGAGGCGGTGCGTCGCACCCGCAAGCTCGCTCGCAAGCGCGCCCTTCGAGAAGAATAGACCGAGCCGCTTGGTTCGACGCTACGCCGGATCGCGGCGTGGCGCGACGTGTCAGCGCGTGCGTTCGGGCCGTAGCTCGAATTGCAGCAGAATCGTGCGCTGCCACTGATTGAAATTGTCGTCCGAGATCAGCGTGACGATGGTGCGGTTACCGTCCTGGCGAACCGCCAGCCCCTCCATGTTGTCGACCGAGACAGGCGGCACGAGCTCGGCGATCACCTCGCCCTGAAGCTCGGCGCCAGCGACGAGCGCCTCCTGCTCGAGCACGCGTAGCCGCGCCGCCACGCCGCCAAGCGCGGTGTAGCGGCGCTCGAGCACGAGCACGTCGCCATTCGGTAGTAGCGCCGCATCGGTCGGGCGGAAGCGGACGGAGCGCGTGAGTGTCAGTCGCTCGACCTTGTCCTTCGACCCGATCAGCCAGCCGCGCGCCGGCGTGTCGGCGGGATTTTCACCGCCCTCCTCGAGCGCGAACAGGCGACCATCCGTGAGCTGAACCAGCGCCTCGATGCCCTCGTTCTTGCCGAGGTTGGCGAAGTCGCGTGGAGCCTCCAGCACGCTTGGCCTGAAGCGCGCAAGTTCGTGCGCGTTGTAGCGATAGGGCGTCGAGCGGCTGCGGGTCTGCGGCAGTTCGTAAGCGATCAGGCGGTGATTGCGCTCGGAGGTGATGAGGAGGTCGTTCTCGCGCGGGCGGAACATCAGGGCCTCGGGGTCGAAGGCGCGCCCCGGTGGGCGACGCGCCGGCGCGATGTCGGCGCGCTCCATGCCGATCAGGCGGCCGTCATCGTCATGGACGAGCTCGGCGGTCAGCCACGAGCCGCGATCCGACAGCGCGATCAGGCTGCGCCCGTCATCGCTCACGAGCAGGCCCGAAAAGCCGCCGAAATGCGCGCTGTCCGCGCGCAATTCGAGGCCGCCCAGATAGCGCAGCCGGCCGATCTCGGCCTGCTCGGACTTATCGACATTAAGCGGTATCGGCGTCGCGGTGATCGAGACCGGCTCGGCTCGCGCTGCCGCCAACGGCGTCATCAGCAGCAGCAGGACCGCGAGCGCCATGCGCCACGGCCAAGGCCGGAAGGGGCGATCACGCCCAGTTGTCTTCACGCGGGTCTGCATCATGTCTAAGCCTGTCGAGGCGTCGCCCGATCCCCTGGTGCGAACATGATGAGGAAGTAGGGAGGTTGCCATGAACATTGCCCGTCGTGAGCTGATGGTAGGTCTCGCCGGCTTGTCGCTCGCCACCGTTCTCGCCAACCCGCGCTTGGCGCGTGCCGCGGCCGCCGGCCTCGAGACGGTGTCATTGACGACCGAGGGCGGCAAGACGGTGAGCGCGGCGCTGGCCTTGCCCGCGGCCGCGCCGGCACCCGCCGTCATGCTGGTGCACGAGTGGTGGGGTCTAAATGACCAGATCAAGTCGGTCGCCGCCGAGCTCGCCAAGCTCGGCTATCTCGCGCTCGCGATTGATCTGTTCGCCGGTCAGGTGGCCAAGACGCCCGATGAGGCGAAGGCGCTGATCGGCGGTGTCGATGCCGCGGTCGCGACCGACACGGTCAAATCTTGGGTCAGCTGGCTCAAGAAGGACGCGCGCGCGACCGGCAAGGTCGCGACAATCGGCTGGTGCTTCGGCGGCGGCTGGTCGCTCAACGCGAGCCTCGCCGTGCCTGTCGATGGCACAATTGTCTATTACGGCAATGTCGCCAAGCAGGCGGCCGAGCTCGGCCCCCTGGTCGGCCCGGTGCTAGGCCATTTCGCCGAGAAGGACCAGTGGATCAACCGCGCCATGGTCGATGGCTTCGCGGCCGAGATGAAGACGGCGGGCAAGACGCTTGAGGCCCATTGGTACGACGCCGATCACGCCTTCGCCAACCCGACCGGCGGGCGCTATGACGAGGCCGATGCCGCGCTCGCCTGGCAGCGCACGACCGAGTTCCTCAAGCGCACTATCGGCTAAGCCGAGGTATCGCGAAGCGCTGTGTCGGCGGACACAACCGGCCATGTGTCCGCTGACACAACGCTGTGTCGCCGCTTACAGGCACCGCCGGCTCCCTTTGAATAAGATTGGTTAACCAACATGCGGAGGACCCGATGCGGAAACTGCTGATTATGGCCTTGTTCGCGGTGCTGGCGGTAGCCACGCCCTTGACCGCGCGTGCTTTGCCAACCCTGGAAGAAATCAAGCAGGGGGCGGAATACTCTCAAAGCCTGAACGTGCTGATCGCGGGCTTCAGTCAGGTCTATGAGGAGACCACGTCGTACGATGTGCTGGCCGACGCCGTGTTCAGCGGACAGATGAGCGATGAGGATGCGGCGCGGAACGTGCAGGAACTCTCCATGCGGCTGCGCGCACGGCATGCCGAGCTGTCAGCGCAACTGGCGGCGAGCCCGCCGCCGCCGAGCGTGGTCGATGACCAGATGCGCCGCACGCTTGCGACCACGCTCCAAATGGCCGAGAGCACACGCTCAGTGACGCTCGAGGCGATCGAGGCCGGTGAGCGCCTGGTCGAGGCGGGGCGCCATCGGGACGAGAACTTCTATCTTCAGCGCACGATCAAGAACCTGGAGCTGACGCGCGGGCAGATCGCGAACCAGGCCATGCTCTATCAGCAGCAGATCGACATCAAGGCCGGCCCGAACGTGAGTTTCTACCTCTATTCGGCGATGAAGGCCGAAGCCGACGTGCTTGTACACCTGTTGAGCACACAGATCGAGCTGGTGAAGGGCAATCAGGTGGGGCCTGAGGCCTTTGCCGGTGCGCGCGATATCATCTCGCAGGGCTATGGCCACGTCGCGAATGGCCGGAGCGCCTATGACCAGATGCTGGCCGCGGTGAACGCCGCGCCCTCGGCCGGCCCCGCCGACGATGCGAATCGCCAGATCGTGCTCGACGCGCTCTCCAACATCCCGACGTCATTCGATGTCGAGGGCAATCTGCTCAACGTGCGGACGACCTATGTCAACGGCGTCGAGGCCGGCTCGTTCGACGATGCGGCGCTGGCGAGCTTCCAGCAGCAGGCGAGCGCGCTCGAGAACATGCGCATTCAGCTTCAGATCGAGCGGCAGCAGAAGCTTCAGGCGCTGCAGGGCGGTTGACGAAAAGGCCTTTTGCGGCGCCCCTCACTCCAACGCGTCATTGCCGGGCATTGACCCGGCAATCCAGCAAGACTGAGGCTCTGGATGCCCGGGTCACGGCGGGTAAAGCCCCGCCGGCCCGGGCACGACGTTGTGGATAGGGCTGATTGATGGTCGCTTGCGTTGCGCGGTCAGTGAACCAGCCGGACCGGCGCCTGTGGCGCCGCCGACTTTCGCGGCGCGCGCGAGGGCTGGGGCTTCTTCGCCGCTGTCTCGCTGAACATCTCGGCCAGCTGCTCGGTCATCGTGCCGCCGAGCTGCTCGGCATCGGTGATCGTGACCGCGCGATGGTAGTAGCGGGTGACATCATGGCCGATGCCGATCGCGATCAGCTCTACGACCTTGCTTGATTCGATCCAGCCGATCACCTGGCGCAGATGCCGCTCGAGATAATTGCGCGCATTGACCGAGAGCGTCGAATCATCGACCGGCGCGCCATCGGAGATCACCATCATGATGCGCCGCTCCTCGGGCCGGCCGAGCAGGCGCTCATGGGCCCAGAGGAGGGCCTCGCCGTCGATGTTCTCCTTGAGGAGACCTTCACGCAGCATGAGGCCCAAGCTCCGGCGCGCGCGCCGCCAGGGCGCATCGGCCGGCTTGTAGACGATATGGCGGAGATCGTTGAGCCGGCCGGGGTTGCGCGGGCGGCCCTCCGCCAGCCACTTCTCGCGTGACTGGCCGCCCTTCCAGGCACGCGTGGTGAAGCCCAGGATCTCGACCTTGACGCCGCAGCGCTCGAGCGTGCGCGCGAGGATGTCGGCGCTCATCGCTGCCACCATGATCGGGCGGCCGCGCATCGAGCCCGAATTGTCGAGCAGGAGCGAGACCACCGTATCGCGGAACTCGGTTTCCTTCTCCTGCTTGTAGGAGAGGGGATGGAGCGGGTTGGTCACGACGCGCGAGAGGCGGGCCGCGTCGAGCGCGCCTTCCTCGAGATCGAACTCCCAAGCACGCGTCTGGCGCGCGAGCAGCTTCCGCTGGAGCCGATTGGCGAGGCGCCCGATGACGTGCTGGAGCTGCGCCAATTGCTGGTCGAGCTGGGCGCGCAGCCGCGTCAGCTCCTCCGAATCGCAGAGCTGGTCGGCTTCGACCACCTCGTCGAACTCGAGCGTGAACGATTTGTAGGGCGGCTCGCCCGGCGTGTCGGGCCCACCATGGGGCAGCATGCGCCGCCGCCCGCCTTCCTCCGATTCCTCTTCGCCCTCGCCGGTGGTCGCGTCGGCATCGGCGTCTGAATCGTCCGAGTCATCGGCGTCTTCGCCGGCATCGACCTCGCTCTCGCTTTCGCCCTCGCCCTCGAGCTTCTCGCCGGTCTGGGCCGCGCCGGCCTCGCCCTGATTGTCGTCCTCGGTCTCTTCGGGCGGCGCGTTGCTCTCGGCGTCGTCCTCGCTCTCGGAATCGTCCTCCTCGAGGTGGAGATCCTTGATCAGGCCCTTCACGGCCTTGCCGAACGCGTCCTGATTCTCGAGCGCCGCGCCGAGCGCCTTCAGCCGCGCCGGAGGAATGGTGCCTTCGAGCCAGGGCCGCCACAGATCCGCGACCTTCTTGGCGGCATCAGGCAGTGCCTGATGGGTCAGCGCCTCGCGCACCCAAAGCCCGAGCGCCTCGGCCAAGGGCGCCTGCTCAGCCACCGTGATGTGGTCATAGCCCTTGGCGCGGCAGCGTTGTTCGAGCGAGGCATTGAGGTTCTCGGCAACACCGAGGAGGCGGCGTGCGCCGATTGCCTCGACCCTCGCCTGCTCGACCGCGTCATAGATCGCGCGCGAGGTGCGGCCCTTGGGCTGGGTGCGCGTATGTCGGCCGTGGTCGTGATAGCGCAGCCGAAGCGCGAGACCATCGGCGGAGCCGCGCACCAGCGCGACGTCGTCATTGGTCAGCGCCTCGTGCGTCGGGAACGGCAGCTCGGCGGCATGGCCGACGACGCGCGCCTGTTCGGCGCCGAACGAGACCACGAGCTCGTCATCACCCGCCAGCGCCCGCATGGCCGAGCTGACCGCGCGCTGGAAGCGCTCGAGATCGCTTTCCTGGTCCGCCACGTCCGATAAACCTCAACCGCTCAGCGCGATGGGCGCGCCTTGGCCGCCGATTCCGGCAGCTCCTTGCCGAGGCAGCGCTGGTAGTACTCGGCGACCGTCGGCCGTTCCAGCTCGTCGCATTTGTTGAGGAAGGTGACGCGGAAGGCATAGCCGACATCGCCGAAGATCTTGGCGTTCTCGGCCCAATGCATCACGGTGCGCGGCGACATCACGGTCGACACGTCACCTGCCATGAAGCCCGCGCGCGTGAGGGACGCGACCTCGACCATGGCATCGATCAGCTTCTTCTGCTCGGGCGATGAATAGGTGGGCGACTTCGCGAGCACGATCGCCACTTCCTCATCGTGCGGCAGATAATTGAGCGTGGCCACGATGTTCCAGCGGTCCATCTGGCCCTGGTTGATCTGCTGCGTGCCGTGATAAAGGCCGGTGGTGTCGCCGAGGCCGACCGTGTTGGCGGTGGCGAAGACGCGAAACGCCGGGTGCGGCTTCAGCACGCGGTTCTGGTCTAGCAGGGTCATCTTGCCGTCGACCTCGAGCACGCGCTGGATCACGAACATCACATCCGGCCGGCCGGCGTCATATTCGTCGAACACGAGCGCGACCGGATTCTGCAGCGCCCAGGGCAGCATGCCTTCGCGGAACTCGGTGACCTGCTTGCCGTCGCGGATCACGATGGCGTCCTTGCCGACGAGGTCGATGCGGCTGATGTGGCTGTCGAGGTTGATGCGGATGCAGGCCCAGTTGAGCCGGGCCGCGACCTGCTCGATGTGGGTCGACTTGCCCGTGCCGTGATAGCCCTGGATCATCACGCGACGGTTGTGCGCGAAGCCGGCGAGAATGGCCATCGTGGTGTCGCGGTCGAACCGGTAGGCGGAATCGACCGCCGGCACATAGTCATCGGGCGTCGAAAACGCCGGCACCACCATGTCGGAATCGATGCCAAATACCTGTCTGACCGACACTTGAATGTCGGGAACGCGGGCCGAACGGGTCTCGCCGGCGCCCGCGGTCATTTCCATGGCCATGAACGGGAACCCTTCTGGGAACGGAATGGCAGCCTAGGAGCCTGCCATCATTGCACAATCTGCTGACGCAGATAAGTATAGGCCCGGTTGATCAATTTCAATCGTTCTTCGGACTCGCGCGAACCGCCATTCGCGTCAGGGTGGTGGCGCTTCACCAGCTCCTTGTAGCGCCGTTTCAGCTCGATCTTGCTGACCGGGCCGTCAAGGCCAAGCGCCGCCAACGCCTCGGCCCAGGGCGAGCCCTGGCGCTTTTGGGTCTCGTCAAAATCACCGTTATTTCCGTTCTTTGTGCGCCGGCTGCCGCGCTGCTCGGCATCATTCATCACGTCCTCATCCAGCCATTCGCGCGCGAAATTGCGGAAGGCCTGGCGGGCGGCGTGGTAGCGCCAATCGGGGTCGCGGTCGTGCGGGCGCTTGCCGAGCGGCCAGGTCGGGCGATGGCCGGTGACGGATTCGCGTTGAAAGCGCTCGATCTCGGGCTGGCTCCAGCCGGCAAAATAGTCCCAGCCCTGGTTGAACGCGCGCACATGGTCGAGGCAGAACCAGCGATAGGCGTTGAGCGCCTCGGGGCCGCGCGGCGCGCGATAGTGCGCGGGCTCTCGACAACCGGGGTGCTCGCAGGCGCGCTCGACGCCATCCTGCACCCGGCCATCGCGGGCCACTCGATTGCCCTGGATTCTGGTCATTCGAACACTATGCGCTTACGTTTGGGCCCAATCAAGGAATCGCCCGGTTTTCCCGTCCTCTCCGAGGCTTGACAGCGAACGGCCGTCCGCTCACCGTGCCGCGCCATGGCCGTGATCGACACTATCAAACAAAAGCTTAAGGCCCGCCTGACTCCAGACCGCCTCGAGGTGATCGATGATTCCGATCGCCATATCGGGCACGCCGGGGCGAAACACGGCGGCGAGACCCACTTCACGGTCGAGATCACCTCGGCCGCGTTTCGCGGCATGAGCCGGGTCGCGCGTCAGCGTCTGGTCTATTCGATTCTGGCGGACGAATTCGCGGGTGGCCTGCACGCCCTCGCGCTCACCACGCGCACGCCGGAAGAGGATGGTTAGCTCGGGCGCGGAACGCTTGGACGTGACCCTTGGTTCGTCATTCCCGCGCAAGCGGGAATCCATGGCGCCGTTCGCAAATATGGCGACGATGGATTCCGGCTCGCAACGCTCGCAATTCGAGCGCGCCAAGCGCTCGGCTCGCTTAGCGGCCGGAATGACGCCGATAGCTGACTGTCTCCATTAGCGTTGAAACTGTTCGAACTAACGAGGCTTCCCGTCTCCGACATAGTGGGTGGGGAAAAAGCGCTTCACCACCGGACCGTCGGAGCGCAGCGCGTGGCAGGTGTCGAGAATGGGCGGGCGCGTCGTCGGGCTCGACTTGTACTCCTTGGCGCGCACCGGCCAGAGGGTCTGATAGGCGACGGTGCCGAGCACGCCGATCAGCTCCACGATATGGGTGCAGCCCTTGGTGCCGCCCACCGTCTCCTTCACCAGCTTGCGCCAGCCCGGGCCGATGCGCAGGCCCGCGAGCGCGGCGAAGCTCGGCGCGACCGCCGGGCAGATCTCGTAGGGCGTGTGATCGGAGGCGGCCTCGGCGCTCACCACCAGCATGTCCTTGTCGAGGGTGAGCCGCGCCCACATCTCGTGGATCGGCACGCCGGGGGGGATGTCGCGGCGCCATTCGTTCGGCACGGGTGTGGTCTTCACGTCGGTGATGTGGCCCTCGATGTCGAACAGGCCGTCCGCGCGCTGATAGCCGTGGCAGGTAATGGTGCGGGTGTGCAGGCGCTCGCGCGCGGCGGGCGGGGATAGGGGCATGGCGACAATCCTCGAGCCAGTGGGCTGCTAATAGCTCGTCCGCGCGCCCGCGCCTGTCAAGCCAGGGAAAAGCCAATCACCTCGCGAGATAGACCAGCAGCGGCATGGTCAGGAACGCAAGGGCCGAGGAGACGACCACCAGGCTCGCGATCTCGGCCGCGTTGCGCTTGTGGTAGGCGGCGAAAAGATAGTTGAACACGGCGACCGGCATGGCGCTCTGGATCATCACGACGCCGCGCTGCGCCCCCTCGAAGCCGAAGGCGAGCGCGATCAGATAGCCGACGCCGAGCCCGACCCCGAAACGCAGTAGCGCGAGCATGACGGTGCGCTTCGGTTGGGTGATGCCGAGCTCGGCCAGCGACACCCCCAAAGACAGCATCATGAGGGGTATCGCGACGCCGCCCAGGAGCTTCGTCGTCTTGACGATGACATCGGGCGGGGTCGCGCCGGTCGCCATCAGCACGAGGCCGAGCCCGACCGCGTAGGGGATCGGCGTCTTCAGCGCCTTCCACGGCATGGGCGCGCCCGAATAGAACCAATTGCCGAGGGTGAGGTTGAGTGTCGCCGTCACCGCGAAGAAGCCAATGCCGAGCGCGAGACCTTGCTCGCCGAACGCGAACAAGCAGAGCGGCAGGCCCATATTGCCCGCATTGGGGAAGATCAGCGCCGCAAGATAGGTGCGCCAGGGCAGGCCGAGGCCGCGCAGCGCGAGGAACGACACGACCGCCGCGCCCGAGACCGCGAGCAGCGAGGCGATCAGCATCTCGCCGATCTCGCCCGCCATGCCCTCGAGCCCGACGAGCGTCGAGAAGATCAGGCAGGGCGCGCCGATTATCGAGACCAGGCGGGTGACGAGCGCCGTGTCGTAGGGCTGCTTCGACTTGCGCCAGAGGTAGCCGACGCCGGCGCAGAGAAACACCGGCGCGATGATCTCGAAGATCTCGAGAATCATCGGGATTGCTTCCGCGTGTACATCGCCCCGCGCTCCCTCTCCGCCCTCGGGGGCGGAGAGGGTTGGGGAGAGGTGGGGGGCGGATTCGGTCGATCAGCCAGTCCCCACCTCACCCGGCGCGCAGGCGCGCGCCACCCTCTCCGCCCCGCAGGCGGAGAGGGATACGGCGTGGGATTGCTAAATCTAGCGACTGTGGTGGACATAGAAGGCGCGATCCGCTGATGGACCGATGCACGCGGCCAATCGATGTCATACCTGCCCGATGGGCGCCTCCGTTGCGCCATTTTGGGTGGGCGAAGGGCGTCAGGAGTCGCAGCCAAAATGAAGGCCGATCGAGGCTAGGCGTCGCGGGGCGCGATGTCGCGCGCGGGCCGGATGCGAATTTGGGTGAGGGTGTTGCCCTGGCGCGCGACCAGCTCGAAGCGAAAGCCCTGTACGTCGCAGGCGCCGCCGACCTCAGGGATGGTCTGGGCGTGGTGCAGCATGAGACCGGCGATCGTGGTCGCCGCCTCGTCGCTCAAATTCCATCCGAGGCGCCGGTTGACATCGCGAATCGTGACCGAGCCGAGCACGAGATAGCTGCCGTCTGGCTGCGCCGAGACGTTGCGCGAGGCGATGTCGTGCTCATCGGTAATCTCACCGACGATCTCTTCCAGAATATCCTCGAGCGTGATCAGACCCATCAGCGCGCCATACTCATCGACCACGAGCGCGAAATGCGCGTGCTTCTCGCGGAACGCCGTCATCTGCTCCAGCAATGTGGTGGTCTCGGGCACGAACCAGGGCTTGACCAGGATCTTCGTGACGTCGATCGCGGTCGGGTCATTGCGGGCGGCGCCGAGCGCGCGCAGCAAGTCCTTCGCGTGCAATACGCCAATGATATTGTCGGGCTCGCCGCGCCAAACCGGCATGCGCGTGTAGTTCGAGCTCATCACGCGTTCGACCAGCTCGGTCGGGGGCATGTCGGCGTCCAGCATCAGCATGCTGCGCCGGTGGGTCATCGCGTCGCTGACCGGGAGACGATCGAGATCGAGGATGCTGTGCAGCATGGCCTTCTCATGCCCGATCACGGCGCCCGAATCGGCGTGCAGGCTGATTGCCCCGCGCAGCTCCTCCTCCGCCGCCGTGTGATCAGTGGCCTGCGCGCGTACCCCGAACGCCTTGAGGATGGCCGAGACAATGGCCTGAACGGTCGCAGCCAATGGGGTGAGCAGGAACACAATGCCCGTGGCAATCGGCGCCACCGCAAGCGACACGCGGTCGGCGTTTCTGATCGCGATGGTCTTGGGCAGCACCTCCGAGAAGATGACGAGGAGGATGGTCATCACGACCGTCGCGAGCAGAACCGCGATGCCCTCGCCGACCAGGCTGTAGAGCACGCTGGTCGCGAGCGAGGAGGCGAAGATATTGACGATGTTGTTGCCGATCAGGAGCGTGCCGATCAGGCGCTCGCGCCGCTCGATCAGGCGCGCCACCAATCGTGCGCGCCGATTGCCTCGCTGCTCCAGATGGTGCATGCGCGCGCGTGAGGTTGCAGTCAGCGCGGTCTCGCTGCCCGAGAAAAAGGCCGACGCCATGAGCAGAAAGACGATCCCGACGATGGAGGCAATCATGAGCCTACCCTGGGCTGAAACGTCCGACGTCTAGCGGCGTGCCGCGGCTGCGATGCTGTCATCGAGCAGCGCGCGCAGCGCATCGATCGGCACGTCGGTGGTGATGAAGGCGCGGCCGATGCCGCGCGAGAGGATAAAGGTCAGCCGGCCGTCCTTCACCTTCTTGTCGTGTGCCATGTGCTCGATCAGGCGGTCGGTACGCCAATCGCGCGGTCTCAGATCGCCGACCGTGCTTGGCAGGCCGACCGATTTGAGATGATTTTTCACGCGCGTGGCATCATCCGGCGGGCACAACCCAAGACGCGCCGAGAGGTCGTGCGCCAGCGCCATGCCGAGCGCGACCGCCTCGCCGTGCAGCAGCTCCGACCCAAAGCCGGTCTCGGCCTCGAAGGCATGGCCGAAGGTGTGGCCGAGATTGAGCAACGCGCGCACATCGGCCTCGCGCTCGTCGGCCGCGACGATGCGCGCTTTGGATTGACAGGAGCGCATCACGGCCTCGCGCCGGAGCGCGCGGTCGCCCGCGAGCAGAGACGCGGCGTTGCGCTCGAGCCAGGCAAAGAACGGCGCATCGTCGATCAGCCCGTACTTCGCGACCTCGGCATAGCCGGCGCGCAGCTCGCGCCCGGGCAAGCTGTCGAGCGCGCCGATGTCCGAGAGCACGAGGCGGGGCTGGTGGAAGCTGCCGATCAGGTTCTTGCCGTGGCGGCTGTTGATCGCAGTCTTGCCGCCGACCGAGCTGTCGACCTGGGCGAGGAGTGTGGTCGGCACCTGAACGAAATCGATGCCGCGGAGCGCGACACTGGCGGCGAAGCCCGCGAGATCGCCGATCACGCCGCCGCCGAGCGCGATCAATAGCGTCGAGCGCTCAATCCGCGCTTCGATCAGGCGCTCAACCACGCGCTCGAGATAGGCGAAGTCCTTGCTCGCCTCGCCGGCCTCGACGACGATCGGCGGCACCATTTGTTTGGCGCCGGCGAGCGACGCCATCAGCGCATCGAGATGCAGGCGCGCGACATTGGCATCGGTCACGACAGCCAAGGGGCGCGGACCAAGCCGCTCCGTGATGTGCCGGCCGGCGTGCGCGATCAGGCCTTCGCCGACCACGATATCGTAGCGGCGCGCGCCAAGCTCGACGGGCACCACGTCGTGCGCGTGCGGGAGGGCGGTCCGGGAACTGGCCATGGCTCAGCTGTCGGCGGCGATCATCCGGCCGCAGGCTCGCGCGCGCAACCCCCGTTCGCGGCCTGATAGGTCGCCAGCGCGTCGACGATCTTCTCCACCATGCGCTCGTGCGGCACGTCCTCGCTGTCGACCACGATGTCCGCCTCGGCGTAGATCGGGTAGCGTTCCTCGATCAGGCGCGCCAGGGTCTCGCGCTTGTCGCCGTCCTTCAGGAGCGGGCGGTCGTCGCGCCGCGATACGCGATTGAGCAGCAAGTCGAGGTCGGCGCGGAGCCAGACTGAGATGCCACGCTCGTGAATCCGCCGCCTTGTCTCAGGGTCCATGAAGGCGCCGCCGCCGGTGGCGAGCACGTGCGGGCCTTCGCCGAGCAGCCGCGCCACAACGCGCCGCTCGCCCTCGCGAAACGCCGGCTCGCCATGGGCCGCGAAGAAATCCTCGATCGAGCAGCCCGCGGCTTTCTCGATCTCGGCGTCGGCGTCGACGAAGCGCAGACCGAGCCTAGCGGCCAGTCGTCGGCCGAGCGCGCTCTTGCCGGCGCCCATGAGGCCGACCAGCACGATCGCGCGGTCGAGGTTCGGGCAGGGGGCGACGCCGGTCATCGAATGGCCCCATTCATGGCGCCAGTATGGGCGGACGATTGAAGACGATCGACTCGCTCGGTAAACTCGCCCCGACTCGACATGAACGCACTCTAGCACAGCGGATCGCCCGTGCACCCGGATGGTTCCCCGTGAGAGCGAGTCGAAGCAGCGATAGCGGCAAGAGCGTGGTATTGCGCGCGCTCGCGCTGATCGTGATCCTCGCGATCGGCGGTGCGATCGCGTTCCTGATGATCTGGGACATCCCGCCACCGAAACAGCCGATCGACGCCACCATCACCAAGGAGCTACCACCCTGAGACGAGCGGCTCGGCGCTCGTCCGGAGCGCGCGGTTCGATTCTGGGGGTGGCGTTGCTTGCGGCGGGGCTCCTTGCCCCGGCCGGGGCCGAGGCCTTGGCCGACGACGATCGGCCAGTCCAGCTTCTGCCGGGCCTCGACGCGCAGCCGCTCGAGCCTGACTACGCGCCCGAAAACGAAGACGTGTTTCAGCCGCAAAAGCCCGCGCGGTCCAAGGATGCGGTCGAGATCGACGAGCTCGAGGCGGTCGGGCCGGATGGGACTGGCCTTGGCGAGAGCGCCGGCGGCAATCTGCCCGCGACGATCTGGCGTGGCTCCAAGCGCGACTATGTCGAGGCGCTGATGGCGCGCCTGCCGACCTCGGGGCCCTCGCTCACCATGCGCCGGCTCGCGATCGGCCTCCTGGCGACGCAGGCGACCCCGCCCGAGGGCGGCGGCCCGCCGGGCTCGTTCCTGTCCGCGCGCGCGGGCGCTCTCGCCGCGATGGGTGAATATCAGATTGCGGCCGCCCTGCTGGCGAACGCGCCGACCTCGCCGGCGCTTGATGCGGTCAGGGCGCGCATCGAGACCGATCTTGATTTCCTGGCGGGCGGCGAGGAGTTCGCTCGCGCCTGCACCCATACGCGCGAGGAGGTCAAGCGCTCGGGCGAGCCCTATTGGCAGAAGGCGTTGATCTTCTGCCAGATCATCGGTGGCGAGGCCGAGGCCGGGCGCATCGGGCTCGACGTGCTGCGCGATGGGGGCGAGCCGGACAAGGCGTTTCTCGTGCTCGCAGATGCGGTGCTCGGCTCCAAGGCCAAGCTCGAGGCACTGCCCGATCCGACGCCCTTGCACTTCGCCATGCTGAAACGGGCGAAGCGCCCAATCCCCGAAAGCGCGAGCGAGGGCGCGAATCCGGCGTTGATGCGGCTCATCGCGGCCTCGGCCGATACGCCGATGAAACTTCGGCTGGCGGCCGTGGAGCGGGCGGAGCTTGCTGGCACCGTGCCGGCCGAAAGCGTCGGTAAGTTCTACGAAGTTCAGCAGTTCAAGAAGGCCGAGCTCACGAACCCGCTAAAGGCAGCCGAGAAGCTCTCGGGTCCGATGGCGCGCGCGCTGATCTACCGCGCGATCCTGGCCGAGCCGACTCCCGACGGGCAGGCCAAGCTCATGCAGGCCGGCTTCGCGCGTGCGCGCCAGGACAAGGCGTTCCCGATGTTCGCGCGCGTCGTCTTTCCCCTGCTCGCGAAGATCGAGCAGACGCCTGCGCTCGCGTTCTTTGCGGGCGATGCGGCGCGCGCCCTGCTTGCCGGCGGCGAGCCGGCCATGGCCAAGCGCTGGCACACGCTCGCCGCCGAGCAGGGTCGGAGCGATCCAGCGCTGTTCGATATCGCGGTGTCGCTCTGGCCGGTGATGGCGTTGGCCGAGCAGACGACGGGCGAGCCGTTCAAGCCGGATCTGTTCGACGCGTGGCTCAAGGTGAATGGCGGCACCGCGACGCCCGAGGCCGCGCAGCGCGCGAGCCTGACCGTGACCCTGATGAAGGCGCTCGGGCTTCAGGTGCCGGATCAGGTGGTGCTCGACATCACGCTCGGCGGCGGCAATGAAACGGCCTCCGTGCCGCCACCAGCCTTGGTCGATGCGCTCGGCAAGGCGGCGGCCGAACAGCGGAGTGGCGAGACCGGGTTGTTGTCGCTCGCGGCGCTCGGCAATGACGGGCCGACCCGGGCCTCGACCCTGACACTCGCGCTGACGGTGCAGAGTCTCAACAATGCCGGCCTCGCGCTTCCGGCCCGCACGCTCGCGCTCGAGGCTGCGCTCGGCAAAGGCCTATGAGCGGCGGCCAAAAAAACAAGCAAGACACGCCTGCCATCGCCGCGGCCGATGAGCGCGCGATCGAGCGCTTCGTCGAGATGCTCAGGGCCGAGCGCGGCGCGAGCGAGAACACGGTGGCGGCCTATCAGCGTGACCTGACGTCGGTCGCCAAGACGATTCCGCGCACGCCGGGTGCGCTGGCCGAGGCCACGCGCGAGCAGCTGCGCGACCATCTGGTCGCCTTGTCCAAGGCGTCCTATTCGCCCCGCACAGCCGCGCGGCGCTTGTCGGCGCTGCGCCAGTTCTTCGCCTTCCTGGTGGCGGAGGGCGCGCGGCGCGACGACCCGACCGACACGATCGATGGACCCAAGCTCGGGCGGCCTCTGCCCAAGATCCTGAGCGAGGCCGAGGTCGAGGTGCTGATCAAGGCGGCCTATGACGGCGTCGGGCGTGCGAAAACGGTGCGTGCCCGGGCCGACGCGCTGCGTCTGGTCGCGATCATCGAGCTGCTCTATGCCGCGGGCCTGCGCGTCTCCGAGCTCGCCGGCCTGCCGCTCTCGGCCTTCGCGCGCGACGGTGCAAGCCTGATCGTGCGTGGCAAGGGCTCGAAGGAGCGCGTCGTGCCGCTGGGCGAGCCCGCGCGGCTCGCGGTCGAGGCCTATCTCGCGGCGCGCGCCACCCATCTGCCTGGGCGGGCGTCACCCCATCTCTTTCCCTCGCGCGGCGCGGGCGGGCGGCTCACCCGCCATCGCGTCGGCCAACTTCTGAAAGGCCTCGCATTCGCCGCCGGCATCGAGCCCGCGCGGCTTTCGCCCCATGTGCTGCGCCACGCCTTTGCGAGTCACCTGCTGGCTCACGGGGCGGATTTGCGCGCGGTACAAACCATGCTCGGTCACGCGGATATTGCGACGACCGAGATTTACACCCATGTTGTCGATGACCGGCTGAAGGCGGTGGTGCGCGATCACCACCCGCTCGCACGCTGAGGAAGGCCATTGAGCGACGAGATGAGCTCCTATTTGGACTTCGAGAAGCCGATCGCCGAGATCGAGGGGAAAATTCGTGAGCTGCGCCACCTGAGCGATTCGGGCGGGCTCAACATCGTCGAAGAGGTCGCGCGCCTTCAGGGCAAGGTCGACCGCACGCTGCGCCAGACCTATGCGCGGCTCAGCCCCTGGCAGAAAACGCTCGTCGCGCGCCACGCGCTCCGGCCCCATTGCCTCGACTATGTGCAGGCCCTGATCGAGGATTTCACGCCCTTGGCCGGCGATCGCAAGTTCGGCGAGGACCGCGCGGTGATCGGCGGGCTCGGGCGCTTTCGCGGTCATTCGATCATGCTGATCGGCCAGGAGAAGGGCGCGGACACCGAGAGCCGCATCAAGCACAATTTCGGCATGCCGAACCCCGAAGGCTATCGCAAGGCGGTCAGGCTCATGCGGCTCGCCGAGCGTTTCAACCTGCCGGTGGTGACCCTCGTCGATACCGCGGGCGCCTATCCCGGCGTCGGCGCGGAGGAACGGGGACAGGCCGAAGCCATCGCGCGCTCGATCGAAACCTGCGTCGATCTGCGCGTGCCGATCGTCAGCGTGATCATCGGCGAGGGCGGCTCGGGCGGCGCCATCGCGCTCGCCACCGCCAACCGCATCCTCATGCTCGAGCACGCGATCTATTCGGTCATCTCGCCCGAGGGCTGCGCCTCGATCCTCTGGCGCAGCGCCGAGCACGCGCAGGAAGCCGCCGAGGCGCTGAAATTGACCGCGGAAGATCTGCTGAAGCTCGGCGTGATCGATGAGATCATCCCCGAGCCCTTGGGCGGCGCGCACCGCAAGCCCGAGGACGCGATCAATGCGGTCGGCGAGGCGCTCGAGCGCGCGCTCGATACCTTCCGCGGTGTGCCGGGCGGCGAGGTGCGCAGCCGCCGGCGCCAGAAATTCCTCGCGATCGGCCAGAAGGGCCTGGGCTGAGCGGCACTCAGCCGGCGCGCCCCTTTTTTCTCGTCATGGCCGGGCTTGACCCGGCCATCCAGGGTTTGAAACAAGACTGGATGCCCGGATTAAATCCGGGCATGACGACCTGGGGGCGATGCTCAGGTTCGCGTCTCTGTATGCTTCGTCAACGCCGCCGGTGCGCTGACAAACAACGATCGAGAATGAGAAGGGGAGGTCATGGCCAATCGCGTTGTGTGCTCGGGCGTGATGGAGCCCGAGGGTCCGGTCTGCACCGAGGACGGGCAGGTCTACCTCGTCGAGATGGCGAAGGCTCGGGCTTGCGTCAGCCGGGTCGATGCCAAGGGCCAGCGCCATGAGGTCGCGCGGCCGGGCGGGCGACCGAACGGCCTCACCATCGACGGCGATGGTAATCTGTGGACCGCGGGCGGCGAGCAGGAGAGCGTCGTCTGCCTTTCACCCACTGGCAAAATCCTGAAGCGCTTCGTCGGGCCGGATGGCGACCCCTATCTCTGGCCCAATGACGTCGCCTTCGGTCCCGATGGCCATCTTTACCTTACCGATTCGGGGATTCTGCCCGACGACTTCATCGACGGTCAGGCGATCCGCTCGGACTACAAGACCATCCCCTATCACGGCCGCATCTTCGACATCGACCCGAAGAGCGGTCGCGTGCTGCGCACGCTCGATACCGGGCTTCGCTTCACCAACGGCATCGCGTTCGATGCTGACAACATCCTCTATGTCAACGAGACGCTGTCGGGCAACGTCTATCGCTATGACGTGTTCGGACAGGCGGCGCCGAAGCGCGAGGTGTTCGGCAATGTCATCAATGGCGCGCCGAGCGCCTTCGTCGGGCCCGACGGCATGGCCTTCGGGCAGGACGGCCGGCTCTATTGCACCGTGTTCGGCCAGGGCGATGTGACCGTGCTCGATCGGGGCGGCAAGGTCGTCGATCGCATCAAGACCAACGGCCAGCGCCCGACCAACATCGCGTTCCGGGAAGGCGCGGACGGCGCGGTCGTCACCGACCTCGGCACCAACGCGCTCGAGGAGATCGCGGTGCCCTGCCGCGGCCGCGCGCTCTACAAGCCGAAGCTGTAATTTCCCACCTCACCCGCCGCGCTGGCGCACGTCACCCTCTCCGCCCCGAGGGGCGGAGAGGGTTGGGAGAGGTGGCGCGCCGCGCGCCTCCGAGCGCTGATGCCGGCCTGCAGCGCCTGGATGCGGCCCCCTCACCTTTCCTCTCCCCCTTTGAAGGGGGAGAGGGATACGGAGGCTTGGCGAGCTCGCGCGAGCCTAGCCGAAGTAGGGTGAGGGGGTGACGAACGCCCAGCAACTCGGACCTACGCCAACTTGCCGTGGCAGTGCTTGTACTTCTTGCCCGAGCCGCAGGGGCAGTCGGCATTGCGCGGCGTATTCGCCCAGGTTGAGGGATCGTCGCGCCGCACGGCGGGTGCCGGCCGCGCCGCGACAGCACTGACCGCGACGGCACCGGCCGTGGCTGTTGTTGCGGCGGCGCTGGCCGGCACGCCGCCAGGGCCGCCCGCCTGAGTGCCTGAGGGCGCCTGGCCCGGCCGCTTGACCACGCCGGCGATCTGGCCGGGGCCACCGCTCGGCGCCGGCTGGCCTTCGATCCTGAGCTCGAGGTGGGCGAGCACCGAGGTGACGCGCTCGCGGAACGATTTCAGCATGGCGTCGAACATGTCGAACGCCTCGCGCTTATATTCGTTCAGCGGGTCACGCTGGCCGTAGGCGCGCAACCCAATGCCCTGCCTGAGGTGATCGAGCGCCAGGAGATGATCCTTCCAGGTCTGGTCGAGCAGCTGTAGCAGCATGCTCTTCTCCGCCATGGTCCAGATCTCAGGGCCATAGGTCTCGGCCTTCTGCGTCATCTTCTTGCTGACGGCGTCGTCGATGCGCTCGCGGATTTCCTCGTCCGCGATGCCCTCTTCATTGGCCCAGGCCCTGATCGGCAGCGCCAGGTTGAAGACGCGCTTCACGTCCTCATCCAGCTTCTCGAGGTTCCATTCCTCGGCATAGCTCTGTTCGGGAATGCATTCGTCGATCATATCGTCGACCACTTCGCCGCGCATGTCGTCCAGCGTGTCGGTCACCGACGTGGCGCGCATCAGATCCTTGCGCTGCTCGTAGATCACCTTGCGCTGATCGTTCATCACGTCGTCGAACTTCAGCAGGTTCTTGCGGATCTCGTAATTGCGCGCCTCGACCTTCTGTTGCGCCTTCTCGAGCGCCTTGTTGATCCAGGAATGGATGATCGCCTCGCCCTCTTTCAGGCCGAGCTTGCCGAGCAGCCCGTCCATGCGCTCGCCGCCGAAGATGCGCAAGAGATCGTCCTCGAGCGAGAGGAAGAACTTGGATCGCCCGGGGTCGCCCTGGCGGCCGGAGCGGCCGCGCAGCTGATTGTCGATGCGCCGCGCCTCATGGCGCTCGCTGCCGATGACGCAGAGCCCGCCGATCTGCTTCACCTTCTCGCGCTCGGCCAATACCTCCGCGCGGATCTTGGCCTCCGCCGGCTGGCGTGCATCGGGCTCGGAGATCTGGGCCAACTCGTCCTGAACGCGAAACTCGATATTGCCGCCAAGCTGAATGTCGGTGCCGCGGCCCGCCATGTTGGTCGCGATCGTCACCGCGCCGAGCCGGCCGGCCTGCGCCACGATGTGCGCCTCCTGCTCGTGATAGCGCGCGTTCAGGACGGTGTGCTGCACGCCCGCCTTCTTCAGGCGCTCGGACAGGAACTCGGATTTCTCGATGCTGGTCGTGCCGACCAGCACCGGCTGGCCCGTGCCGCGACAGGCCTTGATCTCCTCGACCACGGCCGACCACTTCTCCTCGGCCGTACGGTAGACCTCGTCATGCTCGTCCTTGCGCACGCAGGGCAGGTTAGTCGGAATCTGGGTGACCTCGAGACGATAGATATCGCCGAACTCGGCCGCCTCGGTTGCTGCCGTGCCGGTCATGCCGGCGAGCTTCGGATAGAGGCGGAAATAGTTCTGGAAGGTGATCGAGGCGAGCGTCTGATTTTCGGGCTGGATGCGCACCTTCTCCTTGGCCTCGAGCGATTGATGCAGGCCCTCGGAGAAGCGCCGGCCGGGCATCATGCGGCCGGTGAACTCGTCGATGATCACGACCTTGTTGTCGCGCACGATGTAGTCGCGGTCTCGCTCGAACATCTTGTGCGCGCGCAGCGCCTGATTGACGTGATGCACGATCGTGACGTTCTCGTAGTCGTAGAGGTTCGGGCCCTTCAACGCGCCGAGCTCGCCGAGGCGTTTCTCAAGCCGCTCGACGCCGGCGTCCGTCAGATTGATCGCGCGCGACTTCTCGTCCTTCTCGAAGTCACCCTCGATCAGCTCGGGAATGATCGCATCGATCGTGCGATAGAGCTCGGAGCTGTCTTCGGCGGGGCCCGAGATGATCAGCGGCGTGCGCGCCTCATCGATCAGGATGCTGTCGACCTCATCGACGATCGCGTAGCTGAATTCCCGCTGCACCATGGTGTCGAGCGAGAACTTCATGTTGTCGCGCAGATAGTCGAAGCCGAACTCGTTGTTGGTGCCATAGGTCACGTCGGAGCCGTATTGCTCGCGCCGCACCGCGTCGTCGAGGCCGTGCACGATGCAGCCGACGCTCAGCCCGAGGAAACGATAGATCCGCCCCATCCATTCGGAATCGCGGCGGGCCAGATAGTCGTTCACGGTGACGACGTGCACGCCCTTGCCGCAGAGCGCGTTAAGGTAAACCGGCAGCGTTGCGACCAGCGTCTTGCCTTCACCGGTGGCCATCTCGGCGATGCGGCCCTCGTGCAGCACCATGCCGCCGATCAGCTGTACGTCGTAATGGCGCTGCCCGATGGTGCGCTTGGCGGCCTCGCGTACCGTGGCGAAAGCGGGGGCCAACAGGTCGTCCAGCTTGGTTCCCTTGGCGATCCGCTCACGGAATTCATCGGTTCGGGCGCGTAAATCCGCGTCCGAAAGCCGCTCCAGCTCCTTTTCGAGCCCGTTAATGGCCGAAACCTGGCCGCGATAGGCGCGAATCGTGCGCTCATTGACCGAACCGAAGATGCGCTGCGCAAAACTCCCCAGCATGGGATGGCCTCGGACTGGAATGGATGATGGGGGACAGGTCTGGGGTGT
>Ga0194132_10001759_pt1 | contig 43009 bp, 39 predicted proteins | sample TA2KigOf80mmetaG_FD_148612 | JGI IMG/M metagenome (GOLD analysis project Ga0194132, IMG submission 148612) | Freshwater microbial communities from Lake Tanganyika, Tanzania - TA2015054 Kigoma Offshore 80m | ecosystem: Environmental > Aquatic > Freshwater > Lake | place: Tanzania: Lake... | reverse complement strand
ACCGCTTGGAACTTATGTCGAATCCATTTCACGATTGACCATGCATCCTGCATGCCCAACATATACACTATGTCAGCTGACGCAAGCAATCCGAATGTGACAGGTTATTTTGGCGCGACGCCTAAGAGCTAAGAGCCGCGCACGCAATAAGCGGCTCCTGAGGTAGGACGAATGTCCGACTATGCTCGGCACGAACATCATGATTTCACGGGCGGCACGGCTGCAGCGTTGCGCGATGACGGCTTGCAGGCGGCGCTTGTTCGTCTGACCAGCACGCTCATGGCTGGCAACCGCCGCGGCTACGCAGCCCTTGCCGACAGCAATGCGCTGCGCGATCACGCCAAGCGCATCAAGGAGCACGCGCTGGCCCACCTCGACCGCTATCTGGAACAACTGGAGGCGTCGGTTCTGAGACTGGGAGGCAAGGTCCACTGGGCCGAGGATGCTGCCGATGCGCGATCGATCATTCTCGACATTGCGCGCCATTCCGGTTGCAAGAATATCGTGAAGTCGAAGTCGATGACGTCGGAGGAAGTGCATCTCAATCCGGCGCTGGAAGCGGCCGGCCTCGACGTGGCCGAGACGGACTTTGGCGAGTTCATCATCCAGCTGGCCGGCGAGAGACCATCACATCTCGTGGCGCCGGCGGTGCATCACACGCGTGAGAGCGTGGCCCGCGTGCTTTCCGAGCATCTGGGCGAAAGGCTTGCGGACGATCCGCGATCGCTGGCATTGACCGGCCGGCGCGTGTTGCGCGAGAAGTTCCGGCGGGCCGACATGGGCATCACCGGAGCAAACTTTGCCGTTGCCGAGACCGGCACCATCGTGCTCATCACCAACGAGGGCAACGGGCGGCTCACCACCACCTGTCCGCGCGTGCACGTCGCGCTCATGGGCATCGAGAAGGTCATCCCACGGTTGCAAGACTTGCCTGTGTTTCTCAAGTTGCTGGCGCGCGCGGCCACCGGGCAGACCCTGTCTGTCTACACGACGATGATCACCGGCCCGCGCCGACTCGGCGAACTTGACGGGCCGGACGAGTTTCACCTGGTCCTGCTCGACAACGGTCGATCGAGAATTCTGTCGTCCGGCTTTCGCGAAAGCTTGCAGTGCATTCGCTGCGGCGCCTGCCTGAATGCTTGCCCGGTGTACCGGCGTATCGGCGGGCATGCCTACGGCGGCGTCTATTCCGGGCCGATCGGCAGCATCCTGACGCCGTTATACGACAGCGTCGAGCAAAACCCGCACCTGCCGCATGCCTCGTCGTTGTGCGGCGCCTGCCAGGCGGCATGTCCGGTGAAAATCAACATTCCACAGATGTTGATCGGCTTGCGCGAGCTGCAGCATCAACGACAGGCGAACCGGCTGGAAGGGCTGGCATACAAGATGTGGAGCGCGATGCTGCGCCGCCCCTGGCTCTATCGGCTGGCCCTGCGATTGGCAGGCGTGTTCCTGTGGCCGCTGGCCAAAAATGGCTGGCTGCAACGTCTGCCCGGTCCGGGTGAAGGCTGGACGAGCGTCCGTGATTTCCCGGCGCCGGCAAGGCGCTCGTTTCGTGACCGCTGGAGAGACTTGTAGGACAGCCTTGATGTCCTGTCCCGAAGGGTGGGTATGGCGATTTCGCGCAGCGACTTTCTGGCGCGCATCCGCGATGCCGTGGCTGCCGGCAACCGGGCCGGTGTCGGCACGGACATCCCACGGCGCGGAACCATCGGCTACCAGGGAGCGGGTACCGACCCGGTCGCCTGTTTCATTCGCGAGCTGGAAACCGCTGGTGGCAAGCCCCATGTTGCAGACGGTCTCGAAGCACTGTGCGCGTGCCTGACCGGGATACTCCAAGGAATGCCAGGGACCAGCATCCTGTTTGAGTCGCCGGCCTTTCTTGACGGTGATGTGCTGGCTGCACACCTGCGCTCGCTCGGCAAGCAGATCACGTGCATTGACGAGTTGCCAGCGACGGAATCGCGTGACTCGTTTTTCGCGGCGGACTTCGGCGTCAGCGGCGTCGAATGGCTCATCGCGGAGACGGGTTCGATCGTGATGGCGACGCGTCCCGGCCGGCCGCGCTCGACGAGCCTGCTGCCGCCGGTACACGTCGCCATCGCGGCCCGAACACAGATCATGGCGGACCTGTTCGACCTCTTCGATGGCTCCCCTGCCCTGCCCTCCTGCCTGACGCTCATCACGGGACCTAGCAAGACCGGCGACATCGAGTTGCGGCTGGTGACCGGGGTGCACGGGCCCGGTGAAGTGCACGTCGTCATTTGCTCCTGGGCATGATTATTGCGATAATGAGTGCAACAGCGCGGGTCTGGCCGTCCAGTGGGCCTGGAGATAATCTCATTACGACGTGTTCGTTCCCAGGCAGTCCCTGGCGAACACGTGAACCGGCGAGCGCAAGGGAGAAACATGAGTCAGATGGTGTTGCATCCCGGGTTGGCGGACGTTCCGGTCGCGGAGTCGGCCGTCAGCTTCATCGACGGCAAGCGCGCTCGCCTGGAGTATCGGGGCATCGCCGTCGAGACTCTCGCGCGGGAAAGCTGCTTCGAGGAAACAACCTGGCTGCTACTCAAGGGCGACTTGCCGACGCAGGGCCAGCTTGCCGATTTCGACGACCAGCTTCGTCATCATCGTCGCATCAAGTACAAGCTCAACGACCTGATCAAGTGCCTTCCCGAGCAGGGCCATCCGATGTACGCCTTGCAGGCGGCGGTGGCAGCGATGGGCATGTTCTATCCGGCGCGCGACGTCAGCAATGCGCAGAGCAACTGGGATTCGGCGGTGCGACTGGTCGCCAAGCTGCCGACCGTGGTGGCCGCATTTCAGCGGCTGCGTTACGGCGATGAAGCCATCACGCCGCGCGACGACCTCGACCACGCTGCCAACTTCTATTACATGCTCTTCGAGAAGGAGCCGACGCCGGCCGTCCGCAAGGTCATCGATGCCTGCCTGGTCCTGCATGCCGAGCATACGATGAATGCCTCGACCTTCAGCGGCCGCGTGACCGGTTCGACACTGGCCAACCCCTACACCGTGATCAGCTCGGCCATCGGTACGCTTACCGGCCCGCTCCACGGCGGGGCCAACGAGGAAGTCCTCGACATGCTCGAGGAGATCGGCTCGGTTGCCAACGTTCGCAACTGGGTTGAGGATGCGGTCGCCAAGAAGAAGAAGATCATGGGCTTCGGCCATCGGGTCTACAAGGTCAAGGACCCGCGTGCCACCGTGTTACAAGAGCTGGCCGAGCATGTGTTTGCCGAGACGGGCCGGCCGGCGATCTATGACGTGGCCGTCGAGATGGAACGCGTCATGGCGGGCATCCTCGGGCCCAAGGGCATCTACCCGAACGTCGATTTCTACTCCGGCATCGTTTACCAGGCGCTGAAGATACCCCGCGACCTGTTCACGCCGATCTTCGCCATGGCCCGCGTCGCCGGCTGGCTGGCCCACTGGCTCGAGCAGTTGCAAAACAACCGCATCTTCCGCCCGGAGCAGATCTACGTCGGCAAGACGGACGCATCGTACGTGCCGCTGGAGAAGAGGCCGTGACGTACGGAGCACGTTGCAAGTCACAGATCGCAAGTTACAAGCAAGCTCCAATCATCACGATTCCCATGGCTTGCAAAGACTTGAAGTTTGTCATTGGCGATTGAATTGTGATTTGTCCGTTCGATGTTGATGTTTGACTCTGGTGCCTCATGCTGGACGCACACTTCATTCGCGAGAACCTCGATGCCGTGCAGGCGAACTGCCGCAACCGCCATGTCGCCGCCGATGTGGGCCGCGTGTTGCAACTCGATGACGAGCGCAAGCGATTCGCCCAGGAAACGCAGGTCTTGCAGCAACGGCAGAACGAGATCTCGGCTCTCATCCCCAGGGAAAAAGACAAGGACAAGAAGCAGCAGCTAATCCAGGAAGGACGGGAGCTGCGCGAGAAGGTCACGGAACTGGAAAGCCGCGTCAAGCAAGTCGCCGGCGACCTTCGGAACGCGCTGGCCATGGTCCCGAACATGTCGCATCCGGAAGCTCCGGTGGGCGACGCCAACAAGATCGTGAGCCGGTCCGGTGAGCCGCGCGACTTCGATTTCCCCGTCAAGGATCACGTGGCCCTGGCAGAGTCGCTCGATCTGGTGGATTTCGAGGCCGGTTCGTCGGTCGCGGGACCGAAGTTCTATTACCTCAAGAACGATGCTGTTCTGCTGGAGCTGGCGCTCATCCAGTACGCCATGAACACGTTGATCGACGCCGGTTTTACGCCGATCATCACTCCGGACGTGGCTCGCGTCGATGTCCTGGAAGGCATCGGCTTCATCCCGCGCGGGCCGGAGACGCAAATCTATGGCCTGGAGAATACCGATCTCTGCCTGGTCGCCACCGCCGAGATCACGTTGGGCGGCATGCATCGGGACCAGGTGCTCGACGAATTGCAGCTGCCGATGAAGTACGTCGGGCTTTCCCATTGCTTTCGCACGGAAGCCGGCGCGCCCGGCCGCGACACGCGCGGGCTCTATCGCGTTCACCAGTTCACGAAGGTCGAGATGTTCGCCTTCTGCACGCCAGACCAGAGCGAGACCATTCATCAGGAATTGCTTGCCATCGAAGAGAAGATCTTCGCGGGCCTCGGCCTGCCGTTCCAGGTGATCGACACCTGCACCGGCGAGCTGGGCGGCCCGGCGTACCGCAAGTACGATCTTGAAGCGTGGATGCCCGGCCGGGGCCAGGGCGGCGAGTTCGGCGAGGTCACGAGCACCTCCAACTGCACCGACTACCAGGCCCGCCGCCTCAACATCCGCTACAAGGGGCCCAGGCACAAGGGGACGCGCTTCGTGCACACGCTGAACGGTACGGCTGTGGCAATCACTCGCGCCATTCTTGCGATTCTGGAGAACAATCAGCAGGCCGACGGCAGCGTCGTCATCCCGGAGGTCCTGCGACCGTGGTTCCGTGGCCGAGAGCGCATCGGCAAGAGTGTGCAGGTCTGAGCAACTGGCGATCAGGCCCCGACCGGCGCACCTTTCGCCGCCATCGTCATTCCGGGGTCCCAATCATCCTGGCACGCGTGTCGAGCATATCGGCAAGCTTTGCCCAGATTGCGCATTCGTGCTCACAGGTTTCCTCCGACTCCGCCGATTTTTGCGGCTTTTCCCAGGGCGTCGATTGTACGCCTTTCTCCTTCAGATCGTTGCCGAGCTGCGCCGATGCATAGTCCGATACCGGGTCCACGCCGGGCTATTCTCCATCTGGCAGGGAGGCGATCATGGGAGTCTTTTCATGCCTCAGCAAGAAGACGAGCAAGCCGCGGACCGCGTCGCGCCCATTGGCCATCGAGTCTCTCGAAGAACGCTCGCTCATGAGCTGCAACGTCATCAGCGGCCATGTCTTCCACGATCTGAACAACAACGGCCTGCGCGAGGCCGGCGAAAACCCCATCGCCAATGCCACCATTAAGCTTGTGGATGCCAGCAACAAGCTCATCGCCACGACGGTCACCGACAGCAACGGCTTCTATTCGTTCGATCACGATCCCACTGTCAACACGGCCGAAACAACGATCGAACAGACCATCGTCTATCCCGCCACGCAGACGGACTACTCGCTGTCAAAGCTAGTGAACAAGTTTGATTCATCGCTGGGCCAGCTTCTGGCGGTGGAGATCTATCACAGCGGGACGATCACCAGCACCATCAAGGTCGAGAACACGAGCGAGACCTCGCCGGCATCCATCAACGCGACCGTCGCCGGAAACATCAAGTTGACCGGCCCCGGGTTCACGTCGATGCTGGATCTGTCGGCCAATGCCGGTTCCTTCAATGCCGCCAAGTATGACCTGGTTCTCGATTTCAACGGCAACAGTGGTTTTACTTTCGCGCCCAAGTCCGCTACCGGCTCCAAGATGCTGACGCTGACGGGCAACGACATGGCCGGCTTCACTGGCACCGGTACCGTGTCGCTGACCACGGATGGCAAGGCTACCTCGTCCGCCACCGGCGGCGGCAACCTCGTGGCCCAGCTCATCAGCACGGGCGACAGCACGGTGAAGGTCGTCTATCGCTACATTCCCGGCAACTGCCTCGAAAAAGGCAACTACACGATCATCCTCAACGAACAGCCGCCCGCCGGCTATGTCCCGGGCAAGCTGTCCAGCGGCGGCAATGTCCTCAATGTCCCGCCGGGCACAAACAAGATTCAGGTCACGCTGAACAATACGGACCTCAAGGACAACGACTTCGGCGAGCTCATTCCGGCCAAGGTTTCCGGCTACGTTTACGTTGATAGCAACAACAACGGCATCAAGGAGAACGGCGAGAGCGCCATCAACCTCGTCAACCTGGCGCTTACCGGTACGGACGACCTGGGCAACAGCGTCTCCAAGACGACGCAGACCAATGCGGCCGGCTTTTACGAGTTCACTGGCCTGAGGCCTGGCAGCTACACCGTGACCGAGACCCAGCCGATCGCATACCTCGATGGCAAGGTCACGCCCGGTTCGACCGGCGGCGTGGCGGGCACCAATATCATCAGCCAGATCAACCTGAACTCTGCCTCGAACAGCGTCACCAACAATTTTGGTGAACTTGAGTCGGCCAGCCTTTCCGGCTACGTGTACGTGGACGCCAACAACAACGGCATCAAGGAAGGCGGCGAAAGTGCCATCAACCTGGTCACCTTGACGCTCAGTGGCACCGACGACCTGGGCAACAGCGTCTCCAAGACGACGCAGACCAACGCGGCCGGCTACTATGAATTCACCGGTTTGCGGCCCGGCAGCTACGCCGTGACCGAGACGCAGCCAGCCAGTTATCTGGATGGCATCGTCACGCCCGGCTCGCTGGGCGGCACCGCCGGGACCAACATGATCTCGGGCGTGCCGCTTGCTTCCGGGAAGCAGAGTCTGAACAACAACTTCGGCGAGCTCGTGCCGGCCAGTCTGTCAGGATACGTGTATCTCGACATCAACAACAGCGGCGTCAAGGATGCCGGTGACCCGGCAATCGCCAACGTGACCATCACGCTCACGGGCACGACCAGCCTGGGTTCCGTGCAGATGACGACGACCACCAATCAGTCCGGCTTCTACCAGTTCACTAACCTGCGCCCCGGAACCTACACGATCACCGAGACGCAGCCGGCGGGATACGCCGAAGGTCCCAACAACATTGGCACTCCGGGCGGCCAGACGGCGACGAACCAGTTTTTCGGCATCGCGCTGGGCATGGGCATCCAGGGTACGGACAACAACTTCGGCGAGCTGCAGCCGGCGGACATGGCCATCGTCAAGACGGTCAGCTCCAGCACCGTGCAGATCGGCGCAACCTTCACCTACACGCTGAATGTGAGCAATCTCGGCACCGGGCCTGCGCAAAACGTCAGCGTCACGGACACGTTGCCGACGGGAGTAACCTACGTTGGCGCTACCGGCGCCGGCTGGACAATCACCGTGAGCAATGGCGTGATCACGGCGACGCGGTCCGGCATGGCTGCCGGCGAGAGCAGCGTCATCACCATCACCGCCAAGGCACCGCTGGCGGTGGGTACATTCATCAACGTCTCGACGGTCACGTCTTCGACACCTGACCCGAACCCGACCAACAACAGGAGCACCGTGCCGATCACGGTTTTCAATCAGCCGGGCAAGGTGTTGCAGCAAAACATTCCGCCGCTGGTGACGCGGGCGCCCATCGTCAGCAAGAACCAGCTGGCCCCTGGCTGGGAAAAATCGATGGATCCCCGGGTGCTGCGCTTGCTGACCTTCATCGATGGCACGTACAAGACTCTCGACAACCGTCCGCCGACGCGTGCTGAGGCCACCACCTGGTTGACGCGGTTGCGCAAGGGCATGCCGGCGTCTCAGATGGTCAAGTCGCTGTGGAACACCAAGGAGCACTGGTCCTATGAGGTCAAGAAGATCTACAGTTCGATCCTGCATCGCGGCCCGAACGCCGCGGAACTGGCGAGCGGCGTCAACAGCTTGCTCGCCGGTGGCAGCCTCAATGACGTCCGCTTCACGGTGCTGACGTCGGCGGAATACCTGGCCGCGCACTCGACGCCGGAAACGTTCATTCTCGGTTTCTACGAAGACGTGTTGCGGCAGATTCCGGACTCGCTGACGCGCCTGACGCTGGTGCAGTCGCTGGGCACGCTGGGCGTGGCCGACATTGCCACGAACTTGCTGAATACAAGTGCGGCGCAGAGCCAGGCGGTCATCGGCAGCTTCATCGCCGTGCTCCGGCGGATGCCCTCGGCAGCCGAGATCCAGCAGTGGACCGACAAGCTGCAAGCCGGCCAGGTCAGCGAGCATAGCCTCATGCAGACTCTGCTGAGTTCCGCAGAGTTCATGAAGCTGGCGCGGAATCGACTGAAAGTCTAGCAGTGCTGTCTGCCGCAGGGCGAGGCCTTGTGGGCAGCCTCAAAGTTATCAGGCCAAGCTGAAAACGAGAAGCCGGGGACCGACAGTTCCCGGCTTTTCTTGCGCGCGCCCTTTGTCTTGCCCGCTCCGTTCCCGAAGTCTGCCCGGGAGCGCACTTGCCGCCACGACTGGTCTCGCGTTCGTGTTAAGCGGCAATGATTCTCGCGGCGGTAACTATTCTTGCCAATCTGCCGCATTCTCCCGTGTTGCCCGTCATGATGGACAGGGCGTATGTGCCGGGTTTGTTCACTGTAACTCCCCGCTTGACCGTTTTTCCGAAAACCCCTGGACGAACGATTGCGCCGGTGCTGCGCATCGTGCCGAAGTAAAGGAGGTAAGATAGCTCGATGCGTCGCGGCGCCTGGCCCGGGCCATTGGAGAGCGGGCCTGGCCGGACGCCCCTGCCAAGGAGGGTAGCGGAAATGACGATTCGCACAGCCACCGGATTGACCCTGGCGCTAGCGCTGCTGATCGATCCGTTACACGCGCAAGAAGTGCAATGGCGTGCCGCGACGCCGCGACCGGGACAACCGGCGGCGAGCGCGGGTGCGTCCAGTCGGCCGGTGACGCTGGCGCGGCCGACGGCAGTCGAGCCGGATCGGACCATGCACGATTCGGCGGTGACCCCGGTGTCGTTTCGTCCGGTCGGCATCGTCCGCGTGCCGACCGACGCCGAGCGCTTCCCCGCGCCCCTGCCCTCCGGTCCGAGCTTGCCGATGACGACGCAGGCCATCGCGACTGCTCCTCAGCCCGAGACCATTCCGGTGCGGCCGAAGCCGGTGCCGGCAATGAATGAAGGCGAGGAGCGAATTGTGCCTCACGGACCGAGTTCGGAGATGCCGCTGGATGGCATTCGCGGCGGCGAGTGCGCGAGCTGTAACGCTGGCGAATGCTGCGGCGGCTGCTGCGACTGCTGTGAATGCTCGTGCGTTTGCGACATGTGTTGCGGGCGCTTTGGCCGTCGCGGCCGGTGCCGTTCCGGCCGCTGGGGGTCGTGCTGTGATGCATCGTGTTGCGAGACCTGTTGCGAATCCTGCAGCTGCTCGACCTGTTGCTGCGAGCCGATTTGCAGCGAATGCGTTTCATGCAGCAGCTGTGCGAGCTGCGGCGGCTGCGGTTGTGGCTGCTGCTTTGTCGATGGTTGCAACTCGCGGCAGTTCTTCTGGGTCAGCGCCGAGTACTTGCTCTGGACGATCACGCCGGACAACGTGCCGCCGTTGCTGACCACCGGGCCGATCGGCGACGGCGCCCAGGTGGGCATCCCGGGCCGGCTGGACACGCAAGTGCTCTACGGCAGCAATCAGCTTGCCGATACGCTGCGCAGCGGCGCTCGCTTCACCGCAGGCTTCTGGCTACCCGGTCTGGATCGTCTGGGTGTCGAGGTGTCTTACTTCTTCCTCGGCCAAGGCCGCAGCACGTTCTTCGCTGACAACAACACCAATCCGATCCTGATGCGGCCGTTCATCAATGCACAGACAGGAGAGGCCAACGTGATTCCGACGGCCTACCCGGTGACAGCCAACGGTTTCCAGCAGACGACCGGCAGCTTCCGGGTCCTGAACACAAGCGATCTCTGGGGGATTGAGGCCAACCTGCGCGGCAAGTTGTGGTGCGGTCCGTGCGCCTGGCTCGACGCCCTGGTTGGCTACCGTCACCTGGATCTGACCGAACTGCTGGTCATCGACGACCTCGAGAACGGCGAGCGCTTCATCGACCGCTTCAGCACGCGCAACAACTTCAACGGCGGCCAGCTCGGCATCGAGGGGCAATGGAACTTTGCACGGCGCTTCACGGTGACCGGCACGGCCAAGGTCGCCCTGGGTAACGTCAACCAGGTGCTCGGGATCAACGGCCAGTCAAACGTGGCGTTTCCGCCACCGGCCGTTCAGTCCGGCGGTTTCCTGGCGCTCGAGAGCAACATCGCGAGCCGCGAGGCAAATCGATTCGCCGTCATGCCCAACTGTGGCGTCAAGCTTGGCTGGAACGCCACCGAGAACCTGCGCTTTTTCGTCGGCTATGAGTTTCTCTACCTGAGCAATGTCATCCGGGTCGGCGAGCAGGTCGATCCGCGCATCAATCGTAACCTGATTCCGGGCGCCGCTTCGACTTCCGGCAGCCAGCCGCAGCAACCGGCCGTGCTGTTCCGCACCAACGACTTCTGGGCCCACGGCGTCAATTTCGGGGCGCTCTACTACTGGTAAAACCGCGCCGGCAGGTACAACCATTCAACCCGCGAGGGTCAACCGCGCGGGTTGTTTGTTTTCTCGGGATCCCATCAAGCGTTCGCAATCCGGCGGCTTTAGCCGTCGCGGTCGCATTTCACGTCTTGCCCATCTTGATCTTCCTGGCGATTGTCGGAAACTGCGGCATTGTAGCTTCTCTCACTTGCCAATTTCGATCATGTCCCCGGCGAACGATTGCCCCGCACGATTCGGTCTGGCCGAAGTGAAGGGTGGAGCATCATGTGGAGCCGGATGGGCGATCCTGGCGCCGCTTGTCATTCGTCGCCGGCTGGATTTGGAATCCTGCCGCTGGATGTTGCCGCGCTTCAGCCAAGGAAGGTGCTGCATGAGAGCGAAGACTGCCATATTGCTGTCACTCGCGGGGTTGATGTCGCCGCTCTGGGCAGAGGAGATCCAGTGGCGGCCGGCGGCGCCGCGCGCCCAGCAGGCCGCCGCGCAGGGCGGCTCCTCGGCAGCGGGCTCGACCAGTCGTGGTGTCTCGCTGGCTCGGCCCGTGGCCTTGCCGGTAGCCGACCAGAGACCCGCTGCGTCCGGCGTCACACCCATCGATTTCCGGCCAGTGCCCGTCGCACGCACGCGCGGCGGCGAGGAAAATCGCCAGGAAATTCGCCATGCCTCGCCCTTGCCCAGTGGCCCAGTGATTGCCGGCACGGCACAGGACAAAGGCGCGCAGGGCAGCGGCTCGTCATCTGGCACCCGGAACGGCAAGCCTTCAACCAAGGACACGCAAGAGCCGCTCGAAGAGATTCCGACTGCGCCCACTCCCCTGCCTTCCCCGGCGGACGGCCTGATCCTGCCGCTGGATGACGGCCTGTCCGGCGATGGCCTCGGCGGACCGGCGTATCCGTTCTTTCTCGGCGGCGTCGGACCGCGAAACTTCTTCTACGCCAGCGCCGAGTACCTGCTCTGGACTATCCGCCAGGACAACGTCACGCCGTTGCTGACCACGGGCAACCTGAACAATCTCAACAGCACCGTCCTCTATGGCAACAACCAGCTCGCCAGTCCGGGACGCAACGGCGGGCGCTTCACACTGGGCTGCTGGTGTCCGTGCTATCCCGACGTGGGCGTCGAGGTCATCGGCACGTTCTTCGGCCGGCGCACCGCTAACTTTGGCGCTAACGGCACCATGTTCGTGCCGCTAGGCAACAACACGACTCCGCTCTTGACCCTGACCAACGGCAGTTTTGCCGCCACCTCGACGAGCGAGTTCTGGGGCATCGAAGTCAATGGCCGCTACAAGTGGTATCAGGGGCCACTGCTGTGGGTGGACTGCATTCTCGGTTACCGCAACCTGAGCCTGAATGAGTCATTGAGCATTTACAACCAGTCCAGGGGCGGCGCTGCTCGATTGCCCAGCTTCGGCACGATTCGCACGCTCGACCAGTTCGCGACCAGCAACAGCTTCAACGCCATCCAGGCGGGAGCCGAGTTTAACTGGAACTTCCTGCGCTACTGGACCGTCGGCGGGTTCTTCAAGCTTGGCGTGGGCAATGTCTCGCAGTCGTTGAGTATCAACGGCATCAGCGACGCCAACGGCCAGGCTGGCGGTTTGCATGCCCTCAGCAGTAACATCAGCAACTACTCGCGTAACGAGTTCGGCATCATGCCCGATCTCGGAGTCAAGGTCGGCTGGAACGCGACCGACCGGCTCAAGCTGTTCATCGGCTACGAGTTTCTTTACCTCAACACCGTGATGCGCGTCGGCGAGCAGGTCGACGGTCGCATCGATACCGGCCTGTTGCCAAACCAGAACCGCGTCGGCCCTCTCGCCAACCCGCGGCCATTGCTGAACCAGTCCACCTTCTGGGCCCACGGTGTCAGCTTCGGCGCCATCTTCAGCTGGTAAGGCAGTTCCTGGAGATTCATTTGAGAAACTCCAGAGTCAGCGAGTCGGCCACGCACTTGCCGCGACGCGTCAGGCGAACAGAGATGCCGTTGTCGGCCAGCAGCGCAAGCTCGACCAGTCTGCGGATCGTGGCGCCGGCGAGTTCGTCCAGGTCGAAGCCAGTCTGGGCGTGAAACGACATGCGCTCGATGCCTTCGGCACGCCGAAGCTGCACGGTAAGCGTTTCGCGGGCTCGGTCCAGCGGCGACAAGGTCTCCGACTGCATGGTGGGCGACCGGCCGCTACGGCAGCGATCCAGATACGTTGCCAGATCGCGAGTATTGACCTCGCGCGTGCCGTTCACATAGCGTGCGGCTCCGAGGCCGAAGCCCAGGTAGGCGTGATTGGCCCAGTAGACCTGGTTGTGCCGGCAGCGTCGCCCCGGCCGGGCGAAGCTGGAAATCTCGTAGTGCTCGAAGCCGGCCGACTGCAATCGGTCCATGCTGTGCTCGTACATGGTCAATTCAGTCTGCTCATCGAGCGCATGTACCTGGCCGTCGCGCTTCTGCTTCCATAGCAGCGTCCCTTTCTCGTAGGTCAACCCGTAAGTGGAAACGTGCCCGATGCCGAGGGACAGCGTCTCGTCGAGGTCCTGGCGCCAGTCCGCCAGCGTCGTCCCGGGAACGCCGAAGATCAGGTCGAGGGAAACAGTGTCGATGCGTTCCCGGGCACGAGTCACCGAGCGGCGGATGTCGGCGGCATGATGGCTGCGCGTCAAGGCCGTCAAGACGCGCGCGGAAAAGGATTGCGCGCCCAGGCTGAGCCGCGTCACCGCGTGGCTTGCCAGCAACGCGATCCTGTCGTCGGTCAGCGTCTCCGGATTGGCTTCAACCGTGTATTCATGGCCTGGCTCGAGCGGCAGCCAGGTGGCAAGCAGGTCAAGCAGGCGTTCAAGCTGGACACAGTTCAGGTGCGTCGGCGTGCCCCCGCCCACGAACAGCGTTGCGACGGGATGCGGCTCTTGCAAGCCACGCAGTTCGCAACCCAGCGCGTCGAGATACTCGTCGATGCGCTCATCGCGACCAGCGACCACGGCGAAGTCGCAATAGCTGCAATGCTGCAGGCAGAAAGGGATGTGGACATAAGCGGCTCGCGGATGGAGCCATGGTGAGTCGAGTTGACGCGTGCCCTTCATCCCCTCGATTCTACTCGACGGCTTGGCCGGTCGTCGCCGGCATCCGCTCCGCGATCGACCACTTAAGTGCAGGCCGCCTCCGGCACTGACAGTTGTGGATTGCGTTGCGAGCTCTCGTCGCGCTGCAAGTAATCCTTGTGCACTTCGTGGCCGATTTCCTGGCTGGCCAGCCAGGAACGGATCTGACATTCGATTATGTTCTCGCGAATACCGGCATCATTGCGGACCAGCACGTTCAGCTCACAGATCACGTCTCCCTCGCGGCTCAACGGCTTGACTACGTGCTGCTCGATGTCGGACCATGACGCCACCGGCACGCGCACGGCCAGTTGCACGCGGCTGAGCAGACGTTCGCCCTGCCGCCGGCGGCTCTCGCGGATGGCCTGTTGCACCTTCCCCAGTTGCGTTCGGATCCGCAATCCGTGTTTCAACAGCTCCAGGCAATACCGCGGTCCTGCCAGCACCGCCTCGTTGCCCTTCACTTCGAAGCGCACGCGTCCGCCCAGCAGAAAGGAACGAAACGATGGCTTGTACCACGACACGGCGGCATCGCCGTGCCGCTCGTAACCGAATTCCGCCAGCACTTCTTGCAGGAGCTTGACGAACGATGCTTGGTCCACGAAGGGCAGACGTATGGTGTCGCGGCGCAGATGAAACACCGCGATGAATAACCAGGCGATCAGGCCGCACACCAGGCCGCTGTACAGGTTTTCGGCGGCCGTGGCCGGGCTGTCGCGAAACCAGGACAGCAGCAAGGCGACAAGCAGCGCCGATCCGCCAAGGACGACCACAAACACCGAGGCCAGCATCAGGACGTGCGCCAGGTTCGCCAGCCATCTACGCAGCAACATCGTCTTTGACCTCGTACTTGAATCTCCGCTGGACGGGTACAATGCAACTCTACCTTGCATTTTGCGAGTTGGTCGTAACATTTTTGGTGGGATCTGAACAAAAACACCCTGGAGGACGCATGGCCGGGCCTTTGACCGGAGTGACCGTCGTGGACCTGACGCGGGTGCTGGCTGGCCCCTATTGCACGATGATGCTTGCCGAGCTAGGCGCGCGCGTCATCAAGGTCGAGAACCCCGACGGCGGCGACGACTCCCGCCAGTTCGAGCCGTTCTTCCAAGGCAAGTCTGCCTACTTCATGTCGCTCAATCGCGGCAAGGAGAGCATCGCCCTGAACCTCAAGGACGCCGCCGACAAGGCGGTGTTCCTGGGCCTGGTCCGCCGCGCCGATGTGCTGGCCGAAAACTTTCGCCCCGGCACCATGGAGAAGCTCGGCCTGGGCTACGAGATGTTGAAGACGATCCAGCCGCGCTTGATCTACGCCGCCATCTCCGGCTTCGGGCACACCGGCCCGTGGCGCGAGAAGCCGGCCTACGACCTCATCGTGCAGGCGCTCGGCGGCCTGATGAGCGTCACCGGGCAACCCGGCTCGCCGCCCACCAAGGCCGGCACCTCCATCGGCGACATCACCGGCGGACTCTTCTGCCTGGCCGGCATCAACGCCGCCCTCTTTCAGCGCGAACGCACCGGCCTGGGAACGAAGATCGATGTCGCCATGCTCGACGGCCAGATCGCCATCCTGGAAAGCGCCGTCATGCGCTACGCAACCACCGGCGTCATCCCCGGACCGATGGGCAACCGGCATCCGTCGATCGCGCCGTTCGAGAGCTTCACGACCGCGGATCGCGCCATCATCGTCGGCATCGGCAACGACAGCCTGTTCCGCCGGCTCTGTCAGGCGCTGGGCCGGCCCGAGCTGGCGGGCGACCCACGTTTCCAGAGCAACCGGAGCCGGCTGGTGAATATCGACGCGCTGAAGGACGCCATCGAGGAAGTGCTGAAGCACAAGCCGGCCGAGCACTGGCTGACAGAGCTCGAGCTGGCCGGCGTGCCTTCGTGCCCGATCAACAACATCGCCGATTCGCTGGCGAGCCCGCAGGTGCGCGCCCGCAACATGCTCGTCGAAGCGGGCGGGCTGACGATGCCGGGCAACCCCATCAAGGTGAGCGGCGTGGAAGAGACAACGACGCGCCGCCCCGCCCCGGAACTGGATGAGCACGGCGCGCGGATCCGCCGCGAACTCAGCCAGGGGTAGAGTCAACCGCTTGCGGTTTCGCGCACTGGCGCGCGCCTGAGCGCGAAACCGCAAGCGGTTGAATCTACGACCGATTGTGGGATTATTTCGTCGGCCCCGTGCCGATGTACCTCTCCAGCCAGCCGAACACCTCGCGATGCCACAACCTTGAATTCTGCGGCTTCAAGATCCAGTGATTCTCATCCGGGAAGTAAACGAGCCGCGTCGGCACGCCTTTTTGCCGCAGCGTGTTGTAGTACTCCAGGCCGTGGGCCACCGGGACGCGGAAGTCTTTCTCGCCATGCAGAATGAGAGTCGGCGTCTTCATGTTCTTCGAGTAACGTTGCGGCGAGACCTTGTCGATGCGGCTGATGTCGGTCCAGGGGAAGGCGCCTAAGGCGCGTTCGCGGCCGCGGACCACGTCGGAGGCCATCTGCGTGTGGTAGCTGAACACGCCGGCGTGGCAGACCATGGCCTTGAACCGTTCGGTGTGCCCGTTGAGCCAGGCCATCATGAAACCGCCGTAGCTGGCGCCGGCCGTCGCGATGCGGCTCTTGTCGATCCACGGCTGCTGCTCGAACCAGTCGGTGGCCTTCATGATGTCGATGGTCGGCTTGGTGGCGTAGTCGCCGGTGATCGAATCGGCGAATTTCTGCCCGAAGCCGGACGAGCCGTGAAAGTTCACGCAGCCGATTACCCAGCCCTGCGCTGCCCAGAGCTGCAGGTTCCAGCGAAAGCTGAAGTCCGTCATGATGCCGTTGTGCGGCCCGCCATGCACCACCTGCACCAGCGGCCATTTCTTCTTCGGATCGAAACTCGGCGGATACACGATCCACATGTGCACGTCTTCATCGTCGGCGCCCTTGAAGTAACGCTCCTCGACCTTGCCGAGCTGCCAGCGCGAGACGAGGTCGTCGTTGAAGTGGCTGAGCTGGCCACTTTTTCCTTCGGGAGCGAGCGTGAAAAGCGTCGGCGGCAGGTTAAAGCTTGACTGGAGAAACAGCGGGTCGCCGAAAGTCGTACCCCGAGCGATGGCCATTGATCGGCCGGAAGCGCTAAAGTCATCCAATAACATCGGCGAACTTGCTTGGCCAGCACACATGTAGAATCTCAGTCGTCCTTTGTCTTCGGTTTCAACTACGAACCATGGCTCCTTCGACTCTGTCAACGATTTGGGAAGCCATTGTGGATGGCTGCAAGATCGATCAAGTTTGGATGTATATACCTTGCTCTTGCCGCTTTCTCGATCCATCACTATCAACCGCTGCCGATCCGCGTAAAAGAACTTGATCGTCTGCCGCAGGAACGCGAGATACTTGCCATCCGGGCTGTACACCGGATGCGTGTCGTTGGCCGTGTTGTCCGCGGTGATGCTGCGCGGCTTGCCCTTCTTGTCGAGCGGCAGCGTGTACAGGTCGAGGTTCGTGTCGGTGCCGGGGTCCTTGGCGGAATCGGCGACGAAGCAGAGTTCCTTGCCGTCGGGAGACACATCGAAGTCGGCGACGGACGGCGATAGCGGCGGCAGGTGCTTGCCCGTGCCGGCCAGCAGGTCGCGATGCTTGCCGGTGGCGACATCCACCGCGAAGATCGTCGGCTTCTTGCCGTCCGCGATCCAGCGATCCCAGTAGCGATAGACGGCATCGTCGATCACCAACGCCTTCACCGGGTTGTCCTTCTGCGCTTTCTCCTTCTTGCGATAGCTCTCATCGTCGGGCGTGTCCGGCCACACGGAGGCGACGGTATAGAGCGTCTTGTTGTCGGCCGACCACTTCACGCCGGACGGGGCCATCGGCATGTTCGTCACCCGCCGCGCTTCGCCGCCGGCCGGGGAGATGACGTAGAGCTGCGCGACGGCATCGCTGCCGCGTTTGCTCAGAAAAGCGATCCAGTTGCCATCCGGCGACCATTTCGGACTGGAGTTCTTGCCGGCCGTGTTGGTGAGCTGCGTCTGCTTCTTGCCATCCGTGGACAGCACCCACAGGTTCGACGTGCTATCGTTCTTCTTCATCGAGTAGGTCGTGACCTCGACGACGACTTGCTTGCCATCCGGCGAGATGCTCGGCGGGCCGAGACGTTTGACCTTCCAGAGGTCCTCGACGGTGATGGGGCGTTTCTTGACCGGCTCGTCGGCAACGGCGAAGGACGGGATGAGGAAAAGAACGAGCGTAAGGATGCGAAACATGGTCCACCTCCGTGGCGACAAGCTGCCAGCTTGTCAGCCCCTCGCAATGACGTTTCGCGCTCGCGGATTCAAGCTCGCAAGCTGGCAGCTTGCGGCTACGGCGATGTCACCAGCGGAACTTGGCCTTCACCTCCGGATTGACGACCGCCTCCGCCGGCCATTCCCCGCGGCTCAAAGCCACGATGGTCCGCGCCGCGGACAGCGCCATGTCGTCGCGCGATTGCGTGTCCACGCCGGCGGCGTGCGGCGTGTACACGCAATTGTCCAGCGCGAACAGCGGATGCTTCACCGGCGGCGGTTCGTCCTCGAAGACGTCGAGGCCAACGCCGGCGAGGCGCTCCGCCTGCAGCGCCTCCAGCAGATCGGCCTCGCAAACCAGGCCGCCGCGAGCCGTGTTGATGAGGTACGCCGACGGCTTCATTTTCGCCAGGCTGGTCTTGTTGATGAGGTAGCGCGACTCCGGCGTCAGCGGCATGTGCAAGGTGAGATAGTCTGATTCGGCCAGCAGTCGGTCCCACGGGACCAGCTCGATGTTGTACTGCTTGGCGAAGGCGAGATCCGGGAACGGCTCGAAGGCGATGAGCTTCATGTTGAAGGCGGCGCCGCGGATGGCCACCGCCTTGCCGATACGGCCCAGGCCGGCGATGCCGAGCACCCGGCCCCGCAACGGCAAGTTCGATTGTCGCGGCCAGAGACCGTTGCATGTCCCGCTGTGCTGCGAAATCAATCTTTTCGCCAGCGCCAGGATCAGCACAAAGGTGTGCTCGGCGACCGATTCCTGATTGGTGCCCGGGGCGATGCAGACGGCGACGCCCTGCTCCGTCGCGGCCGCCACATCGACGGCGTCGTAGCCCACGCCGGCGCGGGCGACGACGCGCAACTGCGGATGCGCCTTGAGGACGCGCCGGGTGTACGGCTCCGAGCCGGCCAGCGATGCGGCCACGCCGTCGAGCTGTTCCAGCAATTCATCCTCGGTTAGCTGATGGGCATGCGGCGGAAACCGTGGCTGAAAGCCGGCGTCGGCCAACACTTTCAGGTACGAAATGTCGAGCCCGGCCAGGGTCGCCGGAGCAATGAGAACCTTGGTCATGGTGGATGGTGCATGTGGCAAACAGGTGTGCCATGCTCACGGCTTTGCGTGAGTATGGCTAGACATGTCGCCTGAAAGTTATGATGCATGCGGACACGCTGATCGCCATGCTCACGCAAAGCCGTGAGCATGGCACCCGTGGTTTCGTCAATTTACATATTCACGGGTGAAAGGCCACGCCAGCCCTCGAGGCTGGTGCGCAGCCGTTTCACCCAATCGTCGAGATCGGCGCAGCGTTTCAGGTAGGCTCGGCGGGCCTCGGCCAGGTCCACGCGCACGAAGCGAAAGTGGTCGCCGGGGCGCAGTTGCCCGACGGCGTCGAGGTCGGCCTGAATGACGTGGGCGATCTTGGGATAGCCGCCGATGGTCTGGCCATCGACGCCCAGCAAGATGCAGCGGCCGTCGCGCGTCACCTGCACCGCTCCGGGCGAAACCGGCTCCGACGACATCTCCCGGCCCGGATCGTTAAAGGTCAACGGTGTCGCGTCCAGGCGGAGGCCCATGCGATTGCTCGCCGGCGTGACGGTATACTCTTGCAACAGGAACTCGGCCATGTCAAACCAGTCAGCTTGCAGGCCGGGGAGAACACGCAAGACCGTGGGAGAAGCGAATGGCAAGTCGCGCAAGAACCGCCCGTGGATTCGCCCGGCCAGGCACGGCAACTCCGCCCCCGCCCTGATCGGCTCGAGTGAGGAGCGACTGCCGAGTATGGCCGGCGCCGTGAACCCGCCGCGAACGCAGAGATAAGCACGCATGCCGGTCGTCGTGCCGCCGATCGTCAATTCGTCCCCAGCCTGGAGCGTGAAGGTCGTGCCCACTACCCGATAGCGGTCGTTGCACATCATCGAGAAGGGAGCACCGCAGAGGACGCAGGCGACTTGTCCCTCAGCACGCAATGAAGGCCCGGCGAGCGAGATTTCCAGAGCCAGCGCGTCCGGCAGATTGCCAACCAGAGCGTTGCCCAAGGTCAGCGACCAGCGGTCGGCGGCGCCGCCGAGCGGCACGCCGAGATTGCGGTGGCCGAGCCGGCCCTGGTCCACCAGCAGCGAGCACAGGCCCGGTTCCAGCACGCGTAGACTCATGCGAAGGCCCGCAATGTCACGCCCCGATCGACCAGCGCTTGTCGCAGCCCGCGGACGAAGGCGAGCGCCTGCGGATTGTCGCCGTGCACGCAGATGGTCTGGATGCGACCCTCGTCGATGAAGCGCATGACCTGGTCCACGGCCTCGGCCGGATTGTCGATCATGGAATCCGGCCGGGAACGCGGCCCCAGGGAGCCATCCGGCAGATAGCGGCGATCGGCGAAGCCCTCGGCAACGAACTGGCAGTGTCCGGCGGCCATCGCCTCCATGCGCGAACCAGGCAAGCCCACCAACGGCAACGACAAGCGTTGTGCAACTGCGACGATGGGCCGGGCATAGCGATCGTTGCGGCCCGCCATGTTATAGAGCGCCCCATGTGGCTTGAGGTAGCGCAGCGGTTGACCCACGGCCAGCGCCAGCGCGACCAGAGCACCGACCTGGTACAGGCATTCGCGATAGACCTTGTCCTCGGGCATGTCGATCTCGCGGCGGCCGAAATGCTCGCGGTCCGGAAAGCCCGGATGCGCTCCGACGACAACGCCAAGCCGGGCCGCGGCGGCAAGCGTTTGCCAGGCCGTGTCCGGATTGCCGGCGTGGAAGCCGCAGCAAATATTGGCGGATGTGAGCAGCGGCAGCAACTCCTCATCGTGCCCGCAGCCCTCGCCCAGGTCGCTGTTGAGGTCGATATGCATGCCCATATGGTACTGGCAGATGTGAGTCGCAGGCAATGAGCGCGACCAGCGTTGCCGAGACGCCACGTGCGCCCACGCTGGCGCTCTGGCGCTCCGGGCACAGGCATTTCATTCCGAAGCGGGGAGATTTGTGAACCGCTTTCACGAAGTCAGCGGCCGTTCCGTCTTGCCTTGCGAAACCTGCGGCGATAGGCTGGGTAAAAGAGAATGGGCGGCGTGCGTGCCGCCTGACGAAACTCCCACCTGACTTGCGCCGACTTGCTTTGTTTTCGGGGACGATTCATGCATATTCGCCGGCTGTCCACCCTTCTGGCAGGCCTGCTGATCGCAGTTGCGTCCGGGGCGCGGGCACGCGCCGCCGACTGGCCCATGTGGCGGCACGATGCGTACCGCGGCGCTGCCTCGCCGACGCCGCTTCCCGACAAGCTGCATGCCCACTGGGTCCGCGAGTTGCCGGCTCTGAAGCCGGCCTGGCCCGATCAGCCGCGCATGCAGTTCGACGCATGCTACGAACCCGTTGTTGTCGGCAGGTTGCTTATCTTCGGGTCGTCGCGCGACGATAGCGTCACGGCGCTCGACACGCGCAGCGGCGAGCCGATCTGGCGCGTGTGCCTGGGCGGCCCGGTCCGCTTTGCGCCGGTCGCCTGGGAGACCCGGCTCTTTGTCTGCTCGGATGATGGCTACCTGTATTGCCTGGAGGCGGCAACGGGCAAGCGGCTGTGGCGGTTTCGCGGCGGGCCGTCGGATCGCAAGATCCTCGGCAATGAGCGGCTGATCTCCACCTGGCCGGCGCGCGGCGCGCCCGTCGTCGCCGACGATACCGTCTACTTTGCCGCCAGCATCTGGCCGTTCATGGGCACGTTCATCCATGCACTCGATGCTCGAACCGGCCGCGTGCGCTGGACCAATGACGGCGACGGGGCGCTATTCATCAAGCAGCCGCACTATGCGGATTCCTTTGCGGGCGTGGCGCCTCAGGGCCACCTGGTGGTCGCCGGTGATCGATTACTCATCCCCGGCGGCCGCTCGGTGCCGGCGGTGTACGATCGCAAGACGGGCAAACTTCTGCAGTTACTGCTTGCGGAGAATGGCCGTCGCGGCGGGCATGAAGTTGCCGCCGGCATGAGCCTCTTCTTCAACGCCGGCTCCGTTTTCGACCTGAAGGACGCCAAGCACCAGGGCGAGCTGAACCAGCTGGCAAGCGGCAGCGGGACGCCTGCGGACAAGGCCCGTGCCGTGATCGATGGCGACACGCTGTACACACATGTCGCCGGTGCCTGCCGGGCCTTTGACCTCAAGTCGGCCGCTCACAGGACGGAGGACACCGTCGATCGCAAGGGCGAGAAAACCCAGGTGACCCGCTGGCACATGGACGAGCTGACTTCCTGCAAGACCCCGCCGGTGCAGGAACTCATCAAGGCCGGAGGTCGACTCTACGCGGCGGCCGGCAACAATGTACTGGCCATCGATGTCGGCGTGAGGGGCAACGGCGTGGTCTGGTCGATGGAAGTGCAAGGGACCGTTGCCCGGTTGCTGGCTGCCGATGATCGTTTGTTCGCGGTCACGCTCGAAGGCCGGATTTATTGCTTCGGCGCGGACGAGCGCGTTGTCGTGCTCCATCGGCCCAAGCTGGCGCGCACCGTGCGCACGGCCGATGCGGCGGCAGCACGGGTTGGCAAGCTGCTCGCTGCAACCGGGTCGCGGGCCGGTTTCGCCGTCGTCTGGGGCGCCGCTGACGCAGACCTGGTCATGGAACTGATCAAGCAGAGTGATTTTCACGTGATCGTCGTCGATGCCGACAAGGATGCAACACATTCACTATGGGAGAATCTGTCGGCTTCGGATCTGTACGGCACGCGGGCCGTCGTTTATCAGGCTGATCCTGGGACTTTCGAGATGCCGCCGTACCTCGCGAGCCTTGCGGTGGTCACCTTGGACGCGGATGCGAAGTCGATTGCGTTAATTGTCCAGGCGATGAGGCCCTACGGCAGCCGGGCTTTCTTTACCAGGGGCTCCGCCGGTTCCTTGGAAAAACTGGTTCCCACCAGGGGTGACGAGTTCGCCAACGTCAAGATCGCTGAGTTGGACGGCTTGCCCTGTCTGGTCCGTGCGGGACCGTTGCCCGGCGCGGGCAACTGGACGCACGAGCATGCCGATGCCGCCAACACCCGTGTGTCCCCCGACCGGCTCGTCAAGGCTCCGCTTGGCATTCTCTGGTTCGGTGGTTCGGGCAACGACGGCGTTCTGCCGCGCCATGGCCACGGTCCGCAGCCACAGGTCATTGACGGCCGCGTCATTGTCGAGGGCGTGCATTTCTTGCGGGCACTGGATGCCTACACTGGCCGGCTGCTCTGGCAGATTCAACTGCCCGGTGTCGGTTCATTCTTCAACAACCTGGCCCATCAGCCCGGCGCGAACTCGAGCGGCACCAACTACATCTCCATGAGCGACGGCATTTATGTTGCGCTGGACAGGACCTGTCTTCGGCTCGATCCGGACACCGGCAAACCAGTCGCCGAGTTTCGCCTGCCGCTGCTTGATGGCATGAAGGAATCGCCGCGCTGGGGCTATCTAAATGTGGTCGGCGAGTATCTCATTGGCGGTGCTGATCCGCTCGTGGACGTGCCGGACAAGAATACCAAGAAGAAAAAGAACAACGGCGATGACGACCTGAACGATCTGGGCCTTGGCAAGCTGCTTGGCAAGGCCGCGCGAGGCGCCAACGACAATTTATCCTCGAGCAAGCATCTGGTCGTCATGGATCGGCGCACCGGCAAGGTATCGTGGATGGCCTCGGCCCGCGACGGCTTCCGACACAATGGCATCTGTGTCGGCGGCGGCCGGTTGTACGCCATCGACCGCCTCTCCGGTCCGCAACTGGCGCGACTCAATCGTCGCGGCGAGGAACCGGATCACGAAGCCAGGCTGACCGCCTTCGATCTCAAGACCGGCAAGCGTCTTTGGGCCACGGAAGAAGGCGTTTTCGGGACCTGGCTGAGTTACTCGGCCAAGCACGATGTGCTGGTGGAGGCCGGCCGTGTGGCCCGCGACACCATCTCCGACGAACCGCGCGGCATGCGCGCTTTCCGCGCAGCCGACGGCAAGGTGCTGTGGTTCGACAAGGCGCTTGTCGGCCCCGCCATGATTCATGGCGACACCATCCTGCAAGGTCAGGGCGCCTGCGACCTGCTCTCCGGCAAGGTCAAGACGCGGCTCGACCCCGTCTCGGGTACCCCGGTTCCGTGGGAATGGCTGCGAACCTATGGCTGCAACACGCCGGCGGCGTCGCAACACTTGCTGACGTTTCGTTCCGGTGCAGCCGGCTTCTATGATCTGTGTAACGACGGTGGCACCGCCAACGTTGGCGGCTTTCGCTCGAGTTGCACCAATAATCTCATCGTTGCCGGCGGACTGCTCAATGCGCCTGACTATACACGGACATGCACTTGCAGCTATCAGAATCAAACGTCGCTGGCGCTGGTGCACATGCCGGAGGCTGAGTTGTGGACCTACTTCGGAACCAAGTCGATCAAGGGGCCCATTCGGCGCTTGGGCATCAACCTCGGCGCGCCGGGGGATCGCCGAGCCGACAACGGCACGTTGTGGATTGAATACCCCAGCACCGGAGGCTACTCCCCGACCGTGCCCATCAAGACCATTCCAGAGCAACCAGAATGGTTTCGGCAGCATTCGTCGCGCGTGCATGGCAAGCAGAGCTGGGTGGCCTCTTCAGGTGCCCGCGGCCTGTCGTCGATCAGTATCGGCCTCAACGATTTGAAAGATGACGTTCGAAAGTTCACGGTGCGCCTGCACTTCGTGGAGCCGGACAACTTGCAGCCCGGAGAACGACTCATTGATCTTCAGGTGCAGGACCAGAAGGTCGTCGACCTTGACATCGTCAAGGAGGCCGGCGGCCCGAATCGCGCGCTGGTCAAGGAATTCGCCGGCATTGCCGTAGAGGGTAACCTTGTGATTCGCCTTTCGCCTACCTCGACCACTCCGGATGCGGCTACAATTCTATGTGGCGTCGAAATCATCGCCGAAGAGCGTTGAACGATGTAGCACGGCTCTCCGCTCCGAAAAGCCAGAAGAGCCAACGTTCGTGCAGGACCATCATGAAACCGCGCTTGCCAGATTCTGCCTCACGTCTCTTGATGGTTAGTGCCGTCGTGTTTCTTGGTATCGCGGTCGCGGGCGCTTGCAACATACCGGTCTTCCGGTTTGCGCTCGATCGCTGGAGACCGGATCGCTATGAGCTTGTCCTGCTGCACGATGAACCGCTCGCCGAGGAGGACAGGCGCTTGCTCGAGAAGTTGCAAGAATACACAGATCGTCCGGATTGTCCGGCGAACGTCAACCTGACTCGAGTCGACCTCTCCAGGAAGCACGATGGCGCCTGGGACAAGCTCGCGAAACAGGCGCCCCGGCCCTGCCTGGTATTACGCTTTCCCGATGCCGCCGACATTGCCGCGCCGATCTGGACTGGTGCATTCAGCGGCGAGACTGTGCGCAGCATCCTCGATTCGCCGGCTCGCCGAAGAATCGCCAAGCAAATCTGGGCCGGCACATCCGCGGTGTGGCTCTTGCTGGAGTCGGGTGACCCAAAGAAGGACTCCGCCGCGCTTGCGACGCTCAAGGCAGGCCTCGTGAAGCTGGAACGGAGTCTGAAGCTCCCGGACATCACCACGGCGCCGCAGGATAAGTTGCTCAATCCGCGCGGACCGAAAGTGCGGCTGGAATTCTCCGTCCTCTCCGTCTCGCGGGCCGATGCCGCCGAGGACATGCTCGTGCGCATGCTGCTCCAGACGGAAGAGGGACTGCATGAGCGCCGCGAGCCGATGGTATTTCCCGTCTTTGGTCGAGGAATCGTTCTGCACGCGCTCGTGGGTAAAGGGATCACTGAGCGAAACATCGGTGAATCGGCCGCGTTCTTGACCGGCGCCTGCTCGTGCGAAGTCAAACGCCTCAATCCAGGCGTCGACCTGCTGATCACGGCAGACTGGGAGACGGGCACGGATCCGGAATCTCTGCACGTCGCAACTCGGGCGATTGACCTGACGCCGCATGCGCCGCCCGCGAGCGCTGGCTCGATGCCGCTCGTGCGCAACACAACGCTGGCCCTGCTTGGCGCCGTCGCAATTCTGGCCCTGCTGGCACGCCGTCGAGCTTTGAGAAGAACCCAGGTACGGCAGCCATGACGATTGGCCGGCTAATTCTACATGAAATTGCCTACCGCAAGCTCAATTTCGCGATGAGCGTGTTCACCGTCACCATCGCGATTGCGTGCCTGGTGGCGTTCGTCGCAATCTTGAGCCGGCACGATCGGCGAACCGAGGAAATCATCGCTGCCAAGGAGGCCCAGACGCGCGCTGCGATGAAAGCGCTGGAAGACGACTATCGCAAGATCACCCTCCAGCTTGGCTTCAACCTGCACATCTTGCCGAAGGGGTTGGACCTGGCAAGCTGGCATGCCGACGAGGACGTTGCTGTCTTCATGCCGGAGGAATATGCCGATCGACTCGCCAAATCGGGCGTCGCCACCATCAACCATGTTCTGCCCATCCTCCGCGAGCGCGTCACCTGGGAGGAGAAGGGGCGACCCATCCTCGTCAAGGGTACACGCGGCGAGCTGGCCATTTTCAAGAGGCAGGAGAAGAAGCCGCTGCGCGACGCTGTACCGCCGGGGACCGTTGTTGTCGGCCACGAGCTGCATCGTAGCCTCGGCATCGCTCGCGGCGACAAGATCGCGCTCACCCTTTCGCGCCGCGTTCGAGAGGGTGAGGCCGAGATCATCAGGAAGCTGCCCACCGCCTATTTGACTGTCCACAAGTTGCAGGCCGCGACCGGAGTCCGCGAGGAAGACATCGCCTTGTGGATCAACCTGGGCGAGGCGCAGAAGATCCTGCAACGGCCCGGTCAGATTAGCGAGATTCTTGCCCTGGAATGCAATTGCGAGGCGGATCGGCTGGCGCGTATCCACTCGGAGATTTCGTCCATCCTGCCGGATACGCAGATCATCGAGCTGGGACCGCAAGCCCAGGCGCGTGCCGAGGCCCGCAATCGCGCTGCCCGCGAGGCACGCCAGGCCATCAAACGCGAGGAAGAACATCGGCAAGAACTCAAGGACCAGACGGAAGAGCTCGCCGCCGTGCTCGTACCCGTGGTCTTCCTGGGTTGTCTGCTCGGCATGGGGCTTCTGGCCTTTCAAAATGTCCGGGAACGGGCAAGTGAGATCGGTATCTTCCGGGCACTTGGCATGCGGAACCGGCCGATCATGGCGATTTTCGTCGGCAAGGCTGTGCTGACAGGCCTGCTCGGGGCGTTGCTTGGCTACGTCGTCGGCACAATCACCGGCGTCATCCTCAGCGAGGCCGGATTCGCGATTTCGTCGCTGTTCGATCCGGAGATGCTGCTGCTTGTCCTCGTGGGGACGTTGCTCCTGAGTGTGCTGGCGAGCTGGTTCCCTGCAAGAGAAGCGGTTCGGCAGGACCCGGCAACGGTTCTGTGGGAGAACTAGATGCTCGAGTTGCATCAGGTTCGCAAGATTTATCCCGGCCCGTCGGGCCCGGTGACGGCGCTGGCGGACTTTTCATTGCACGTCGCTGCCGGCGAGATGGTTGCGGTTCGCGGCCCGAGCGGCGCCGGTAAGTCCACGCTCTTGTTGCTTGCCGGCGGACTGCTGAGCCCGGACACTGGCCGGGTGATCGTCGATGGTCGTGATCTTTTTCAACTGTCGGCCGAGGCACGCGCGGATTTCCGGGCCGAGAACATCGGCTTTGTCTTTCAGCAGTTTCATTTGCTTCCTTATCTGAACGTCCGCGACAACGTGCTGGCTGCCAACCTGGTGCGGCCGGTGGGCAATGCTCAGGACCGTGCCGATGAGTTGCTTTCGATCTTCGGACTCAGCAATCGTGCCCGCCACGTGCCGGCTGCTCTCAGCACCGGCGAACGGCAACGGACGGCCCTGGCCCGCGCTCTCTTGCACCGCCCGCGCTTGCTGCTAGCCGATGAACCCACGGGCAACCTCGACGACGAGAACGGCAAGACCGTGCTGGACTTCCTGGCCGACCACGCGCGTCAGGGCGGGACGGTGTTGCTGGCGACTCACGATGCCCGTGTCGCGGAGGTGGCGCAGCGAACGGTATCGCTGCCCACCACCCGCATCGACGCCGCTCAACTGAGCAAGATGGGGGGAAGCTAACCGCTTGAGCATTCTCGCACTCGCGCGCGTTGGCCGGTGCGTGACGACCGCAAGCGATCGGCGAACAACGGTCAATCATATGTCGCGATTCCGACATCTAACGAAGCTCTATCGCCGCATCGGCGAGGGCTGGTCGCTGGGCATTGTGTCGCTCCTTGCCATCGCGGTGCTGGTGACGTTGCTGGCGAGCCCATGGGATCGGCCTGGACATCAATCGGGCACTTTGCTGCTTTATTGTGCCAACGGCATGAACCGGCCGGTCAACGAAATCATCCACGACTATCTCGATCAATACGGCGTGAACGTGCAGGCCATCTATGACGGCTCGGGTAATTTGCTGTCGCGAATTCGGGCAAAGAACGGCGACGGCGACCTGTTCATTTCCGCCGACAGCGGCTTCATGCGCGACGCACAGAAGCTGGGTTTGGTCGCCGAGATCATACCCGTGGCGATCATTCGGCCCGCGCTGGTCGTGCACGGGCCGACGCAAGAAAAGCTCACGGCCGCGGGTAGCCCTGTCGCCGGCGTGAAGGACCTGCTACGTGACGACCTGAAAGTTTTCCTTGGCAACCCGGAAGGCACTGCCATCGGGAATGTCGGACGGCGGTTCTTCCAGTTGGCCGGCATCTGGGGCGAACTCGAAAGACGCCGGACCGGACGCGGAGCGCGGGTCTCGACGGTTGGAACGGTCAACGAAGTTGTGCAACAGGTGCAGACCAACCCGGACTCGGTCGGTCTGGCCTGGGACGCGGTGGGCAAGCAGTTCCCCGGCGTCGTCGTTGTGCCGTTGCCGGACGCCAAAGCGTTTTTCGAGCGCATCGAAATTGGTGTCCTGCGGAAGAGCGCAAACCCCGCAACGGCATTGCGCTTCGCCCGTTATCTGACCGCCGGCGACGCCGGCTTGCAGGTGTTTGCCAAGTATCACTTCGAGCCGATGCCCGACGCTGACGCCTGGCGTGTGTCGCCGCGGCTGCATCTTTCCGCCGGCGCCATGCTGGAACCCGGCGTGCGCGATGTGGTCAAGGCATTTTCGGAGCGCGAGGGCGTGCGCATCGATACCAGCTACGCCGGCTGCGGCATCCTCGTCAGTCAGATGGAGAGCATTCGCCGCGGCGACAAGCCTGGGTATTTCCCCGACGCCTACCTGTCCTGCGACGTCTCTTTTGCAGACATGGTGAAGCAGTGGTTTGAACCGGCACGCATCATTCTGGAGAATCGCTTGGTGATTATCGTCCCCAAGGGCAATCCGAAGGGCATCAAGTCTCTCGACGATCTGAAACGCGATGATGTGCGCATCGGCCTGCCGCATCCGCGCAACTCGGCCATCGGCAAGCTCGTCCGGGACATGCTGGTTCATGCCGAGTTTCCCGAGAGCGCCTACAACACGAAGAAGAATCCGAGGCTGATCAATTCCGATGCGGCTCATACGTTGGTCAATCAGATGTGCGCCGGTCATCTCGACGTCGCCATCGTCGGCCGCAGCAATGCTCTGAGCAACCCAGCAAACATTGAAAAACACATCGACGTGATCGACATCGATCGACCCGGCGCCGTCGCCGTGCAGACCTTCTCCATCGCGCGCGACAGCGGCAACCGGCAACTGATGCGCCGCTTCCTCGATGCATTGCTGGCTCCGGAAAGCCTGATGCGTTTCGAGCGGCTGGGGTTCACGGTCAAGATCAAGTGACTTGGCATTGCCCGCCTTGCGTGGGTAAGTTATCCTCTCACCTCCCGTGACCAAGGAGGGTCTCCATGAGCTTGTCGAATTCTTGGCGACGAAGTCTGGCAACGATGATGGCGATGGCAGCGGCTGCCGCGCTGGGCGCAACGCTGACGGCACAACCACAGCACGCGCCGCCGCCTCGCGTCAGCGCCGATGCGGCGTCCGAGGAACTGGGCGGGCCCACGCTGGTGACCGTGCATGCCAAGGATGCGTCGCCTCTGGACATCATGCGGCAGGTCACGAAAGAAGCCGGTATGGGCCGCGTCGCCTCAACCTGAGCTTCGCGCTGCTCGATGCCCGCGACACGGGCGACAACGCCGGCGGCTGGGTGCTTTACCTGCGCAAAGGCCGCGATCCTCGCCTGCAGGGACCGGGTCTGGTTCGCGGACCGTTCTTTCTGGTCGCCAGCCGGGTTTCGCACTGCCTGTCGCTCGCTGAGGCAGGTGAGCCGGCGTACGGCCAGCATACCGAGGTCGATTTCATCGTGCTTGCCGACCCAAAACTGCGGACGCGTGGGCTGCCAGAAGCTCGCTTCAGCGCGGTTGTCGGCCAGGGACGCAAGCTGAAGGCCAAGACCCTTGTGCGTGAGCCTGACTCAAAGGCACGGCAAATGTGGCACGTGAAGGCGATGTTCCACACTCCGACCAGGGACGAGCGTACGCTCACGAAGGTCTCTGGCACGCTGGACGTGATTGCCGCGACCAAGAGCCAGGTCTGGGAAGTGAAGGACGTGCTGGACGCGAAGAACCTCGTGAAATCCGTGGGTCGCGCCCACTTTGCGGTTCGCTCCATCGGCAAGAGTGAATCCGGCAGACGCACGCGTTACCAGGTCAAGCTGGCTTCCTGGGGCGAAGGCGAGACGCCGGACATCGGCTGGCCGGCCCGGTCGGACCAGGAGCGCATGCGTGCCGTGCGGCTACTCGATGCCGCAGGCCGGGCATTCTTTCCGCGCGGCTGTACGCATGAGGACGACACCTTCATGGTCACCTTCGGCGCGGAGCACACGCGCGGCAGGCACGCCGAGGAAGCGCCCGCAAATCTTCAATGGGAACTGCCGACACGCGTCGTGGAGATTCAGGTGCCGTTCGAGTTCGCCGACTTGCCTGGGCCGGATTAAGATGGCATCATGGCCGAGACCGTCAAGGAATCTGAACATTCGCCGGTGTCCCGCTCCGACTGGCCCTTCTTCGTCTGCTTTGCCATCCTCGGCGGCGTCTACGTGATCTTGATCGTCGGCCTCTTGGTGGCCCAGGCGGCATTCACCTCGCCGGCGCACGTGCTGGCGGCGCTCGCCAGCCCGGAGATCCGCTACGCGATCCGCCTGAGCTTGCTGTCGTGCACGCTGACCACCCTCTTATCGCTGTGGGTGGCGATCGCGCTTGGCTATCTGCTGGCAAGATTCGACTTTCCGGGCAAGCGCTGGATCGATGCCGTCGTGGACATTCCCATCGTGCTGCCGCCGCTGGTGGTGGGCCTCGCACTCTTGTTGCTGTTTCAGGTGGGTGCGTTGCGCTGGTTCGAGCGGCACATCATGGGCGTGACCTTCGAGGTGCCGAGCGTGGTGCTGGCGCAGTTCACTGTCGCCTGCGCCTTCGCCGTGCGGACCATGCGCGTTACCTTCGAGCAGATCAGCCCACGTGCCGAGGCGGTGGCGTTGACGCTTGGCTGCACGCGCGCGCAGGCTTTCTGGAAGGTGGTCTTTCCGGAAGCGAGGCGCGGGCTGTTGACGGCGGCGACGTTGGCCTGGGCGCGCTCCATGGGCGAGTTCGGGCCGATCCTGGTCTTTTCAGGCACAACGCGCATGCGCACGGAGGTGCTGCCGACGACGGTGTTCCTCGAATTCAGTATTGGTAATATCGAGGCAGCCGCGGCCGTGTCGTTGCTGATGTTGCTGGCGGCCGTCACCGTGCTGCTCATTCTCCGCCGCGCCGGGTCGCAAGGCACGCTGGATCGAGCCTTGAGGCCGTGACTACCGAGCCATGATTAGCCTGGAAGACGTCGCGATAAACTCCGGCCCGTTTTCCCTCGCAGGCGCTTGCCTGCAAGTAGCTGCCGGCGACTACGCCATCCTCATGGGCAAGACGGGCAGCGGCAAGACGACCTTGCTCGAAGCGATCTGTGGCTTGCGCAAGGTCGTTGCCGGCCGTATCTTGCTCATGAACCGGGACGTGACGCGGCTCAAGCCGGCGGAGCGCGGCGTCGGCTACGTGCCGCAGGATCGCGCCCTGTTCGCCTCGCTGACGGTCCGCGAGCACCTGTGTTTCTCGCTGCGGATTCGCCACTGGAGCGAGGCGGACATGGCTGCGCGTGTGCAGGAACTGGCCGACTGGCTGGGGCTAGGGCGGCTCCTGGATCGCACGCCGCACGGCTTGAGCGGCGGCGAGGCGCAGCGCGTCGCTCTGGGACGGGCGCTGGCGTTTCGGCCAGCGGTGCTGCTGCTCGACGAGCCGTTGACCGCGCTCGACAGCGAGACCAAGAGCGAGATGGTCGCTCTCTTGCGGACGGTGCGCTCGCATACCGGGGCTACCGTCCTGCACGTGACGCACGACGTGCAAGAGGCGAAGACGCTGGCCGATTGCATTTTCCACCTGCGCGACGGCGTCATCATTCCGGGCGAAGCAGATTCGCCAATGGCGTGACGAGGCTCCGAGGTCATCATGCGTGTCACCGTGAAGTATCTTGCTCAGCTCAAGCACGCTGCCGGGATCGCCTCGGAGGAGATCGACCTCGAGCCCGGCTGCACGTTGGGCAAGCTGCTGGCAAACCTCGCTGCTCGCGGGCCGGCGGGCATCAGCGGCTTCCTCTCCCCTGCCCTGCTCGTCTTTGTCGGCGAAGATCTCGTGCATACCGACACGGAAAGGCTGCTGTGCGACGGCGACGTGATCACCCTCTTGCCGCCCATGGCTGGCGGCATGGAAGTGCCACCCTTGACCGACGACGAGCGCGGCCGCTACCAGTGGCAGCTCTGGGTGAAGGATTTTGGCGACACTGGGCAACGCCGCCTCAAAGCGTCGTCTGTGCTGGTGTCGCGCTGCGGTGGCGTCGGCGGCATGGTGGCATACGCGCTGGCAGCCGCCGGCGTCGGCCGCCTGGTCCTCGCCCATGCCGGCGATCTGCGGCTGGACGACCTCAACCGGCAACTTCTCATGTCGCATGCTGGCATTGGTCGGCCGCGGCTTCCACAGGCGGCTCGCAAGCTCAACGACCTCAATCCCTCGGTGGAAGTTGTGCAGGTGGACGAGAACATCAGCGCGGAGAACGTGACGCGGCTGGTCGGCCAGGTGGATGCCGTCGCCTGCTGCGCTCCACTGTTCCGCGAGCGGCTGCTCATGAACGCCGCCGCTGTTGCCCAGGGCAAGGCGCTCGTCGATTGCGCCATGTACGAGATGGAGATCCAGCTCACGACGGTGCTGCCTGGCCAATCGCCGTGCCTGGCCTGCCTGTATCCGGAGGAACCGCCCGGCTGGCGACGCGACTTTCCGGTGTTCGGCGCCGTGGCCGCGACCGTCGGCAGCCTGGGAGCGATGGAGATCATCAAGATCATCGCCGGCCTCGGCGAGACGCTGGCGGGCAAGATGCTCGTCGGCGATCTGCGTGATATGAGCTTCCGGCGCGTGAGTATCGCGCGCAGGCCGCAGTGTCGCGTCTGTTGCTCCGACGCTCGATGAACCGCTTGCGGTTCATCAGGCGTCGAACGCCGTGGTGCCGGACGCCTTGTATTCTCGGCCGGCGCGGTTATATTTCATGTGATGGTGATCCTTTGATTTGCGAGAGGCAGCGTCATGCTCCGCTTCACCAAGATGCAAGGCATCGGCAACGACTACGTCTATGTCGATTGCTTCCGCCAGCCGCCGCCCCGGGACCCGGCGGGAATCAGCCGCAAGATCAGCGACCGCCACTTCGGCGTCGGCGCGGACGGCCTGATCCTGATCTGCCCGTCCGAACGCGCTGATGCACGCATGCGCATGTTCAATGCCGACGGCAGCGAATCGGAGATGTGTGGCAACGGCATTCGCTGCGTCGCCAAGTATGTTCACGACCACGGCATTGCCCGCAAGCCGAGCCTTACGATCGAGACCGGCCGCGGCGTCCTCACGCTCGAGCTGGAGACTCGCAACGGTCTCGTCGAGCAGGTCCGTGTGGACATGGGCGAACCGATCCTGCAAGCCGAGCGCATTCCGACGACCTTGCCCGGCGATCCGCCCGTCAACGTCCGTCTGCCGCGGCATGAACTGTCGGCAACGTGCGTGTCCATGGGCAATCCGCATTGTGTGATCTTCGTGGATGAGATAACCGACGATCTGGTGCACAGGGTTGGCCGGCAGATTGAGGTCGATCCGGCGTTCCCGCGGCGGACCAACGTCGAGTTCGTCCGCGTCAACGGTCCCGGCGAGGTGACGATGCGCGTCTGGGAGCGTGGCTCGGGTGAAACGCTGGCCTGTGGTACGGGAGCTTGCGCGGTCGCAGTCGCGGGCGTCCTGGCCGGCAGGACTGTCCGGGACATCGTTGCCCATTTGCCCGGCGGCGATCTCGAGCTTTCCTGGTCGGAGAAGGACAACCATGTGTTCATGAAAGGGCCGGCAGTCGAGGTGTTCTCGGGGGAATGGCCGGGGTGAAAGTCCTTCATCCGGATTCATTGCGTTGCCACCACCCTCTCGAAACCCCGGCAACGAATTCCCGGCAGACGCGGAAATTGTAACGTCTTTTCCCTGAAAGGCTTATGAATATCCCGCCGCTGCCTTTTTTCTTTGTCGGGGGTCGCCCGCGTCCGGCCCAGGCAACGCATTCGCCGGCGAGATTGCTATTGCGGCCCATACGGTTGCTCGCTATGGTCCCCCTCCCAACTTAAGCGGATGAAATCATGAACGTAGGCGGCGAGGCCCTCGCCAATCGGCTTCCGCCCGGGCGTGGCATTGGCTCAAGGATACGCGGCTGGATCCGTCTGCTTTTGGTGCTGATTGCGGCCGGGCTGGCGGCGGTGTTTGTCGTCGCTTTCCGGCTGAACCCTTACAAGGACGGACGGGTATGGCTCGAGGAAACGCATCGTCAGATGGGGTTTCCGCCTTGCACCTTCAAGGCCGTCACCGGCTTGCCCTGTCCCTCTTGCGGCATGACCAGCAGTTTCACGCTGCTGGCGCATGGCGATCCGGTGAACTCGCTGCGGGCGAATTTTGTCGGGACATTCCTGGCAATCGCGCTGCTACTCATTGGCCCATGGTTTCTTGCCTGCGCCGTCCGCGGACGCTGGCTTCTGGTTCGTAACGTCGAGCGGGCGCTGGTGCTCGGCGTGCTCGCGCTGGTGTTGTTGCTGTTCGCACGCTGGGGAGTGGTGCTGCTGACGCAGGCGATCTAGACATGGCTTTTCAGCCTGACGATGGAGAAATTGACATGGCACGGACGCTGAAGTTCCTTGGCATCGTGGGTGGCAAGCCGTCGCCTTGGCTATACGTCTTCCTGGTCGGCGCCGTCATGAGCATGGGCTGCAATCCGGGCACGCTCTATCTCCTGATGCCGTGGATGGAGGACAAGATCGCTCCCAAGCTGCCCTTGACCACGGACAAGAAGGAAGTGACCGTGGTGATTCATGCCTACTTTGCCCATCCGCTCGCGGCGCAGGGCAATTTTGTCGGGGACCTGCACGGCGTGGATGGTGATCTCAGCGAGCGCCTCACCGCCGCTCTCAAGAAGCGCTACGACGACAATCGCGACCGCATCAAAATCATCCCGCATTATCAGGTGCGCAGCTTTGTCAATCGCAATGGCGACAGCCGGCTGGTCTCGGCCCACGAGATCGGCAAGCACTTCAATGCCGACTACGTGATCAGTCTCGAGATCAATAACCTCTCACTCTATGAAGGCGGCTCGAGCCGGCAGTTGCTCCGCGGCCGGACCGAACTGTCGGTGACGGTATTTGACATGAGCAAGCCGCGCGAGGAGGGACTGGTCATGGACGAAACCTATCGCGCCGAATATCCTCCCACCGGGCCGGAAGATGCCGGCAGCAGCAGCGCCCTGCAATTCCGCAACCGGTTCTTGACGCAGATCTCCAGAGAGATCAGCCGCTGGTTTGCGGCGACCGTTCGCGAGTATGACATCTGAGTGAATCGCTGAGTGACAAGAGGAGGATGCATGAGCGACATCGTCATTCGTTGCCGGGAAAATGGCCCGCTGGTGGTTCCGGCCGCCACACTCAAGATAGTCGATCACCTCGGAAACGCGTTCCCGCTGCCGGCGGGAAAGGAAAATGTCGCTCTGTGCCGCTGTGGCCATTCGAAGGTCAAGCCGTTCTGCGACGGCTCGCACCGTGCGGCGACCTTCCAGGCTTCCGAGACCGCCCCGCAGTCTTGACAATGTGCAGCGGCCGCGGACCTTGCCAGTTGACGTGGTCGGCAAGGCATCGACCTGTCATCGTGGGTTGAGTCGCTCGCGCAACTTTTGCACACTCACGAGGCTCTCGCGCACTGCCGATTCGCGTTGCATGCGCTCCATCTCGACGCGAACTTCTTCGCGGAGTCGTTCCAGCCGGGTGCGCTCGCGGGCCAGTTCGGCGCGCTCGCGCGAAAACTCCATCTCCATCTCGCGCGTGGCCTCGTCAAGCTCCTCGTTACGCATGCGGACCTGCTGCCATTCGGCGTTGAGCTTTTTCCGGTCCGACTCCAGTTGCTGGCGAAAGCGATTCAGCTCGGCCTCGAAAGCTTCCAGGTCATTGGCGTCACGCGCCTCGCCGGCCGTTTCCTGGCAGGCCGCGCGCTCCTCGTCCTTGCGGCGGAGTTCATCGACTCGCTTGTCGCGATCCTGTAGCTGCCGGCGCAGTTGCTCGCACTCGGCGTGCAGTTCTTGCAATTCGTGCAACAGGTCCGGATCGGGCGTTTCGGCCGGCCGCGACGGCGGCTGCGACTCCATCTCGATCAGCAGCTGCCGCAGTTCCTCGTTGTCGCGTCGCAGTTTTTGCAGCTCTTCCGGCGTGTCGGACTTGTGCCGGCGGAGTGAATCGTGCATGCCGCGCAGCTCGGCCATCATGCGCATGAGCTCGGCACGTTGCTCTCGAACCGAGTCCTCCGCTTGCCGCAGCGCGGCTTCGCGTGAGTCGAGACTGGCGTCATGTTTGCTCATGGCCTGGTCGTTCATGGCTTGGTCTCCAGCTGCCGCTGACGGCGGAAGAATCCGAAGCCGCCGCGACTCGACTTGTTTGCGTCATGGCGGGCCAGAACTTCCTTGGCTTGCCGCACCAGCTCCTCGTGGGCCTGCTTCTCCTCTTCAAAGCTTTCGCGGTCTCGGACGAGTTCCCGTTCGGCCTGTTCGAGCTGACGGATGCGTTGCTGATAGGCCTGGAAGCAATTGCGCAGGCCGGACGCTTTGCGATTCAGGTCGAAAGTGGCGGCGTCGGGCGCCAGCAACACCTGGGCAGCGTGGCAGCGCCTGCGAAATGTCAGGGCAAGCTGCACAAGGTGTCGGCGCGACCTCTGCAGGCGCTCCAGACGCGCATCGGGCCCGGAGTCGCGCGTCAGCATCGCCGGCACATGCACCCGAAAAGAAAATGAGCCGATTTGCAACACGTCGCCATCATGCAAGTGCGTCTGGCTGGCCGGTTCGCCGTTGAGCAATGTTCCCGAACGGCTGCCACAGTCCCGCAGTTCGAGTCCGTACTCGCTGCGCCAGATGACGCAATGCAGGCTGGATACGTCTGGCGCGTCCAGCTGAATATCGCACCCATGGGCTCGACCCAGCGCGACGACCTCGCGCTGCAGCGGCCAGGCATTGCGCCCATGACTGCCGAAAAGCAACACCAGGACGGGCACCGTGTCCGCCGTGTTTGTCTGTTCCATTCTGGTCTTCCTTCTGGCGGGATACGCAACTATAGAACAAAATTGCCCCGCAAGCGGTCTGACGGCCCGATTTCGACAGGGCATCGAGCCTTGCGGTGCCGCCGCCGGCCCATACAATCTCCATAGCCGCAAGCTGCCAGCTTGCCGGCACAAACGGGCGATGGCAAACAAACAGGTGCCGGCAAGCTGGCAGCTTGTCGCTACGAAAGTCAACTGATGCGCGAGTGGTGGCGTAACATCGTGACGGCTATCAAGACCGTCGGGCAGGGCATGTGGATCACCCTGTGGTACTTCTTTCAGACGTACCGCCGCAAGGCCTTCACGCAGCACTTCGAGTACCCCGAGTTGCCGGTGCCCGTCAAGGCACGCTATCGTGGCTTCCATCGCTTCGACCTCACCACCTGCATCGGCTGCGACAAGTGCGCCCGCGCTTGCCCGGTCGACTGCATCTACATCGAGAAGATCAAGAACCCGGTGGGCAAGGGGTTTCGTGTCAACGGCTTCAAGATCGACTACACCAAGTGCATGTTCTGCGCTCTGTGTGTCGATCCATGTCCTGTGGATTGCATTTTCATGGGCTCGACCTACGATCAGAGTTGCTTCAGCCGGGATGGCTGCATTGTGGACTTCGCCAAGCTGCCGGTGGAGACGGCCTGGGGCCAGGCGTCGCTGAATCCGACGGCGATCGCGGCCTCGAAGCTGACTCCCGAGCCGGTGTGGACCAAGCCGCCAGATCCGCCGCCTCCGCCAAAGCCGGCGGCCCCGGCGCCCACCCCGGCCGCCAAGACGTAAGGACTTGAAATCGCTCAAACTGATTCATGAAAGCGAGACGCGCTTGATTCCCAAACGCAAGACCAGGCCGCCGCATCGGAAGCCGACCTTCAAGAAGCTGTTTACTGTCCCCGAGGCAAACGCCACCTTGCCATTGCTCCGCGCTATCCTGCGTGACGTCACGGAGCTGGCGGCGGTGCTCCGCCAGCGCCACGAACGGCTCATGCGCATGAAGGAGGCCGGCTCCACGGCGAGCGCCTTCGCCAGGGAAGTTGAGGAACTGACCGACGAGCACGAGCGCGATCAGGAACGCATGCGCGAGCTCGAAAACGAACTCAAAGGGCTGCAGGTCGTCTTGAAGGATTACGACACCGGACTGGTCGATTTTCCCAGCATGCGCGACGACCGTGTGGTGTTCCTGTGCTGGCGGCTGGACGAGCCCGAGGTGGCCCACTGGCACGAACTGGATTCTGGCTTCCAGGGCCGAAAGAAGCTGGAAAGTGGCGGTGTGCCGAACTGAGTACACGGGCACGAGAGCAACATGACTATCTTGACGTTCTTCATCGTTGTCTTCGTCGGCGTGGGCGCATTCTTTCTCTTTGTCCACCTGCTGATGGGCAAGTTCATCCGGCCCAATCGCCCGGAGCCGGACAAGATGACGATCTACGAATGCGGCGAGCCCACCGTGGGCAGCGCCTGGATTCAGTTTGACCTGCGTTACTACGTCGTCGCCCTGCTCTTTGTGATTTTCGACGTGGAAGTTGCGTTCTTCTTTCCCTGGGCCGTCGTCTTTGGCAGTGCCAATGCCCTGTCACGGCCGGACCTCGATGCGGTGTCTCCAAAGACCTCGCAGGTGGCGAAAGGCACGATCCGCAAGGAGGAGCAACCCCAGGAGCGGCGCATCGCGCTCTCACGCCAGGTATTGGTGCCTTCTTCCTACATGAAGCCCGTGGAGGGTGTCACCTATAGCCAGCTGGAAAAGGACGGCATAGCGCCGGGCACCGCGGAAAGTTTTGCCCTGTTTGCATTCTGCGATATCCTGGTTTTTTTCGGCGTCCTCATGGTCGGTTTCGCCTACCTGTGGAAGCGCGGCGATATCAACTGGGTCCGCAGCACCAGCTCCGAACGCGATCTGGAAAAACCGCTGGAGAAGTTGCCCCAACCGGAGCACGCCCTCGCCAGGTGAGTTTCGATTTGTCATTGAACTGTGGAGCAGCGCATGGGTTGGCTCGAAGGCCGTTTCGAAGAAAGCGTCATCACGACGACGATCGAGCAGACGATCAACTGGGCTCGCGAATCGAGCATGTGGCCGATGACGTTTGGCCTGGCCTGCTGTGCGATCGAGATGATGGCCAGCGGCGCGTCGCGCTACGACATGGATCGCTTCGGGGCCGGCGCCTTCCGGGCCACGCCGCGGCAGGCGGACCTGATGATCGTGGCCGGCACCGTCAATTTCAAGATGGCCAGCCGTGTCCGCCGGCTCTATAACCAGATGCCCGACCCGAAATTCGTCATCGCCATGGGCGCCTGCACCTGCGGCGGCGGGCCTTACTACAAGTACGGCTACAACGTCGTCAAGGGCGTCGATCTGGTCGTGCCGGTGGATGTCTACGTTCCTGGCTGCCCGCCCCGGCCGGAAGCCCTCCTCGAAGGCCTCATGCGCATCCAGGACAAGGTTCGCGGCATGAAGGGCCTCACCAAGAACCAGCCGATCGAGATCCCGATTCCCGCCCGCACCGGCTACGTGCTCCTGCCGCCCGAATTGAGCGACGCCGATCCGCTGAAGGCCATGGAAAAACAGAACGCCTTTGCCAAGGCCACTAAGGAAAAAGCTGCCCCCGCAAAGGCTTGACCACGAGACCCACCGATGACCGCCGACCAGATTATCCAGACCCTCGAACAGAAGTTTGGCGAACGCATCAAGTCGAAGAACCTGGAAGCTCTCGATCCCTTCTTCGTTGTCGAGCCGGGCGACCTCGTCGAGGTTTGCCGTTTTCTTCGTGACGAGCCGGCCCTGCGCTTCGAGTTGCTCAACTGCATCAGCGGCGTCGATTACTGCGAGCCGGATCCGAAGAAGGTCGCCAAGGCCGGCTTCGAGCCGCACCTGGAAGTCGTCTATCACCTGTCCAGCTTCACGCACCGCCATCGCCTCGTGCTCAAGCTCATGCTGCCGCGCTGGAAGGGTGACAAGCCGGGCGACCTGCCGGAAGTGCCGTCGGTCACCTCCATCTGGTCCGCCGCCGACTGGCACGAGCGCGAAGTCTACGACCTCTCCGGCGTCTGGTTCACAGACCATCCGGACCTCCGCCGCATCCTTCTCTCCGAAGACTGGGTCGGCCATCCCCTGCGCAAGGACTACGAGTTTCCGCTCGAGTATCATGGGATACGGGGGAGGTGAGGCGACAATCTGTGGTTCCCCATGGTGCGAATCGTCCTCATGTCTATGGGCGCGGCCATCGCCTACGGCGTGCTGCATGATCAAGTCAGCGCCCGCATCTGTGTTGAGTACTTCACGGTAGCCCATCCGCCAATCTTTGGCACGGACGACCCAACGCTGCTGGGCCTGGGCTGGGGCGTTTTCGCGACCTGGTGGGTTGGGCTGTTTCTGGGCGTGTTGCTGGCGCTGGCGGCACGCGCGGGCGAGCGGCCAAAACGCGACGCCGCTTGGCTGAGCAGGCCCTTGCTCTGGCTGATGGCTTTCATTGCAACAACAGCGTTGCTCTCCGGTCTTGCGGGATGGGCCGCGGCAAGCAGCGGGATAGTCACGCTTTCCGAAAGCCTGTCGATGGACATCCCCACGCACAAACATGTGCCGTTTCTGGCCGTTGCCTGGGCACATGCGGCAAGCTATCTCGTCGGTGCAGCCGGCGGACTTGTTCTTATCGCGCGTGCCTGGCGATCGCGGCGAGCTAGATCTTGAACCCGAAGCGCAAGCGCCGTGTCGCCTCCCATGCGCAGCGGGTTGCCCGCAGGCTACATCCGTCCTCGCTGACGCTTCGGGCTCAACGTTGGTCGTTGCCCTTGATGCAATACAGATGTTTCCACGTCCGCAGAAAAATCTCCCCGTCGGATGCCGCCAGCGCCGCGTAGGTCGGCTCGCCGATATCGTTGGTGGCGAGGCGCTGGAACTTCGGCCCCGCGGCCAGCACGTAGGTCTGCCCCTCCAGGTTGCTGACATAGAGCCGGCCGGCGGCGAGCAGCATGCTGCCCCAGAGCTTGCCGTCGAGTCGTTCCTTCCAGAGTCGCTTGCCGGTGCGCGCATCGCGGCACTCGGCAAAGCCGGCGGCCTCGGCGAGATAAAGGTAGCCGTCCGCGACCACCGGCGTGCCGATACGTTGCGGATTCTTGCCCGCCTCGTGCCAGATGCGGTGCGATTTGGTTACGTCGCCGTTGCCGCCCGGGCGTATCGCCATGACCGGGCCGTAGAACCCGGAGGCGGCGACGATGGCGTCCGTGGCCGGCGACACCGTGGCCGACGCGTACAGCGACGCGCCCAGTCCCACGCACCGCCATAGTTCCTTGCCCGTCGCCGGGTCGTAGCTCTTCACCCAGCCGTCGCCGCCGATCTTCTCGCCGGGCAAGCACATCAAGAGCTCGTCGCGCTGGCCGAACCGGGCCAGCACCGGCGAGCTCCACGTACCGAAGAGCTGATGATTGAGCGCGTGCTCGTTCTGCTTCCAGACCTGCTTGCCGGTACGCTTGTCGAGCGCGATCATGTACGTCGGCTCGCCGGGGCCGTGAAAGACGATGACCAGGTCCTTGTACAGCGTCGGGCTCGACCCGTTGCCGAAGATATGCAAGAGCGGCTCCAGCTTGTGATGCCAGAGCAGCTTGCCGTCGAAGTCATAGGCGACAATGCCGGCCGACGCAAAGCTGGCATACACCGCCTGGCCATCCGTCACTGGCGACCCGGAACAATGCGGATTGTCCGCATGCGTGGTTTCTTTGGTGGTGCAAGCCAGCTCGCGCTGCCAGAGCTTCTTCCCATCCGCCCGGTCAAAGCACAGCACCGCCCGCCGCTTCCCCTTGTCGAGCGCCTGCGTGAGAAAGATGCGGTTCCCCCAGACAATCGGCGTCGAGTTCCCCGCCTCCGGCAACGCCGTCTTCCAGCGGATGTTCTTGGTCGCGCTCCAGACGACCGGCAACGACTTGTCGTTGCTGACACCGTTCTCACGCGGGCCACGCCAGGTGGGCCAGTTCTCGGCGTGGGTGACGGCGGCGATGGTGAGGAGGGAGAGCGTGCTGGTGAGAAGGCGGTACATTGATTGCCCTGCCATGGTTCCATGGTTCCGATTGCGGCGATCCTTTCTTGACTGCCAACCGCTGGCCGATAGAATTCCAAGTTGTACACATCAGCCGGGAGTGCTGCAATGAATATACGCTTAGGACTTGGCATTGGCAGCCTGTGTCTACTTCAACTGACTGCGGGATGCGTCGAACGGGACAAGACCGCTTCGCCAACGCGGTCACAGCATTCGTCCGCGCGGGTGGAAGATCCCTCGGCAAACCCGTCGAAACCAGCTGCCAAGCAAGGCGACATTCCCAACAATGCTGACAAGTATAAAAGGCTCCGGTCGAGCCTATGATGGGTCTGCCGAAGCAGGCCCGTTTTACCGCATGGCGGTGATGGTCCCGAAGGAACCGATGTCGACCGGAGCCAATCATGAGTGTACCACGGACGGTGGC